>Ga0181529_10000593_pt1 | contig 52075 bp, 41 predicted proteins | sample PEATcosm2014_Bin_36_FD_119763 | JGI IMG/M metagenome (GOLD analysis project Ga0181529, IMG submission 119763) | Peatland microbial communities from MTU Mesocosm Facility, Houghton, MI, USA - PEATcosm2014_Bin10_30_metaG | ecosystem: Environmental > Terrestrial > Soil > Wetlands > Peat | place...
CCCATCCTGGACGATTTCGAGCGCGCCCTGAAAGTGGAAACCGCCGATCGCGACTACGCCCGCGGCGTCGAGCTCATCTACGGACGCCTGGCCGAAACGCTCAAGAAGCTGGGCCTCGAAACCATCGAGACCGCCGGCAAGCAATTCGATCCCAACCTGCACCAGGCGGTGGAGCGCGTGGAATGCGACCAGGCCGCGGACCAGGCCATCCTCGGCGAGTTTCAACGTGGCTATAATTTCAAAGGACGACTCCTGAGGCCCGCGATGGTGAAGGTCGCGGTCAAACCCTAAATTCAAATCCTGTGGCTAAACGAGATTATTACGAGGTTTTGGGCGTTGCCAAAGACGCCGGCGACGCTGACATCAAAGGCGCGTACCGCAAGCTGGCGCTGCAATACCACCCTGACCGCAACCCCGACGATCCCGACGCCGAGGAGAAATTCAAAGAGGCTTCGGAAGCCTACAGCGTGCTCAGCGACGCCCAGAAGCGCGGCGCCTACGACCGCTTCGGCCACGCCGGTCTGCAGGGCGGCGGAGGGTCCCCCGGCAACTTCAATCCCGACGCCTTCGCCGATTTCAGCGACATCCTCGGCGATTTCTTTGGCTTCGGCGACCTCTTCGGGGGCGGCGGACGGCGCCGCAGCCGGGCGCAACGCGGCGACGATGTCCGCTACGACCTGGAAATCGGCTTCGAAGACGCGGTCTTCGGGATGGGCGCCGATATTCAGGTGCCGCGCATGGAAGCCTGCGACCGCTGCGGCGGATCCGGGTCCGAACCCGGCAGCGGAGCCACCACCTGCCCCACTTGCCATGGACGGCGCGAGATCCTATATCAGCAGGGATTTCTATCGATTCGCCGCACCTGCAGCACCTGCAACGGAGCCGGTCAGATCATCCGCAACCCCTGCACCGCGTGCCGTGGCCAGGGCCATCGCCAGGTGCAGCGCAAACTCAAGATCAATGTCCCCGCCGGAGTCGACGACGGCACCCGCCTGCGCCTGGCCAGCGAAGGCCAACCGGGTGTGAATGGAGGACCGCAGGGCGACCTGTACGTCTTCCTCAAGGTTCGCGAGCACGCGTTTTTCGAGCGGCGCGAGAGCGATCTGCATTGCACCATCCCCATCAACGTGGCGCAGGCCGCGCTCGGCGCCGAGATCGACGTGCCCACTCTCGGCCAGCCACACCGCCTGAAAATTCCCGAAGGCACGCAAAACGGCGCGCAATTCCGGCTGCGCGGCAAAGGCGTGGTGTCCCTGAACAGCGGAGGCCGGGGCGATATCTACGTGCATATCGATGTCCGCGTCCCCGCCAAGCTCACGCGCGAACAGCGCAAGCTCTTCGAGCAACTGCAGCACACGCTGCCCGTCGACAACGCCCCCGCCGAAAAAGGCCTGTTCGAGAAGGTCAAAGACTACTTTATGTAAGTAGACAGTTCACAGTTCACAGTTAACTGTCTCCGGCATCTGCCCACGCACCGCCCTCGATCCGTAACTGTGAACTGTAAACTGTCGACTGTAAACTACTTACTGTTTACTGTCCTTATTCAACGAATTGACGATGTCTTCCGCTTGCTTCTGCTTTTGATTCGCCTGCTTCACCAGTGCGGAATCGTTGGTGCGCACTCCCTGGGCAATCAGCGACCAACCTTCGGCCCGCAGCGACATGTATTCCACCAGCCGGCCAACCAGGGCTTTCTGATCGCCCGAGACCCGCAGTTTCTGTAGGGCCGCCTTTTCCGCATTCCAGGGCGGCAGCAATTGCTTCTGCACCACGTCGTCGAAGTGGGCTTCGTCCATTTTGTCGGCCTTGAGCTGGTCGAGCGAATCGTTGAAGAGCTTCAGACTCGCGGTCTCCACCGGATCCAGGCGCTTCAACTCCGCATCCACATCGTCCACCACCGGAATCCGGGTGGCGCAAGCGGCCGAGATCACCAGGCCCGCCATCAGCACCACGGCGCTTCGCCTGATGCGCGACATCTGGGTCGCCGAAAACGGCTGCGCCAGCGCGCATCCCGCCAGGAAGCCGGTGACGAAGCCGCCTAAATGGGCGGCCATATCCACGTGCGTCTTGGCCGCGCCGTACGCCAGGTTAAAGACCAGGAAAATCCCGGCGCTTTTCACGATGGCGGTCAGGTTCTTGCGCGGAATGGCATGCCGCTGCAGCAGCAGAAACCCCAGCAATCCGCCGTACACCCCGAAGACCGCTCCCGATGCGCCGGCCGCCACCGTGAGCGGCTGCCATGCCACGCTCACCAGGTTGCCGCCGATCCCCGCCAGCAGATACAAAACCGCGAATGCCGTATTGCCGAACAGCCGCTCCACGAACATCCCGATCAGGAACAGAATGTACATGTTCATCAGGATGTGGATGATGCCGATGTGCACGAACGCCGCCGTCACCAGCCGCCACCATTCGCCGTGCGTGGTAAGCGGCCCGAAATCCGCGCCCCAGCGGATCAGCCCGGCGATCGTTGGATCCATAATCGACAGCCCGTTGATCGCCATGGCTATAAAGACCGCAACATTGAGACCGATCAGAATCGGCGTGACGAAGACTTTCGGGGCAGTCGTCAGCAAGCCCCTCCGGAACTCGATGGCCTGCAGTGTTTCGGCATCCCACTGCGGCACTGTCCCGTCCGGAACTGTCTCGTCTGGCATGAATCCTCCTGGAACCGCGAGCGTGAGCGAGTCGGCCCGAGCGTCCGCTACCGCTTCACCACCGGCGCGGTAATCTGCGACAGCAGATCGGCCTTGCTCTCGTCGCGCACCAGGTGCGGATACCGCTCGCCGCCATGATAGTCGACGCGGTGCGTCTCGTAATACTCGCCGTTCTTGATCAGCAGCTCGATCGGCCTGCTGTTGTTCGCCGCGGCCGCGACTGCTTCGCGCAGCACGGTGGACGTGTACTGCCGGTTGTTCACGGCAATCAGCCGCACCGACGGAGGAACTCCGGCCTTCTGCGCCGGCCCGCCGTACAGCACGTCGACGATGGTGCCGTCGTCCTCCTGCACTTTCAATCCGATGGAGAACGTCAAGTCCGCCCACTTGCGGCGCTCTTCCACGGCGCGCCAGAGATCCGAGCGGGTGCTGTTGTACTGCAGCTTCCATCCCGAGCCTTCCACGCCGCCGAGCGGCGCGTGGGGCGACGTGGAATGCAGCCGCTGGTTCAGAAACCCGGCCCAATCGTAGGGCTGGACGGCGTTCAATCCGGCCACCACGTCGGCGAATTCGTACGTCTTCATCTCTGGAGCGCCGCTCGCGCCGCCGTGAAAGGTGCGGCAGAAATCGTTCAGGGACTTGGCGCCTTTACTCATCTGGCGGATCAGGACGTCGGCTTCCAGCCAGATCAGCGTGCCTTCCGGATAGTAGTCCACCGAGCGGCGATAGTCGGCGTAATCGTCCCCGGCGTTGTAGAGGAGTTGCGCGCCCACGGCGGTGTCTTCCAGCGGACGCCAGCGGCGCCCATACTCATTATCCAGATCGGCCGCGGTATGGGCCAGCGATTCGCGATACTCTTCGTCGGTCCACAGCGCGCTGCGCGGCGCCAGCACCTCGCCCAGATAGTTGGTGAGCCCTTCGTACACCCACAGCAGATCGCCCTTCATGGGAGTGTCGTAGCCGCCATCGTGCCCCCCGGAAGTGAGGCCGGCGGGCCGCCGGAACTTGCCATTCCAGGAATGCACGAACTCGTGGCTCAGCAGGTAGGCGGTTGCGCTGCGCTGCGACGCGTCCACCAGCGTCCGCTCACCCAGCCGGTCGTCCGACGACTCGTGATGCTCGAGCCCGAAATGCGCCACGTGGTCGCTCAGCGTGAAGAGGAAGTGATAATCGCGGTAGTGGCGCGATCCGAACAGCGCGCCGGCTTCCACCACCAGATTCTTGTAGGCCGCCACGGTAGCATCGGGAATCTCCACCGCGCGGTCGCTGTCGCCCGCCAGGTGCAGGTAGTGCGGAATGCCTTTATCTGTGCCCAGATCGATGGTGCGATAGTGAGAGCCCGCCGACATGGGCGAATCGATCAGCGTGGTGAGCGCCGCCGGCGCGAAGTCGATATCCGATCCCGATTCGCGTTCAATGGGCAGCGCCGTCCCGTACTTCCATCCCGCCGGAACGCGCATCGACGCCTTCAGTTGCAGCTTGTCCGGATCCGTGCCCTGCGGATACAGTACGAACTGATTCCAGTTGAGCACCGCCAATTCGGAAGTGGCCGAGCTGCCCGCTAGAAAAGCGCCGCCCGCCGCATCCGGCGGCGAGAGGAAGTCGAAGGCGATGTCCAGCGACGAGACGCCGGCCGGCACATCGATGTGAAAGGCGAACATGTTGACGCTGTCGCGGCGCCACGCGACTGTCTGCCCGTTGGCTTTCACCACCAGACCCACCAGATTCACCACCGGGCCGTCCGGCATGTGGTCGCCGGGAATCCACTCGGGATAGAGCAGCGTGAGCGGTCCCGGTTTCGCCGCCATCTTCATGGTGACGTGAAATACCCGGCGCGGAGCGTCGGTGGCATCCACGTGAAGCTGAATGGGAGTCTGGGCCAGCCCGGGGAACGATGCGGCTGCCAGAAGGGTGAACGCAAGAAAACGCATGTCTTGAGATTGTACCAGTCGAGGCCGCGCGGACGGCGGCCGCGTTCCAATTCCCGCGCACCCGTTCTACAATTGAGAGTCCATGGCTCGCGAACTCCTGATTCAATGCCCCGACGGCCAGATGAAGACCGTGCCCCTTACCGACCGTCTCACGGTAGGGAGATCGAGCGCCGCCGATTTGTGCTTTCCCGAAGACGCCGGCCTCTCGCGCCAGCACTTCGCCTTCGAGGCCCAGGGCGATGAATGGACCGTTCAGGATCTCGGCAGTAAGAACGGCACCTTCGTCAACTACATCCCGCTCAAAGGCAAGCTGCAGATGTCGCCCGGGGACCGTATCACCGCCGGACACCTGGTGATCGTCTATGCGCCCGATGCCGCGCAGGCCGCTCCCGGCGTGGTGGTGTTCGATGGCGGCGATTCCTCCAGTTCCTCCACATCCTCCACCGTGATCACCAGCCTGGAAGGCGCCCTCGCCAACCCCACCATGGTGTATCAGACCGGTCCGAAGGCGTCGGCGCCCATGCAGGCGCTGATTCGCGCCGGCCAGGAACTCACCAAGAACCAGAAACTGTCCGAGCTGTTTCCGGTGATCCTCGATTTGGCCATCGAGGCCGTGACCGCGCAGCGCGGGGTGTTGATGATTCTGGAAAACGGCAACCTGGTTCCCCGCGCCCACAAAGGCGAAGGGTTCCGCATCAGCACCGCCGTCCGCGACCGCGTACTGAAGGAAAAGACGTCGATGCTGGTGCGCGATGCCCAGATGGACGACGCCTTCAAGGGCCGCATGAGCATTGTGGAACAGAAAGTCCACACCATGATGGCCGTCCCGCTGCAGACTAAGGACGACATTATCGGCCTGCTGTATGTCGATTCTCCCTTCATCATTCGCGAATTCACCAAGGACGATCTCAGCCTGCTGACCGTGATGGCCAACGTCGCCGCCATCCGCATTGAAACCGCCCGCCTGGTGGAGATCGAAGAGGCCGAGCGGCTACTGAAGCGCGACCTGTCGCAAGCCGCCGAAATCCAGGGACGCATGCTGCCCGACCGCGCGCCCACCATCTCCGGCGCTGACCTGGCGGGCTTCAACGCCCCCTGCCGCACCGTGGGCGGCGATTACTACGACTTCTTCCCGTACGCCGACGGCCGCGTCGGCCTGGCCCTGGGCGATGTGTCGGGCAAAGGCATGCCGGCCTCGTTGATGATGATGGCGCTGCACGCGCGCGTGCAGGTGCTGGCCGAAGACCCGGGCGACCTGGGCAGTTTCATGACGCGGCTCAATAAAGCGACCTGCGCGAAGTGTCCCAGCAACCGGTTCATCACGTTTTTCTTTTGCGTTATGGACGCGGCCAGCGGAAACGTAGCGTTCGCCAATGCCGGCCACAATCCGCCCATCGTGATCCGCGCCTCGGGCGAGTTCGAGATGCTGGCGGGCGGCGGACCCGTGCTGGGGATTCTGCCCATCGCGCCCTACTCCCAGCAGCAGACCCATCTCGATCCCGGCGACATGCTGGTGCTCTACAGCGACGGCGTCACCGAAGCCACCAACCTGGCCTACGATGAGTTCGACGAGGAGCGCTTCATCGAGGTGCTCAAGCGGCATCGGACCGAACCAGCAGCCGCCGTGGTCCAAGCCGTCACCACCGCTCTGGCCGAATTCACCGCCGGCGCCCCGCAAGCCGACGACATCACCCTGGTGGTCGCCAAAAGAGTCTAGGTCTTCCGGGGCGGAATTGAGGTCTGGCCGAAAAACGATCATAGGTTCGGTTTTGGGCTGACGTTCTCCTTTGTTTTCAGTACGCGGAAACTCAAAAACGAGCACGATGTTCGTTTTTGGGGGCTGACGGCGTCGGCTGCGGTCGCCTTTCAGCCCGGGGTACCGAGTCTCGTACGAGTAGCGCGTGATACGGCTGGAGCGGGCGCCAGGCCTTCACGGACGGGGAGCCGGGCAATTGCCGGGGCGCTCCGACGCTCGCCGTACCTCGCCGGATGTCGATCTTGCAATTAGCCGTTTGCCACACACCGGCGCGTAATTTCAGATAGGGATTACTGCGCAAGCCGGATCCAGCCGCCTCAGATCGCGCGGATCGCTTGTGACGATATAGTCTCCGCGCGCCCTGGCCAGAATCACAACCGAAGCGTCGATTACGTCGGCGGTATCGGTTGCGCCGCAGAGTTCTCCGCAGGCGCGGGCGAGTTGCTCACCTAGAGGAATAATCTCGACTTCGTCAATCCGCAAAAACCGCGCCAGTGCGACCTGAGCACGGCCATTGCGCCAGGCTTGCCCTACCACGCCTGAGGGGACTCGAAACTTAAGGCGCTGTGCCAAAGCCCGATCGAGCAGAGCGATCAGTCGCTTGTCGCCGCGATCCAGGGCGATCAAAGCGCCGGCATCAAGAGTTATCCCCGTCCGCGCCGCGGGAGCATGCGTTCTGCCCATCTAATGTCCTCCGACGCCGGCTCGCCATGTTGTTCGATCAGATCACGAAGAAGCGTCCGGAGCGAGTCACGCTTCTCCTGTTCTTCCAGAACGCTGGCAATATAGCCAGAAACCGAATCCGCTCTTCCGGCGCGCACTTCCCGGTGGACTCTGGCGAGTTGGTGCTTCGGTAAGCTGATGGCAATCTTCGCTCTGGTCATACCATTATCATACCAGGCTTGCCAAGTAGAGGGCTGGCCGAATGCACTGATGATTTACTTGGCCAACGATTTGAGAGGATTAGCAAAAGTTGTCAAAGCCGTCAATCGGCGGTTTGCTGGGAAGTTAAGCGAACCGAGGCGGTGTAACTCGCCGCCCGCCGACGGCCTGGAGTGCTAAGGGCTTGGCAATGAAATTGGGATCCGATGGAACACCTTCCCCGCATCAGAGGTTCGTTGCCGGTCCCATGGCGTTCTGACCGCAAACCCACTTTGACTGGAAACGCGCGACCCACCGAAATTCGCCCGTACCGGGCTCGGGGCGTATGGTCCGCGACTCGTACAGCGGCCCCAGCCGGCGTTCGAGGAAGTTTGCCGGATGGGGAACGAAAATCGCCCTGCCTACGATCACGGGCCAAGCCATGGCAATCTGGCGGAGAACGCACTTCGGGTTGAGGCGCGAGCCTGCAATCCAGTTGGGCTATGTTGACGCCAATGCTGGGTCCAGCAGGTCTGCCGACCTGCCCCACAAAAATTCAGCGAGGCGAGCAGCTTTCCGCCCAACCCCGCAGCCCTACGGTTCCTCGCGCTGCGTCCCCAAATACCGTGCCGCCAGCACCGACTCCGCAAACGCCGCGGCGAACACCACCAGCATGATGTACCACCACAGGCTTTCCGGCGTCCGGTGCGGCGCCGCCCCAGCCGCAGCCGACGCCTCCTGCGACGACGTTCCGCTCTTGCCCTGCCACAGAGCCAGCACATCCTCGGGAATCACGTCGAGATTCGATTCCTTGGGATCCGCATTGACGGCCACTTCATTCTGGCGACCATTGGCCAGACGGAGCTGGTAGTAGCCGGCCTCGGTTAGCTGAAACGACTGCGCGGACGCGGCCTCGCCCAGCGTAAGCGGACGCTTGCCCTCCGGGTCGGTCACTTCGACGCCTTGCGCTTGCTCCCGCGCGGTGCGCAGATCCAGGTAAGCGTCCACCGGGCGGGCGCCGCCCTGACGCTCGCTGCCCGCGAGATAGCGCGCGGTCTGCTCGATGAACGGAACAAAGGCGGCGTTCAGCGGGAAATCGTTGGTCAGGTTGTCGAGGCCCGAAGTGAACAGCACCACGCGGCCTTCGCCGATGCGCTTCTCGAGTAGCAGCGGCGTCTGATCGCCAAGGCGGACGATCACGCGCGCGTCGCCGGGATCCACCTGCAGCACGTAGAAAAACTTCACGCCGGGCCAGCCTTCCGCCTTCGCCACCGCGGGGTAGGACGAATCGCTCGAGCCGACGGTCATGAAACGATCGGCAATGCGGCTGTAATCGCGGGTCTCCAGAATGCGCGCGCCAAAAATGGGAATCTGCAACCGCGCGCCGGCCGAAGTACCGGTGGCGATCAGCAGACTGCCTCCCGAGCGCACATATTCGGTGAGCGAATGCTCCAGCAGTGAAGGCACCGTATTCAGATCGGACAGCACGATGAACGCGTAATTGGACGCCTGGCGGTCGGCCGCCTCGTTGACGTTGATGGACTCCAGTATGAAGGCGGATTGCGCCGCCGCGGAGAGCGCCGCGCCGACGTAGAACGGCGACCGCGTGTCGCCGTAGTTGTGGACCAGCAGAGCTTTCTGCGGATCGGATCGCTCGACCGCGAAGCGGCGCAAATCGTCGGCAGGAAACCCGTCGGCGGAATCGATCTTCACCTCGCACCGGCTGAATCCGTAAGGCACTTCCAAAGCCGAAAAGTCGACCGCGGCGCGTCCGTTGGCAGGCACGGGGACCGTCCTGGTCGCGGTGGTCTTGCCGTTCACCACCAACGATACCGTGCGCCGCGCAGCCGGCGTCCCGTAGCCGGCGACCACGGCTTGCACATGCACCGGCTTGGCGTCTTTGCCCCAGACTTGTCCCGGCGCATCCAGCGATTCCACTGTCCAGTTGGGTTGGGCCTTGGTGATCACGGCATGCGTCACCAGCTTGACGTTGGCGGGCAGCGCCATATCGGAGAAGCTGGCCGCCAGGTCGCCGCGCTGCATATCGCTGAAGACGTGAAACTCAATGGGCGTATGGACGGATTCGGCCATGGCGCGAATGGCGCGCGACAGCTCGCCGAAATTGCCGTGCCCATCGCCCGGCGCGATCGCCTGCACCGCGGCGCGCAGGGCCCCCTGGTCCACGATGGGCTGCGTCATCAGCCGGAGCTGCGAGCCGAAGGACGCCACCTGCGCGCGCGCCGCGCCCTTGCCGGAAAGCACCAGCATGGCCGCGTCTTTGGCGTCCGCCAGGCGGGTACCGGCGCGCATGCTGAACGAGTTGTCGATCACCAGCAGCACCAGCCGGTTGCTCGCCAGCCCAGCCGTATCGCGATTGACGAAGGGATTGGCGAAGGCCAGAATCAACAGCAACACCACCAGTAACCGCAGCGACAGCAGCAGAAAATAGCGCAGCCGCCGGTGGCGCGTGGAGCTTTGCGTGCGCGATTCGAAGAGCATCAGCGAGCTCACCGACTTCGGCTGGCGCGTCTGGCGCTTCAACAAATGCAGGTAGACCGGCAGCGCAAGCCCGGCCAGCCCAGCCAGGAACCAGGGCGCGAAGAGTCCCATTTAATTGTGGCCTCCGCGCAGGGTGAGGTATTCGCGCAGGGCTTCGTCCAACGGCCGGTCGGTCATGAGCAGGTAGTAGCCCATGCCGGCAGCGCGCGCGCGATCGCGCAAATCGGCCAGATGCGCGTCGATCTTTTCGCGATACTCGTGCTTGGTGTAATCCGGCGTGACCTCGATCTGCTGCTGGGTTTCCAGGTCTACCAGGATCGATGGGCCGTTCAATTCCGGGCGGACATCCTTGGGGTCGAGCACGTGGAACAGCACCACCTCGTTGCCGTGAAACCGCAGCGGCTCGATGGTGCGGACGATGCTCTCCGGCGACTCCCAGAAGTCCGAAACGATCAGCACGATGCCGCGCCGCGTCAGGAATTCCTGGAAGTACCGCATAGGCTTGGCGAAATCCGTGCGCGCGCGCGCTTCGGCCTGCTCCAGGCCGGCCAGGAGCCGATGCAACTGGCCCTGCCGCGTGGAAGGACGGATATAGTTGCGGATTTCGTCGTCGAAAGTGATCAGGCCGGCGGCGTCACGCTGCCCGTGGATGGCCAGATAGAACAGCGAGGCCGCCAGATAGCGCGCATAATTCATCTTATTGACGCCATGCGAGCCAAACTGCATGGAGTTACTGGCGTCCAGTAAGATGGTCAGTATACTGTTGGTCTCGCCGCGAAACCGCTTGAGATACATGCGCTCGGTGCGCGCGTAGACATTCCAATCGATGTGCCGCAGATCGTCGCCCGGAGTGTACGCGCGGTACTCGGCGAACTCCTGGCTGAAACCGAAATCGGGCGACCGGTGCAGTCCAGCCACGAAGCCGTCCACCACCGTCTTGGCGACCAGTTCCAGACCGTCGATGGAGGCGAGAACCGAGGGATTGAGGAAACGCTGTAGCATGGGTAAGCTATTCGCCGTCCGTTAGCCGCTGTCTCAAACGATGCCCCACTCGCGCCGCAGCCACCACTCGGAGAAGCGCAGCAGCAGCAGGATCAGGAAAACCAGCGGCAGGTTCCACAGATCCTTGGTTTCTCGCGTGGTCACGCCGGCTTCGGAAAAGGGGATGCCCGCGGCCAGCTTGCCGAGATCGGCCGGCTTCCAATATCGTCCGCCGGTTTGCGCGGCCAGCCGCTCCAGCAATTCGCGATTCTGTTCGGTGTGAAAACTCTCCGCCACCCCGTCCATCCGCTGGAAGGTCAGCACGTCGCGCCCCAGCTCCTTGACCGTGCCCGAATGCGGATCGGCGCGCTGCGCGGTGACCTCAGTCAGGTACGCGCCGGCTTTGGGAGCCGACCACGACGCCTGGAACTGCCCGGGACTATCGGGCACCGGCGTCATTTCCACCAGCGCGGTGACGCCGCCGGGGCCCAAAATATGCGCTTCCACTTTGGCGTCGGGAGCCGGATTGTATTGCTGGTCGCGAACCTCGGCGGTGAGCGTCAAAGCCCCGTTGTCGAGCAGCAGTTGCGCCGGCACGGATGCCGACACGTGGCCGGGGGTATCGGAAACCAGCCAACGCAGCAGCTGCTGCCAGAACAAATCGTGCGCCGTGTCGCCCAGTGGCGAGCTCATCTGCCAGCGCCAACTACCACCCGTCGCCATGATCGCCGTGCGTCCATGACCGAAGTTCTCGGTGATCAGCAGCGGCAGCTTGTGGCCTTCGGGGGTAATCATGTTAGCCAGCACCGCGGCGCCCGGCTTGGGCGTGCCGGGATCCTCGTAATCCATCAGGTAGGGCAGCTTCTTCCACTTGGCGGCATTGGCGGCGGGATCGTCCACCAGCCGGGTAATGATGCTGTCGACTCCCGCGGGCGCCAGCTCGGCCGTGGTGTGCGTGGTGCCGTGCCGCGGGTCGGCCTCGCGATGAAACGTGCCGGGATAGCTGGGCAGCACGGTCGGCAGCAGATCGGTCAGGCTGGACGCGTTCCAGCCGCCATCGGCCAGCGCGTACTGGCCGCCGAGCAGTAGCAAGCCGCCGCCGCGGCGATCCACAAACTCGCGGATGGCCGCCTGCTGGCCGGGAGTGAAATAGCCGGCTTCCACCGAGCCGATGATCAATCCCTGGTAGACGAAAAGATCCTCGGGACGCGTCGGAAACCCGTCGGCCAGCTCTTTGGGATCGGCGATGCCCTGACGGTAGATTTTGTTTTCGGTGGTGCGGTCGATGGAGGCGATCTGCACCATGCGGTCGTCCTCTTCGGCCTGGCGGATGAACTTATACTCCCAACGCGGCTCGCCTTCCATATACAGGATGCGGCGCGGTTCGGATCCCACATTCACCACCCGGGTCAACAAGTTGTTAGCCGTGTTCTCTTCGCCGGGGAGCGGCGCGGCCGCGATCTGCAGGGTCTTCGCGCCCGCGCTGCCGATGTCGAACATCAGCGTCTCGCTCTGCAGGTTGCCATTCGGGCCGAGCGTGACGGTTCGCGCCGCCAGGATTTTGGGCTGTCCGGCGGAGACGTCGCGCACTGTCAAGTTAATTTTTCCGCCGGCATATCCGCGTTGATGAAACGTTACCTTGGCCGCCAGTCGCGAGCCGGCCAGAGCGCGCGGCGCGACAACGGCGTCGTCCAGTTCCACGTCGTGCTCCGCGTGCTCGCGTCCGAAACCCACGGTGTGCACCGGGATGTGGCGGGCGCGCAGGGCGTTGATGGCGTCGGCGCCAATGCCGCCGGTGTTGTCGTCGCCGTCGCTGAGCAGCACCACCGCCCCGATGGGCAAATCGGACGTCTCCTCGCTCAACTGCTTCAGGCTTTCGCCGAGGCGCGTCGATGGCGCGTTGGCATGCAGCTCCTTGAGGCTCTCGATGCGGGCGGGTACGTCGTCGACGCGATACAGACGCGTCTGAAACGAGCGATTCAGGCTGTCCAGGACGCCGCTCTGCAGCGCCTTCACGGCTTGCGCCTGGCGCGTCGTGCCGTCTTCCGCCATGGCCATGCTGCGCGAATCGTCCACCAGCACCGCGATGATGTTCTGTTGCGGACGCAGCTCCGCAATGGTGATGGCCGGCTGCCACAGCAGCACCAGGATCAGCGCGGCCAGCAGCGTCTGCAATCCCCAGATGACCCAGGCGCGCCAACCGCGCATCACCGGCGCGGCTTGCGCCAGGCGCGAACGGATGAGCCATGCCAGACCGGCGGCCGCAACCACGATGAGCAGCACCAGGATCCACTTCGGCCACGCGCCCAATAGGGCAAATTGGCCGCGTGCATACACCAAACGCGGATACTTAAAAAAGAACTCGAACATGGGCTCGTGGGCGGCTGGGGGACATGCCTAATGGGTCATGGAGTAAATGATGTAGTTGAGGACGATGCGAAACGCAAGTCCGGAAAACTTCTCGGGATACTGAGGGCTGTCGGCCCACTCCCAGGCGTCGCCCAGGTGCATATTGGCGCAAATTGCCACCATGATGCGGCCGTGGTCGTTGCGGATGGCGCGCCACTTCGGCACGTAGCCATCTTTCTCGTAGGTTCGCCCGGTGTTGACGTAGACTTCGCTGGGGATCTGAAATTTCTCGTTGATGTCGTAGAGGACGTGGTAGATCTCGTCGCCATCCGCCAGATCTTCCACCGGCATGTCGGGCAGCACCATGCGCATACCGGCCATGAAATGCTCCCAGTCGTCGGTGCCATGGATGTCGTCCACCATCAGGAATCCGCCCTTCAGCAGATAATCGTGCAGGCGCTTGGCTTCCTCTTCAGTGAAAGTCCAATTGTTCACCGCGACGGCGTAGATCCACGGATAGTCGTAAATGTGGTCGCTATCCAGGTCCACCACGTTGAGCGGCGACGGCGAGTTGATGTGCGTCAGACGGCGCAGCGCGATCAGGCAGTCGTTATCCGCCTTGGGATAATCGCGCGACCAGCCGCCGCGAAATCCGCGAAAGCCATAGCTGCCGCCGTTGGCGTAGCTGGAGGTGTACTGCAGCCGGCTCCAATAAAACTCCGAAGGCACGTTGGGCCCGGAGGAGTAGTATTGCTGGCGGCCGTACCCCTGGTAGCCTTGCAGCGCGAATAACGCCACGCTGAGCGAAAGCAGGAGGCAAATGGCGGAGATGAGCCGCACCAGCTTCATAGGTGATTCCCTCGAAATGTTTCTTGAAGGATAGCAGAAGCGAGCCAACCTGTGTAGCGAGGTTGCCGCCGAAAGGCGCGGTACCATGGGTCGAAGGCTGGTTTTCGGCATCCCCCATGCAACGACGCGAATTTCTCAAGATGGCCGGTCTGGTAGCCGCGGGCGGCCCGTTGGCGGCCCAGCAGCCGCATTCCTTCCTGGCCCCGGCGGGATCGCAGGACGCCGCCAAAACCGAGTTCTCGCTCGAAATCGCACCCATCACGGTCGAGTTGGCACCCAATCGCATCATCAGCACTATCGGCTACAACGGCACGTCGCCGGGGCCGCTGCTGCGCATGAAGGAGGGCGTGCCGGTCAAGGTCAACGTGACCAACCATACCGACGTGCCGGAATACGTGCATTTTCACGGCCTGCTCATTCCGCCCGAGGTGGATGGCGCCGAAGAGGAAGGCACGCCGGTAGTCCCGCCGCACGGCGCCCGCAGCTATCAGTTCACTCCCACCCCCGCCGGCACGCGCTGGTATCACACCCACACCATGTCGATGGACGACCTGCACCGCGGCAGCTATACCGGAATGTACGGCTTCCTCATCGTCGAAGGAGCCGGCAATCCCGGCCGTTACGATCAGGAGCACTACCTCGCGCTGCGCGACTGGGAGCCGTATTTCACCAACCAGATGATGGATACCGACGATCTCGATCCCACGCTGGCGCAGCCCGAGAAGCCGGCGGTCCTCGATACGCGCCAGCCCGGCCTGGAGATCACCTCCGACTTTTATTCCATCAACGATAAGGCGCTGGGCGCCGGCGAGCCCATCCGGGTCAATCGCGGCGACCGCGTGATGTTCCGTTTTCTGAACGCCAGCGCCATCGAGAACCGTCATCTGGCGCTGCCCGGCCACAAATTCAATATCGTCGAGCTGGACGGAAATCCGGTGGCCACTCCGGCCGCCGTCGATGTACTGATGCTGGGACCCGGCGAGCGCATCGATGCCTGGGTGGAGATGAACCAGCCGGGCGTGTGGATCCTGGGCGCGCCCGAGGATCCGGTGCGCGAAGGCGGTTTGGGCATCGTCATCGAGTACGCCAACCAGCACCGCACCCCGCAGTGGACGCCGCCGCCCAAATCCAGTTGGGACTACACCATCTTCGGCAAGCCGCCCTCGCAGCCGGCGCCCACCGAGCGGCTCGATATGGTGTTTGAGAAGATCCCGCGCGGGGCCGGCAAATTCAACAGCTTCACCGTCAACGGGATATCCTATCCCCACGATCGGGAGTTTCTATTGAAACAGGGCACGCGCTACCGCCTGACATTTCACAACCGCACCGACGATGCGCATCCGCTCCACCTGCATCGCCACCAGTTGGAAATCGCCGAGATCTACGGTAAGGCAACTTCCGGCGTGATCAAGGACACTGTGGTGGTGCCGACCTATGGCCGCGCCAGCGTCGACTTCACCGCCGATCAGTCCGGGACGGCGCTGTTCCACTGCCACATCCAGCACCACATGGATTACGGCTTCAAGGCCCTGCTGCGCTACGCCTGACGAACCGCCGCCCGGCTACCGCTGCCGCCGCAAGTATGTCAGCAGCCGATACCCCAGCACGAGCGAAACGAGGAGCCCCGCAATCGCCCATGTCAGGTCGCCCAAAACCGCGGTGAGCGCCATCACGCGGTCGCTAAACAGCCGGCCCAGAAAAATGAACAGCGCCGCCCCCGTGAACTCGCCCAGGGCGTCCCACGCCAGGAATCGACGCCATGGGTAGCGGGCGGTTCCGCTGGCCAGGTTGATCCACGGTCCCAGCGGACTGAGCAGCCAGCGCGTGATAAAAATGCCGGGACCTCCCCAGGCGGCCGCCTTGGCTTCCATGGCCGGCAGGTCCGCGTGCTTTCCGAACAGGTGGCTGAGCTTGTCGATGGCCGCCGTGCCGCCCCACCGTCCCACCGCATAGCCCACCTGGTCCCCCAGAATCGAGCCGGCGCCCGCCGCGCCGATAGCCCACCAGAGATTCATAGCGCCCTGCGAAATCAGGGAGCCCGCCACAATCAGCAGCAGCGTGATGGGCAGCGGCACGCCCACCGCCGCCACTGCCACGATGGCGAACAGCGCCGGCGCTCCGTACTGTGACACGGCCGCGAGCAGTTGATCGTTCATCGCGGCGGGCCGCCCGGTGGCTGCGCCGGGGCAGCGGCGGCGGAATCAATGGCCCGCTGTAATTGCGCGATCAGTTCCGGGACCGGGCGGTTCAGATCGCGAGCGAGGTGGCGCAACGACCGCCTGTCGTGCGGCTCCCGCGGCTGCACGCCGATGGCTTGGAACAGCGTGGCGGCTGCCACGTGATGCGTATGCGCGATGAACGGCACCGACATCCAGGCCAGGATCGGCTCATTCCCGCTGTGGATCCGGTGAACGTTCTGCTTCGCCCGGGAAGCGAAAATGACGGTGGCCCCGATAGCCACAACCAACGCCAGACCGAGCGCCACAGTGCGCCGCCAGGAGGCTTCCACCCCTCAACTATACGATGTTCGAAGCAGCCGGGATAATGGTAGAATTGCCCACGTCGTCCGGGCGATCCTATGCGAGTCGGTACCGCGCTGCTTCTGTTTCTTTCGGTCCTGCCCCAAGGCCTTCCTTGTTGGGCAGCCTCGCGGCGCGCGGTCCTGATCGGCATCAACCAGTACAATCCCCAAGGTATCCGCGTTTCCACCGATCCGCCGAAACTGTCTCCCTCCCGCAAACCCCTCGTCAGCGGGGACGTGCGCTACTTCACCTATCCCGATCTGCAAGGCGCCGTCAACGATGTGAATCTGATGGAAGGTCTGCTGCTGGCGCCGGAATTCGGTTTCCAGCCGGGCGACATCGTCAAGTTGATCACCCCCGAGCAGACTACCGCCGACCAAATCCTCGCCACCCTGCGCCGCGAACTGGTCGACCAGGCCGTCCGCGACGACGTCCGCTTCGTCTATTATTCCGGCCACGGCAATTACATCCGCAACGCCGCCCTCACCCGCGCCAATCCCAACACGCGAAACCCCTACGACCAGACCATCGTGCCTTCGGACCATTGGCAGGGCGCCATCGACGTCCGCGACAAGGAGCTGGCGCAGATCCTCTGGGACTCCGCCAAAAAGGGCGTCACCGTGACCTTCATCGCCGATAGCTGCCACAGCGGCTCCCTCACGCGCGGTCCGGGGAATAGCCGCGGACGCGCGCGCTCGCACAACGGCGTCCGCACCGTGCTGAACGGCGCGCCCCTTGCCGAACCCATGGTGGACGACCCTCCCGCATTCGACAAAGACCTCGGCCAACCCGTCGCCCCAGAAGATCTGGGAGTGCTCACCGTGGCCGCGGCTCAGGAAAATGAGGAAGCCCTCGAAATCCGCAGCGAGAAGAACGAAACCCACGGCGGCATGACCATGGCGCTGGTGCAGGCCATCCGCGAGGAGGGTCCGCATGCCAGTATGGATCGCATCTTCGAACGCATGTGGAACGCCATGCAAGTCGCCGATTTGTCGCAGACCCCCGTGCTCGGCGGCAAGGGTCGCGGCGAGCGGGACCTGCTCGGCCAGCCCGCGCGTCAGGAGCCATTCACCGTCATGGCGAAGCAGGTTCACTCGGGCGAAGTGCTCCTCGGCGGCGGCGACGCCATCGGCCTGTTTGCCGGCTCCGAGTTGCGCCGTCTCCCCACCGACGATGCCTCGCCGCCAGTCACGCTCACCGTCGTCAAATCTCTCGGCGTCGCGGAATCGGCCGCCAGGATCGATCCGCCGGATGCCCAGGTCACCGTGGGCGACCGCTTCGCCGTCACGCAGTGGGCCGCCTCGGGAGATCCCGTCCTCACCGCCTATGTGCCGCCAGCCGCCGCCAGCGACGTCGTCGAGCGCGCCGCGCAAGCGCTCGCTCCCCTGCGCTCCGATCCCGCCGTTCACTGGGTGGACGACCCCACGGAGGACGCTCCCACCGCGATTCTGCGCTGGAATGCGGGCCGCTGGCTGCTCGATCGTCTGTCGGGCGCCGTCACCACCGTCGATCTGGGCGCGTCGCCTTCCGCCGCCGCCGTCAAACTAGCTTTGTCCCCGGGCTCTCAGTTATTCGTGCGAATGCCGCCCACCGCAACCGTCGCGGCGGCCATCAGCCTCGGCGAAGGGACCCGCTACCCCGGCATTCGCAAACTCACCGGCGCCGATTCCGAGAACGCCGATTACCGGCTATTCGGCCGCCTGTCGCCCGGTGGCTTGCAATATGCCTGGGTGCAGGCCGATGCCGATCTCGGTTCCCGCGAAATCTCGCTGCCCGCCGGCCGCGCCGCCAAACCGAATGCCCGCACCGCCGCGACCCAGCCGGCATCCTCGCTGCTCCGCTGCAGCCACTGGCTCGGCGGCAAACCCGAGGACGTGGGAGCCACCCTCACCGAGTATGCCGTCCGTCTCGGCAAGGTCCACGCCTGGCTGACTCTGCCTGGCCGGCCCGGCCAGACCGCGTTCCCTTACCACCTGGTGCTCCGCAAACCCGGCTCCGAAGCCAATGCGCGCACCACCGTGCCGCTGCATGGGGGTGAGCAATACAAACTCTTCCTGCAGCTCGATCCCAAATACAAGGACAGCAGGGCGGCGCGCCGCTGGGTGTACGTCTTCGTCATTGACCAGCAGGGCGCCGGCCACTTGCTCTTTCCCAATCCCGACAGCGGCAACGAAGGCAATCAACTGCCGCGATCCCCCAAAGCCGAGGACAAGTTCGGCGCCGCGGTTCCGCTCATCCGCCTGCTCGATCAGCCCGCCGACCTGAAGATCAACTCGCCGTGGGGAGTCGATACCTACATCCTGATCTCTACCCTGGAGCCGCTTCCCAATCCGAGTATCCTGGATTTTGACGGCGTCCCTACTGACAGCGGGCAGTCGCGCGCGCTGAGCTCGAGCGCCTTGCAGAACCTGCTGGACTCCTGCGGGAATTCCACCCGCGACGCCATCTCCGACAAGGCGCCCAGCGAGTGGTCCATCGAGCGCACCGTCTTCCGCAGCGCCGAAAAGTGACGCTCCGCCTAGTCCACTGTCGCGTAGTACCCCGGCCGCCAGGAGACGCGGAGATGCGAATCCTCCATCACCTTCACCTGCACCCGGCGGTACTTGCCGTCGTGCCGCGCGTCGCTCGGCTTGTACCCCAGAATGTACTGGTTCCGCAGCTCCAGGCTGATGCGCGCTGCCACCGCCGGAAGATCCACCAGCGATTTCACCGCGTAATGCCGGCCACCGCTCTCCTCCGCCATCCCTTCCAGCAGCTTCTGCCCCGCGGCGCTCTCTTCGTGATCGTAAATCCCCATGGCGTAGATCCACAGGTCCGATTCGCGCACCCGGTTGCGCATCTCCGTCTGGGTGTAGCGGCTGTCGTTGTCGCCGCCGTCGGACAGCACCAGCAGGGCCCGCCGCTGATAGCGCGCCCGCTTCATGCAATCCATCGCCAGGTACACCGCGTCCAGCAGCGCCGTCGTGCCCTTCGATCGGATCAGCATCAGCCGGTTCTGAATCTCCCCAATATCGCTGGTAAACGGCACCGTCAGCCGTGGCCGGCTGCTGAATTCCACCAGGAAGAACTCGTCCTCCGGGTTGGCGAATCGCAGGAACTGATTCATCGCCTCCCGCGACTTCCCGAGCTTGCCCGTCATGCTGTTGCTCGAGTCGAATACAATGCCCACCGAAATCGGCGCGTCCTCGCGGGCAAATTGCACCACCTGCTGTTCCGTCTGGTTTTCGAAGACACGGAACGCGTCGCGCTCCAGCCCGGTGACGGCGTGGTTCCTCGAATCCGTCACGCTGACCGGTATCAGCACCAGGTCGCTGTCCAGCCGGAAGTCGACGTGCACGGCCGGTGTTTTGATTCGTGGTGAAATGGCAACCCGCGGATCGTCGCTCCCTGGCAACGCGCAGGCGAGTAAACAGATGGCGCCAAACAGCATCGGCGCCCGATGCGACATGACAGTCACAATACCCAGTCCCCTCTGGGCAGAGATCATAGCAGATTCCTGTGAGGGATTACGCAGCAGCCCGCGGCGCGCGGCAGTCTGGAATACCGCGACGGCCGGCAGTCTGGAATAATGAACACATGTGCGGAATCGCCGGTTACGCCACAGGTCGGAGCCCGGAAAGCGCCGAACTGGCCGTCCGCCGCATGATGGCGGCCATGCCGCGCCGCGGTCCCGACTCCGAGGGCTTGCACTCCTGGCCCGGCGCCGTCTTCGGTCACAAGCGGCTGGCCATTCTCGATCTCAGCCCCGGCGGCCATCAGCCCATGCTCTCCGAGGACGGCTCCATCGGCATCGTCTTCAACGGCTGCATCTTCAACTTCCACGAAATCCGCACCGAGCTCGAGGATCTCGGCCAGAAGTTCCACTCCCAATGCGATACCGAAGTGCTCTGGCGCGGCTACCGCCAATGGGGCATCGACGTCCTGGTCGGCCGCCTGCGAGGCATGTTCGCTTTCGCCATCTGGGACCACCCGCGCCGCCGCCTCACCCTGGTGCGCGACCGCCTGGGCGTCAAGCCCCTGGTCTACGCCGCGCGCGACGGCGAAATCGCTTTCGCCTCCACCGTCGGCGCGCTGCGCTCCGCCGGATTCGCCGGTGAAGTCGATCCCCAGGCCGTGCTCGAGTACCTGGAATTCGGCTACGTCACCGACAGCCGATCCATCTATCACGGCATCTCCAAGCTCCCCGCCGCCACCATCCTGGAGTGGACTGCAGCCGAGACGCGTCAGCGCCAGTATTGGAAGCCGCCCGCCATCGATGAGACCTCGCGCATCACCTTCGAAGAAGCCGTGGAGGAAACCGAGCGCCTGCTGGTGGAATCCGTCCGCCTGCGGCTGATTTCCGACGTGCCCATCGGCGTGCTGCTCTCCGGCGGCATCGATTCCACTTTGGTCTGCTGGGCCATGCGCCAATCCGGCGCCAATATCCAGGCCTTCACCGTGCGCGCCTCGGGCGACCCTTCCGACGAAAGCGCCGCCGCCGCCGAAACCGCCCGGACTCTCGGCATCCCGCACCAGATCGTCGACATGCCGGCCCACGATTTTGAGCTCGACGAATTTACCGACGCCTTCAGCGAGCCCTTCAGTTGCTCCTCAGCGCAAGCCATGCTCTGGGTGTCGCGCCTGGTGAAACCCGCCGCCACCGTGCTGCTGACCGGAGACGGCGGCGACGACGTATTTCTCGGCTATCCCTTCTTCCGCAATGCCTGGTGGGCCCAGCGCGTAGCTCGCGGACTGCCCTCCGCTATGGCGCCCGCCGTCCGCGGACTCGGCCGCCTGATTCCGCAGCGCCGACTGCGCCGCTTCGTGGAGTATGCCGCCGGCGGTATCGGCGAGCACATCCGCGCGCACGACGGCCTGCCGTATTACGGCGCCCATTCCATGCTGGGCCAGCGCCTAGCCGGCCTGAGCCTGCCACTGCGCCAGATTCCGCCGTCCGCCGCCTCCGGACGCCGCCTCGTCGAAGATGTCTTCGACTACCACCTGCAGGCCCATTTCTCGGGCGAGTTCCTGCCCAAGGTGGATGGCGCCACCATGTATTATTCGCTCGAAGCGCGCAGCCCGTTTCTCGACCAGAAACTCTGGGAATTCGCCGCCGCGCTGCCCGCCGCCGTGCGATTCCACGACAGCCAGCTCAAGGCCGTGCTCCGCGAAATCGTCCGCCGTCACGTCGGTCCAGAAGCGGCCTCCCGCCAGAAGCAGGGATTCACCGTGCCCGTCGAGCGCTGGCTGGCCAACCGCTGGAGCGGCATGCTGGACTGCCTGCAAGGCGAGACGCACCTGGAGCGCGAAGGCTTCGTCCGCCCCGGCTCCCTGCGCGAACCCGTGCGCCAAGCCATCCGAAACCAATGGGTGCCGCAGCAGATCTGGCACCTGCTGGTGCTGGAACATTGGCTGGAAAAGAACGCCGCAGTACCCCTCCGCCCTGGAACCGCGACCGTAAGGGAGCGGCCCGAGCCTCATCCGCCCGTCAAATCCAGCCTTTAACGCGGTAGTAGCCGATCTTCGCCCATTCGCCTGCCAGATCCCAGAACGCCTGCCAGCGCGCCGTCAGCGTGTTGCAGCGCTTCAGCAGATCGGGCGCCGGAAACGTCTCCACCCGAATCTTCTCTTTGGCGAAGCAGCGGCTGGCGCGATAGGTGTGGTAGTCGCTGGTCAGCAGCACATACGGTCCCGGCAGCCCCGCCAGAATCGGTTTCGCCATCACCGCGTTCTCGCGCGTCGATTCCGACCGGCCCTCCACCACGATGGAACTTTCCGGAATACCGCCTCCCAGCAGCAGCGGCTTGATGGTTTCCGCCGTGTCCACTCCCGAAAGCAGCAGCGTCCCGAAATGGCCGCGGCGCCACAGGTAGATCGCATCGACCGCCCGCCAGTAACTGCTTTCCCCGATGGCCAGGTTCGGTTCCGCTCCCGGATACATGACCGTGCTGCCGCCCAGCACAATCAGCACTCCCCGATTGGTATCCGTCCACGTCGCCGACAGCCGCCGCGCCGCCCACGGCACCAGCGGCGTAAACGTTACCGCCAGCACCAGCGCGCCCGACGCCAGCAGCACCGCGCGCAGCCCCAGCCACAATCGGTGAAGCATAGGCTACTTCGCGTCCAGCGCTTCGTCGAACAGCGCCTCGTAGCGGTCCAGGATCTGGTCGGTCGAATAATTCTCCACTACCCGCCGCCGTGCCGCCGCGCCCATCCGCGCGCGCAGTTCCGCATCGCCCAACAACTGCCCGAGCGCCCCCGCAATCGACGATTCGCTCTGCAATTCCGCATGCAGCCCGTGGACCCCATCCTCGATCAATTGCCGGTTGGCCGGAATATCGCTCACCACCGACGACAACCCCGCAGACATCGCCTCCGTGAGCGAGCACGGGAAGCCTTCATTGGACGACACCAGCGCGAACACGTCGGATGCTTGCAGCCACTGGCACACCTCCGGGATGCTCACTCGCCCCGTGAACCGCACCCGCGCACCGGCTTGCGCTTCCAGCCGCCCGCGCTCCGGTCCGTCGCCCACCAGCACCAGCCACGCGTCCGGAAACTCCTTCGCCGCCGCCCCAAACCCTCCCAGCAGCGATCCCAGTTCTTTCTCCGGCGCCAGCCGTCCCACGTACAGCACCACCAGAGCCTCCGCCGCGATGCCCAGCCGCGAGCGCAACGTCAGCCGCTCCTCCGGCCGGCACGGAGCGAAGTCCGCGGTGTCGACGGGGTTGGGCATCCACAGCAACTGCTCTTTGCGAATTCCCGCCGCGGTCGCTTCCTCCACCATGCCGGAGTTGAGAATCATCACGCGCCGCGCCCATTTCCGCAGCCATCGCAGCTCCAACCGTCCCACCAGCGACTGCCGCATGGCGTCGATCAGGCTGCTGCCCGAGAATTTCATCACCACCGGCTTCCGCAGCATGCGCGCCACTGGCAGTCCGGTCGCCAGGTGCAGTCCCTGCATCAGAAAATAGACCAACTGGTAGTTGCGGCGCTCAGTCCACAAGTTCCAGGCCACGCCCAGCGCAAACCTCGCATCCAGCCGCTTCGAAGCCGTCCCGCGACCAATAACGCGCACCGGAACGCCGCCGGGGTCGGTGAATTCCCTGCCCTCGGGCATCGGCGGCAGCCCAGCACACAGCACCGTCACCCGGTATCCCCGCCGCAACAACGCCGCGCACACCCGCTGCGCTTCGATTTCCGAGCCGCCCAGGACCGGAGGATACGAGTAGCTGACCAACATCAGGGAGATGGGGCGTCGACTCATGAATCTGCGGCTGCGATTCAAATTGTACACTACAGGCAGAGACCCAGAGACGCGATGCACCCTACTGCCGAGTACACGGTCCGCGACCAGGACCGCATGAAGCGCGCCCGCCGCTATTTCGAATGGCAATTCCGCCTGGCGCAGGCCCAATTAGGCGCGCGCGTGCTCGAAATCGGCTGCGGACTGGGCAATTTCACCGCGCACCTGCTCGATCGCGAATCGGTGGTGGCCATCGATGTCGAGCCCGATTGCATCGCGCAACACCGCGCCCGCTTCACCTCCAGCGCCAACCTGGTCAGCCTGTGCCTCGACGTTCTCGCGCCCGAATTCGCCAAATTACGCGAGCACCGCCCCGATTCCGTCGCCTGCCTCAACGTCCTGGAGCATGTCCGCGACGACCGCGCCGCGCTCCGGCACATGTGCGCCGTGCTGCCCGAACGAGGCCGCGCGGTGCTCATCGTGCCCGCGTTCGAGTCGCTTTACGGCCCCATCGACGAGCGCCTCGGCCACTATCGCCGCTACAACAAGAAGTCGCTGACCAAGGTGGCCGAACAGGCTGGATTCCGCGTGGCGTCCCTCCGCCACATCAATTCCGTCGGCTTCTTCGGCTGGTGGTTCAACTCACACGTCGCCAAGAAAACCGCGCAGTCGGAGCTGCAGATTGCCGTATTCGATTCCCTGGTAGTACCGGTGCTTTCGCGTTTGGAGCGCTGGATCGAACCACCGGTCGGGCAGTCCATCTTCGCCGTCCTGCAAAAATGACCGGACTTACTTCTCGCGCAGTTTGGCCTTCACGAAATCCAGTTCCGTCTGTTTCGGAATCCCCGGCTCGAAGCAGCGGCGGCAGCGCGCCTCATACATGTCCGACGCGCCCACTACGATCAAATCGTCCGACCCGCGCAGCCGCTGCGTATGCTTTGCCGGATTCCCGCACCGCACACAGATCGCCAGCGTCTTGGTGATGGACTCCGCGTGCGCCAGCAGATCGGGAATCGGCGCGAACGGACGCCCCAGATAATCCGTATCCAGCCCCGCGATGATTACCTGCTTCCCGCTGTCGGCCAGCCGCTGCGCCACTTCCACCAGTTGCGGACCCATGAAATTGGCCTCGTCGACGCCCACCACCTCCGACCGCCAGTCGATGCGCTCGATGATCTGCGCCGCGTCGTTCAGTACCTGCGAATGCATCCGCAGGTCGCCATGCGAAACGATTTCGTCGTCGGAGTAGCGATTGTCGAGCGTCGGCTTGAACACCTCCACCCGTTTGCGCGCGATCATGGCCCTGCGGAGGCGCCGGATCAACTCCTCGCTCTTGCCCGAAAACATCGGGCCGCAGATGACTTCGATCCATCCAACGTTGCCAGTGATAATGTCCATAAGAACCGTTACAGCATGGCATATTCGCCGACTTCCCGCCACACCGTCTCTTCCAGCGTTTCCAGCGCCCCCGCGAAGAAATGGTCGCCTGCCTCCACCCACACCAGCCGCTTCGGTTCCGCCACCTTCGCGAACACCGTTTCCAGCTCGCCGCGCGGTCCGAATTCGTCGTGTGTGCTCTGCACGAAGATCTTGGTCCGAGTGCACTTCTCCAGGTATTCCGCCTCGCCCATGCGCGTCGGGAATCCCGCCGCCAGCAGGAATCGCGCACCCTCCGTCTGGCATCCCAGCCGCGTGACCACCCGCGCCCCGAACGAGAATCCCGCCAGTGCAAAAGGCAGTTCCGGATACCGCTCCCGCAGCCACCCGAGCGCCGCCCGTGCGTCCTCAACCTCGCCCGTCAGGTTGCCGTGCTCCCCTTGGCTCAGGTTCACGCCGCGGAAGTTGAAGCGCAGCACCACCGCGCCCGCGCGCCGCAGCCCCCGCGCCAGCCGGTAGACCACCTTATTATGCATGGTGCCGCCATACAGCGGATGCGGATGGCACACCACCGCCGCCATGCGCGGCTCACCATTTTCCGGCTCTTCGAGCAACGCTTCCAGCCGTCCCGCCGGCCCCGCGATCCAATGCGATTCAATGCGACGCGCCACCTTTCCAGGATACCCGTCAGCCGAACCCGCCTCCGCATCATCGGCGCGTCGCCGGACGCCTACAGGACTTTGCTGTAAACGTCCACGCTATCCACTACGTCGATCCCCGCCGCCGCCAGCCGCTCGATGGCCGCGTCCGGCTGGTCGAAACGGAAAATCAGCACCGCCCGATCGCCCCTTCCGAAAGGAAAGGCGTACATATATTCGATGTTGATTCCGCTGCCCTCCAGAGCCTCCATCAGGTCGGCCAGCCCGCCCGGCCGGTCGCCCACTTCCACGGCCACCACCTCGGTCACATTGACCACGTATCCCGCGCTCTCCAGCAGAGCCGCCGCATTCAACCAGTCCGGCACGATCAGCCGCAGGATGCCGAATTGCCGCGTGTCCGCCAGCGACAGCGAGCGGATGTTGATTCCCGCCCGCGCCAGCACCCGGCACGGATCCAACATCTGCCCCGGCTGATTCTCCAGAAACAGCGACAGTTGATGAATTTTCATAGCGCTATCCCAGATTCCTCCGGTCTACCACGCGCTGCGCCTTGCCCTCGCCGCGGCGGATGGTTTGCGGCCGCACCAGCCGCACGGCTACGCGCAGTCCCAGGGCCTGGTCCAGCGCGCCCACCAGTTTGTCGTGCAGCCGTTCCAGCGCGCCGATCTGGTCGCTGAAAACTTCCGGCGTCACCTCCACCAGCACTTCCATCTGGTCCAGCCCTTTATCGCGCGTCAGCACGATCTGATAATGCGGCAGCGTGCCTTCCACCGCCAGCAGCGCGCTCTCGATCTGTCCCGGAAATACATTGACGCCGCGCAGGATGATCATATCGTCGCTGCGCCGCCCCACCCGCAGCATGCGACGCAGCGTCCGTCCGCAGGGACACGGCGCCGAACTGAGCGTGGTGATGTCGCGCGTCCGGTAGCGGATCATGGGCATCGCCTGCTTGCTCAGCGTGGTGATCACCAGCTCGCCCTCGCAGCCCTCGGGCAGCGGCTCGCCCGTTTCCGGATCCACAATCTCCGGGTAGAAATGATCCTCGAACAGGTGCAGTCCCTGTTGCGCCGGGCATTCCACGGCCACCCCCGGCCCCGTAATTTCCGACAGGCCGTAAATGTCGAAGGCGCGGATGCCCGAAGCGCTTTCGATGTGGCTCCGCATCCGCTCGCTCCACGGCTCCGCCCCGAATACCCCCACGCGCAGCGGCAGCTCGTGAACGTCCACGCCCAACTCCCCGGCGCGCTCCAGCAGGTGGATGAAGTAGCTCGGCGTGCAGCAGATGGCGGTCACCTGGAAATCTTTCATTACCATGATCTGCCGCTCGGTATTGCCGCCCGAAATGGGAATCACCGTGGCTCCCAGCGCTTCGGCGCCGTAGTGCGCGCCCAAACCGCCGGTGAACAGGCCGTACCCGTAGGCATTCTGCAACACGTCGCCGCGCGTGATCCCGCAGCAGGCCAGGCTGCGCATCATCACGCTGGTCCACACGTCCAGATCTTCCTGCGTGTACGCCACCACGATCGGCTTCCCGGTGGTCCCGCTGGACGCATGCAGCCGCACCACTTCCTGCATAGGGCTGGCAAACAGCCCGAACGGATAGGTATCGCGCAGGTCTGTCTTCACCGTAAACGGCAGCATCGCGATATCTTCCGGACGCCGTATGTCCGCCGGCCGAAGCCCGCGATCCTGCATCCGCGACCGGAATAGTTTCACGCGCTCGTAGGCGCGCTCCACCACGCTCGAGAGCCGGTCCAGTTGCAGCGCGCGCATTTGCTCCGCCGGCAGGTAGTCCGGCGCGCTCGCCGGGTGGAAGCGGCCCGGCGTTGAGGGCGGCGCGTCGCGCCGCGGCAGTATTGCACTAACAGAGGTCTTTATCTCTTTAGTGTAGCTCCCCGCCGCGCGGATTGCGTCAGTTCGTGCGGTAGTTGGTGAACTGCATGTCGATCCCGAAATCGCTCTCCCGCAGCAGCTTGATCGCCGACTGCAGCACGTCGCGATCGCGCCCGCTCACGCGCACGAAATCGCCCTGGATCGACGCCTGCACTTTCAGCTTGCTGTCCTTCACCTTCTTCACGATCTCGCGCGCCTTCTCGATCGCGATCCCCTGCTGCAGCGTGATCTCCTGCTTCACCGTCGACCCGGCCGACGGAATGATCTCGCCGTACACCAGCCCCTTCAGCGGCACCTGGCGCTTCACCAGCTTCGATTGCAGGATGTCGACCACCGCCTTGAGCTTGAATTCGTCCTGGCTGGCCAATACCAGCTTGTTGTCCTTCTCGTTGAATTCGATGTTGGAGTGCGAATCCTTCAGGTCGTACCGCTGGTGGATTTCCTTCAACGCCTGTTGCACGGCGTTGTGCACTTCCGGCATCTCGATCTTGGAAACGATATCAAAACTGTTATCGGGCATAGTCGTCTAGTTTTCGGGACTTGGAGTTTCCGAGGGGTTTTCCGGGCGATCGGCCGGAACTTCGGGATCCGGGCGGCTGATGTCCAGCCCCAGAATCGATCCCGAGCGCAGCCGCAGCGGGCTGACGCGCCGCACCGCCTCCATCCGCGGCATGGCCGGCGGAGGCGCGGCCGGTTTCGGTTGTACCGCCGGGGTCGCGGCAGGCGGCGGCAACGGAGCGGGCGCCGCCGGCATCGCCGCCACCGGCGCGCCCAGCTGCTCCAACGTGCGCGCATCCGGCTTCTTCTTGTTCAGCGTCGCCAGCACGCGCCGCGTGATCTCTTCCACCATCGTGCCCATGGCGGCATCGAGAGCCACCGTCACCGCCGCGCGCACCTGCTCGGAATCCACCACCGCGATGAAGGGAGCCACGTGCGCCGCTTCCGGCTTACCCGACGCCGGCGACCCGCCTGCCGCCCCAGGCTGACCCGCCAGTTTCGCCTCGCGATCCTTCGCCGCCGCGTCCGCCAGGGGCCGCACCGCCGCGAGCAGTACGCTGGCTTCGAATGGTTTGCGCAGCGTGCCGTCGGCTTCCACGCGGCGCGTGTGCGCTTCGTCGAAAGGCTCCAGCACTCCGGCCGTCAGAATTACCCGCACGTACTTATGGCGCGGGCTCAACTTCACATACTGGCAGATGTCATACCCGGTGCGGCCCGGCATCACCGTATCGGCCAGCACCACGTCGGGATCCACGTCTTCCAGGCGCACCAGCGCCGCATCGGCATTGCTGACAGTCACCACCTCGTACCCCTCGTCGCTGAGAATGCGTTCTCCCATGCGCTGGGCGTGCGGGCTGTCGTCCACCAGCAGAATACGGCTCATTGCTTCGCGGAAGGCGTCTCCCCTCCACCCGACCCGCCGGTTCCAGCCGGCTTGTCGGGTTGCTTATCGGCAGGCGCGGGGGTGGTCGCCGGAGCGGCCGGAGGCGGCGTCTGCTTGGAAGACTGCTTTTTCGCCTTCTTGGCTGTAGCGTCGGCGGCCTTCTTCCGTTCGGCGTCTTCCTCAGCTTTCCGTTTCGCCTGCGCCGCCTGCTGCTTCTTGGCCAGCCTCTGCATTTCCGCCAACCGCTTCTGCTGCTGCTCGGTATTCCTCTGGCGCTCCTTCTTCATCTGGTCCTGCTCGCGCTTCAGATCGGCTTCCTGCTGCGCCAGACTCTTCTGCTTGCCGACGGGAATCGTCGTCGTTGCCGGCGCTGCTGCCGGGCCGTGAGCGTCCGGAGCCGCCGGTGTGGGCGTTCCATTCGCCGCCGGAGTCGGACCTGCCGGAGTCGCCGTCACCGTGTTCCCGCCAGCCGGTGCGCCGCCGCCCGCAACCGGAACAGCCGCCGGGGTTGCTGACGCCGGAGTCTCCGTCAAGCGGGCATCCGGCTTGGTGTCGATGATGTTGGTGTTCTGTACAATCGTCCCCGTTACGTCGCTGCCGCCCACGCCGCCAACCGTTACGCTCGGTTTCGGCTGCGCGCTGGTTCCCTGCTCTCCCGCCGCGGTCAGCGGAACGCTCACCGGAATCGTGGGATGCAGCGTTTCCAGGGAAGGATCGCCGGTACGCGACGCGTTCAGCAGATCCGCATGCGCGCTGAACGGCTGCCATGCCTTGCCCAGCAAGCCGCGCTTCCGCGCGTTGTCCAATTCGTACTTCTCCCGCGCATACGCCACCGGATCCACTTCGGGAATCGGTTTGTTCATGGCTTGCAGCCGCAGTTTGGCCGATTCCGCCCGGTCGCTCAGCGGATAATCCTCCACAATCTTGGCGTACGCCGCCGCCTGCTGGTTCTCGAAGTTGGTTCCCAGGTGCTGGTAGGAATCGGCCAGCAGCCACAGAGCTTCGGGAGCGCCGCTGTACAGCGGAAACTGGTCCGTCAGCCCCTGCCCGCGATTGGCGGCCGCCGGAAAACTGCCCTTCTTCCAGTAAAACTCCTCTACCCGCGCCTCTTCGTAGGCCAGCGCCTCCTGGATGTCGCGCAGCTTCTGCGCCGCGTCCGCGGCATATTGACTGTTGGGGAACTCCAGCAGCAGTTGCTTGCACTCTTCCTGGGCGCGCAGCGCGTGGTGCGGGTCGCGGTCGCCCTTGTCCATCTGGTCGTACTGCATTTTGCAGATCTTCATCTGCGCTTCGGCCGCTTCCTCCATCGTCTTGTAGAACAGGATGAAGTCCTTATACTCCGCCTCGGCCTGCGCCATGCCGCGCGCGCCGCCTTCCCGATACCAGCTATCCGCCATCGCCAGTTTCGCCTTAGCCAGGAATTCGCTGGTGTCGTAGGTGTTCATCAGAGTCTGCAGCGTCAGCCGCGATCTCTCGTACCGCCCGTGCTCGATATCGTCGATCGCGGTATCGTACAGCACCTTGTCCGGCTGCTGCGTGTCCTTCGTGATGGGGTTCTCGTAAACCTTCTTGCGGCAGCCGAAGGAGACCATCATGGCCGCCAGCAGGGCGACGAAGCTAACGTAACGGATGATATATCGAACCATTATTCTGTTCCCGGGCAAGGCTCAACTGCGCCTCGCAGATTTTTACGCGCGAACGGCCGTGGCGTGCGCCGCTATCTCACGCATCTCCCGCACCGTGGATTCCGGGTCCTGACTGTGAAAGATCGCCGAACCTGTGACGATCCAGTCACACCCCGCCCGCACCACCTCGGCCAGATTTTCCAAATGGACCCCGCCGTCGATTTCGATCGGAAAGTGTAACTGCTTCTGACTCCGCATCCGATCGAGTTTTCTCACCTTCTCCAGCACGTACGGGATCAGCTTCTGGCCCCCAAACCCTGGATTCACGCTCATCAACAGCACGTAATCCGCCACATTCAGTGCTTCTTCCAACACCGCCACCGGAGTCGCCGGGTTCAACACCACCCCCGCCATCGCCCCGGCCTTCTTGATCATCTCCAGCGTGCCGTCCAGATGAGCGCACGCCTCATAATGCACCGAAACCGAGTTCGCCCCGGCCGCCGCGAACATCGCCGCGTACCGGTCCGGATTCTCAATCATCAGGTGGACATCCAGATGCGCCTCGGTCGCCTTGCGGATCGACTCCACTACCGGCGGCCCGATCGTCAGGTTGGGGACGAAATGGCCGTCCATCACGTCCAGATGCAGAATTTTGGCCCCACCACGCTCCACCCGGCCGATTTCTTCGGCCAGCCGGGCAAAGTCGGCGGATAGGATTGACGGAACGATTTCAACCATTTGCGGGTACGTTTGATTTTATCACAGCACCCCGGAACCCATCACCCGCGTCGCGCCCCGGCAGCCGTTCGAAGCCGTCCGTAACCAGCTCCACCGGAACCTCCGCCACCACATCTTCGTTCTCTTCCGGTTCCAGCGAGCAAGTGGCGTACACCAGCCGCCCTCCCGGAGCGAGTACCGCCCGCGCGTTCTCAAGCAGCGCCCGCTGCCGCCGCGCAAATCCCGCCAGATCCTCCGCCTTCAGCCGCCACTTGATCTCCGGATTCCGCCCCAGCGTCCCCGTGCCGGAACACGGCGCATCCACCAGGATGCGGTCGAATTGCCGCCCGAACGGCAGCGGCTGCGCCCCGTCCAGTTCCACCAGCGGAATGCCCAGGCTCTTCATCGCCATCAGCCGTTCATGACTCCGGTCGCAGGCAATCGCCTCCACTCCCATCGCCAGCGCCTGCGCCGTCTTGTTGCCCGGCGCCGCGCACAGGTCCAGGAATCGCTGCCCCGGCCGCAAATCGAGCAGCGGCACAATCGCCTGCGACCCGATATCCTGCGTCCGCCCCGTCTCCGCCTGGATGTACGTCTCCGGCGCCCGCAGAGCCGCCCGCGCAATCCCCGCCGCCGCATCCGCCCCGTATCGCCGTTCCCACCGCTCCAGCAGCCATTCCGGACAGCTCAGCGCCACCTCGCGATTCGGCCACCCCACCGCATCTTGATTAGTGTTGCGCAGCACCGCGTTGACGAACCCCGCCGCCGACGTCTTGCGCGCCCGCTTCACCAGGTCGACGCTCTCCCCCACCGCCGCATGCGCCGGAATCCGGTCCAGGTAGCGCAACTGGTACATCCCCATGCGCAGCGCGATGCGCACTTCCGCGTCCAACTTGCCGCTCCGCCCCGAGTAATGTCCGATGAGGTAATCCAGTTGCGCCCGGTAGCGCAGCACCCCGAAGACAATTTCCGACGCCAGCCCCGCATCGCGCGCATCCAGCTTTGCCGCCAGCAGCAGATCCGAGGCAAAGCCCCCATGCTCCACTGTGCGAAGAATGTCGAACGCCGAAATCCGGGCCGGAGAGATAGCCAACCTACAGACTATAGCAGCACAACGTGGGGCAGACTGTCAGTCTGCGGCGGGTTGTATTAACCCGCCTGCCGCTGGGTCCACGGTGTTCCGAATCGCTAGCCCTAAGTTGCCGCAGCCTTTTATGCGCCTGGAACCGTGAGCGTAAGCGAGCGGCCCGAGCGAGGCGACGCATTCCCCCCAGGCCCCCCGCTCCGCGCACGCGGGACAGGCTGCCGCTCGGGCCGCTCCGAGCCAAGTTCCGTCCCCCAACCTCTATAATCGTTCTTAGTGGAACTGGAAAAAACTCTTCTGCGCAAAGTCGGCGAGGCCATCCATCGCTTCAATATGATTCGCGATGGCGACCGTGTCGCCGTAGCGCTCTCCGGCGGCAAGGACTCCGTCACTCTCCTCGAAGCCCTCCTCCTGCTCGAAAAGCGCGCTCCCATCCAGTTCTCCGTCTGCGCCTTCACCGTGGAACAGGGCAAATTCCTCAAACCCATCGAGCCTCTGGGCGAGATCCTCAAAGCCCGCGGCATCCCCTGGACCTATTTCCGCGACGATCCTTCCATCCGTCTCCTCGAAGAACAGCCCGGCCATGGCTGCGACGTCTGCAGCCGCTACCGCCGCCGCGCCGTCTACGAAATCGCCGAGTCTTTGGGCGCCAACGTCATCGCCTTCGGCCACACCGCCGACGATTTCTGCGAAGCCCTCCTCCGCAACACTATGTTCACCGGCAAGCTCAGCGCCCTGCCGCCCGTCACCACCTCGCGCAAGAAAAGCTACCGCCTCATTCGCCCGTTGGTCTTCGTCACCGAGGACATCACCACCGCCTACGCCGCATCGCTGGGCCTGCCCGTGGTGCCGTGCGGCTGCTCTCAAAAGACCGGCACCGTCCGCCGCTCCCTGCGCGACATGTTCGCCGAGATCGAGCGCGAGCATCCCAATATCAAGGAGAGCATGCTCTCCGCCATGGGAAATATCGATACCAGCCGCCTCCTCGATCCCCGTTTCCTTACAGAAGACGGCGCCGACGCTCCGCAAGAGCTCCTACCCATCGTCACCGAATCGTAACCGGAAATTGACGCGGCTGTTGCAATGCGGCTAGGATGAGCTTTCGTCACCTCACCCTGACATCTATGCGACTGCTGCCACGCGAGGAGAAGTTTTACCATCTATTTCTGAAGCAGGTGGAGGTCATTTCCGAAGCCGCCCGCCTGCTGCTCGACGGATTACGTTCGGGAAGCGCCCGGATGGCCAGTTCCGCCACCGAGATCGCCTTGCTCGAACGGCAGGGCGATGAGCTCATCCACGAGATCTTCACCCGCCTGAATCAGACCTTCATCACCCCCCTCGACCCCGAGGACATCCACAACATCTCCGCCGCGCTCGACAACGTGCTCGACGGCATCGAGGATACCGCCCACCGCCTGGTCTCCTACCGCATCGATCCCTTCCCGCCGAACATGATCACCCTGGCGGAGATCGTGCAGTCCTGCACCCGCGCTTTCGTCAACGCCTTCACCGCGCTGGGCAAGAACGGCACCATCATGGACCACTGCATCGAAATCAACCGCCTGGAGAACGAGGCCGACCGCATCGGCCGCGCCGCCGTGGTGGAATTGTTCGATCGCGAAAAAGACCCTATCACGCTCATCAAGCTCAAAGAGGTGTACGAATTCCTGGAGAACACCATCGATAGCTGTGAAGACGTGGCCGACGTGCTGCAGAACGTGGTGGTCAAGAACAGCTAACCTCATGACGGTCGCCCAACTTGCCGTCCTGATCATCGCCATCGCGCTGGTCTTCGATTACATCAACGGCTTTCACGACGCCGCCAACTCCATCGCCACCATCGTCGCCACGCGCGTGCTCACCCCGCTGCAAGCCGTCGCCTGGGCCGCGTTCTTCAATTTCGTGGCGGCGTTTCTCTTCGGCACCGCCGTTGCCAAAACCGTCGGCAAAGGCTTCGTCAACCTGGAGCTGGTCACGCCCTACGTCATTCTGGCCGGCCTGCTCGGCGCCATCGCCTGGGATCTGATCACCTGGTGGTTCGGCCTGCCTACCAGTTCTTCCCACGCCCTGATCGGCGGCTATGCCGGCGCCGCCATTGCCCGCGCCTTCTTCGTCCGCGGCCTCGCCCATAGCTTCGAGGGATTGATTGTCGGACAGTGGCCCCTCACCATCCTCTTTATCTTCGCCGCCCCGCTCATCGGCCTGGTCTCCGCCTACGCCATGATGGTGGCCGTCTACTGGCTGTTCCGCCGATCCAGCCCCGCCAAGATGGACAAGTATTTCCGCAAGCTGCAGTTGGTCTCCGCCGCCGTATTCAGCCTGTCGCACGGCTCCAACGACGCGCAGAAGACCATGGGCTTGATCACCGGCGTGCTCGTCGCTTCCGGATACCAGAAGACTTTCGACATCCACATCTGGGTGATCATGGCCGCCCACGCAGCCATTGCGCTCGGCACGCTCTCCGGCGGCTGGCGCATCGTCCATACCATGGGCGGACGCCTGACGCGTCTCCGTCCGCGCAGCGGCTTCTGTGCCGAAACCGGCGCCGCCACCGCCGTCCTGCTGGCCACGCGCCTGGGCCTGCCGGTTTCCACTACACACGCCATCGCCGGCGCCATCGCCGGAGTCGGCAGCATTCACCGCTTCAAAGCCGTCCGCTGGGGTATCGCCGCCAATATCGTTTGGGCCTGGGTCCTCACCATCCCCATGGCCGCCACCATCGCCTTCCTCTCCTTCTGCCTCCTCCACGTCCTCATCGGCGCGTAAATCATCCCCTCCACCTTGTTAACCTCCCTCCTGCCGTACGCCATCACACATCCCCGCCCGCACCTCGCCTGATATACTCCCCCGATGGGACGCTGCCTTCTCTCCGCCTTCTTCCTCGGATCCTGCCTGCTGGCCGCCGCGCCGCAGGCCATCACCCCGGCTCCGCACGGACCTTTCCACATCTCCCGAAACCACATCATGGACTCGCGCGGCCAGACATTTCTCATGCGCGGCACGCAGTTGACGGGCTTCCGCATGGACACCGCCGCGCACGACATCCAGCCCGGCGGCGGACGCACCGGCGCCGATTTCGGCGCCCACTCCGCCACCTCGCTCAGCGCCATCCGCCTGCGCTTCAACATGAACACCGTGCGCGTTCCCGTGAATCCCCTGGAAAGCGGCGCGCCCGGCTACTTCGCGCAACTCGCCAAGCTTGTGAAGCTGGCCAACCAGATGGACCTCCTGGTCGTCCTCGCCGCTACCGACCCCGCCGACGCCACCGGCGACTTCTGGGCCCGCTGCGCCGCCGAATTCAAAAGCTATCCCAACGTCCTCTTCGACGCCCCCGCTGAGTCCGTCGCCGCCCTCCGCGCCGCCGGCGTGGTCCAGCCCATCGTGGTCTCGAGTGCCGCTCCGCTTGACGATCCCAATCTCATCTACGAAGCCGTCCCGCGCTACGATGCCGACCTCGCCGGCCAGTTCGCCGCGCAGTTGGATCGCGTCCCCCTGATGGCCACCGGCTTCGATCCCGAGATCGAAAACGCCGCCGCCTGCGCGCACTTCCCCCACGACCCCACCGCCGCCACCGCGCTTATCCAATCCTATTTGCATTTCTTCGACACCCACGGCATCTCCTGGAGCGCCTCCGTCTATGAACCCGGCAAACTCATCAAGGACTTCTCCCTGCAGGACGCCACCTCCCTCGAAAACGGTTGGACCTGCGGGCAGCGCGGTCTCCCCGGCATGGGGCGCGTCATCGAAGGCCATTTGCGGTCGGCCGAGGAGCGCGGATTGTCCATCGTCAGCGCCGGCGGCGGCGTCGACGTGGCGCGCGGCGGCTACGCCATGGCGTACGGCAAAGTGATGGCCGACCGCGATTCCCGCGCCACGGGCGCGCGCCTGCCACTGACCCTCGGCCGCCTCCGCGTGGACGTTACCGATTCCGCCGGCGTCACCCGTCCCGCCGGTATCCTCTGGGCTTCGGCCGGCTGGGGCCAGTTGAATTTCGTGGTCCCGCAGGAATCCGCCCTCGGTCCGGCCCGCGTCACCCTCGTCCGCGAAGACGGCAGCCGCACCGAAGCCGGCATCGTCGTCGCCGACACCGCCCCGGGATTCTGGACCGGCCTGAGTTGCCGCGGTCCCGCCTTAGGCTCCGCGATCCAGGTCTTCGCCGACGGCAGGAAGTCCACCACCCCGCTGTCCACGTGCCAGGGCGCTCTGTGCCAGACCGTACCCATCCCCGTCGCCGCCGGCGCCACCACGCGCATTCGCATGACCGGCAGCGGATTCCGCAACGCCGTCTCCGCTTCGAAAATCGAAGTGACCGTCGGAGGCATCCGCGTCCCCGTGGTGGAGTTCGGCCCCGGACAGGATCAGGGCGTCGACAGCGTCACCATCGAGATTCCCTCCAGCCTGCGCGGCTTGGGCGAAGTCGAACTGTTCTGCCACATCGACGGGCGCGTGTCCAACGCCGTGCAGGTGCGCATCGGCGGAGCGAAGCCCACTTCCTAAGTTCATGCGGGCCCGATTGGCCGCGGCCGGCGTCCTGCTAGCGGCGCTGGCCTTCGCCCAGGACTACCAGTGGGACCTACCGCCCGGCTTCCCCCAGCCGCGCGTGCCGGCCTCCAACCCAATGTCCGACGCCAAAGTCCGCCTCGGCCGCTACCTGTTCTACGACAAACGGCTGTCCGCCAACGGCGCGCAGAGCTGCGCCACCTGTCATCGCCAGGAACTGGCCTTCACCGATGGCCGCGCTACGTCCCTCGGGTCCACCGGCCAGCCGCATCCGCGCAGCGCTATGAGCCTCGTCAACGTGGCCTACAGCGCCGTGCTCACCTGGAGTGATCCCGCGCAGCGCTCGCTCGAGCAGCAGGCCCTCGTCCCCATGTTCTCCGACCATCCCGTAGAACTGGGCCTGCGCGGTCACGAGCCGGATCTGCTGGCCGCCCTGCGCCGCGACGCCGTGTACCGCGAGCTGTTCCCCAAAGCCTTCCCCGGCGTCGCCGACGCCTACACCATCGACAACATCACCCGCGCCCTCGCCTGTTTTGAGCGCAGCATTCTCTCCGCCCGCTCCCCCTACGACCGCTATTACTACTCGGGCGACCGCGACGCCATCACGGAATCCGCTAAGCGCGGCGAAGTCCTCTTCTTCACCGACCCCGTCGCCGGCTGCTTCCGCTGCCACGGCGGATTCCAGTTCAGCGATGCCGTCGAATCGCAGCGCACCGCTCTCGCCGCTCCACCCTTCCACAACACCGGTCTCTACAACCTCGCCGGAGCGTTATCCTATCCATCCCTCAGCCCCGGAATCTACGAACACACCCGCAAGCCCGCCGACGTCGGCCGCTTCAAGACGCCCACGCTTCGCAACATCGCGCTGACTGCTCCCTACATGCACGATGGCAGCATTGCCACCCTTGAAGAGGTCCTCGATCACTACGCCGCCGGCGGCCGAACCCTCGCCGATGGCCCTTATGCCGGCCGCGGCCACGACAATCCCAACAAGGACCGCCGCATCGCCGCGATCGCGCTCACGCCGCAGAATCGCGAGGACCTGCTGGCGTTCCTGCGGAGCTTGACCGACACCCAAGCCACTCGCGATCCGCGCTGGTCCGACCCCTGGTAGCGGGCAGTGCGTACCCTACCGCGCGGCTCTATTTATCGGCGGCCGCGACCAGTTGATCCGCCATCGCTACCTGTTCCGCCGTTCCGCGAATTACCAGGGACTGCGACTCATGGCACGGCAACACGCGATTCAAGCGGGCCTCGTTGCGCAGTTCCTGAATCAGCGATTTCATGCCGTCCGGCGTGACATGGGTAGGATAGTAGACTCGCGCGGTACCGTCCAACGCCCACGCAGGCGGAACCAGATCGGGAGCGCGGTACTCATAGGATACCGGCTGCCGTCCGGGCTGCGCTGCTAGATCCGTCTGGGCCACCAGCCATTCCGCCAGGGCCACGCGGGCAGGCGCGTCGCGGATCACCAGGGCCCTTTGCGAATTGAAGGGGAAAACCCGGCTGACGTCCGCTCCGACGCGGATGATCTGCATCATTTCCTGCATGGCGGCCGGCGTCTTGAGGTTGGCCAGGTATACCACCCGCACCGCGCCAGCCCTGCCATCGCCGCCGCCAGTGGGCGAACGGTACTCATAAGCGGCCGTCTTGCGGCCTTCCTGCGCAGGCTGATCGAGTTGTTCGACTAGCCATTCGGCCATGGCGATGTGTTCCGGCGTTCCCCGCGCCACCATAGCGTGTTTCTCGTTCATGGGGAACACCCGGTTGACGTCCGCGCCCGTGCGTAGCACCTGCTGCACCTCCTGCAGATCCGCGGGCGTCAGGTAGTGAGTCAGGTAGAAGATGCGCACCGCCGTATTGACGGCGTCGCGGCCGGGCAGCGGGTGGTATTCGTAAGCCGGCGCGTGCGCCGGAGGCTGCGCGCCGGAGGGCGTGTCCAGTTGTTGCACCAGCCAACTGGCCAGCGCAATCTGCTCGGAGCTGCCGTTGACCACAAAGCCATGGCGGCCGGCGTCGTAGGACACGTCATTCATATCCGGCATGATCCGAAGAATCTGCGTAAGCTCCTGGATGCTGGGGGGAGAATCGAGATGGATCAGCGGAAGCGCCTGTTCCGTGTTTTGCCCCAGCGCGGCGGCGGCGAAGAGGGCGGCGATAGGAACCATTCCTGCTTTCATGGATCACCTCTGTATGCCTGACGCACACCGTCGATGGAACGTGCAGGCTGCCTGGTCACTCCCCCGATTTTCGCGATTCGCGCAGCCGGCGGATTTCTTCCATGCGCTCGGCGATGCGCTTCTCCATGCCGCGATCGCTGGGATGGTAGTAGCGGCGGCCGGCCAGGTTCGCCGGCAGGCACTCCATGTCGACGATGGCGTCCTGGAATTTGTGGGCGTGCTGGTAGCCTTCGGAGTAGCCCCACTCCTTCATGTATTTCGTGGGCGCATTGCGCAGGTTCATGGGCACCGGCTCGGCCACGGTACTGGCGGCATCCTGCTGCACAGCCCCGAGGGCGCGATACGCGGCGTCGGATTTGGGGGCAACGGAGAGGTAAATCACCGCCTGCGCCAGCGCCAGGTCGCCTTCCGGAATGCCCAGGAAGTGCACCGCCTGCATGGCGGCGATGGATTGCTCGAGCGCGCGCGGGTCGGCCAGGCCGATATCTTCGCTAGCCATGCGGATCACGCGGCGCGCAATGTACAGCCGGTCCTCGCCGGCCTCCAGCATGCGCGTGAGCCAGTAGAGCGCCGCATCCACATCGCTCGACCGCACCGATTTATGCAGCGCGGAAATCAGGTTGAAGTGCTCCTCCCCGCCCTTGTCGTAGAGCAGAACTTTGCGCTGCATGGCGTCCTGCACCGCCGCTTCGGTGAGCGGACCGCCGGACGACGCGGCGGCGGCCGATTCCAGCGTGTTGTAGGCCTGGCGCGCGTCGCCGTTGGCGTAGATGCCGATCTGTTCGAGCAGCGAATCGTCGGCCGCGGATGGGTCCAGCCCCAGCACCGGCAGGGCGCGGCGCAGCAGGGTGACGATTTCGGGCACGGTGAGCCCGCGCAGCGCGTAGACGCGCGAACGCGACAGCAGCGCCGAGATCACTTCAAAGGACGGATTCTCGGTGGTGGCGCCGATCAGGATGATGTCGCCGCGCTCCACGTACGGTAGAAACGCGTCCTGCTGCGCTTTGTTGAAGCGGTGGATTTCATCTATAAACAGGATGGTACGGCGGCCGGCGCGGCGCAGGCGCTCGGCATCGGCCATCACGGCCTTGATCTCCTTGATGCCGCTGAGGACGGCGCTGAAGGAGATGAACTCGGTGCGCGTGGTGCGCGCGATGAGGTGCGCCAGGGTGGTCTTGCCGGTGCCCGGCGGTCCCCAGAGGACGACGGAAGTCAGCTCGTCGCGCTCAATCTGCCGTCGCAGCGGCTTGCCGGGGCCGAGGATGTGCTCCTGACCGACATAGTCCTCCAGACGGTCGGGCCGCATGCGCTCGGCCAGGGGGCGCTGGCTGTCCATGCGCGGCTCGGGGACGGCGGGCGGAGTGGAATCGAAGAGGCTCACCGCGGCAGGCTCCTTTGCCGCGCGGCCTCGTAGAGCAGGACAGCCGCGGCCATGGCGGCGTTCAGCGATTCCACGCCGGCGGTGGGAATGCAGAGCTCGATCGACGCGGCACGAAGCGCCGGGCTGACGCCGTGGGCCTCGCTGCCGATGACCAGCGCGCAGCCTTGGGTGAGATCGACCGCGCTCAGCGACCGCGCGGAAGGGGTGTGCGCCGGCACCGCAGCGTAGCTGGCCAAGCCCGGGAAATCGAAGGTCTCGCAGGTGAAGAACGGGACGCGAAACAGCGATCCGGCCGAAGCGCGCAGCGTCTTGGGATTGTAGGGGCTCACCGATCCTTTCAGAAACACCACGCCCGAGGCGCCGAACGCCTCCGCCGCGCGCACCATGGCCCCCGCGTTCCCCGGATCCCGCACTCCGTCGAGCACCACGATAAGCGGGGCCGGCCCGAGTGCCAGATCCTCGCGATTCCATACGCGCGGGCTCACCAGCGCCAGGACTCCCTGGCTGGTTTCGGTGGCGGACAAGGTCTGAAACAGGCGGTCGGGCAGCAGCGCCAGCGGAATCTCCGGATGCTCGCGAAGGCGGGTTTCCACTTCGGCCGAAACCGATTCGGAGGCGAACACGTGCCGCACCTCGGCATCGCGAAGCGCCTCCTCCAACAAGTGGAACGTCTCGGCCACGCACCAACCCTGCGCGGTGAGGGAGCGCCGCTCGACGGCGCGCCGGATTTCCTTCACGAGCGGATTTGCGGGGCTGGAAATCGTCGCGGCCCTGGGCATGTGATTACAATAATGATTCGAACGATCAGCATAGCGCAGATGAAACGGGTTCTCAGGAGCGCGGCGGGCGTGGCGGCAATCGCGGTGGTGCTGATGATCGCGTTTATCTCCGGGCGGATCGAGCAGCAATCCACGCGCGACGAGGCGCAGCGGGCCGACGTGATCCTGGTGCTGGGCGCGGCGGAGTACCGCGGCCGGCCGTCGCCGGTATTGCGGGCGCGGCTGGACCACGCCCTGGAACTGTACAACCGCGGCCTGGCGCCGCTGGTGATGACCACCGGCGGCGCCGGCGGCGATCCAGTGTTCACGGAAGGCGGGGTGGGCCGGACGTACCTGATCGCGCACGGGGTGCCGTCGGAGCAGATTGTGGTGGAGTCGGAGGCCGGGACCACGGTGGAATCGACTGCCATGGCGGGAGAGATCATGCACCGCATGGGATTGAACTCCGTGATCGTGGTGAGCGATGGCTATCACATCTACCGCGTCAAGCGGATGCTGCAGTTCCGCGGCCTGAAGGTCTACGGATCGCCGCGCAAAGAGATCACCCATGAACCTTGGCGCGAGCGCTGGAATTATCTGAAACAAGCGATCGGCTATCTGTTGTGGCGGGCGGGGGTGGCAGTTTGAGCAGTTGTCAGTTATCAGTTCACAGTCGACAGTTAACGCACGATGGTGCAGCGCGTAACTGTCGACTGTGAACTGTCTACCGTGAACTTTACTGCACCGCTACGGTAACCGCGGCTTGCGTGGCGTTGTTGCCGACGTTGATCACCAGGGACTGTGCGCCCGAGGCGACGGTCGCCGGGATGGTGACGTCGACCTGCATGACGCCGTACACGATAAGGGGAGCGGAACCGGCGTAATTTACGGTGGCGGGCAGGCCGCCGACGGTCGCGGTAACGGCCAGGAGCGGCTTGTTGAGGCCGTTGCCGGGGGTGTCGGCGACCGAGCCGGTGGTGCTGGCGGGCGTCGTGGACCCTTCACCGGTCATATAAATAGTCACGACGGAGCCCTTGGCGGCGGGCGTATTGGGGCCGTTGACGGTGATGCCATCCTGGTTGAGAATGACGCCGGGTCCGGAGCCGGCGAGGTTTTGCGTGTAGATGCCGGGAACCGCGGCCACCACGTTATAAGGCAGCGCGACGGACGGAACGCCCGAGTACACGATCTGAATATTGGTCACGGAACGGCCCGCGATCTCGTAGGGAACCATGACGCTGGTCTGGGTGGACGAGGCGTAAATGATGGGCGCGGGCGTGCCATCGAAGAGCACCTGGGTGTTGCCCACGAGCGTACTGAGCTGGCCGCCGGAGGTCAATTGCGCTCCCGCCAGAGTGGCGGGGCCGACGCCGGTGCCGCCGATGACGATGTTCTCACCTGGGGACACGGCGCCGGCAACGTAGCTGGCGGCATTCTTGACGGCAACGAGAACTGGCGTCGGAATGGTCTGCACCGTGAGGCTGACGGCGATGGTCACCGGGGCGATGGAGTTGACCGAGGAAATGGTGACAGTGCCGGAATAACTGCCGGCGGCGAGGTTCTGGGTGTTCGCCGAAATGGTCAAGGTGATGGGGGAGCTACCGGCGTTCCCGCTGGAGGGAGCGGCGGTCAACCAGGTGGCGCCATCCTTGGTCGACGTGGTGATGGTGAACGGTGTGGCGCTTGAGGAATTCAGCGTCACGGTTTGCGGAGTGGTGGCCTGGCCCACGACGGCGGCGAAGGTGAGCGTCGGCTGGCTGACGGTGAGGACCGCGGCGCTGCTGACGGTGAGCAGCACGGGAATGCTGATGGGGCTGCCGATGGCGCCGGGCGAAGTGATGGTGACGAGGCCGGTATAGGGCCCGGGCGTCAGCGTGCCCGAGTTCACGGAAATCTGCACATTGCCGGGAGTGGTGCCGCTCGTACCGGAAGTGCCGGCGGTGGCGGTGAGCCAGCCAATACCGTTGGAGGTGGTGGTGGCGACGGAGTAGCCTATCGCCGACGGGGTGGCCGTGACGGGTACGGACTGCGCCGCGGGCGCCGGTCCGCCGGCCAACTGGGTGAAGCTGAGCGCGGCGGTGGGCGCGGAGATGGTGGCCTGCTGGACGGTTAGCGTAACCGGAATGGTGATGGGACTACCGGAGGTGCCGGCCGAGGTGATGGTGACGGTTCCCTGGTAGATACCGGCTGTCAGACTGCCGGGAGTCACGCTCACGGTAACGGTCCCGGGGGTGGTACCGGTGCCGGAAGTAGAGCCGCCACCAGTAGTGATGGAAGCCGAGAGCCAGGCGCCATTCGCCGGAGAGTTGACCGTCACGCTGGTGGAATAGGTAACCGTGGACGGACTGGACGTGATCTGCACGGTTTGCGCGGCGGGAGCGGCGGCCCCGATGATTTGCGTGAAACTCAGGGAAGAAGCCGAGGACGCAATGCTGCCGCCGTTGACCGTGAAGGTAACGGGGATGCGGAAGGGGCTGCCTTGCGCATTGGGGATGGTGACGTAAATGGCACCTTTGTACACGCCGGTAGTGAGATTGGTGGCATCCGCGTTGACGCGGAAACTGCCGGGCGTGGGACCAGTGGGAGTGCTGACGGTCAGCCAGCTGAGGAGACCGGTATTGACGACAGCATCGAAGGGGAGGCCACCCGTGTCGGTGTTGACTTGCACGGTCAGGGCGGCCGGATCCTGGCCGCCTTTGGTTTGCAGGAACGACAAGGTGCCATCGCCGGCCGGCGTCGAGATGCTGCCTTTGGCGGTGTTGACCACGAAGATTGCCGGTATGGTCACGGGGCTATCGGCAACCAGGTTGGCACTGGAACCAGTGGCGGAGATGGTGACCTGGCCGTTATAGGTTCCGGCCGGCATGTTGGTAGCAGATAACTGGGTCGCGGTAACGGTGAAGCTAGTGGACGTCGTGCCGCCGGGGTTGGTGCCGCCCAGCCAGTTGCCGGTGGAGGCCGCGTTGTTGACGATCCTCTGAATCTGGGTGATGTTCAGCGCATCGCCGGGCGCCGGACTAGTGCTGGAGAGGGTGAGAGCCAGCGGGCCCTGGTCGTCCTCGGGATACCTGGGCGAGTTGGGATAGGTGGAGAAGAGCAGCGGTCCGGGAGGGGTGACGACTAACTGCGGCGTCGTGCTGGCGTAGAGCCGGACATCGATGGACTGGGAGTTGACGGCGTTTCCCGTGGTGGGATCGGTGGCCGCAATGTTGATGGTGGCATCCAGGAAGGTGGAGGGCGGCGGCGACGGGACGCCAGACGTATTGATGGAGACGGTGAAGGACGTTTGATCGGTAACGCCGGTGATGGTGCCGTTGGTTTGTCCGCCGGAACTGGTGACCTGCACCCACGGGGCGGTCGCCGAGGAGGGCGGTGTGATGGTGTAATTTAACGGCGCGCCGGTGGAACTGGAGAGGGTAACGGTCTGCGGCGCGGGCGTAGATTGTCCAATTTCGTACGGAAATACCAGTTGGTTCGTGCTGACCTGCAGGACATTGGAGAAGGTAATGGTCAACGTCACGGGAATGGTAATGGGGCCCTGCCCACTGCCATTGGCGGCCGGGGTGATGGTGACGGTTCCGGTATACACTCCAGGCGACAGACCGGTGGGGTTCGCATAGACGGTGAACGATCCGCCGCCGGTGGTCAGGGTTCCATTGGGCGCGGTACTCAACCAGGTGCCCGCGGGGGTGGTGGAGACGGTGTATTCCAACTGCTGGCCGGGCGCACCGCTGCTCGTAGGCGTCACGGCCTGCGACGCCGGAGTGGACAGGCTGCCGAACTGATAGCTGTACGTCAGGGACGACGGCGTGGAATAGAGCAGGGGGTAAGTGGAGATGTTGAGCGTGACCGGGACGTTGAGACTGCTCGATCCGTTAGGGAACAGGGCGCCGGAAACGGTGAGTTGCACCGATCCCGAGTTAGCGCCGAGCGCCTGGTTGTTGCCGTTGACCTGAATGGCCACTTGGGCGGTGCCGCCGGCGGGGATGGTGGTGGGATTGGAGGAAGGCAGCGTGATCCAGGGAATACCCGGAGCGGAAACGCTGAGAGGCAGGGGCTGCGTGGCGTTGGACGTCAAGGTAATGATCTGCTGGTTCTGATTGCTGGAGGCGAACTGTTGCCAGTTGAAGGTCAGGGACGCGGGGTTCACGGTAACCTGTGGAGACGCCGTCACCGCCAGGGTGACCGGTATGGTCACGGGGACCGCATTACTGCCGCCGGGCGTGATGGTGAGCGTTCCGGTGAGAGTTCCGGGAGTCAGCGAAGAGGCGACGGCTGAATTGACCTGCACCTCCACACCGCTGAGCGGATTGCCGTAGGCCGCGGCGGTATACCAGGTATCGGCGGGCGCCTTGGAAACGGTGAAGTTGCCGTTGGCTCCGACCACGGTGAGGAGTTGCGGCGACAGATTTACGGTGCTACCGGCCTGATAGCTTCCCAGGGAAAGAGTGTTGGTCTGGTTATTGGGCAGGATCACGCTGATGCTGCTGACGGTGACGTTCACCTGCACGATCTGGAACTGCGTGCTGTAAATGGAGAGCGAACCGGTATTGACGCCGGTGGGGAGGGTTGCCGGGTTGACGCTGACCACTACCGTAGCGGGCGTCTTCCAGCCTGCCGAAGGCGCGGCGGATACGGTGATCCAACTGTTCCCCGGAATCACATTGAAAGGGATCGACGTGGCATTGTTGTCGCTGCTGTTGAACGTGAGACTTTGTTGAACGGGGCTTCCGCCGGATTGGGCAAAGAGGTTGACGGGATTCGGCGAAATGACCAGAGTTTGAGCGTGGGCCGTCCCGACCGCCAGCAGGGCCAGGGCGAACATAGTGAGAGCAGCGTACCGTTTATTCAAGGCAGACCTCCATCCAATAGGCAGTCCGGAGCGGAGAGACGCCTCTTGCGCATTCCACGTAGCACGGCTCATGCCACCCGGATCCCCGCATAAAACAGATTGTACTCCGTTTGTCCTATGTACAACAGAGCGCTTAATTTACGCAGACTTAGGGCGGTCCGCCGAGGAGCGCGAGGGGGGGCGCGGGGACACAGGGATGGGACATAACGAGCCAGTTTCTGCATTGAAGTGCACAAATTACGGCGCCATCAGTGCGCGATACAATTCCGACTGGCGGCGGGCGATTTCATCCCAGCCGTAGTCCTCTTCCATGCGCCGCCGGCCGGCCGCGGCGAGTCGGCGGCATTGGTCGGGCGACGCCAGCAATTCTTCGATAGCGGCGGCCATTTCGGCGGCGGTATGGACCAGTACAAAATCGCGGCCGGCAACTAAATCCAGCCCGTTGACTCCGGCGAGCGTGCTCACTACCGGCCGGCCGCAGGCCAGAGCTTCCAAAATCTTGAGATTGGTTCCCGCCGAGACGACTAGGGGCGCCACCACCACGGCGGCGCGTTCGTAGGCTTCGCGAACGTCGGAAACGAACCCTTCCACCTCGACGCCGGGCCGCGGGAGATTCAGCTTGGCGTGAGCGGCGTGGTACTCGAGGAAATATTGGTGGCGCGCGCCGGCGATGATGTGCAGCCGCGCATCGCGGAGATGGGGCCAGACTTCGTCGAGGAAGAAAGCGGCGGCCATGAGATTGGGAAGGTGCGAAAACGAACCTACGAAGAGCAAGCGGCGGGGTTCGGGAGGGCGCGCGGCGGGCTGGAAGCGCCGGAGATCGACACCGTTGGGGAGGGTGACGGCGCGAGTACCGGACACCAGTGCGCGGTCCTTTTCGGACATGGTGACGACGCAGCTCACAGTCCGCCAGGCGGCGGTTTCGAAGCGGCGCCAGAGCTTCAACTGGCGACGCAGGTCCCAATCGCGGCTGTCGCGGTGCATTTGCTGGTAGAGGTCGAAGGTGATGTCGTGCTCTACGAGGATGGTGCGGGCGGGGAGGCAGTCGGCGGCGTATTGGGCCATCTGGGTGAATTCCAACTGCGCGATGGCGGGCTGCCATTTGCGCACGGTCTCGCGGAGCGCGGCGCGGAACGCCGCGGACGCGAAGTGCTCGACCACCTCCGGCCGTCCGCGGCTGGGGACGCGATGGGAACCGGCGCGGCGCACCAGCACCACTTCGACAAATCGTTCGAGTAGCTCGGGAGCGGGCGGAGCGGCGGTTTCGGCGAAGGCCACCAGGATCTGGTCCCACTCGGCCAAGGCGCGGGCCGTGAGATTGTGAATGCGGACGGCGCCGCCGTGCGACAGAGGAAACGGCACATAGGCGCTGGCGACCAGCACGCGCGGCTTGCCGGTAGCGGGCTTGCCGGGGAAGACCGCGACGGCGCCGCCGGCGAGCGCCAGGATGCGGTCGCGCGAGGCGTCAGGAAAGGCGCGCGGGCGCGCCGGAGCTTCCAAACTGGCTGGTTCTTCAACCCCGCCGCGGCTCTCGCGGCAGGCTCCGGCTACCGAAACGGTGGGCCAACCGCGCTGCCAGGCGCGCGAGCAGAGGTCCAGGAAGGCCGCCTCGCTGGTCTCATGGGCGACTCCCAGTCCGCCGAGGGCCCGGAATTTGGCGGTATCGTACTGCGAACAGCAACCGGCGCCGTGCGATACGTAGCGCCATCCGTCGCCATCGGCGTGCCCGCCGGAGGCGATGGCGCAGAATAAGCCGGGCACCCGCAGGAAGGCGCGGTCGAAGGCATCGAGGAAGGCGGGATCGGGCTCGTGATCCAGCAGACAGATGCGGTCGCGCGGCGCGTCGACCACGATGCGGTTGACGGAGGCGGCGTAACCCGAACCGCGGGGAACCGTCGCCATCGAGACGCCTGGTACGGTGGGCGCCGACGGCAGGGGCGCGGCACGACGATAGCGCAGGCGCCCGGCGATACGAGCGGCGGCGTTTCGCAGGTCCCGCCACCGGTGCGGCGGGCGACTGGCGGCGGGGCGAAAGTGCCAGCGCAGGAAGTTGCGGAGGCGCCACGCGAAGTGGCGGGCGATGGCGGGAAGGCTGCGCGGCCGTAACATGAAGTCGTTGAGGTTTTCGTTGACCGCCAGAAAGTAGAAGGGAGCGAGCAGGAGAGCCAGCAGCCGCATGCGTCGAAAGGGAACGCCAGGAACCAGCAGCACGCCGGCCAGGCGGATGGATTTGCCATGAAATACGCTGCGGCAGCGGGCCCAGTTCTCGAGCAGCCCACCCTGGTAGCGGACCCAGACGACGCCGCTTTCGGCGGGAGGGAATTCCGACACCACATAGAGGGGAAGCTCGGGAAAGATCCGCCGCAGGTGCGCGATGAGGCGCACGTTCAGATCGTCCGTTCCCGAGGCAAAAGCAACCTTGATCTTCGTATTAATAGGACCGCACCACACCGACACCCCTGCCGTCGTGCCGCGGCAGCCTGCGATGGTTGTCTTCACCCGAGGATCGGTACCCGACCGTCCGACCCTACCCGTCGACTCGCTGTAGCCTACTGCATGAAGTTTCGGAATCGGGGGCCAGGAGTTCCAGATTGTGGACCTAGCCGGTCCTATCAACGTCCCGCGCCGTACGAAAGGCGGCTGCGAGAGCGACGGTGGGTTCGTTTCGCAAGATGATAAGCGATTTGTGTTGTTTAAGTTAGGAGGCACAGTGGGTTCGTTTTGTAATTCCTGCCGGACGGCATGCGAGCGGGCGCAGGCGAGAGCGACGGTGGGCCGGCAACGGAGTTCCTTTCGCCTTTAGCTGTACCATGGGGATGGGCTGGACTCCGAAATTCCGGGGACCTGGCGGAAGAAAACAAAGGAAATTGAGGTCCAGATGGCCGGTCACGGCGGCGCACCACCGGCTATACTTGGTCCTGACGACTCATGAGCCGGCTGGCGCGGCGGTTTCTCTACATCTTCCTGGCGATTGTCACAACGCTCACAACCGGAACGTTGGGGTTCACCTTCCTCTGCGGGTATCCGCCGTTCGACGCCTTCTACATGACGCTCATCACCATGACGACGGTGGGGTATGCGGAGATTCATCCATTGTCGCGGACGGGGCGGATTTTCAATTCGCTACTGATCATTTTCGGCGTCACCACCATCTTTATCGCAATTGGCGCCATGACGCAGACGATTATCGAACTGGAGTTCGGGGATGCCATCGGCAAGCGGCGGAATAAACGCATGATCGACAAACTGAAGGACCACTACATCATTTGCGGCTATGGGCGCGTGGGGCGCGGGGCGGCCGACGAACTGCAGCACGCGGGAGTCCCGTTCGTGGTGGTGGACATTGACGCGGACCGGGTGGAACGCGCCATGATGGCGGGGCTGCTGGCGGTGGCGGCGGATTCGACGCGCGATGACGTACTGCACCAGGTGGGGATCGAACGGGCGCGCGGACTGGTGGCGGCGCTGGCGACGGACGCGGACAACCTGTTCGTGCTGCTTTCGGCCAAGGGGCTGAACCCCAAGATCTTTGTGGCGACACGCGCGGCGGAAGAGGGCGCTGAGGAAAAGATGCGGCGGGCGGGCGCCGATGCGGTGTATGCGCCCTACGCCATTACGGGACACCGGCTGGCGCAATCATTGCTGCGGCCGCACGTGGTGCAGTTTCTGGATTTCACGACGAAGGACATTGCGCAGGATATCGCCATCGAGCAGGTGCGGGTGGCGGAATCGAGCGAGATGGTGTCGAAGAGCATCCGGGAGATGCAACTGGGACGCGACCTGGGCATCATCGTGATGGCGATTCGCAGCCGCGACGGCAGCATGCTGTTCAATCCGCCGGCGGATACGGCGGTGCGGGCGGGCGACTACCTGATCGTGATGGGGCGGCAAGAGATGCTGCGGAGCCTGGAAACGTTGCTGGCGGAATCGCGGCGGTAAGCGCGCTGGTACTGCTGGAAACTCATAGGACTGTCCCAGCGGGATCCCGGTACAAAGGGCCACGATATAATTGAGCTGCTGGTGGAAGGATCCATATGAACACCTTGCGGAAGCTGTGGGAATCCGTGATTTACATGGGCATGAAGCCCGGGTCTACCCCTTCGCAGACGCGGATTGCGCGGTTCTTCGGGCCGTTGCGAGGGCCGGTGGAACGGTTTCTGGCGGGAGGAATGGCGCCAAGCGATCCGCTCTACCTGACGAATCGGACCTTCGGCCAGAAGCTGCGGACCGGTGTGGTGGTGGCGATTCCGTGCCTGATCGTCATTGCTTTGGTGACGGTGGGCGTGGGCAGTTATATCAAGGTTCGCGAGAAGCCGGTGCGGGAACTGACCGCGCTGGAACTGCGAGACAAGATTCTGCCGGATCTGGCGAAGACCGTCCACGTCACCACCAATCACGATCTGGAGGTGACGGAGGCGCACGTGGAATCCGGGCAGACGGCGACGGTGTGGGGCAAGGTGCGGAACAACACCGACCACAGTATCGACAATGCCGAAGTGGTGTTCGATCTCACGACTCGAGCGGGGGCGCGACTGGGGGCGGTAGCCGCTAAGATTCCGCATGTTGAGGCGAAGTCGGAGGCTCCGTTCCGCGTGAGCGTGGAACAGGATACGGCGGCCTTCGCGCTGGTGCGGGAAGTGGTGCTGCGGTAGAAACGGCCGGGGGTGGGCCGCCGGTTGGCCAGCTTGGCTGCTCTGACCGGGTAATTTCGGCTGCCACACGAAGCGCCGATAGAAGAGAAATGGGCCGCGGATGAACGCGGATGCACGCTGGATGGCACAAAAGACCATGGTGTGTCGACGCACATCTGGGTTCATCGGTGGCTGTTTTCCTTCCGTGAATGGCGGACTGCTCAGGCGGCCAGGACTGCCTCTTCGGCGGCTTCAAACGTGGTCTGCTCGGCATTTCCTTTGAAGCGGACTACCACCACGGTGCGGTCGTCGACCAACTCGGCGGGGCCGGCGTAGCGGGCGACGGCATCCAGGATTTCGATTCCCAGATCGCAAGCGCGCGCGTCCTGGTGGCGCTCCACGATGTCGAGCAGTCCCTTTTCCCCGAACTCGCGGCCCTCGGAATTGCGGGCGTCGGTAATGCCGTCGGTGTGGGCGATGAGCAGGTCGCCGGGTTCGAGGGGGAGCGTGCGGTGACCGTACACCGTGCGATCGCTGAGGCCGAGGACGGTGCCGGTGCTGGCGAGGCGATGGATGCGGCCGGTGCGGCGGCGAATCAGGAGGGCCGATTCATGACCGGCGCTCACATACTGAAGCTGCCAGCGCAGGGGATCCAGATAGGCGTAGAACAGCGTGGCATAAAAGTTGTCGGGCGAGGTTTGCCAGGCGGCGTGATTGAGCTCGCGCACCACGCGTCCGATTTCGCAGTGGCCGTGGGTGGTCAATCCGCGCAATAAGGCCTGCAATCCGGACATGAGGATTCCGGCGCCGAGACCATGGCCCGAGACATCGCCGACGGAGACGGCGAGGCCGTTGGGCGAGAGGGGAACGAAGTCGTAGAAATCGCCGCCGACATCCTGCGCGGGCCGGCATTCTCCGTAATAGTCGAGGCCCTGGATGCGCGGCAACTGGTAGGGGAAGAAGCGGCTCTGCACGTCGCGGGCGGTTTTGAGATCTTCGCGCATGCGGGCAAGGTCCGCAAGGAGAGCGGGCAAGGGCGACGCGTTGGCGCGGGGGAAACTATTTACGGAATTTTGCGGGTTCATACCATTGTGGACGCGGCCGGCGCGAAAAACGCTCAGTGCCATTCGTACACTCGTGTGGCAAGAGGCTCACACTTTACAAAGATTTGCGGGGGCTTAACACGGGCTTAACGGAAGGGAAGGGGGAGAGGAGATCTTGGGAAGGTTCGACGGATCAACGAAGACGCGGCAGACTGAGCGGCAGGCGGATTAACAACCCGCTGCAGGTTGACAACCACTAGTGTCCAAATTGGCTTTGGAATCCAGGTGGAAGGTCCGCTAGATTGAGATCTGGGGTTGCAAGCCCAAACCAAATCCAATCGAACGGAGACTTCCACTGAGTTCA
>Ga0181529_10000594_pt1 | contig 52053 bp, 59 predicted proteins | sample PEATcosm2014_Bin_36_FD_119763 | JGI IMG/M metagenome (GOLD analysis project Ga0181529, IMG submission 119763) | Peatland microbial communities from MTU Mesocosm Facility, Houghton, MI, USA - PEATcosm2014_Bin10_30_metaG | ecosystem: Environmental > Terrestrial > Soil > Wetlands > Peat | place...
AATGCAAATGCAAATGCAAATGCAAATGCAAATGCAAATGCAAATGCAAATGCAAATGCAAATGCAAATGCAAATGCAAATGCAAATGCAAATGCAAATGCAAATGCAAATGCAAATGCAAATACAGGGATCCTTCGCTACGCTCAGGATGACGGCGCCGGGGGGAAGGTCGACGGTGGCGGGGGGAAGGTCGACGGTGGCGGGTGGGTGCCGGAGTTGAGGCAGGTGAGTTGCTATATTGCGCAGACCACGCCGGAGACGATGCGGCTGATCAAGGAGAATGCGCACCGCTCGCCGATGTATACGGGGCAGATTGCGGGGGTGGGGCCGCGGTATTGCCCGTCGATTGAGGACAAGGTGGTGCGGTTTCCAGATAAGACGCAGCACCAGTTCTTTCTGGAGCCGGAGGGGTTGAACACGCACGAGGTGTACATCAACGGGATGAGCACGAGCCTGCCGATGGAGGTGCAGGCGGCGATGGTGCGGTCGATCCCGGGGTTGGAGAATGCGGAGATGCTGCGGCCGGGGTACGCGATCGAGTATGACGCGATCGACCCGACGGAGCTGGACCGGACGCTGAAGGTGAAGAAGTACGATGGGCTGTTTCTGGCGGGGCAGATCAATGGAACGAGCGGGTACGAGGAGGCGGCGTGCCAGGGGTTGATGGCGGGGATCAATGCGGCGCTGTGGAGCAGGGAACAGGGGACAGGGGACAGGGGACAGGAAGAGGCAGGGGACAGGGGGCAGGGAACGGGGAACGGCTTTGAGGGGTTCTGGCTGGACCGGACGGAGGGGTATACCGGAATTTTGATCGACGATTTGATCTCGAAGGGGACGAATGAGCCGTACCGGATGTTTACGTCGCGGGCGGAGTTCCGGCTGCACCTGAGAATCGATAATGCCGACCGGAGGCTGACTCCGCATGGGCGGCGGCTGGGGCTGATCGACGATGCGGCGTGGGCGGCGTATGAGGCGAAGATGGGAAGGGCGGCGGCGTTTGAGAAGCTGCTGCGCAGGGAGCGGGTCAGCGAGCCGGCGGGCCAGCGGGTCGATGAAGCAGCGAGTCGGCAGGGCGGCGGGTCAGCGAGTCAGCAAGGCGCACGGGCAGGGATTGCGGGGCTGACGTATGCGCAGGCGCTGAAGCGGCCGGAGGTTACGGTGGAGGTGTTGTGGCCGGAGTTGGTGGAGTTGATGAAGAATGTGGCGGAGTTGAGGGAGTGGGTGCAATCCCCACCCGTGACGATAGAGCCGTCACGAATGGGGCACCCGGGCTCGTGGAAGCTTCCCGCGTGGGTGCGGAATGAGATGAAGACGGTGGAGACGGAGATCAAGTACGCGGGGTATCTGGAGCAGCAGAAGAAGGTGATGGAGAAGCTGAAACGGGATGAGGGGCGCGTGATTCCGGAGTGGTTCGACTATGCGGCGTGCTCGGGACTGAGCCGGGAGATGGTGGAGACTCTGGGGCGGGTTCGGCCGCGGACGCTGGGGCAGGCGAGCCGGATCCAGGGAGTGACTCCGGCGGCGGTTAGTTTGGTGAATTGCTTTATTGAGATTCAGGGGCGGCGGCAGACGGCTTAAGCCCTATGGGCGGCGATTTTTTCGAGTATGTTAGCAATGTTGGCGTTGGGCACATTTGAAGCATCGATGCCATAGGCCGATTGGATGCGTGCGTAGTATGCGTCGTTGTTCTCCAACTCATGGAAATCCCAGAGGGTCGACTCGTCCGAAATGAACGCCCAAGGCAGATCGAGAACGCGATGGATGAAATCCTCGGACAGTTCCTTGTGCTTCGAAATTTGATCGCCTGACGCGAACTTAATTGGAACTTCAGTTCCAGGGCGCGGCAATTTTGGGTCCGTAGCCCTATTGCTCTCAAATGTCTTTCGGAGGTTTTCGATGGCCTCCTGCTTTGTATCGCCGCCTCCCGAAATCGACCAGCCCACAATCTCTGACACCCAAATCCAGGGTTTGAGGCGAACTGGTCCGGAATGTTTGGCGACGGCCTGCTGGTAGGCGCGTACTGGGTAGTCTTCGAGTCGCCAGGTTTCTGGTTTCTTGAGAAACGATAAGATGTACTTCTGAGCGGCAAGGCTCTTGCTGAGGGCGCGTTCTCTTAGGGTGTAGGCCATGCGTGGTTAGCTTTCGCCCCAAAGCATAAATGGTTCTCGCCAAGGTTCGTCATTTTCTTTTTCGTGGAGGGGGTCGCAATGTCGAAGCTTGGGTCGGCCGTGGTGGGCGTGGTGTTGGTGGTTGCGGTGGCGATGGGGGTGAAGCTTATGGTGTTTGGACAGGCTGGTTTGGGAAGGACGCGGACGGCGAAGCTGCCGGCTCCGGATTTGGATGAGCTTCCGATGACGCATACGCATACGGAGACGGCGGTGTTTGCGGGCGGGTGTTTTTGGGGGGTGCAGACGACGTTTGAGCGGATCAAGGGCGTGGAGAAGACGTGGGCGGGCTACTCCGGCGGGACGAAAGAGACGGCGAACTATGGGGCGGTTTCGAGCGAGACGACGGGGCACGCGGAGAGCGTGAAGGTGGTGTTCGATCCGGCGAAGATCAGCTATGGGACGCTGCTGCGGGTGTTCTTCAGCGTGGTGCACGATCCGACGCAGTTGAACCGCCAGGGGCCGGATGTGGGGATGAGTTACCGGTCGGTGATCTTCTTTACGAACCCGGAGCAGGAGAAGGTTGCGAAGGATTACATTGCGCAGTTGGATGCGGCGAAGGCGTTTCCGCGGCCGATTGTGACCCAGGTGGTGCCGCTGGAGGCGTTCTATGAGGCGGAGGAGTATCACCAGGATTATGCGGAGAAGAACCCGAACAACCCGTATATCCAGGTGTGCGATATTCCGAAGGTACACGCGCTGCAGGCGCAGTTTCCGGAGCTGTTCGAGGAGTACAAGGGGAAGTGATCAGTGGTTCGCGGCTAGTGGTTGGCGAGTGGTTAGAAAGTGCGCGAGCGGGGGGGGGCGCTGGTCAACTTGGAGAGTGGCGCGGTATAGTTTCGGGCGGAGCGAAGTGAGCTATGCGCGTAACGACGATGGTTGCCGTGGGAGTGGTGTGCGGGTTGGGTGCGGCGGGAGCGGCGCAGCAGGCGGCTCCGGCGGCGGCGCCGGTGAATCCACATGCGGAGGTGGCGCTGTGGGCGAATGGCGCTCCGGGGAGTGAGGGCAAGACGGCGCCGGAGGTGGTGACGGCGAATGCGGACGGGGAGCGCAGCGTTACCACGGTGAACAATCCGACGATTGCGCCGTACCTGGTGCGGGGTGCGAGGGGCGGGACGCCGGTGGCTGCGGTGATTATCGCGCCGGGAGGCGGGCACTATAAATTGACGGTGGACGATGAAGGGTACGATGTCGCGAAGTACCTGAGCGGGCATGGCGTGGCGGCGTTTGTGCTGAAGTACAGGCTCGCGAAGGAGCCGGGGTCGACTTACACGGTGGAGGGCAACGAACTGGACGATATTCAGCGGGCGATCCGGCTGGTGCGGGCGCGAGCGGCGGAGTGGGGGGTGGATCCGGCGCGGGTTGGAGTGATGGGGTTTTCGGCGGGCGGGGAGCTGGCGGTGATGGCGGCGACGCGGTGGCATGCGGAGGACGTTGAGACGCGTCACCCCACCCGTGACGGTGAAACCGTCACGAATGGGGCACCCGATGCGATCGACAAGCAGAGCGATAAGCCGGCGTTTGAGGCGCTGATGTATCCGGGCGGGCTGGGGGTGGCTCCGCCGGCGGGGGCTGCGCCTGCGGCGGGCGCGGTGCCGGAACTGAAGCCGGAGATTGTGGCGAGGTTGAGCAAGGACACGCCGCCGGCCTTCATGCTGTGCGGTGCGGACGATCAGCCGGGGATCGCGCAGGTGCTGCCGCAGCTGTTTCTGGCATTCAAGAAGGCAGGGGTGCCGGCGGAGCTGCATGAGTACGCGGGCGTGGGACACGGGTTCGGGCTGCGGCTGAGCCAGCACGGAGCGGTGGCGGACTGGCCGCAGGTGTTTGTGGAGTGGATGGATACGCGGGGGCTGCTGCGGGGGAAGTGAGAGAGGCAGCGAGTCAGCAGGTCAGCGGGGCAGCAAGTTGGCGGTGGGTGGGTCGCGGTTCGCTACTGGGTGAGGTCGCCTTCGGGTTCGTCGGTGGGGTTTTCGATTTCGGCATGGAAGCCTTCGAGGAGGCGCTCGACGAAGGCGTCGGTATCGGTTTTGGGGTCCTGGAGCTGCTGGGCGAGGGCGACGTGGCGGGCGAGGTCGGCGAGGACGATGCCCCAGGCGAAGGGGTCGTCCCAGGCGCCGGAGCGGATGCTGACGTGCTGGCCCTGCTCGGCGATCCAGACGCGGAGGACTTCGAAGGAGGCCTGATCGCGGGCGGCGGCGGGCGGGATTTCGAGGGACTTGGCGGGGGGCATGGAAAGGGTCTCCGGCTGAAGGCTAAAACGCAGGGGGATGCGCAATTATGACATTTGTGAGGCGAGGTTGACGTGCGGGACTATACTTATCGTATGGGACGCTCCGTGATCATTACGACTCCGATTCCGACCGCCGACGAGATGGCGAAGCGGCTGGGGATGGGGAAGAAGCGGGTGGCGAAGATCCGGGAGATCGTGCATAAGAACTCGGCGAAATTTTTGAACCGGAGCAAGTCCATATCTTCAAGCGGCAAGGTCGAGGCGCGTGAAAAAGCTGCAAGTTGAGCCGGATTCAGTATTTTTGAACGTGCCCTACGACGAAAAGTTCAAGAAGACCTACCTGGCCTATTTGTGCGGTCTGGTATCGCTTGGTCTGAATCCGAAGGCGACGCTCGCGATCCCGGGAGGGGTAACGCGATTGGACAGGATTTTCGCACTCATTCGAAGTTGCCGCTATTCGTTGCACGACTTATCCCGCGTTGAACTGGACCGGACGTACCCGCCGACTCCTCGCTTCAATATGCCGATGGAACTGGGGATGGCGGTGGCGTGGGCGAAGTTGAACCAAAGAGATCACACGTGGTTTGTGTTTGAGTCGCAGGAACGGCGGGCGCAGAAGTCGATCAGCGACCTCAACGGCACCGATTGCAATATTCACGGTGGCACCGAGGAGGGTGTGATGCGGGAGCTGTGCAACGCCTTTGTTCGACGGACGCGAGGCGTGACCGTGCCGGGCATGCTGGACATCAATCGAGAGCTGAAGAAGCAGGTGCCGGACCTGATGCGCGGGGCGGGCGCGGCGAGTGTTTTTGAGCCACGGATATTCGACGATCTGCTCTTTGCGGCAACAGAACTTCGCGATGCAATGCTTCCCGCATAAATCCTGTTCGGCCCGTTATATCCACATGTCGTGTTGATAACTGGACATCTGCATCGAATCTGATGCAACCCAACGGCGCGGGCATCCCTGAAAATAGAATCTATGGCTTTGCTTGCTCAATTGAATCCGGCTGACGGGCTTCCTTCGTCGGTGCATACCGAGGTTGCGATTCTGGGCGCGATGCTGCTGGATGGCGTGGCGATCTCGGATGCGACGGCGAAACTGAAGGCCGAGGATTTCTCGCTGGATTCGCACCAGCGGATCTACCGGGCGATGGTCGATTTGATGGCGAAGGGCTACGGGATCGAGCTGACCACTCTTCGAGCTGAATTGGAGCGCAGGCGGGAGATCGACTCCGTCGGTGGCCCTGCCTATCTCTTCTATCTTACGGAGGGGATTCCGCGGAATTTTTCGATTGAGAGCTATGTCCAGATTGTGAAGGACAAGAGCCTGCTGCGGCAGTTGATGGGGATCTTCCACGACGGCGGGATTCGCGCGGCAGACCAGAGCGAAGATGCGATTACGGTGCTGGGCGATGTGGAGGCGCAGTTGGCGGATGTGGCCGACTCGGCGATCCAGCGCGGGCTGGCGGGGATTGGCGAGATTGTGGCGTCGAGTTTCGGGTCGATCGATGCGCTGTACGAGCAGGGGCGCGAGGTTACGGGGCTGGCGACGCGCTACACGGATTTCGACCGGATGACCAGCGGCTTGCAGGATTCGGAGCTGATTATTATTGCGGCGCGGCCCAGCATGGGGAAGACAGCTTGGGCCATCAACATTGCGCAGAATGCGGCGGTGCACGACGGCAAGGTGGTGGCGGTGTTCTCGCTGGAGATGAGCAAGGAGAGCCTGCTGCGGCGCATGCTGGCGAGCGAGGCGCTGGTGGGCTCGCGCAAGCTGCAGACGGGAACCATGCTGCGCGAGGACAAAGGCAAGCTGATGGCGGCGCTGGAACGGCTGATGGAGTCGAAGATGTTCATCGACGACACCCCGGGGATTACGCTGGCGGAGATGCGGGCGAAGGCGCGGCGGCTGAAGCAGCAGGAGAAGCGGCTGGACCTGATCGTGGTGGACTATTTGCAGTTGATGACGGGGACGAATGCGACGGGGAAGAAGGGGTTCGAGAACCGGACGCAGGAGGTGAGTTCGATCTCGCGCGGGCTGAAGGCGCTGGCGAAGGAGATGAAGATTCCGGTGGTGGCGCTGAGCCAACTGTCGCGCGGCAGCGAGCAGAGGACGGGCGACAAGAAGCCGCTGCTGAGCGATCTGCGCGAGTCGGGATCGATCGAGCAGGATGCCGACGTGGTGGCGTTTATCCATCGCGAGGAGTACTACGACCGCGACAACGAGGACGTGAAGGGCAAGGCGGAGATTATTATCGCGAAGCAGAGGAACGGGCCGACGGGGTCGATCGAGCTGGCGTTTCGCGCGGACTTTACGCGGTTCGAGAATCTGGACAAGAGCGACGCGGGATTTTAAAGATATGGTCCTGCCGGACGGGCGCCCTGCGCGGGCGGCGGGCGTTCCCACGCCTTCTTAAAGCTTCGCGCGGTCCTCCCGTTGGCCGGCACGGGATCCCAATACGCGTCACGAATTGACCTGCCTGCGCAGGGATCAAATCCCTACTGACACAATGCTGTCAGCAGGGGGCGTCTATTGTCGCTCTTGTGGTCAACCAGACCCACAGGAGAAGAGCATGGACGGCACAACGAAGGTGAAGCAGAATTCGATTTCATGGTTCGAGATTCCGACGGTGGACCTCGATCGCGCGACGGCGTTTTACGAGACGGTGCTGGGCACGAAGCTGCGGCGGGAGGTATTTGGATATCCGCTGGCGATGTTTCCGGCAAGTCGCGAGGGGGTGACCGGGGCATTGGTGTTCGAGCCAAAGCGTAAGCCAGGTCCGGCAGGCACGATGGTGTATCTGAACTGCGACGGCGAGTTGGACGCGGCGGCGGGTCGTGTGGTGGCGGCGGGCGGCGAACTGTTAGTGCCCGTGACGACGGTGCCGGGAGGGTTTGGCCGGTTTGCGACGATTCGCGACAGCGAAGGCAATCACGTGAATCTGCACAGCAGCTAATATGGTCGGAATGCGCCGTGCCGACCGACTCTTTCGCATCGTTCAGTTCCTGCGCCGTGGGCGGCTGCTCACGGCGCAGAAGCTGGCGGAGAAGCTGCAGGTATCGCAGCGGACGATCTATCGCGATGTGCGGGACTTGCAACTCTCGGGGATGCCGATTGAGGGCGAGGCGGGCGTTGGGTACACGCTGCGCCAGGATATGGACCTGCCGCCGCTGACGTTTACGGCGGGCGAGTTGACGGCGCTGGTGCTGGGAGCGCGGCTGGTGCGGGCGTGGGGCGGAACCGCCAGCGTGGCGGCGGCGAACGACGCGCTGGCGAAGATTGAGGCGGTAATTCCAGTGGAGATGCGCGAGCGGCTGGATGCGATCCTGCTGTTTGCGCCGGGCTACCGGATGCAGAAGACGGTGCGGGAACGGCTGGATGTGCTGCACGATGCGTGCGTGGGGCGGCGTGCGGTGACCTTTGGCTATGAGCGGGAGGATGGCGAACGCAGCCGGAGGGAGGTCCGGCCGCTGGCGCTATATTTTTTCAGCGGCGTGTGGACGCTGGCGTCGTGGTGCGAGATGAGGAAGGATTTCCGGACGTTCCGTCTGGACCGCATGGAGGAGCTGCGCACGCTGGAGCGGACGTTTGTTCAGCGGCGGGGGCAGCGGCTGGAGGACTTTCTGCGTCGGGTGAAGGAGCGGACGGTAGGATGATTGGTGGAGTTTGAATGCAATGCGAGGCGGATGGAGTGACGAGCTGGATTGAGGTTTCGGAGGAGCGGCTGGCGGGGAATTACCGGGTGATCGCGGAGGCGGCCGGCGCGGAGACGGACGTACTGGCGGTGGTGAAGGCGAATGCATACGGGCACGGGGCGGAAGCGTGCGCGGTGGCGCTGGCGCGGGCAGGGGCGATGTGGTTCGGGGTGACGGACGCGAGCGAAGGATTGAGGGTGCGAAAGGCGCTGGCGGCGGCGGGGTTCTCTGACGCGAGGATCCTGGTGATGTGCGGGTTGATGCCGAGGGACGTGGAGGCAATTGCCGAGCACAGGCTGACTCCGGTGGTGTGGACTAAAGAACAGGTGGACTGCCTGCGCGGGCAGGCGGGGATGAGGGTGCATGTGGAGGTGGACACGGGGATGGGACGGCAGGGTGCGCGGCCGGGGGTGGAGCTGGATGCGGTGCTGGAGTCGATGGGGTCGGCCGGGCTGATTGTGGATGGAGTGATGACGCACTTCTGCGCCGCGGAGGTGGCGGGAGCGGAGAAGACGCGGGAGCAGCAGGGAAGGTTTCGGGCGGCGTTGGCGCAGGTTCGGGAGAGGGGCCTTTCGCCGAACTGGGTCCATGCGGGTAGCTCGTCGAGCGTGGATTGTCCAGCGGGCGGAGCGGGGTGGCTGGAGGCGGTGGCGAAGAGTGCGGGCGCGCGGGCGATGGTGCGGTGCGGGATCGCGCTGTATGGGTATTGTTTGGAGATTGAAGGCGGTTCAGTTGAGCCGAAGATTCGCGCGAAGCTGCGGCCGGTGATGACGTGGAAGACGCGGGTGATGGACGTGCGGGACGTGGCGGCGGGGGAGACGGTGGGATACAACGCGACGTTTACGGCTCGGGGGCCGATGCGGCTGGCGCTGCTGCCGGTCGGGTATGCGGACGGGCTGCGGCGGGAGCTTTCAGCGACGAATGAGAGGCCGGGCGGATGGGTGATGATTCGCGGCGAGCGGGCGGGGATTGTGGGGCGGGTGTCGATGAATTTGACGACGGTGGATGTGACGGGGATTGACGGAGTGCGGGTGGGGGATGAGGTGGTGCTGCTGGGCGATGGGGTGACGGCGGACGACCATGCGCGGGCGGCGGGGACGATCCCGTACGAGATTCTGTGCGGGGTGGGTGGGAGCAGTTGTTAGTTGCTGGTTGATAGTTGTTAGTTGAAAGCATTTGCGGGGGCGGAGTGGGCGCGGCCAATGGGCTACGCGAGCGACAGATTTGCTTCGGGGTGGGTGTGGCCGTTAAGATCGGGTCTGGAATGAGAGGGGCATCGAATGAGTGAAGGAACAAATGCAGCTCGCCGCACCGAAGATATAGCGCTGGATCTGCTGAAGTTTATTGCGGCGCAGACCCATGTGGGGACAAAGGCTGCGGGTGGCGGCGTGGGTTTTGGAGCGACGGCTTCCGGGAAGCCGGAGGACCAGGTGGCGGAGTTGCTGGAGCTGTATGGGCGGTGCCGGGAGGCGGTTGAGGGTCCGGTGAAGTAGGTGCAGGGGACAGGGCACAGGGAACAGGGAACAGGGAACGTGGGCCCGGTGCGGGTGGCGGTGGTGGGCGCGGGGGCGTTTGGGCGCAACCATCTGCGGGTGTATCGCGAGCTGGAGCAGGCGGGGTATCCGGTTGAGCTGTGCGCGGTGATCGACCGCGATGCGGATGCGATGCGGGCCGCAGTGGCGAAGTACAACGTTCCCGGCTTTCGCACGATTGAGGACTGCCTCGCTGCAGGGAGGCTGGATGCGGCCAGTGTGTGTGCGCCCACGGTGGCCCATGCGGAGTGCGCGCGGACGCTGCTGGCGGCGGGGGTCGACCTGCTGATTGAGAAGCCGCTGGCGGCGAACCTGGAAGATGCGGATGAGATTTCCGGGCTGGCGCGCAGACTGGGCCGGGTAGTGCAGGTGGGGCACCTGGAGCGGTTCAATCCGGCGGTGCGGGCAGTGCGCGAACTGCTGAACCGGCCGATGTTCTTTGAGGTGCACCGGCTGAGCGTGTTTACGCCGCGGTCGCTGGACGTGGATGTGGTGCTGGACCTGATGATCCACGACCTGGACATTGTGCTGAAGCTGGTGGGGGCGGGCTCTGGAAATGGGGTGCGCGAGGTGCGGGCGGTGGGGCTGCCGGTGCTGTCGAAGAAGGTGGACATTGCGAATGTGCGGCTGGAGTTCGAGAACGGCTGCGTGGCGAACTTTACGGCCAGCCGGGTGAGCACGGAGCGGGTGCGGAAGATGCGGTTCTTTCAGCCGCACCAGTATTTGTCGCTGGACTTTGCGCGGCAGGACCTGCTGATGATCGATGTGACGGCGGCGGCGGGGATGGATCTGGCGCAATTGGCGAAGATGGCGAAGCTCGTACAGCCCACCCATGACGATAAGGCAGTCATGAGTGGGGCACCCGCGAACCTCTCGAACCCCACCCATGACGATAAGGCTGTCATGAGTGGGGCACCCGGCGCATCGCATTCCGCCCATAACGATAAGACCGCGATGAGTGGGGCACCCGGGATGTCGATCCGCAAAGTGCCGGTGGAGGCGGGCGAACCGCTGCGGCTGGAGATCGAGGCGTTTCTGGAGGCGGTGCGGACGCGGACGGAGCCGGTGGTGACGGTGGAGGATGGGCGGGCGGCACTGAAGCTGGCGCTGGAGATCAATGCGTCGATGGCGGCGCATGCACGGCGCACGGGTCTTTGACCGACGCGCTGGCCGGGTCGTCCATGTTGGTGATGTGGGCGGTGGTAGTGGGGATGTCGAGGGTGAACTGATCGGCCTCGAGCTTTTGATTGAAGCTGGTGCCCCTGGGAACGACAGTGATGGTGAGGGTCAACTCGTCGAGCGGACGCTGGATTTCGATTAGGGTGGGGAACTTAATGTCGCCGAACTTTTGGTAGTTCTTGTACGTAGCCAGAGTGGCCACTTTGCCGTCCGTGTTGTAGATGTCCTGCTGGAAGGGCAGCAGGTCGGTGCGGCTAATGTCGATGACGCGGAGCGACTGTGCCACTTGACCCTCGGGCTTGGAAAGGAACTCGAGGTTATAGGTGGGCTCGTCGATGAAGACCTTGTGGTTCTTGGGATCGGGGACGATGCGGCTGTCCTGGGTCATGGCGACGTCTTGATCGGCTTGTAAGCCCCGGATCAGCAGGGAGTCGAGGATGACCGCGGGGCGGAGTGCGAAGAGGCCCGTCTGCGGGTTGTTCGTGACCACGTCCGACCCGACGATGGCGCAGTTGTAGTGCGGGAGGAGCATCTTGAACGACTTGCCGTCGGAGACCATATCAAGTTCCCGGCTGCCCAGGACGGGCGCCTCAAGCAGAAATAGGAGGTTCTCCGGCTTGCCGATGACAATATGGCCGCCGAAGGGAGGGTAGCATGTAATCTCGCCCTTGCTGCCATATGTAATGTCGCCCTTGCTGGCGCCGCCGGTGCAGGCAACGACCTGTACCGATGCGGTCATGCTCTGGATCGCGGAGTAGCGGTCGTTCACCTGTTTGAGCAGCTCATCGAGGGAGGTGCCCCGCACAATGTCGGGAGGGCGCGTTTTGAGGACGCTGCGCGTGTGGGTAAACAATCCGCTGAGCGAAAGGCATCCGGTGAGGGCCGGAGTGAGAGCGAGTAGACCTGCGGCGACGGCTTGTCTGATCCTCATTGGCACAAACTTCGAGTATATCTGGCCGCGAACCGATATCGCGGCCGGGGAGCGAAGCCGTCCTGCCATATGAATAAGATGCGATTGGGGGTTGCCGGGCTTCGGAGTAATTGCCGAGGCGGTCTTCAGTGGGCTGGGTGACGGAGGGTGCGCCGGTAGACCTGCACTTGCTGGGAGTGCTGCTGGAGGGTGGCGGAGAAGCGGCTGTGGCCCTGGGCGTCGGCGACGAAGTAGAGGTAATCGGTGCTGGCGGGCGCGAGCGCGGCCCTGAGCGCGGCGATGCCGGGGTTGCAGATGGGGCCCGGGGGCAGGCCGGTGTGGCGATAGGTGTTGTAGGGCGAGCCGGACTGGAGGTCGGAGGCGTAGATGGCGCCGCGGTAACGGCCATCGAGCAAGGCGGCGTAGATGACGCTGGGATCGGTGGCGAGCGGCATGTTCCGGGCGAGGCGGTTCTGGAAGACGCTGGCCACCAGCGGGCGCTCGGAGTCCTGGCTGACCTCTTTTTCGATGAGGGAGGCGAGGGTCACGAGATCGGAGAGTCTGGGCTGATTGCCTCCCCACCCATCGCTGCGCGATGAATGGGGCACCCGGGAGTTATCAGCGGGGGTGAGATTGAGTTGCGCGGCGACCTGGCGGAAGCGCTTGACCATCGTAGAGAGGATCTGGGACGGCTGGACGTGGCGGGCAAAGCGGTAGGTATCGGGAAATAGATAGCCCTCGAGCGAGAGGGCGTTGGGCGCGAGGTCGGCGATCAGGTTGGTGTCGCTGCGTTCGGCGGCCAGGAAGGCGTCGCGGGAGCCAAAGCCGGCGGACTCGGCCGCCTGGGCAATGTCGAAGATGTTGTAACCCTCGGGGATAGTGAGCGGGACGGTGAAGACATCGCCGCGGGTGATGCGCGCATAGACTTCGGTGGCGGGCGCGGGGTGGTTGAAGCGGTACTCTCCGGCGATGAGCTTGCCGCCTTTGACGGCGCGGAGGAGCAGGAAGGCATAACGGCTGCGCAAGACGCCGGCCTGCTCGAGTTGGGCCGCGATGGCCTGGGCGCCAGTGCCAGGGGCGATGTCGACGTAGATGGCTTGCCGGTCCGGGGTGTTCGCAGGCGGGCCGATGGGGGCGTAGACGGCGTAGGCCGCGACGGCGGCGCAGACGAGCGCGATCAGCAGCAGGGACACGAAGACCTTCAAGCCGGACCTTTCGCCGTGCGATTGCGCCGGCGTGCTGGAGCGCGGCGCGTGGATGTATTTTACGGTGAGTGCGGGCGCGGGGCGCGGACGACACGAAGATCCTGGTTCGACTCCCCCGTCGCCCGGGAGGTGTCCGCAGCCGGCGAGGGCGCAGCCAGGCCGCCGGAGGAGATGGCGGTCAGTAGGGGCGGAGGAGCCGGGCGAGTCTCGCTTCCAGCTCTTCCTCGGGAAGGAACTGCTGAGGACGAACTGCCGGCAAAGGCGGATAGTAGTCAATCTCGCAGTTGAACAGAAACTGCGCAGCGTCGACGAGTACCTGGGCGGGAGACTTGCCGGAGTGGATGGCGATGAGCTCGATGCGGGCGCGCTGCTCGTAAGTGAGATTAACGTCCATGGGATCAAGGCTATGCCTTCGGGTCGAGGGGCTGTCAACGGAACTATGGTAACCACGGCGATTTTCGGTGGCGGGCAGTCCCAGGAAAGGACCGCAGGCGCGCGCGGGCACATGATCTTTCTGGGACGGGAGTCAGTTGGGAGTCCCGGTGTCTCAAATCGCTGCGAACCTCTGTAGAATAGCGAGGTCGAAGCCGCCGGGTCGTTGGCGGGCTTTGAATTGCAATTTGAGAGGACGGAAACAGCATGGCATCGGCAATGACAAGTATCGTGGCGTTGAAGAGCGTGCATACGCAGTTGAAGACGCGGATGGAGAAGACAGTGGAGGACTTCCGGGCGAACCTGCTCTCGACCCGCACTGGCCGCGCGAGCGTACATATGCTGGACCAGGTGAAGGTGGATTATTACGGGACGGACACGCCGATCTCGCAGGTGGCGCAGATTTCGACGCCCGAGGCGCAGTTGATCCTGGTGTCGCCATGGGAGATGGCGATGGTGGCGCCGATCGAGAAGGCCATTCGCACCAGCAACCTGGGATTCAACCCGATGCACGACGGCAAGGTGATCCGCGTGCCGGTGCCGCCGATGACCGAGGAGCGGCGCAAGGAGGCAGTGAAGCACCTTTCGGGGGTGCTGGAAGACCATAAGACGGCGATCCGGAACATTCGCCGCGACGGCAACGAGCAGGTGAAAAAGGCGGCCAAGGACAAGACGATTTCGGCGGACGAAGAGAAGCGGGCGAACGAAGAGATTCAGCAGTTGACGGACGCGGAGATCAAGCGGGTGGAAGAGCTGTACAAGGCGAAGGAGAAAGAAATACTGACGGTGTGAGGGGTGGCTAGAAGATCATCATTGCCCTCTTAAATTCAGTCTACCTCGCACCGGGACAATTCTGAAAGCCAGCTCGCTACGTGGTGTGGTCGAGGACGATCTTCCAGCCGTCGGGGGTTTTTTCGAGGACGAGGGAGAACAGGCCGTCGGCCGGGCCGCCGTCCTTTTTGGAGCGCTCGAGGTGGTACTTGCCGATGCATGCGGCGAAGGTGTCGCTGAGGGAATGCACCTCCAGCTCGGAGAAGGTGAGCGTTCCCATGGACGCGCGGTTGGGATAGTTGCGCTCATAGTCTTCGAGAATCTGGCTGAACCCGCGCGAGACCTGGCGGCCGATGAAAAGGGTGTCGGGCGAGTCCTTGTAGCCCTTGACGTAGCCGGCGACGTCGCCGGCGTTCCAGGCTTTCTCCTGGGAGAGGACGACTTTGACGACATCAAGCTCGGTGCGGGTAGCGGTGTGGAGGGGATTGGGCTGGTCGTCCTGCGCGGGTGCGGGGCGGGCGGGTGCGAGCAAGAGCGCAAGCGCGAGCGCGCACGCCGCGGCGGGTTGCACAAACAATGACTTTCTACCCCGACCGCCGAATTGACCGCAGCTCATTCCCCATACCTCACTTGCGAAGAGTGTAACTGATGTACGGTGCGGGGTTTGTCAACACCGTGTAATGGTGTTGTTCTCGGCTGCTCCTAAGGTCTCACTGCCGCGCTCGGCTTGCCCGGCCAATCAATCGCCCGGAGGGCCTCGACTACCGTTTGCAAGCTAGCTCTGCTCCCGTCCATACCCATCCGATCCACTGCCCACTGAAGATAGTCGATGATCCTCCGATCGCTCCCCCCGGTCACGAGCAATTCGAAGATGGGCCCGATGTAACCGTCGTATTCGTCCTGTGCGTTCGGTGCATCATCGACGCCGATCGGGTCCCACACGTTGAGGAACACATGTCGAATGGCGACCCGCACCCTCCGTGATTCTTCTTTCGGCATGAGTGGATAACGAATGTCCATTGGCATACCTCACGCGAGGCCGGTGGACTCAGCCTGCTCGCGGGCGTGGTAGCTGGAGCGGACGAGGGGACCGCTTTCGACGTGGCGGAAGCCCAGGGCGAGGGCTTCGTGCTTGAGGAAGGCGAATTCTTCGGGCGTGTAGAAGCGCTGCATGACGAGGTGGTCGCGCGAGGGGCGGAGATATTGCCCGATGGTGAGGATGTCCACTTTGCGCTCGGCGAGGTCGCGGAAGACTTGGAGCAGCTCGTGGATCTCCTCGCCGAGGCCGACGATTATGCCGGTCTTGGTGACCTGGGTGGGGGCGAGTTCCTTGGCGCGGCGAAGGAATTCGAGGGAGCGGGTGTAGCGGCCGCCGGATTTTGCGAGCCCGTAGAGACGGGGCACGGTCTCGATGTTGTGGTTGAGGATCTCCGGGCGCGCGGCAACGACCATGCGCAGAGACTCGTCGTTGCCCTGAAAGTCGGGGGTGAGGACTTCGACGCGGGTGCCGGGGGATTGCAGGCGGATTTCGCGGATGACCTCGACGAAGGCGCGGGCGGCGCCGAGGTTGTCGTCGTCGCGGTTGACGCTGGTGATGACCGCGTGCGCGAGGCCGAGCTGGGCGACGGCGTAGGCGACGCGCCGGGGCTCGTCGAAGTCAATGGGGTCGGGCTTGCCCTTGGGCACGGCGCAGAAGCCGCAGCGGCGGGTGCAGAGGTTGCCGAGCATCATGAAGGTGGCGGACTTCTGGTTCCAGCACTCACCCAGGTTGGGACACTGGGCGCTCTCGCAGACGGTGTGCAGATGCAGATCGCGGGCGAGCTTCTTGAGGTTGTGGAAGGTTTCTCCGCCGGGGGCGCGGGCTTTGAGCCACTCGGGCTTGCGCGCCGGGCGCTGCGGCGTGAGGTCGATCTGGACGAGGTCGGCGGCGGGCGGAGGCATTCTGGGTTCATTGTATCGCCCTGAAGGTTCGAGGTTCGAGGTTCGCGGGGCGCGCTTGTGTCAGCGCAAGCGTTCGCGGGTTTCCTGGCGGATGAGGTAGAGGAAGAACACGAGGACGAAGAGGCCGCGGACCAGGAAGAAGCCGGAGTGGAACTTCGAGAAGAAGAAGAAGTCGCCGGTGGCGAAGAGCAGGCAGCCGGCGGTGACCAGCGCCCAACCCCATTTGTGCAGGCGGAGCAGGCCGAAGATGCCGGCGGCGAGCAGGGTGCAGAGGGACAGGATGCCGTACTTCGCGGCGCCCAAGCCAAATGCGCCGTTCAGCCCGGCGTAGACGTTGGCCGAGGTCATGACGACCATGAAGAAGCAGACGGCTGCGATACCGGGCAGCATCTGACCCTTTGCACTGACGCTTTTTTCGCTGTCGCCGCTCAAGCTCCGCCCCTGTCTTTCAACTAGCAACTAACAACCGGCAACTACAGCGTGTGCAGGTAGGCGAGCAGGTCCTGGCGCTCGTCGGGAGTCATGGTGCGTCCCATGGCCGGCATCATGGGGCGGCCGACGATGATGGCGTCCATTACGCGGTCGTCGTTGGCGGGTGCGCCGCTGTCGAGATACTGCTTCTTGAAGATGCCGCGCAGCGACTGGCCCTGTAGCGGGTCGTTGGTGCGGTCGTTGTGGCAGCGCGCGCAATGGGCCTGATACACGTCGTGCCCGCGCATCTGCTGCGGATTCAGCTCGGAGAGCGGAGTGGGCGGGGGCAATTGCTTGCAGCCCACGGCGGCGGCAAAGATCATGGCGAGGCCAAGCGCGAACATTCCCCTGGCAATCGGTTTCATGGCTTTATTGTCGCACCTAGCGCGGGGAGCCCTAACCCTTGCCGAGCATGAAAGTGGCAAACGCCTGCCACGGATGCGTGAAGGCAATGGGGACGCGTGTGAGATGGATGACGACGAGGAAGAGCGAGGCCCACAGCGTCGCCTTTAGAATCTTCTTTTGCGTGACCAGATCGTAGACCATGATGGCGAGGAGGAATCCGAACGGAACCAGGTCCTGCGCCTTGGGGTTGTTCTGGAAGAAGGCGACCGGCCAGCGGCCGACGGCGGCGTCGATGAGGCCGATGGTGGCGATGAGGATGAGCCGCTTGTGGATGGCAGGCTGACGGCGGTAGCGATAGGCGAAGAAGGCGAGCACCGCGAAGATGAAGATGGCGCTGATGGGGATGACGTAGAAGGTTTTGGGGTCTAATCCGAGCACGCCGACACCGCGGCGCAGCGAATTGGTGGCGGCGAGCGGGCCAACGACGACCATCGCAACCGCGACACAAAAGCCGAAGAGGCCGAGGGTCATGTGCCATTTCACTTTGCGCGCGGAGATGAGCGCGGTCTGGATGAAGAGAATCACCATCCACAGCGTCATGATCGCGCCGTGGATGTGGATGAGCCGGTTGGGCAGCGGGGCCTCCACCATTCCGGCGAGGAAGTAGGTTTTCGCGAACCCATAGAGGACGGTGGCCCAAAGAAGCACCACCATAGTCGAGAAGAAGATGCGATCCGCTTTGGGGTTGACCCGCACCCGAGGCACAGCGTGTTGCCGCAACGCGTCTGTTGCCACGTGGAACCTCCTGAAGGTCGATTTTTGAATCAGGGGCCCGGGGAGGATGATTTCTCGGTATGGGAAAGTATGCCTGAAAGCAGGCGGAACGGGGAAGGCCGCCGCTACTCGGCGGCCTGGATGGCTGCGACGATCTTGTCCATCGCGTCGCGGTCGGCGGTGGTGCCGGGGAGGTGGTTGTCGACCAGGATGGAGAAGATGACGGTGCGTCCGCTTGCCGCATCGAGATAGCCGGCGAGAGAGCGGGCTTCGCCGAGCGTGCCGGTCTTGGCGAAGACGTGGCCCTTGAGCGGAGGCTGGGTGAAGCGGTCGGCAAGCGTGCCGTCCACGCCGCCGACGGGGAGGGAGGCTTTCCAATCGGCGAACCAGGGCTGGGTAGTGGCGAACTGGAGGAGTTTGGCGACTGCGCGCGGGGTGACGAGATCGTGGCTCGAGAGGCCGGAGCCGTCGTAGAAGACGAAGTCGTTGGGGTCGAGGCCGGCGTTGATGAGGAATTGGCGGACTACGCGCGCGCCTTCGGCGGTTGAGCCGTTGTTCAAGGTATCGCCGTAGCTGACAGCGAGTTGATGGAGCAGTGATTCGGCATGAAGATTTTGGCTGACCTTGTTGGTGACAACGATGTCTTCCTGCAATGGGACGGAGACGTGCTTGGCCAGGACAGGGCCGGGGCCGAAGCTCTGGCCACAGCGGAGACACGGCATCAGTTTGCCGCCGCCGCTCATTTCGAGATATGGGATGCCGCTCTGAACTTCCGCGAGGAAGCCGATGGTATCGCTCGGGACGCGATGCCAGGCGTGGGCATCGCCGAGAACCGCGATGCCGCGTGCGACGAGGGCTTGCTTGAGACTGAGAGAGGCATACGCCGCGGGATCGTCAATGGCGACCTCCTCGACATCCGGGGCTGCGTCCGCGGCAATGGTTCCGTAGATGCGGATGGTATGAGAGCCGGGTTCGCGGTCGATACCGATGGACCATTTGCTTTTGGGGTCAAGGGTAACCGCGTCGTTCTGGATGGCGTAGTACGGAAGGTCAGGATTGAGGGTGACCACGGCAGGAGTGTTCCCGATCTGGTGCGCGGAGACGACCGGCGGCAGAATCCCCGGAGCGATGGTGAGCTTGATCTGGTTGTCGTTGATGGAGAGCGCCGAGACGGGTGCACCGTAGCCCCAGACCGCGTCATCGATTGCCCAGTCCTCGGGGTATGGCTCCCAGCTAAAGAGCGTGTCGTCGCCGAGGATGCTGCCATCGATAGCCTTCAGACCGGAGCTCGCTATCTGGTCCGCGAGGTCGTCGATGAAATGGAGCGGGTTGGGAGGGGGCGAATCCAGCCGGGCGTTGCCGGACAAAGGAGTGTAAGGGAGTTGACGCGCGGAGAGATTCGCGTCGCCGTCGCCCTTGAGGACGAGGTTTCCGTGCAGGCGGCCTTTGGCGATGGTACCGAGTGCGATCACCCGGGTGGTGAAGGTTGCGTCGGGTCCGAGCAGGGCGAGGGCGGCGGCGGTGGTGAAGAGCTTGGTGACGGAGGCGGGCTGGAAGAGCTGGGTTTGGTTGAGGCCGTAGATGAGGGCGCCGTCGAGGGAGGTGACCATGATGCCCCAGTGATCGTGGGAGACGGCGGGATCGTCCAGCAGCGCGGCGATTTGCGTGGGGAGGGATGCGGGTGGGAGATCGGGTATGGATTGGGTCGGTGTGGACTGGCTCGGCGGTGCGAGTGCGGCAGGGGCAAGGTTTTCGGGTGCGGCTTGCAAGTCTGGCTGGGCGGGGGATTGGGAGGGCGGGGTTGCGTCGCTTGCTGGGGCGGTTTGGGCCGCGACGAGGCTGCAAATGGTTGCCAGGGTCGCGAGGCACGCTGCTGCGCGGAGTTTTTGCCGCATCATGCGCGCAGTCTAGCACTTCGCGCGCGGGGACTGGTAGACTTGTAGGGTTGCGCCGAGTACGGGCGCATGCGAAGCTCCCGCCGATCAATGGCCTCAGCGGCTAAAGCCGGGGGACATATGCGGGGCTTATGGCACGGCTGAAGCCGCGCCTTTAACGAAACCGGGATAAACCTTCAGAGCGAGGGTGGACTTGCAGAACAGGATTCAACTGTTCAAATCGCGAGCCACGATCAGCCGAAGCAAAAAGGAAGACGAGACACAGTGGACCAGCAGACCAGGCAAGCGCTCAAGCAAGACAAGTTCGTCGCCACCACCACCCACGGCCTGGAATGGGCCAGCGAGAATCGCCGATCGGTGATTGCCACTGGATTGATCCTTCTCGGGGTGATTGTATTTCTGGTGGCTGGGGCAGTGATCTACAACACCCGGTCGGAGGTCGCTTCGGCTGCATTTGGCGCGGCCATTCAGACGTACGAGGCGCAACTGACGCAGCCGGGCGAGCCTATCCCGTCTGGAGTGAAGACGTATCCCTCCAGCGCGGAGCGGGCCAAGGCCGCCAACGCGATGTTCCAGGCAATTGCCGACAAGTACAGCATGACGCCGGCGGGCAAGAACGCGCGCTACTTCGCCGGCCTGACCGAGATTGACGCAGGGCAAAACCAGCAGGCCGAGGACACGCTGAAAAAGGTGGCGAGCGGATGGGACAGCAACCTGGCCGCATTGGCGAAGCTGGCGCTGGCCGGTTTGTATCACGACACCGGACGCGATACGCAGGCCATTGACCTGTACAACCAGCTCAGCGCCAAGCCGAGCACCGCGGTTCCGTATGGTGAGGCGCGGTTGCAGCTTGCCGATCTGTACACCGCCGAAGGCAAGACCGACGAGGCGAAAAAGATCTACGCGGACCTGGAGGACAAGGACAAGAAGGGTCCGGCAGGCGCGATTGCGAAAGAAAAGCTGAATCCGGCGCCGGCTGGGCCGCGCGGCTTGCCGCAGTAGGCCTTGGCTGGAGCGGGCTTTCAGGGTCTAGCGGGAGTGCGGACGATCTCGACCGAGCATGGAGCGTGGCGGACGACGAACTCCGATACGCTGCCTAGCAGAAACCGCTGCATGCCTCTGGTTCCGTGCGAGCCGACCATGATCAGGTCGGCATGCCAGTCCGCGGCGGAGTCGATGATGCCCTCGCGGACGTCGCCCACGCCAATCAGCGTCTTGACCTTGAATCCGGCGCCGCGCAGCTCGGTCGCGATGCGCTCGACCAAAGTCTTGGCGGCGTCTCGCTCCGCTTCCAGTTCCGGCGCGTAGTCCTGGTGCATTTGCGGGGGAGCCGGCCCCATAGGCTGCAAGACGTGCAGGACCAGCACCTCAGTGGTGTCGGAACGCCGTTGCGCGACGATCGCCTGCGCGAGGTCTCCGGAGTACTTCGAATCGTCAACTCCTACCAGGATCTTCATAGAGTCACTTCCTTTGCAAATCGGCGTCCGCTGGCAAGGCGGCGTGGAGACACCGAGAGTATAGAGCAGTCTTACAGTGTGCGCACGGCGAGGAATTGCTAGAGGTGGTCTTCCGCCTGGAGGCGGACAGCGACGGCCTGGTCGCTAATGACAGAATCTTCGCCTTTGAAGACCGTAGCGGCCTGCGAGCGGACAGCCTCGACCATCTTCCACTGGTCTTTGGAGCGAGGTTCGGGCACCCATCCGGCGAGCGGCATGGCGAGGTAGTCGGCGAGGGCCTGGGCGTGGGATTCGTAGAGGGCGCGCAGGGCATGCAGGCGGGCGGGAGCTTCGGGGTCGCCGCAGAGGCGCAGGCCGGCCTGCCGCATGGAGTCGCAGACGAGGGCGAAGTGTTCCGGAGGCAGGCGGTCCGGGCCACCGCGGGCGCGCCAGGCGGCCTCGCATTTTTCCAGGTGGAAGACGTGGCCGAGGTCGACGAGTGCGTGGCGGGCCATGGCGAAGGTGAGCTGGGCCTGGCGGGAGGCGGTGCCGGGGACCACCGATATGAGCAGGGCACAGGAGTCGAGAACGGCGGTGAGGGCGGAGAGCCAGCTCTGGTTGTCGTGCTGGGAACGGTAGGTGCAGAGAATCGGGTAGGAGATATGCGACTCGAGGATTTCGGCGGACCAGCGCTCCCACTCGATGAGCAGGACGACCAGGGCTTCCTGGCCGCCGGGGAAGGAGTGGCGGCGGAGGAGTTCGGTGGAGGTAGGCGGCGAGCCGGCGCGGGCATCGAGCAGGGCGACCGAGACCTCGCGGCGGGAAAACGAGGTGTAAAGGACCGGAACGTACCCGATGACGAGAGCGACGAAGCCCAGGCCGGTGCCGGACTCGATAACGATGAGGGCGCGGGCGGCGAGGCTGCGGGGCAGGACATCGCCGATGCCGAGCGTGAAAAGGGTGGTCCCGCTGACGTAGAGATCGGTGCGCAGGCGGGCGAGGGCGGAGGCGTCGGCCATGGTGTCGGCGAACGGGGTGCGCAGGCCGAAGAAGAGGAGGCCGAAGCCGGCGACCAGAAGCAACGCCCAAACCATGAGCAGCAGCAGCAGCGAGCCGGGCCCGAAGCTGCTGTAGATCTGCTCGCGCGCTTTAGGGTTGCGGGTGTGGCGGGCGACCCACGACCACGGGGCCCAGGTGAGGACGTAGAAAAGCTTGGTGATGCGGAAGCGGCCGACGGGGCGGCGCGGCAGGATGATGGTCTGGAACGCGTCGAGGACCGCACTGAAGCAAAAGAGCAGACCGGCGATGAGGGCGGCAACGCGCATGGCTCATTCTAGTTCGTGAGGCGTATTGGCTTCGCGTCGGTGCTCCCGTCGGTCGCGAGCGAGACTCCGTGCCCGACCAGCGGGAAATGCAAAATTCTTGTGACGCGGGACACATGGGATTGGATGTGAGGCCGGCTAAAGGGATTCGGTGGGATAAACTCAATCCTTGTGCTGAACAAGCTGATCTTCGCCAATCTTACCCACCGGCCGGTACGGACGTTGCTGAGCGTGCTGGCGATCGCGGTGGAAGTGACCATGATCCTGACGCTGGTGGGCGTAAGCCATGGGACGCTGGATTCGACCAAGGACCGGGCGCGCGCGGTGGGCGCGGATGTCATGGTGCGACCGTCGGGGTCTTCGGTGATGTCGAGCCTGAGTTCGGCGCCGATGAGCGATAAGTTCCTGGGGCTGCTGCTGCAGCAACCGCACGTGGTTGCGGTGAATGGGGTCGTGGTGCAGTCGCTGCAGTTTCCGGACTCGGTCTTCGGAATCGATTTTGCTGCGTTCAACAAGATGAGCGGAGGGTTTCGATACGTCAAGGGCGGGGACCCGGTCCACGACGATGACATGGTGGTGGACGAGGAGTACGCACAGAAACACCGCCTGCAGCTGGGCAGCAAGGTGAAGCTGGTCGCCAATGAGTGGAACATCTCCGGCATCGCCGAGGGCGGGAAGCTGGCGCGGATTTGCGTGAAGCTGAAGACGCTGCAGGAGATCACGGGCAGCCAGGGTCATCTGACGATGATCTATGTGAAGCTGGACGACCCGAGGCTGGCAGACGAAGTGGCAAACCAACTGAAGGCGACGCTGCACGACGACCAGATTTACTCGATCAACGAGCTGATGGATGCCTATTCGATCAGCAACATCGGGATGTTGCGGGATTTTATTGACGTAGTGATTTTCGTGGCGGTGGTGGTTGGGTTCATCGTGGTGTTTATGGCGATGTACACGGCGGTGCTGGAGCGGACGCGGGAGATCGGGATCATCAAGGCCGTAGGCGGCGGATCGGGGCTGGTGCTGGGCATCCTGCTGCGCGAGACCGTGCTGCTGGCGGTAGGCGGGACGCTGGTGGGGATTGTGCTGACGTACGGATCGCAGTGGATGATGAAGCATTTTGAGCCGGGCAGCCTGGTGCAGGAGACGGTGTATGGCTGGTGGCCGATTGCGGGCGCAATTGCGATTGTCGGCGCGCTGTTGGGCGCAGTGGTTCCCGGGATCAAGGCGGTACAGCAGGATGTGACCGAGGCGCTGTCGTATGAGTGAGGGCGGAGCGGGGACGGTTGCAACGATGGCGGAGCCGATCATCCGGGTGCGCGGACTGACCAAGGTGTACCATGTGGGCGACGTGGACGTGCATGCGCTGCGGGGCGTGGACCTGGATGTGGCGCGGGGCGAGTTTGTAGCCGTGGTCGGCGCGTCGGGCTCGGGCAAGTCGACGCTGTTCCACATCCTGGGAGGTTTGACGCCGCCGACGGCGGGAACGGTGACGATCGACGGGAAGGACCTGGGCGCGATGTCGAACCGGCAGCGGACGGACCTGCGCAAGACCACGGTTGGGTTCGTCTTCCAGAAGTACAACCTGCTGCCGACGCTGTCGGCGGAAGACAACATCAAGATTGTGGAGTATATTGGCGGGCGGTCGACTGCTTTCAGTCCGGAGTTCAAGGATGTGCTGAAACTGCTGGGGATCGACGACCGGTTGAAGCATAAGCCGCGGGCGCTGTCGGGCGGGCAGCAGCAGCGGGTGGCGATCGCGCGCGGGATTGTGAACAAGCCGGCGATCCTGCTGGCGGATGAGCCGACGGGCAATCTGGACAGCAAGAACTCGGCCGCCGTGCTGGAGGTCATGAAAGACCTTAACGAGCGGACGGGGCAGACGATTCTGATGATTACGCACGATCCCGATGCGGCGGCGTATGCCGTGCGGACGGTGCATATCCGCGACGGGCGAATTGTATGAAAGGCGCGCGCAGGGCCGGAGATGGACGGAATTTCCGCCGGGCGGACGATAAACGGCGCCGGGTAACTTGGTCGCCAGGGAGTCCGTCTTGCGATGATGGCCGGTGGCCCGGACCAGCTCTGGGGAGGGTTTGCGCCCGTCCCGCGAAGGTGTTGCCGCCGGGGCCGGATTTGCCCCAAATGCAGGAGGGCCGTGCAGATTTGCGGCAAAAGCAGGTGCTATCGCTGGTCAGGGCGGGCACTCTCACATTACAATCGAGGGGACAAGCACACTCTCTAACTGCGCGTTCCAGCATCTGACACAACGCGCCTCATCGAAGGAGAACCACCGCCGCCATGAAATTGAATGCACGAATTCCACTTTTGGTCGCACTGCTTATGTTGTTGGGGACAGCGACCGGATGCAATTTTTTGAAGTCCCGCGACCAGCTGAATAAGGGCATTGCGGCGTTTAAGAACGCCCAGTACGAGCAAGCGACGAGCTACTTTCAGAACGCGGTGCAGCTCGACCCGAACAACCCAAACGCTAAGCTCTACCTGGCCACAACTTACGCCTCGCAGGTAGTGCCCGGGCTGATGGACCCGGCGAACCTGGCGATGGCGCAGAAGGCGCTGGACGGGTTCAACGATGTGCTGAAGAAAAACCCGAACGATCTGACGGCACTGAAGCAGATTGCTTCCATCGATCGCAACATCAACAAGCTGGACCAGGCCAAGGCGGACGAGTTGAAGGTGATCTCAATTGCGCCGAACGAGCCGGAAGCGTACTACATTGTCGGGTTCGTGGACTGGAAAGAGGCATACAACAACGCGGTCGGGATACTGGCGGCGGATGGACTGACCGATGCGGGCGACGGCAACCCCAAGATGACCAAGGGCGCCTGTGCGAAGATCCAGGCAGCCAATGCGGCCCTGGTCGACGAGGGCATCAAATACCTGGAAAAGGCAGTCGACCTGAACCCCAACTACGACGATGCAATGCAGTATCTGCAGCTGAGCTACCGGCGCAAGGCCGATCTGGATTGCGGCAACGACGCGGCGCGGAAGGCGGACATGGCGCAGGTGGATATGTGGACCCAGAAGGCCATGGGCGCGCGCAAGACCAACGAACTGAACAAGGAAAAGAAACTCGGCGGCGGCGTCCAGATGTAACTGCCGTTGCTTTCGAGGGTCAAGAAAAGCCTCCCGATGGGAGGCTTTTCCGTTGGTCCAAGCGATCGAAAACTATCCGTTCCACCGGCGGAAGACGAGCGAGCCGTTGGTGCCGCCGAAGCCGAAGGAGTTTGAGAGCGCGTAATCGATCTTCGCGCGCACGGGGGCGTTGGGCACGTAGTTGAGCCGGCACTGAGGGTCGAGTTCGGCCAGGTTCATGGTGGGCGGCGCGGTCTGCTCCAGCATGGCCATGATGGTGATGCCGGCCTCCAGGCCGCCGGCGCCGCCGAGCAGGTGGCCGGTCATGGACTTGGTGGAGCTGACGAGCAGGGTCTGGTTGAGCGCCCGCTCGCCGAAGACGTTCTCGATGGCCTTGGATTCGAGCGCATCGCCGAGCGGGGTCGACGTGGCGTGGGCGTTGACGTAGTCGATCTGGCCCGGCGAGATGCCGGCGACCTTGATAGCGGCCTGCATGGCGCGGTAGCAGCCTTCGCCCTCCGGCGCCATGCCGGTCATGTGGTAGGCGTCGGCGGACATGCCGTAGCCGATGATCTCAGCCAGAATGTGCGCGCCGCGGGCCCGGGCGAACTCGAGTTCTTCCAGAATGAGGATGCCGGCGCCTTCGCCCACGACGAAGCCGTCGCGGTCTTTATCGAAGGGGCGGCAGGCGTGGGTGGGGTCGTCGTTGCGGGTAGAGAGTGCCTTCATGGCGGCGAACCCACCGACGCCCATCGGGGTGATGGCGGCCTCGGTGCCGCCCGCGATCATGGCGTCGGCGTCGCCGCGCTGGATGATGCGGAAGGCGTCGCCGATGGAGTGCGCCGACGAGGTGCAGGCGGTTGCGGTGGCCTCGTTGGGACCGCGCGCGCCGAAGCGGATGGAGACCTGGCCGGCGGCGAGGTTGATGATGGAGCCGGGGATGAAGAAGGGCGAGATCTTGCGCGGACCTCCGGCCAGCATGGCCGAGTGTTCGCGCTCGATGATGTCGAAGCCGCCGATGCCCGAACCGATATGAACACCAACGCGATCATGGTTCGAGTCGTCGATCTTCAGGCCGGAATGGTCCATCGCCTCCTGCGCCGCGGCGATGGCGAAGTGGATAAAGCGGCCCATTTTGCGGGCCTCTTTTTTGTCGATGAAGAGAAGCGGATCGAAATCCTTCACTTCGGCGGCGAAGCGCACCGCGTGGCCGGTAAGATCGAAGGCTTTGATCTCGGCCATGCCGCTGCGGCCGGCGAGCAGCCCTTCCCAGACTTCACTAACGGTCTTGCCAACTCCGCAGACAAGGCCCAGGCCGGTGACGACGACCCGCCGCCGCGGTTGCTGCATCGCTTCTGTTCCGTTCATTGCTACTTGGCCGCCTTCTGGGTCTTTTCAATGTAGTCGACGGCGTCTTTGACGGTCTTGATCTTCTCGGCGTCTTCGTCGGGAATCTGAATGTCGAAGGCTTCTTCAAACTGCATGACGAGCTCGACGACGTCGAGGGAATCGGCGCCGAGGTCTTCCTGGAAGCTTGCGCCGGGGGTTACTTCCGCTTCATCTACCTGAAGCTGCTCGACGATAATCTGTTTTACCTTTTCATCTACTGCTGCCATTTCGTTCTCCTGTTTGCCTTCTGATTCAAAATTCGGTTCAGCCTGCCGGTGCTGCGGGTGCTACGTGCAGGGTTTCTCCAAGACATATGCACAAGTCTCAAGGATACCGAGCGCCTAGGAGAGTGTAAAGCAAAGCGAGGGTTGAATGCAGTGACGGGCGCGCGCGAGCTGAGTTATCCACACGCATGAATGAATCGAGATATTGGGCTTGGCGAAGAATTGGCGTAAATTGGGGTCATGCAGATTCTAATCTTTGTGGCTGGTTGCATACTGGGCGGGGTGGCAATTTTCTTAGCGATGCGCGGACGGCTTGCCGACCTTCGCAAAGCGGTGGACGAGGCTCGCGACCGCGAGAACCAGGCGAACGCGAAAGCTGCGGCGTCGGCGGCCGAAGTGACGGCCGCATTGGTGGAGAAGGCCGGAGCGCTGAAAGAGGTCGAGGCTGCGAACCGGCGCGCAGGTGAGATCGCCGTCAGCGAGCGAGAGAAGGCCGAAGCGATCGTTCAAGCGAAGGACGAACAGATCGCGAAGCTGAACGATTTTATCGCCCAGGCCAAGGAGGCGATGACGACTGAATTCCAGGCGGTTTCCGGCGGAGTTCTGAAGGATGCGTCGGAGCAGCTGATCAAACGCGCCGAAGAAATCATCAAGCAACACGGAGATAAGACGACTGGCGACGTGGCACTGCACAAACAGCAGATTGAGACGATGTTGAAGCCGGTTGAGGAGACAATGAAGCGGCTGGATCAACACGTCGAGACCAGCAACCGCGAGCGATCGAATGCGGAAACGCTGCTGGATGAACAGATCAAACGGCTGGCCGGGGCGAGCGAATCGCTGTCGAGTGCGCTGCGCAAGCCGGTGATTCGCGGAAGCTGGGGCGAGATGACGCTGGAGAATGCGCTTGAGAACGCAGGGCTGAGAGCCGAGATCGACTTCGTTCTCCAGCACAGCACAGATGGAGAGGACGGGCGAAAACGGACGGACGCGATCATCAACCTGCCGAAGGGACGCAAGCTGATCATCGACAGCAAGAATCTGATGGAGTCTTACATTGCCTACTCGATTACGGAGGACCCGGCGCAGAAGGCGGTGCTGCAGGCGGCACATGCGAGATCTCTGAAGAACCACATCAAGGACCTCTCATCCAAGGAGTATCAGGAGCGCTACGACACTCCGGATTGCGTCATTCTTTTCATTCCACACGACGGCATGTACCATGCCGCTCTCCAGGATGAGGCCGAACTGATCCGCGAGGCGTGTGAGAGGCGTGTGTTTGTCACAAACCCGATGAGTCTGATTCCGTTGCTCAAGGCGGTTGGCTACGTTCTCGACCAAGAGAGGGCGAACAAGAGCGCGGAGGCAATCAAGAACGTTGGGGCGGAGTTGTACGCCCAAATTGCCCGATTTGCGGCCAACATGGCCAACATTGGGTTCAGGCTGCAGGCCAGTGTGAAGGCCTACAACGACGCGATTCCGGGGCTCGACCGGTACATCGTTTCGAAGGCGCGCACGCTGAAACAGTTGGGGGCGGGGAAAGGAGCGGACGCGGAGCTTCCTCAACCGGTGGAGCTGGAGCCAAGATTGTTTTCTTCCGCCGAACTAAAAACGACCAACCTGTTCCTGCAGCCGGATGAGGATGAGTCGGAACTCAGCCTGGCCGCCTCGGTTGAGGGAGCGGACGAGGAGAGATAGCGTGGTGCGTCACGCATCGGAGCGGAAGAGAGCCCGGGGCTGAAGCCCGACGATTTTATGTGCCATTTACCGTGGGCTGAAGCCCGCTGCTACTCCGGAAGGCAAGGAGGAGGTCCAAGCTATTCGCTGCTTGCGAGGATGCGGTCGGCGAGGTCGGCGGTCTGGCGGGCGGGGCGGACGTCGTGGACGCGGAGGATGTGGGCCCCGGCGAGGATGGCGGCGGTGTTGGCGACGGTGGTGGGGAGTTCGGAGTCAGCGGAATCGATGGCCACAGTGCGGGTGAGGAAGCTTTTGCGGGAGAGGCCGGCGAGGATGGGGAACCCGAGAGCGTGGAGCCGATCGAGGTGGGCGAGCAGCGGGAAGTTCTCGTCGAGGATCTTGCCGAAGCCGAAGCCGGGGTCGAGGACGATGGAAGCGCGGGCGATGCCGGCGGCGAGTGCGGCGTGGGCCCGGGCTTCCAGGTCCCGCAATACCAGCGGAACCACCTGAGGCGGGGCGAGGGCGGGTTGGGTGCGCCACTGGTGGGGCCGGCCGCGGGTGTGCATCAGGACGTTGCCGCAACCGAGCGCGGCGCAGGCAGGGAGCAGGCCCAAGTCCCAGAGGCCGCCGCTGACGTCGTTGACGATTTCGGCGCCGGCTGCGACGGCGAGGCGAGCGGTTTCGGCGTGGTAGGTGTCAATGGAAACGATGGTGCTGGGCCGCGCCGCGAGGATGGCGTGCAGGACGGGCAGCACGCGGGCCTGTTCTTCAGCCGGAGTGGTGGGAGCGGAACCGGGCCGGGTGGATTCGCCGCCGAGGTCGAGGATGTCAGCCCCGTCGTCGAGCATCTGCAGCGCGTGCGAGAGGGCGGCGCCGGGCGAGAGGAAGCGGCCGCCATCGGAAAAAGAATCGGGCGTGATGTTGAGGATGCCCATCAGCAGCGTCCGCGGACCGAGCGCGAGGGTGCGGGTGCGTAGGCGCCACTGGAAGGCTGCGCGGGGCGAAACGGGCATAAAGGCTCCGGGAAAGGTAAGCTGCTGAATCCTAAGATATAACTGAATCCGGAGCGTCGCCCATGGGACCGAAAGAAGTATGCCCCAGATTCAGGCAGCAGCAGTTTTTTTGTTTCCTCTCCCACTCGATAGGGGGTAAGCTATGGAGACTTGCGCCCCAACCGAACTTAGGCCAGAAAACTGGCAGGTCTTAGGTCACCATAAGAGGAACCAGGGCCCCGGAGGCACCATGAACCTTGCATTTCTTCCTGATCTCTTTGCTTTGGCTATTCTGGTAGTCATTCTCGCGCTGGTACGCCGGCGGCATCGCGACGCGCGCGCGGATGCATGGCTTCTGGGCCTGTCGTTCACGTTGATCGAGTCGCTGGCCCACACGTTTTATGCGCCGCAGGGCGTGCCGGACCGGGTGCTGCACGTCATCGTTCTGGATTGCTACCTGCTTGCTGGGCTGGTGTTTATCTGGGCGGCCGGCGACCAGGGGCTCAACCAGCGAGTCCGGTTCTTCTATCTTGCGCTGAATGGGCTGTCGTTGCTGTCGTTGACGTCCGTCTACGGATGGAACCTCCGCTACGCGAGCGCTTACGTGCCGGCAATTGTGATTGGCACGATCGTCGGGGTGGCCACTTCGCTGTTTCTGCGCCGCAACTGGCGGTATGCGTTGATGTACCTGGGGGGCTGGGGGTTCATCGGCGTGCTGGTGAGCAAAGGGGACTTCCGGGCCGCGATTTACTGGAGCCTGGGGTGCGTGTACGCGATTGCGGCGTGGAATTTCCAGCGGCGGCTGCAGGCCCGAAGCACAGGCAGGCTGGCGATTGTGACCGGCTTCTCGATCTGGGCGCTGTTCTTTCTTACCCATCCGTGGATCATGGACCATTACGCATACCATGCCGACATCGCCTCGCATGTGTGGAACATGCAGAAATCGCTCATTTCCATCGGCATGATTCTGGTGATGCTGGAGGAGCAGGTATCGAACAACGAGTGGCTGGCGCTGCACGACGAATTGACGGGCCTGCCCAACCGCCGCTTGTTTGCGGCGAAGCTGACTCAGGCGATCGAGTACTCCGACCGGAAAAACAGCAGCCTGGCCCTGGTGGTGCTGGATGTGAACAACTTCAAGAAGATCAACGATACGTTGGGTCACGTTGCTGGCGACCAGGTGCTGCGCGAGGTGGCGAATACGCTGCGCAAGAGCATCCGGGCATCCGACACCGTGGCCCGGCTGGGTGGCGACGAGTTTATCATCGTAGCCACGGACATGGTCAACGATGGGTCGGTGGAACGCTTTACCGACTCGCTGCGCAGCGCGATTGAGCACCCCATCACGATCAACGAGCAGTCGATGGTGGTGGGCGCCAGCTTCGGGTTCGCCATGTATCCAAGGGATGCGAGGGACGCGACGAAGTTGTTGCGGCTCGCCGACCAGCGCATGTACCACTTGAAGAGAAGGCACGGGCAACCTGCGCAGATCGAGAGCGGAGTGGCAGAGGTCGCGGCGGGCAGGCTGTCGGCCTAGTGGCTTCGTGACGCGTATTCAGGCGAAGATGACGGTCTTGTTCGCGTAGCTGAGGATGCGGTGGTTGAGATGCCACTCGACGGCGCGGGAGAGCACCATGCGCTCGAGGTCGCGGCCTTTCTGGATGAGCGAGGGAAGCTGGTCGTTCTGCGAGATGCGGGCGACGTCCTGCTCGATGATAGGACCTTCGTCCAGGGTTGCGGTGACGTAGTGGCTGGTGGCGCCGATGAGCTTGACGCCGCGCGCGAAGGCAGCGTGATACGGGCGCGCGCCGGTGAAGGCGGGCAGGAACGAGTGGTGGACGTTGATGATGCGACGCGGGTAGGCGTCGACGAACGCGGGCGAGAGCACCTGCATGTAGCGGGCGAGGATGATGAGGTCGATGGAGTGCCCGGCGAGGAGCGCGAGCTGCGCGGCTTCGACTTCGGATTTGGTGGCGGGCGTGACCGGCAGGTGGTGGAAGGGGACGCTGTGGAAGTCGGCCAGGGCGCGGGTGTCTTCGTGGTTGCTGACGATCATGGCTAGATTGCAGTGGAACTCGCCGGCGCGATGGCGGTGGAGGAGGTCGACCAGGCAGTGCGGGTACTGCGAGACGAAGAGGGCGACATTTTGGGCTACGTCGGCGAACTCGATGCGCCAGTTCATGCGGAATTCTGCGGCGATGGGCGAGAATGCCGCGCGGAATGCGGGTTCGTCGAAGTTAGGCGCGTCGGTGGCGAACTCAACGCGCATGAAGAACAGGGCGAGCTCGACATCCTGGTGCTGGTCGGCGTTGAGGATGTTGACGTCGTAGGTGTTGACGAGGAAGTTGACGATGGTGACGACGATGCCCTTGCGGTCGGGGCAGTCGATGAGCAGGATGGCGGTTTTGGGGGTGGGCATGGGTGTTCGGCCGCAAAGCGCGGCTCAATCAGGTTACTTGATGTGGCAGGATTTGGGTCGGTCTAGAGTTCGTCGCCGGGGTCGGGCGGGTTGTCGGGAACTGCGTCGAGCGCACGGCGAAGGGCATCGCCGGTTGCGCCGTCTGCGCGTCGGCGAAAGAATTCGCGGGCTCCTTCGTCGGTGTCCAGACGTTCCGCGACGGCACGGGAGACCCAGTCCTCGAGCGAGACTCCGCGCAACCTCGCCTGCACCTCTGCGGCGCGGACGATGCTTTCAGGCAATGTCACTGAATTGGTCGCTGGGGCCATTGCAGGAACCTCTCCCTGATGATAACTCCAGGTGTCATGACGCGCAGGCCAAATTGCGTTGCAGCGGGCAGGAAATCGGCGAGGTTGTAGGTAACTATGGCCTCGGCGTGGCCATTGATAGCGGCCTCCAGCACCATTTCGTCATCCGGGTCGGTGAGTTGCGGCCTCCACTGGTAGTCCACGCGCACCGGTTCGATCAGAGCTGCGAGGCCGCGAACTGCGTCTTCCAGAAGATCGTCCGAAAGGGCTTGGGCTTGACGCTGGCCGGGTCGCTTGAGAACGGACTCATATTCAAACAGGAGAGTTGCAGTGGCAACAGCGGTATAGCGACCGTCCCGCAGGAGTTCAAGGAGACGGAAGCTGGCTCCGGCACGGCTGCGGAAGGCGGAGACGATGATGCAGGTATCGAGGACGAGACGCACGGGGTAAGCCTACTTGATGTCGCGCCAGTTGGGATCAATGAGGAAATTGACGATGGTGACGACGATGCCCTTTCGGTCGGGGCAGTCGATGAGGAGGATGGCGGTCTCTGGGGTGGGCATGGGTGCTGAATCAGATTACCTGCTTCTGTGGGGGATGTCAGAGAGGAGTGGCAGCCGTCGTTGAAGCCAGGGTCTCAGAACCGAGACATGAGGTATCCGCAGGTCAACGGAATAGATCAATCCCCATCGCAATGCTGGTTATGTCTACAGAGGCTGGATCGGATGGATTGTCGATCTTCCACTCCATCCGCGAACCGTCGGGCTCCCACCCATATCCGAGTGTCCCCTCGCTTTCAATATCAAGTTGTATCAATCCAGCCCTTTTTCCCGAAGGAAGTGTGTTCACGATGCTGTCAAAAAGCTGATTGTCCAAGAACACGCTCGCTTCCAGAGATGCTGGGCTTGCTTCGTTCACTTCATCCCTCTCAATTGGTGGGCAAAAGTTCAACTCGCCGATTTTGTCTTTAGACAAGCAGAGTTTCGTTGCCGTCTCCTCACTGATGGAACTTCGTCGGGCGATTTTGACCAGGAGTTCACAGGCATGGCGTTTGCTGAAGAGGCTGCGATTTTTCCTGCTGGCAAAGAGATGCCCTTTACCAATCTCAAGCACGCCAGAATCGTCTGCAGCTGTGCACACAATCGTGAGCTGCGTTCCATAGTCACTCGCATATGAGAGGAACACACGTTTGGGCACCGCGGTGATGAACATTTATGGCTCACTTTCTCTTCTTGATAGCAGCCGCATGACGGCCAGCGGTGAATGATGAACCAGATTCCCTACCCAAGCAATGGCGGTGCGCGATTAAAGGCCGATGATTTCGTCGTCGATTTTGCGTTGCCGAGCAAGCTCGGGTTTTGCAGCTCGTAGATGCCGAATTAAGCCGCGCACATCTGTTCCATTTCGGACGTCGATACTAAAGTTGAACTTATCCGCGACGAGTTTAAGACACCTATCGATCTGCGCGATTACCTCTTTAAGCTGCGCGTTCGTGAAGTCATCAGGAAAGCCTTGTGTCGCTGTTGTCAGATCAGGGTGCGCGATGACTTTGTGTCGCCATAGGCGAAATGGCTCAGCAAGTATTGCCGCTTGTTTGGCCGAATAAATCACAGCCGACCTGACGGCAGATGTTTCGGGAATATCCTTGATGCTCTCTGCGAGGAACATCAATGTCATATTAACCTGCTGGTTCTTGCCTCTGCCCGAAATAGGTGGATCAGTCAATCTGCAGATTCGCAGCGCCATGCTGTCGTGTAAAAGGGTCTGAAGTAGACCGCAGAAGTCCGGCGCCGCGCCGTTCATCAACTCAAGCGTGTCATCTGTGCTGTGGAAGATGGTGCCATAGGCGTCGCCCTCCCGCTGTAGCTCCCAAAACTCTTTACATAGAAGTCCGAAAGCTTCTCCTGACAACTGACCACCCATTACTTGCGCGCAGGTTCGAACAAACGGATCTATATTTGTCTTGGTTTCCATCAGAGATAACTTGGGCCATCTCGCGTTCAAGTCCATGTGGGTGCCCTCAGTGCTATTTGATGTCGCGCCAGTTAGGGCCGAGGCCGACTTCGGCGACGATGGGGACGGTGAAGGCAGCAACGTGTTCCATTTCTTGCTGGACCAGGGTGCGGAGTTCTTCGGCTTCGGGGGGGAGGACGTCGAAGAGGAGTTCGTCGTGGACCTGGAGGGTCATCCGGGAGCGCAGGCGGCGCTGCGTGATGGCGGCGTCGATGCGGAGCATGGCGAGCTTGATGAGGTCGGCGGCGGTGCCTTGCAATGGGGTGTTGATGGCGGTGCGTTCGGCGAAGCCGCGCATGTTGGGGTTGCGCGATTGGATGTCGGGGATGGGGCGGACGCGGCCGAACCAGGTGCGGACGGCTTGTTCGCGGCGGACGGTTTCGAGGGTCTCGTCGATGAAGCGGCGGACGCCCGAGTAGCGCTCGAAGTAGCGGTCGATGTAGGCGCGGGCTTCCTTCTGGTCGATCGAGAGTTGCGCGGCCAGACCGAAGGGCGAGATGCCGTAGACGATACCGAAGTTGACGGCCTTGGCGCGGTTGCGGGTTTCCTTGTCGAGCTGAGCTACAGGTATTCCAAACACTTCCGAGGCCGTGAGGGTGTGGATGTCCTTGCCGGTGCGGTAGGCGTCGAGCAGCAGCGGGTCTTGGGAGAAGTGGGCCATCAGGCGCAGCTCGATCTGCGAGTAGTCGGCGGACATGAGCAGGTTGCCGGGCGCGGGGATGAAGGCGGCGCGAATCTCGCGGCCGAGCGCGGTGCGGACCGGGATGTTCTGCAGGTTGGGGTTGGTGGACGAGAGGCGGCCGGTGGCGGTGCCGACTTGGTTGAACGTGGTATGGACGCGGCCTTCGGCGTCGACCAGCGTGGGCAGCGAATCCAGGTAGGTGGAGCGCAGCTTGGCGAGCTGGCGATATTCGAGGACGAGCGCGGGGACGGGATGATGCTCGGCCAGCTCTTCGAGCACGTCCTGCGCGGTGGAGATGACCTTGCCCTTGCCGTACTTCTGCGGCCTGGGCAGTAGCATCTTGTTGAAGAGCACGTCGCCGAGCTGCTTGGGTGAGTTGATGTTGAAGCGGTGGCCGGACTCGGAGTAGATGCGGTCGGCGAGGGTGTCCATCTCGACGGCGAGGCGCGTGGACATGGAGGAGAGGATGGCGGGATCGATGCGGACGCCGGCCTGTTCCATGCGCAGGAGCACAGGGACGAGGGGCAAGTCCATCGTCTGGTAGATGTGCTGGAGGGGAGAGGTTTGGGGCTCGACTTCCCCGGTCTTAAGAGCAAGACCGGGGGCACCCGCGTCGCTTTCGGCGATCTGTGTGGCGAAGACGGCGGCGAGGCGGACGATGGCGGCGGCGGCCTCGGGGAGACGCCTGGGGTCGTTGGGGTTCGCCTTGGTGGGCTGATGCTCGAGCGCGCGGTTGGTGGAGCGGGCGGCGATGTCGGGCAGCGTGTGCGAGGCGTGGGTGGGGTTGACGAGATAGCTCTGTAGCATCACGTCGGTCTCGACGCCGCGGAGGGTGAGGTTGTGTGGGGCGAAGGCGCGCAGGACGGCTTTCAGATCGTGGACGAGTTTGGGGAGGGTGGCGTCTTCGAGGGCGGCGCGGACGCCGGGGGCGTCGAGTGAGACTTCGATGGCGGAGGAGCCGTGGACGGCGAGGCCGAGAGAACAGGGAACAGAGGTCAGGGAACAGGGACCAGAAGACGAGGGGACAGGCATCAGGGAAGAGGGAACAGCAGACGGAGCGGGTGTGCTGGGACGGGCGAAGAGGTCCATGGTTTCGGCGGGTTCGGGCTCTATCTCGCTCGCCTCGCCTTCCGCACCGCTTTCAACTGCGACCTCCTCGGCGAGCGCGCGCGCATCCTCGAAGATCGCCACAGCAAAACCGCGCGGTCTTGCATTCTGTTCCCTGTTCCCCGGTTCCTGTTCCCTCGCTGCAGCGAGGAGCGCGGCGATTTCGGCTTCGGTGGGCTTGAGGTTGTAGTCGATGGCGGTGTTGCCGGCGGCGGGGGCGAGCTCTTTGAGCAGCGTGGTGAATTCAAGTTCGGAGAAGAGGTCGCGGCAGGCTGCATTGTCGACCGGCTGGGTGCGCATGTCGTCGATCGAGAATTCTATTGGGACGGAAGTGTGGATGGTGACGAGTTCTTTGGAGAGGAGGATGTTGTCGCGATTGTTTTGTAACGATTCACGATACGTTTTGCGCTTGATGGAATCGGGCGCGGCGGTGGCGGCGTCGAGCGCGGCTTCGACGGTGCCGAACTGCTGGATCAACTCGACCGAGCCCTTGTCGCCGATGCCGGGCGCGCCGGGGATGTTGTCGATCGAGTCGCCACGCAGGGCCATCACATCGATGACGCGCCCGGGAGGAATGCCGAGGGCCGCTTCGACGCCGGCGGGATCGAGGACGAGATTGTCCTTGGTGGGGTTGAGGATGCTCACTTCGGCGTTGACGAGTTGCATCATGTCCTTGTCGGACGAGACGACGAAGACCTTGTGGCCGAGCGCGGAGAGCTTGCAACTGAGGGTGCCGATGACGTCGTCGGCCTCGAAGCCCTCGTAGCTGAGGATGGGGATGCGGAAGGCTTCGAGCGCGCGGCGGATGTAGGGTAGCTGCTGGGCAAGGTCGGCGGGCATCTCGGCGCGGTTGGCTTTGTAGCCGGCGTAGTCGACCTGCTCAAACTGCTGGGTCTTGACGTTCCACTTGCGCAGCGGCTTCATGTCGCGGGCGCGCTGGTCGCGGAAGACGGGGCCGGAGAGGTCGTATACCGCGGCGAGGTAGTGCGGCGCGAAGTCCTTGCGCAGCTTGTTGATCATGTTGACGAAGACGTAGGTGGCGGCCGTGGGAATGCCGGTGCGCGTGGACATGGGCCGCTGGCGCTGCATGGCGTGGTAGGCGCGGAAGATGAACGCCATGGAGTCCAGCAGGTAGATCGGCGGCTTGGTGGTTCTGGCTTCGGTTTTCGGATTTGGGTCGGTCGGCATCGCAGGTTGAGGATACCAGCGATGGCGAGCGCGGGTCAGGCGGCGGGGGCAGGGTGAAACTTGCGCACGGCGCGGGCGCCCAGAACGATGAAGACGGCAAGCACCAAGATCTGCGTGATCTTGAAGGGCGATGCGGCCTGGGTGGGGGCCAAGGCATGGAGAGCAGGCACCTTCTCAAACAACTGCACGATCAAGACGAACACGTTGAACCACAGGGCAATGACCGAGGTGACGACGTAAGCCGCTCGCCAATGGCCGGAGAGGTGGAAGGCGTAGCGGGCGAGGATGGCCGGCAAGAGCACGATCAGCGACAGAATGCCGACGACGATGCCAGGCGTGACGCCATGAAAGGGAAAGAGGAAGCCGGTGAGGCTGGTGAGTACAGTGGTGACAAGGAAGAGCAAGGTCAGCCGGTCGAGCATAAACGAGCCGAGCATGCCGAGCAGGACCACCAGGCCGGAGGAGATTCCGATCAGGCTGAGAGCGACGTGGAAGGCGGTGAAGGCGGGGAGCGACATGCCGAGGATCTGGACTCCAGAAGACATGGGAACGTCCTTTCCTGAGGAGATTTTGGGGCCCGGGGCAGATGCCTAGTATTTACTGCGACACGGTGTCGACCTGGCAGCCGTAAAACTCAATTTCGGTGAAGTCGATGACGACGCGACCGCCTTGGGCGTTGGCGGGAGTGGTGTTGAGCGGAATCAGGAGATGTTGGTTGAAGGAACTCATCTGGCCGTCGAGCCAGCCGGTAGAGCCGCCGTTGGGGGTAAGGAAGGTGGTGGCCAGTTTGTAGGTACCGTCTTGGCCGAGGGAGCAGTCGAGCAGGAACTGTTTGCCGGGGAGGACACTGAAGTCGATCTGGACGTAGCCGGTGGCGCCGTAGAGGATGGAGTCGGTGAGGGTGGGCGTGTCGACCTCGAAGCCTACGGTTTGGTTGTAGGACTCGATCTGATACTTGATGGTCTGGACGTAGAGCTGGATGGGGCCGGGCTTGATGCCAAGCTTGGGCGCGAGACGGGCGATGTCGCCGGGGGCGAGCGGCGAGGGGCGCGGATGCGCGCGGATGGCGGTGGGACGGGGCCGCGCTTCGGCGGCGGGGTTGGTGGAAAGATGGAAGCCGGGAGGCGGCGGCTCGGTGAGGCGGATCTGGGGAGCCTGTGCGGGGGTCGAGGTGATGGCGAGAGCAGCAAAAGGAAGGGCGAGCAGAAGTGAGGCAAGACGGGGCATGGCGCGTACCTTTCCTGGCGTGGGGATGGGCGCGGCCGGGGCCGGATGCTGCGGAAGGAAGGATGTAGCCGCGCTTGTCAGCCTAGCATAGTGTTGTGTGAAAACGGGGGCATCGATGGCTGTGGGGTATTCGGGTACACCGCTTGGCAGGAAGCTCGGGGTGAAGGACGGGCAACGGACGTGGCATTGGAAGATGCCGGAGAAAAACTGGGGCGGCTGCGCCAACTGCTGGCTCCGGATGGGACGAATCTGGGTGAGCTGGCCGAAAAAGGCGTCCGGGATGAAGACGGATGTGACCGGGGAAGTGGTGCGGACGGGCCCTGCCGCTGGGGCTGATGGATGTGAAGGTGGATGCGGTGTGGTCGGGGCTGAAGTTCGTGATCAGGAAGAGTGAGAGGTAAGGGGCTCAGGGCCGAGCGGGTTCCTCCTGGTTGAAAAAGCCGTAGATTCTCGGGCCGCAGCGGTAGAACCAGCCGGCACCCATGAGCCAGAGGGCCATCCGGAGGATGTTGGCGAAAAGATACAGGATTTCGAGGCGGAGGAAGTACGAGGCCTTGAATGTGCTGAGGACGCTGAGACCTGCGTTAGTGCCCTGCTCTGCGTAATGAACCACGGAGAGGATTTCGCGGGGCAGCTCGGTCATATCGTCGACGACCCAGAAGAGGAGGAATGCAGCGAAAAGGCGGCTAGCGATGAGGATGACTTGTTCGCGAGTGATGCTGGGCAATGGGGCAGGGATTGCAGGGTCGGACATCGGAATCGAATCCTCGGTCGGGGATTTGGTTGCGGGAGAAGTGTACACGGCAGCGGAGCGGTCGGTTGAAGAAAGGTAAATGTCATTCCACGCTTCGCACCGATCTACAGCTCACACGAGGGAGGTCGCGCTCGTCAGCTGAGGCCGAGCAGTTGAAACTCGCCGTCGTATCCTTCCATTTCTTCCTCGACCTCGCCGGGACCGCGGCGCAGCAGGGTCAGCGCAGTGTGGATCGCGATGGCGATGAGGGCGGGTAGAAGCAATTTGGAGAGATGCTTCTCGAATTGCATCTCTGCCACGATGGTCAAGCTGACGAACATGGGAAATACGCCAAGATAGAGTGTGAGCATCAGGGGGAGGCTGGTCTTGCCTGGCATGCGGGGTTGATTGAAGGGAACGGTCTGCTGCGAGAGGAAAAAGCCGTCGGTCAGCAGGACTGCGATGCAAAGGCCGCAGATGGCCTGAATGAGGAGATAGCGGCCGTCCCCACTGACGGCGCGGAGGACGACGAGAACGGAGGAGATGAGGCCCAGGGCGTAGAGGAAGACCCATTTGCGGGCTGCGGCAGCGCATTCGCCGGTGTAGACGCCGGTGATACGAAAGACCCACCCGGCGGAGAGGTTCTGCGGGAACGCAAAGGCGACGCGGAGGCCCGCGATCAGCCAGAACAACAGCAACGGCAGCGCGGCATGCAGGCCGGGGTTGGAGAGCCCGGGCAGTAATACGCCGTGGTTGACCTGGAGCGTTGTTGCGTAGAAGATCGCCAGCGCGAGCCCGGTTCCGCTATAGATCGCGAGATAAACCTGGTATCGATTGTTGCGAGCGATGGTCTGGCCAATGAAGTGAAAGACGGCGCGTTCTCCCGGACGCCGAACCAGACGGTGCACCAGCGGAACGATCCAGCGCGACGGCTGCCCTCTCCTTCGCGACGATCCCTCGATCGCCAGCTTGCGCATGCGCGCCCAGGCCAGCGGATATGTCATCAACGCGATTGCGGCGGCCGCGACGGTTGCGCGAATGGCGTAGCGCGTCATGGGTTGCGCGAAGGCCGGAGCGGCGGCGCCGTGGAGCAGGTACTGATAGACGCCCAGGAACCAGACCGGAGGCATCCACCGGGCGATTCCCAGCGGCTCGGATAGCAAGGCCTGCATTGCATCGCCAGCCTTCACATACTCCAGCACCAGCAGCGCCAGAGCCATGACGGAGAACATCTGCAGAATCGGAGAAGCCATGCGAAACCGCGCGGCGTCGAGCACGCAGAGCAACACTCCCCCGATGGCCAGGATGAGCATTGCGGCGAATATTCCCGCCAGCAGGACAGCGGCCGCGTGTGCGTAAATCTGGCGGAAAAAGTCGCCTCTGCTGAGGGCCGGCAACATTACGATGCCGAAGATATTGGAGGCAAAAAGGAACAGAGTGAGAAAGCCGACGAGCGCGGCAGCCTTGGCGGCCAGCATCTGCAGCGGTTTGACGGAGAGCGGTGAGAGGACCAGGAAGTCGAGCCGGTCGGGGAAGAGCATCTCCCACTCGAAGATCGAGACCGCACCCATCACTACGAATGAAAGCAGCACAAATATGTACTGGTCTCCAACGGCAGCCCACGGGGGTCGCGGGTACGACCACTTGGGATCGGGGTATTGATTGACCAGGCGGAATGCAACGGCGATACCGGGTGCGGTCACGATGGCGAGGGCGCGCACCACCGTGGTCAGCGTATCGCCATCGACCTGGAGCGTGTCGTTGTCGAAGAAGCGGCGGAAGAAGTGGCCGACCAAGGTGCGGGTCACGCGGGCTAGGTTATCCATGGCGCACCTTCATCACGTCTACCATGTCGCGGGCGACTTGTTCGGTGTCGGTCTGCTGCACAAGCTGCGCGAAGACGCTCTCCAGCGTGGGCAGTTGCATGAGCTGGGTAAGGTCGCGCGGCGCGGCGTCGGCAACGACCTCGCCGGCTGAGAGAACGATGACGCGGTCGCATACACGCTCGACCGTCTCCAGCACGTGCGAGATGTAGAGAATGGCCTTGCCTTCGCGCGCAAGCAGGATGAGCAGATCCTTGAAGAGGCGCGCGGAGATCGCGTCGAGGCCGGAGAGCGGCTCGTCGAGGACGATGAGTTTAGGGTCGTGCAGCAGCGCGGCGGCGATGAGGACGCGCTGCTTCATGCCCTTGGAGTAGTCGGAGAGCACCGCGTACTGCGCGGCTTCGAGCGAGAGGAGTTGCAGCAGGGTGCGGGCTTTGGTTTCGATCAGCTTCTCTGGCAATCCACGCAGGCGGCCGACGAGCTGCAGATATTCGAGGCCGGAGAGATGGGTGTAAACCTGGGCTTCCTCGGGGACGTAGCCGAGACGGGTGCGATAGGTGGCGAGATCGTCGTGGATGTTGCGGCCGGCGAAGGATATCTTGCCCTTGGTGGGCTGGATCATGCCGATAATCATCTTGACCGTGGTGGATTTGCCGGAGCCGTTGGGGCCGAGATAGCCGAGGACTTCGCCTTCGCGGAGGGCGAAGCTGACGTTCCATACAGCCGGAATTCCGCGATAGCGTTTGGTGACGTGGTCGAGTTGCAGCATGAGCTCACCCCTATGTAGCATACTACTTCGTGATAGCATACTACATAGCTTATGAACACGCCTCGACTTTCGCATAGTGCGGCACTTATTTTGAAGGCGCTCAGTCTTGGCTACTGCTTCGGGTTGGATGTGATGGAAGCCACCGGGCTGCCCAGCGGAACGGTTTATCCGGCGCTGCGGCGGCTGGAGCGCGACGAACTGGTGGAGTCGAAGTGGGAGCCTGAGGAGGAAGCGACGGCGAAGCAGCGGCCGGCGCGGCGCTATTATGAGGTCACGCGCGCGGGCAAGTCCGCGGCGCTGGCGGCTACGCAGCGGTATCCGCTGCTTGCGCATCTGGTTCCGGAGAAGCGCTCATGAGTCCCGCAGCCGTTCCGCCTCTGCCGTGGTTCGATCGCAATCTGCTGCGCGCGGCGGAGCGGATTGTGCCGGCGGGCGAGCGCGCGGAGTGGTCCAGGACATGGCAGGCGGAGCTGTGGCACATGCACCATCCGGCGCGCAAGCGCAGGCGCAAAGGGATGGGGATCGCGGTGGATCTGTCGATCGGGCTGGTGTGCGACGCGGTGTGGTTGCGGACGGATAGCTGGGGACGCGCGCTGAGCGGAACGCCGGCGCTGTGCCTGGCTTCGCTGGCGGGTCTGTGCGTGATGGCGACGGTGGTTGGGCTGGCGCTGAATGGAAGCTGGCGGGCGTTTGCGGTGTATGCGCGCGGGCCGTTTGAGCGATCGGTGTTCGCGGCGGCGATGGTGGTGTTTGTGAGCTTTGCGATGACGTCACGCGGGCACATCGAGCACGGTTCGACGAGCAAGGGACGGTTTGGGTTGAAGCGACAGGCCTTCTTCGCGGCGAAGGCGGCGCTGGTGCTGCTGCTGGCCTGCCTGATGAGCGTGGACATCTGCCGGCCGATTCATACGGTGTTTCCGCAGACTGCAGCCGCATTGCAGTTGCTGATGTTTGTGCCGTTCGCGCTGATGGGGCTGCGGTGGGCGTTCGCCGACCAGGAGCAGAGGTGCAAGCAGTGCCTGTGCTCGCTGGCGGGGCCGGCGCGGGTGGGGCGGCCCTCGCACAACCTGCTGGAGTGGAACGGCACGGAGCTCGCGTGCAAGCAGGGGCACGGGCGGCTGAACGTTCCGGAGATGGAGACGAGCTGGTGCGACCGCAGCCGGTGGGTGGACCTGGGTCCGGCGTGGGAGTAGAAGCACCCAGCTTGCACCTGCAACAATCGAGGAAAGCCGCGGGAAATGGGCTCCGCGGAGCTGAGTGCGAGGTCTATTGCGGGCCGGCTGCCTTCGCCAGCCTTACCGGCTTCTTCGCGCGTGGATTCACAACGACGAAGCTGCGGCTGTTATTCACATAGATTGCCCTGAAGAGCACGAGCGGCAGGAGGCCGTCGCTGGCGGATGGCGGCGGAGCGCCGGTGGCCAGGTAGACGGGCAGATTCGAGAACGCGTGCGACGCCACGGTAAGGTCAACCTGTCCGAAATGCGCGGGGGCCGCTCCTGTGTAGGAAGCCGAGATTCCCTCCTGCTCTGCCGAACAGTGGAGGCGTTGGGAGGCAGTGCCCATGAGCACGAGCATGTTTGTCCCCGAATCGAGGAGCAGCCGCAGGTGCGCACTTCCGCGGAACTGCGCGTCCGCGGCGAGGATCATCCGGTTCTCGTTCGCTTCAATGGGCACTGGGTCGCCGTCAATTTCGTCCTGGATTTCGTTCCCCTCCTCGAAGCGGAGGGACTGCGCCCGGTAGTCCAGCAGATAGTTGAAGTGGGAGAGGAAGTCCTGACCGACGACCCCTGCGATTCTATTGTCGATCCGGCGCAGGCTGGTGAGGTCGAGCTGGAAGACGAGGAGGCGGTCCTGTTGCACGCCGCCGACGGCCAGCTTTGCCAGCCGGCTTGCCGCTACGACCTGGCTGCCGAGAATGGTGGTCAGGTTTCCCGATTGCAACGTGGGGAGGGCCAGTTTTTTGGCGAACGCGGTATCGACGATGGTGGTATCCGCTCCGGTGTCGAGTACGAAGTAGAAAGGTCCCTGGTCGTCGATCGTGACCGGGATGACGATGAGATCGTCGCCGGCGAGTTTAAACCGAACGGCGGGCGCCGCGTGCAGCAGCGGAGCGGACACTACGGACAGTATCAGGAGAGCAGCCAGGTGGATCGCGGTTCGAGTTAGCGAGCGGTCGTTCATCGAGTTCTCCCCCTCTTTTGGGAGAACCTGGGGCGGAGCCAAGTTGATTGCAGTCTAGAAGGCTGGGGCGCGGGAGGCTGTGACTGGGGTCACCGCTCCGTGGCGTCGCGATCACACGAATGGGTTATGCGTGGGGCGGGAGATGGGTGCGGGGCGGGTGTGGAACTGGAGCCCACTCATGCGCGATGCGTCTGGATGGCAGCCGGAACCGAGGTGCTTCTGCAGGCCGCTGCGCCCAACTGCGGCAGAGGGAGCCTGCGCCATCAGTTCTCCGTAGGCTTCTCCTCAATGTGGTCTATCACCAGCGCCGGAATTGGCCGCTTCTCGAGCACCAGCTTCAGGCCGAGCTGCTTCGCCGCCGCATCCTGCAGCAGCACCGGCACGCCGCCGGGATCGGCTGCGGCACCGGGGGCCGCGCTGCCGTTGGTGTCGCCGCCACTCGATGGCTTTGGCGTATTGCTGCCCTGGGCCAATCCCAGACGTTCCAACTGCGGCAGCCCGGTAAAGCTCAGCGTCAGATCGTAGCGACCCTCGATGCCGGACTTATTCAGCACCGGCGTCTTGATGAGGGCGGCCGAATACCCCTTCAGCTCGCGGGCAAACTGGTCCATGGTCACGTTGGTGCAGTGCATGTACTGCGTTGCCATCGGGTTTTCGGCGCGGGGGTCCTTCTCTCCCGGCGGGACCCTTTCGGTGCAGGATGCGCGATTGGCCGGATCGGCCTTCTTCATCTTCGGTGTGCTCGGCAGCAGCGTGTACGCGTTTCCCAGCCTCTCTTCGGTGTGCACCTTCAGCCCGAAGCGCTCGGCCATCAGCGACTGCAGCATCAGCCGCACCTGATCGAAGTCGATCCGCTGCTGCCTGCCTGGCACCTGCGGGGTGTCCGGAGCCGGCAGCTTTGCATCGATGTCCCAGACCGTATCGTCGGAGAACGGCGGAGCTTCGAAGATCGTCTTCTCGCTGATGTCCCAGGCCAGCGAGATCAGGCGCCGCTCGGTCCCGCTCAACGTCACCTGGTCGATGCTGCGGAAATGTGCCTGCGCGTCCTTGAAGTCGCTCTTGCTTGGACGAATCACCGCTACCTCAAACGAGGGCAGCGGCGGAGGGGGCAGGAGCCCCTCGATTCCCGCCGCATTCGGCGTCGGTGCATCGGCCATGCTGACGATCGCAAGCGCCGGCCGCGACGCCGTGCCTGCCTCGAGCTTCAGTCCAAGCCGGCTCACCGCTTCAAAGATGGTGATGGCGTCAGGAGCTCCCGGCTGCCAGGTAAAGCGGAAGTCGAAGTCCCACGCGCCCGTCATCCCCGTCGTATCCACCACAGGATGACTCAAGGTTGCCCAGCCGAATCCCTGCAACTGCTGGGCAAACTGCTCCATCGTCAGGTTCGAGCACTTCAATGTAACTGTCGGTGGAAAGGGAGTGCCCGGCGGCGGAGGCGGGTCCGCCAATCGGCAGCCCGAGTCGCCGGTGGCATCGGCCGCCGGCTTCATCTTCGCCGCTCCATTGCCAGCCTTCAGCAGAAAGGCAGGCAGCGGCTTGGTCTGGCTCTCGGCGACCAGCTTGAAGCGATCCGTCAGCAGCGATTGCAGCATTTGCGCGGTGTCCTTCTCGGTTGTGCCTGGCGGCGTACTCGCCACGATGTCGTAGCGGTCGAACTCCAGCCCCGGAGGCCCTCCGGTTACCGCGTCCGCCTCCACGCGATAAGCCGTCGTAATCAGGTCCAGCGGCGTCGCCTGATGCACTACGAAGCGGTCCCCCGTGAACGGAGCGGTATGGAAGTAATCCCCCCTAAAGCTGACCGGACTCGGGTGAATATCCGCCGCCACAAACGCCACCGGCTTCGCAGCCGGAGCCGGTTGAGGAGCCTGTGCCGCCAGGCCCACAGGCAAAAGAATGGAGAGCAGGAAACCGAGGATGTGAACCCGATCCATAATCACCCCGCCAGACAATGAGTCTACAATGCCGCATGGACCTTGATTATTGCGGTATGCCGGGCGAACGCCAAACCACACGATAAGGTCCCAGGAGTAATATTCTGGGACAGTTCCCCGAAACATCGGGCCAGCGAGAGTACTAAGGAGGTTCCGTGAGAATTCTTCTGAACTTAGGCTGCGCGTTTGCATGTGCTCTGTTCGCGGCGCAGGGGCTTGCGCAAGATTTGCTGCTGACCGAGAAATGGACGGCGCAGAATCCAGCCTGGACCTCGACCGTGGACAGCCACGTGGACATGAACGCCAAAGTCCTTTCCGCATGGCGATCGATATCGGGCAACAATGGCGCCATGTGCCAGGCCGTGTGGAAGAGTCTCGGCCCTGGCATCTCCGGCGCAGGCAACTGCATTCGCAATCTCTACCAGACCGGCAACACCTGCAGCTTCGATCAGAATCCTTCGATCGGTGTGGACAGCCGCAACGACACAGCAACGATTACCTTGCGCACCAGCAACAACCAGCTGAACTTCACCACTTCCGTGCAGGGCGTCTGCAACGTGATCAACACCGGCGATCCCAAATTCACGGCCTGGGTGGACGTCAACGCCAGCGCTGTCCTTAAGTACAACGGCTCGCAGCTCAGCATTGAATCAGCCAAAGCCGACATCACCAACATCTCACTCGGCGGCGACAACACGCAGGCCCAGGCCATTATCGGGATGGGGAATGTGATGGGCTCCATCAAGCCGGTGCTGAACCGGCTGGTGGGCCAATATTTCGATTTCTCGGGCCCGCTTACCCCATCCGTCGAGCAGGTGAACACGGCTCTCGCTATCGCCAAAGGCGAACTCACGCTGCCGGGAGCCGAGTTCTCGCTGGGCTCCGACAGCAACGGCGTGCTGTTTGAGGCGGTGTATCCCAAGTGTCTTGCGGGACAGACTTCCGGGACCTTTCCCGGCGACAACTCGACGGTCTGTCTGAACAGCGCGGACTGGGCGAAGGCCAAGGCGGTGCAAACCAGCTGCTACACGCCGGCCACGATTCAGCTCTCCTGCCCGGCGGCTGCGCAGCGCGGGCCCAAGCCTGCCGATGGCTGGTTCGGGAATGGAAGTTGTGTGGTCTGCCAGATGCAGATGGGACCGGCGGGTTACAGCGGTCCCGGATCGTGCCCGAGCGGCACTCACTACGTCGCCAAGACCAAGGGCTGCGCGTCGGACCATCCGGTTCAGTCGGACCAAGCGGCGCCGCCTCAGCCGAAGTGAGGGCGAATCCGTCGTTGCGGCCAGGTACCCTCCCCCGGGGTACCTGGTCCCTATGTGATGTTTCTGAAGCGGTTAGTCCTGGACCCCGTACATTTTTTGGGGCGACGGGGGGGGCGGCCGGAGGCTGCGGAGAAGGTCGGGCAGAGGGCAGGCAGGAACTGGATCGAGCGCCGACTGCGCCTGTTGGATGAGGGCACTGAGTGGGTGGGGGTCGCCAAGCAGGTTGCAGTTGGCCAGCTGAAGGCCGAAGACCATCACGCGGGCGGCTGCGGGGTCGAGCCGGCCGCCGATGACCCTGGAGACCACCTTGGCGAGGGCGCGCTGGATGGAGACGCGGTCTCCGAGAGCGGGCAAGTGGAAGCGCGGCATTCTCGGTTTTCGCCCGCGCGCACGCGTGGGCCGGCGGTTGGGATGGTGATAGAAACAGAACTGCTGGCCGCGGAGGGCGGGCGAGCCGCAGGGCTTGCCGGTGGGGTGGAGGTGATGGCAGGCGGGGCGGGATGCGGACATGGTGGTCTCCTGTGAGGTGAAACGCGAAGTGGCTTAAAGCAGAAGGCCCAGCGCGGAGGCTGGGCCTTTCTTTATCTCACTTCTTAATTTAAGGCTAGCAGATTGGGCATAACTCATCTGCATCGATTTGCGATTTATGTTTGGTGTGTTTTGAAGGAGTTGGCGAGTTTTCCACCGGAAAAAACTTGACAGTTTTTTCGGGGTTCGGGGTTCGGGGTTCGGGGTTCGGGGTTCGGGGTTCGGGGTTCGGGGTTCGAGGTTGGAGGTTCGAGCCCACTCATGCGCGATGCGCATGAATGGGGCACCCAAGATTGATTAAGGCAATATTGGTCAACTGGCGTATCCTTGAATTGGGATAAACGATGGCACGAGAGCACCTCGCCGTAGATGAGAGGCCGCTGATCTCGGGTCGGTTCTTCGAAGAAGGATTTGATGGCGTTTCCGGCTGAGGTTCAGGCCGATCTTGGAGCCGCGCTGGGAGCGGCGCAGTTTGGCGGCAAGCATCCGGATGCGAAGCCCTGGAGGGGCGAAGGGCCGGGCGTGATGGAGGTCGTCGAGGACCATCGCGGCGATACGTTTCGAGCGGTGTACACAGTGCGGTTTGCGGAGGCGGTGTTTGTGCTGCATACGTTTCAGAAGAAGTCGAAGAGCGGGATCAAGACTCCGAAGGCCGACCAGGATTTGATTGCGAGCCGGCTGAAGGATGCGGAGCGGATTTATCGGGAATTGTTTGGAGGGCGACGTGGCTAAGGCGAATAAAGAGCCGGTTTTCGAAGTGAGTTCGGGCAATGTGTTTGCGGACCTGGGGTTGCCGAATGCAGAGGAGCTGGGGACGAAGCTGCGGCTGTGCGTCGCGATCAACCGGATTCTGGAGAAGCGGAAGCTTACGCAGGCGGAGGCGGCGCGGGTGCTGGGGGTGAACCAGCCGAAGGTGTCGGCGCTGAAGGGGTACAAGCTGGAAGGGTTTTCTGTGGAGCGGCTGATGCACTTTGTGACCGCGCTGGAGCACGATGTGGTGATCGAGATTCGTCCGCGGGGGGTGAAGAAGGGTGCGGGGCGGGTGAGGGTGGTTGGGGCGGCTTAGGCGTGGAGGGCTCCTAGTCGGTAGATGCTATCGCCGGCTTTGCAAATAGCGGACAACGAGCTGGACACTGTGTTCATCGCTCACGCCGACAAATACACGCCTGAGTTCGTCATAGGCTAGCGTTGTAACCTTAATCTCTACGGCGTTCTGTTCGTCTGCCGGTGTGATATCGACGGGTGGTGGGGCTGACTTAGCAGCTTCAAGAATGGCTTCTGTGAGTACAGCTGTGTCCAATGACCCCAGGGTGCTTCTGAGCAGAACAGCAGTAGATGGTGTGATCCAGAGGCGGACGTAGCCATCCTCCAGTACTTCCCCTTGTACCGTGAAAACATAAAGATTCGGGTCAGTGGGTGGTGGAACGTCAAAGTAAGGCTGGATCTTCGCACCTGCCGATGTCGTGATCGAGTATCTTTTGCGACCGGTGGCCCTTTCGAAGACCCATAGGTTCCGGCTTCCCTTGCGAAGTCCGCTTCCAGCTGCTTTTTCGTTCCATGTTGCGGTGAAATCCTCTGGATTAGGCGGGCTCATCCGTTCCTCGAAGTACATGAACTCGCGTAGTGATTCCTCCCAAAGCAGCCACCCAGTGCGCATATCCGGGTCTCTTCCATCGGATGCTTCTTTCACTTTTGCGGTTCGGTCGGAGATCAGTTGCCCGTATTGGCGCAATATGTCACGGGCGGCCTTCGTCGCGTTCTTTTCCTTCAGAGGAATTCGTATTGATCGAGTTGCGGCGGGATGCATCAGGGTCGTGCCGCAGTAATCGCGGATTGCTGGCTTCGACTTTACACAAAGCATCTTATGCTCAACTCCAAGGGAGCCGTGCGCGACATCGATGCTGAGATTGCTCCAACCGGTGCACGGAATATTTTTTGCGCGACAATAGGCACTGGACCAATCGCTTTCCTCTAGCTTTCTCCCCATCATCGTGGCGACTCGAGTCGCCAGTAGCAGCTTCGCACGCGCGAATTCATCAGCCGTGAACGCTTGCAAGGTGCTCATCTGTCTTTCCAATCGGCGGCACGGAATGGTCGCGCTGAAAACTGTCTGTTGAACAAGCAGCTAAGATTGCCCCACCCAAAGCCGCCGCTAGGACCACGGGAACGGCGTTGCCAATTTGGGCGGCTCTTTGCATGCGGGTTCCAAAAAGATACCACGACTCAGGAAAGGTCTGGAGCTTGAGCAGTTCGTCGTCCGAAAGATATCTGTGTTCAACGAAGACCTTGGGGAGGTCACGTTGCCTCCTCCCGAGCGTGTGCCACTGCTGTCTCGCTAACTGCTCTGCGGGAACCCCGAAGGGTGCTAGGGCGAGTTTTGCGGCTTGATGGGCACCGATGGTAGGAGACGGTCTGTTCAGTGGCCACGTAACCGGCTCGTCATGAGGTCGCACGACGTTCTTCACCCAAAGGACGGCCTTATCTCTATCCAGTTGCCCATATGCCGGATGTCCATTGCTCCACAGGGCATCGCCTATGCCTCTCCATTCAGGGGTAATGGCGCTCTCAAAGAGAGTAGGCGCTTTTCGGGCGCGAGCATTTTGATGAGTCGGATAGGGCCACTGGAATCGCTCGTGGTCTCGCGAGCCCACAATGATCAATCGCTCTCTCAGCTGAGGTGTGCCGAAGTCGGCTGCATTGAGAATCGTTGAGTGGCATTCATACCCGAGAGCTTCAAATTCCCCGAGGATTATGTCGAGAGTGCCCCCTGCGACTCGATTGGTTGTCATTTCCACCTCGACCGATTGGCACTTCGGGCAACTGGACGATAAAGGGAGGCCGCCTAGATGCGACAGCCGCTCTTCGAACGAGACCGTCCAATTGAGGTAGCAGTGCTTACAGGAGCCCGAAACAACGTCCGTCTTTGTAAGGATGAGTCCCTTGACATTTTCAAAGAGGAACCAGCGCGGTCTTACATCTTCTACTACGCGGACGAATTCCAAAAAAAGCCTGCCGTCCTCCGCTTCAACCGATTGGCGTTTGCCCGCCCGACTAAACGGCTGGCAGGGAGGCCCTCCTGCTACAAGGAAGATCTCTCCTGCCGCGGACTCGGCAAGACTTAGGAGCATCTCGCTTGATAGTCGACGGATGTCATCCTCGACGATAACCGCGTCCTTCATGTAGGGCCGCCGGTTTGAGGGTGGTCTGATGCGATTTTTCAGGGAAGCAAGGTCGTCTTCGCTGCTGCCCTTGTAGCACTTCTGTTTGGACTGTGCACGAAACCAATGGTCGAATTCTTCGTCACTAAGTGCGCCGATTTTCTGATTAACCCGCAACGTCTCGCAGGCGTATGGGGCGAATTCGTTGATTACACGGGCTTCGAAACCAGCGAGTTCAAGCCCAATATCGAGCCCACCTGCTCCGGCGAACAGGGAGATTAGCTTGCGTGTCGAATTGTCGCGCTCAATTCTTCTCAACGGAAACCCCTCGGAAAACTCGCTACCGCTAATCTTATCTGGTCAGCCAAGATGCGAGTAGAAGTTCTAGCTCGGACTCGGAAAGCTTCGCGAGTTTGCACTCCCAAATCGTTCGAACCGACCAGCCCATTCGTCGCAATTTGCGGGTGTTTGCTGTGTCGCGGGCGGCGTTACAGTCTAATTTTCTATTCCAGTAGTCTTGGTTTGAAGCTGGTCGGCGCCCGGCGGGACATGCGTGTCCGTGCCAAAAACAGCCATTTACCTGAAAGATGGTTTTGTATAGCGGCAGCACGATGTCGGGCGAACCGGGAAGGGATCGAACGTGCAGTCGATATCGATATCCCAACCTGTGAAGGACGCGACGTACCAACATTTCGGGCTTGGTGTTCTTGGAACGAACAGACGCCACCACAGCAGAGCGTTGCGGTGGGGTCGCTCCAGAATACATGTATCCTGTATTACACCACCCCTGTTCAAAAACCAATCAAACTCACTGCAGGACGGCGGTGCCGGGTAGGGATTGGGCGATGCGGGCGGCCCATTCGGCGGGACCCGTGGCGTGGATGTTGGTGCCCTGGCTGTCGACGGCTACGGTGACGGGCATGTCGACGACGTCGAACTCGTAGATGGCTTCCATGCCGAGGTCGGGGAAGGCGAGGACTTTGGAGGCCTTGATGGCTTTGGAGACGAGGTAGGCGGCGCCGCCGACGGCCATGAGGTAGACGGCCTGGAACTCGCGGAT
>Ga0181529_10000595_pt1 | contig 52037 bp, 34 predicted proteins | sample PEATcosm2014_Bin_36_FD_119763 | JGI IMG/M metagenome (GOLD analysis project Ga0181529, IMG submission 119763) | Peatland microbial communities from MTU Mesocosm Facility, Houghton, MI, USA - PEATcosm2014_Bin10_30_metaG | ecosystem: Environmental > Terrestrial > Soil > Wetlands > Peat | place...
AGCGCCATTGACGCTACCGCGGCGGCGAACCGGCTCTGCAACGCAGGCTTCGCGCAAGGCCAGCTTTCCTGCGCTTCCGCTCGCACGAATCCAAATTCCTGCCTTCAGCCGATTTCCATCACCGCCGTGCCGGATGGCAAACTGCGTGCACCCTACTTTATGCAGTGGAGCTTCGCGGTGGAACACCAAATCGACGACGGACTGAATTTGCGAGCTCAGTATGTGGGCACGCGCGCGATCAACCAACCCTATGAGACTCAGGTCAACGGGTATCAGACCGTGTGCGACGGCTGTTTCGCGCCGTTCCCTTACGGGCAGCCGAAAGATCCGCGTTTCGGGCCCGTAACCCAATTGAGCACGGGGGCAAACAGCCACTACAATGGCCTCCAGTTGACCGCCGACAAGCGACTCGGGCACGGCATCCAGGTTCAAGCGAACTACACCTGGAGCCGCTGCATGGACACGGTGTCGAACGGCGGATTCCTACCCTTCGCCGCGGGAGCCATCCTGTCGCCGCTGCCAGGGGAACTGGGCCGCCAATATGGCCCCTGCGATTACGATGTGCGGCACAACTTCACCGCTCAGTACGTCTATGAATTGCCGATCCGGTTCCGGAACGGTTTGCTGGCCCGGGCGCTCAACGGATGGCAGGTCTCGGGTACCGTGTTCCGGCATAGCGGCCTGCCGTTTTCCGTCCTGAGCGCGGCCTATTCGGCCAACGGAAACGGCATCGTTCAGGGCAGCGGCCCGCAATACGCCAGCGTGAACCCCGGCGTGGCATTGTACCAACACAAGCCCATCCCTGGAGTCACTCAACCCGGCACCATCCAGTGGCTCAATCCCGACGCGTTTGCATCGGCTGTCGATCCGAGCACCGGGGCATGCGCGGGCGGAGACAGCGCCAAGAATTGCCAGTTCGGAAACCTTGGCCGAAACGCGTTACGCGGTCCCGATTTCTTGTGGAGCGACCTCTATCTGACCAAGTGGTTTCCGTTGACCGAACGGATGAAGCTGCGCATCGACGGTCAGTTCTTCAACGTGTTCAATCATCCGAATTTCGGCCTTCCGGTCTTGGGGAACGCCGGCATTCCCGGAAAGCCCTCCACGGAGACCGGATTCGGCGCGCTCAGCTACCCGACATCCCCGCCGACGGGGCTGTTAGGAGTCGGACTGGGCGGAGACAGTTCGCCCCGGATGATCGCCTTCCAGGCGCGATTGGAGTTCTGAAGTCGATGATCTCTCCCGGCAATCGATCTTCAGACGTCAATTGAGCGGTCATTCGCATGGCCTCCCGGCACTCGCCGCCACAATCGGGGCAACATGATCAACGTCGCGCCATAGGCCAGCAGCGAGAGAAGAAACGCGGTCTTGCCTTCCTGTTGCCAGTCCGCGGCCACCAGCCGCCAGCCTCCGAGAAGCGCCAGCGGCCAGGCGAGACGCGCCAGTTCGATGCGGTTCCAGCGAGGACCGGCCCACGCCAGCAGCAGCGCGCCGCCGGCCAGAACGCTGGTGCGCAGAGTGGCGCAATATGCGCGGCTGGCATCGCCGCCGAAAATCCCGTGGTAGGCGCTCGTCGCGGCCATGGCGGCGAGGCCGGCAGCCAGCCAGACCAGGCTTGCGGCCACCGCCAGGCGCAGCGCTTGAAAACTCCGCGCGTCGCTTCGTCCCCCGGCGCGGCGCACCGAAATGGCATAGCACACCAGGGCTGCGACGGTCCCCGCCACGGTCGCGGCGTCCACCGACTGGTGTTCCGCGGCGACCGTCAGCAGCGCCGAGGTCGCCTGGCGGAAAGCGCCCGCGCCGGTAAGCGCCAGCACCAGATAAACACCTCCGTGGATCTGCAAAGTCAGCCGGTTGTGGAATCCGCCGGCCCACATGGCGGCTACCGCTGCCACCGTCCAGACCGCCGGAAGGGCGATGCCCGAGAGCAGAATGCCGGTGCCCGAGAGTAACAGCAGCAGTCCGAAAGTGCTGTAGGTGAAGAAATTGCGATCGTGCGGGCCGCCCCGGTCGAGCAGCCGGAAGCTCACCAGGTAGCAGGCGGCGGCGCACACGATGGTGAATCCCCCGATCGCCGGACCCAAACGCGGATCTTGCGCCGAGAGCCGCACCGCGCCGTTCACCGCTATGGCGATGGCCGCGGCGCACTGTGCCATCTCGAATCCGGTGAAGCGGCGGCCACGCCCGAGCGTCCGCACGATGGTGCTGGCGAGATAGATGGACACCAGCGCGGAGAGCGACGCCAGCAGCGCCACCGTCGAAATCGGCGCATAGTTGGGCGGCAGACCGCGCTCGTTGGTGACCAGCCAGGTGGCCAGCAGCACGGTGAGGTCGGCGGCCACGGCGGCGATCCAGCGTTCTCCAAGCCAATGGTCCAGGCAGGCGGCGGCTTCCACGGCGGCGGCGATCGAGAGGATCACCGCGGCGAACGGGGCAACATCGCGCGTGGCCATCAGCAGGCCGACGGAAGTTCCCAATCCGGCCAGAGTGGCGATGGTGGCGACGATCAACAGGTCCTTGCGCCACGAGACCACCAGGCCGGAGACGCTGAACAGCAGCAACAGGAACCCCGCCATGCCATCGGCCACCGCGTGAAACCGGACCGTGGCTTCCCACAGCAGAGGGCACAGCACCAGCACGGAAGTAAGGCTCCGCAGGGCGGCTTCGACGCGGTCGGAGGACGGGGTGCGCGCGGCCCACACCAGCCAGACCATGCTATAGAGGATTCCGCAGATCACGCCGGCCTGGTGCGGCAGCGTGCCGGATTCGGTGAGGGCGCGCAGCAGGTAGGCTCCGGCGAGTCCCAGCAGCGATTGGCCGATCAGCGGGATGAGTCCCGCAGTTTCGGCGAGGGGCGTGCGGCCGGGCGCCGCGGGTTCGGAGGAGACCTCGACGGGCGCCGGCGCGGTTCCCAGGCATTGCTCCAGGTAAGCCACACGCCGCGTCAGATCGCGGACCTCGGCCTCCAGGGCCTGCCAATCGGGTTGCGGCGACATGGGCAACCTCCTTGCTTATGTGGGGCAGGTTTTCAACCTGCGGCCGATTTTCAATCGGCCTGGGCGGCTATGTGCAAATGCCGGCCAGGCGGGTTGAAAACCTGCCCCACAAAACCCTACGCGCTGTTCCGCTCCGTCCACGGAGGCAGCAACTTCACCAGCACCACAAAAATCGCGAATGGCAAGATCATCAGCGCGATGGCCATCAACAAACCTTCGCGCGCCGCGAACTGCACCTTATAACTGGTGTAACCGAGGAAGCTCTTCGAAAAGAGCTGTCCGCCGATCACCACGTTCCAGCGCATGGCGAAGATTCCCACCAGGGTGCAGCAACACGCCGTCACGTACATCGCTCGCCGCCGGACTTCGCTGAACCTCCACAACTGCGTCGCGGCCAGCAGCGCCAGCGGCAGTAGCGTTCCCAGGAAGATCTGCAGAATCACCTGCGAGAACATCAGGCGCGTGTGCACCATGAAATCCAGGCTGCGGAAGGACTCATCGGCCTCGTAAGTACGGTGAATCAAGTCGAGCATTTCCAGTGTGAAATCGATGACGAAGGTGTAGAACAGGTACTTGGCGATGGTATCGAGGCACCGCATGTCGATGACGGTTTTCCGGAGTTTCATCGACACCACGTACAGCACCAGCACCGCCGCAATCCCCGAGACCATCGCCGAGAAGAGAAACACAATGGGCATCAGCGGCGTGGACCACCATGGATTGGCCTTGACGGACCCGAAGATGAAGCCCACGTAGCCGTGCAGCAGGAAGGCCGAAGGAATGCCGATGACGGTGACGGTGTAACCCACCTTGTCGTCGATGATACGGGCGCGGGGGCTTACGTTCTCCGAGCCGAGCGTCAGCGCCTTATAGATGATACGGGCCACGCCCTTCGACGTCTGCGCCAGGCGGACGATATCGGCGCGGTACTCCAGCCAGATCTCCACCAGCAGGACCACCGTGAGATACCACAGGTATACGAATCCGAACATGGCCATCGCCGAGGATGTGTGCGGCGTCAAATACATCTCGAACGACCGCTCGGGATGGCCCAAATGTAACTGCAAGGGAAGCGGCGCGACCAGCAGAAACGCCAGCGCGGTGAGCAGCGCCAGCCGGTAAGTGGGCCGTACGGCTTCCACTTTGAAGACGCGTTCCAGCGATGCCAGAATGAACGCGCCCGCCACCAGGCCGGTGATGTACGGGTAGAGCACAATCAGCAGGCTCCATTGCAGCTCCACCTCGTTGGGGTACATGAATCCGTCTACGCCAGGTATCATCATGGTTTCCTACCTCACCGACCCGTCCAGGTTCTTGTAATAGACCTTGGCCTGCGTGGCCATGTACGGTTTCAGGACTTCCACCTTGTTCTTGCGCAGGAACTCATGCACCGGGTCCTGGGGATTCTTGAAGTCCACTAACTGGCGCGCCTGGGTGGGACAGTTCTCGCAGCAGGCCGTGGTCAGGCCTTGCGTGATGCGGTGGTAACAGAGCGTACACTTATCGACGGTTTTGGTTTCCGGATGCAGGTAGCGGCAGCCGTACGGGCAGGCCTGTACGCAGTAGCGGCATCCCAGGCAATACTCCTTGTCCACCAGCACCACGCCATCGGGGCTGACGAAGGTAGCGCCGACCGGGCACACCTGCACGCAGGGCGAATCGGCGCAATGGTTGCAGAGCTTGGGGACGAAGAAAGCCTTGACGTCGTCGCGGGTCAGCGGCGCGAAGCCGTTCATGGCGCCGTCGGGCGATTCCACCACCGGCTGCTTGCCTTCCTCCACCTGGTAGCGCTCCACCCAGGTGCGGAAATAGCCGCTGGGCACCTGGTTCTCCTTGGAGCACCCGCGCACGCAATTGCCGCAGCCGATGCACTTATCGATGTCGATCAGCATGCCCCACCAGTGGTCCGCCAGTTTGTAGGCGTCGCTGGGGGCTTCGGCGCCGACGATCTGTTCGAGTGTGGCGCCCACCGACGCCAGCACCAGCAGCTTGCCGCCTATCTGAAATAAACCACGCCGGGTGATGTCCATATATGTGTCTCTCCTCACAAGTGCGGGTTGTGCGGCTGGTGGCAGTCGTTGCACTTGGCGCCGCCGGAATGTTCCGCGGTCACGACTTGCGGGAACCAACCGGGTTTGGCCGCGTCCTTCTCATGGCAGCGGCGGCAGAGATCGGCCACGTCCGGAAGTTTGGGAACGATGGATGGGTCGTTGGCATGCGCCGCCTGCGGTCCGTGACAGGCCTCGCACGCGACGTGGGCGTGCTTACCGGCTTTGCGGGCGTTGACCTGTTCGTCATGGCACATGGCGCAGGTTACCTGGCCGGCGTACGAAACGGGGTGTTGGCGGACAAGATTGAGCGCGGCTGGCCGGTAGTGGCCGTACCTGCCGAAATCCTTGGGCACCACTGCGGCGCGGACCAGCAGAAAGACACCCACGGCGGCCAATAGCACCAGTGCCGGGCGGATCAAATGTCCCGAGTCCTGAAACAAGCGGCGCAAACGCACCCCCTTTTCTGTTTGGCTGGCTCGTGAGTAGGCAATATTGGGTCCAAACGGTCTGGAAGTCGAAAATCGGGAGAATCGACCGAGTACTGTCGTAAAAATCTACGTTCTATCTGGGATTCAGGGAGGTACGCCTGGGGCAAATGGCGCAGTTGGGGCAGAACGTGAGTCTTACGCAGCGAGCTCGGGATGATTCTCTCGCAGCCACGAGGCCACACGCTGGCGCAGATCGAGCGCCAGCCGGAGCATTTCCTCGACTTCGATCTCCGAGATGCTGTCGGCTCTTTCGTAGTCCGAAACGTTGCGCTTCTTGCGGAACAGGTCGAATTTCCGGATCTGCTTCGGTTCCAGGCCAATCGTAAGTTCGACGGACTGAATGATCCGGTAGTGATGACTCGCGCGCTCGGCTTGATACCCGCTGGCGGCGAGGGCAGCCGAAGCCAGTTGAAGCGCGGCGTTGTATGCGATATTAAACTTCCAGTCGGCGACCAGACCGGGTGTCAGGCAAGCGTCAAGATCGCGGTCGGCGACTGCGAACAGGTCCGCGATCTCCTGCCTGCTGGGCCGGTGCTCGCGGATCCACCCGAACTTGAACCAGTCCGTTAAGCTCAAACTGGTCGCCTTTCAAGAACACTTTGGGACCTGCAACCACGCTGGAAATGAAGTGCTTCCCTTCGGCAAGTCTACGACAAAACTCGCCGGTTTCGTAAACCGAGGGGTTCACTTCGCGGCCAAGCGAGGATTGAGCCGGCGCTAACGCCGTAACCACCTCATCGAGCGAGAGACGGTCGCCGACCACCATGACGTCGATGTCGCTATCGCTCTTCTCCGTGCCGGCAGCGACAGAACCGTATACGAAAGCCAACCGGACAGAACCAGTCAGCGGTTGCAAGGCCTCGCGCAGAACGTCGGCGACGCCGAATGTCTTGCGGGAAAGGTCGCGGATCTCGGCGAAGACCGGGCACTGGCTGTTGGCCTGGAAGTAGGTCTGACGACCCTCCACGGTTCGGATGAGGATACCGGCCTGCGTGAGCCTGGCAAGTTCGCGTTGCACCGCGCCGTTTCCAACGCCCAGTGATCGAATGAGCTGGCGCTGATAGAACCGCCGATCGGCGTGCCCGAAGAGAATGCGGAGCACCGCCTGCCGGGCGGCGCCGAAAAGCGCGGCGCCAATTCCATTCCCGTCCGATGCCAACCTTGGACCCATTCTAGGTACAATTGTACCCGAAACAGGTACATCTGTCGATAGGTAGTGTCTGAATAGTGGGTTGACCGAAAACAGCTAACGGTTGCACTTCGCGTACTACAACTTCTGCCGGATTCACAAGACGTTGCGCGTCACGCCGGCAATGGAATCCAAGATTACGGACCGAGTGTGGGATCTGGCTGAACTACCGGCAGCGTAAAACGGGGAGCCCGATGCTTCGGCAATGCCCCCGCCTTGACACAGACACCTTGGGGCCACTCTACGACATGCGTACCTAGCGTGGATGCGAACGGTAACATGACTGTCGCAACCTCGTCGGACCCTGTGGCTTTACCTCACCAATGCATAGGATGCTTCAAATAGCCAGCACGGAATGCCCAAAATATGACCAAGACAACCGCCGTAATGCCCAGCGAGGATTTGGTTGCTCTAATGACCTCATGGTTATCAAGGTAGCCAGCGTATGAAACAGAGTAGAGAATGCACAGCGATATCGCGTCGAAACCGAGGGGGATGCCAGACGGCGCTACTGGCACGTCGAAGAATGAGGTTCCGTCTGCAAATAAGACCTGAAGGCATGCAACGGCAAGACTATACGCTGCCAATGTCAAAGCCGCTCTCCGCATCCACGCAGGGCAGCTCTTGATCTGGTCCTTCCACTTGACCGATTCCTTTATAAATGCGGTTACCGAGCCATTGAAGATAATCGTCGCGAACCATAACACCCTGCCAAGTCCGTCGGGGAGTGCCTTGACTCCCATGAGCACGTTGATGTGCAGCAAGAACGATAACGACAGAAGCAAGATTCCGATTGCCAAAAGCAGTCGAACATACACAGTCGCAAAGCGTTCAATCATTCCGGCTCCTAAGCCCGCACCCTTCAGGCCGACCCCGAGGCCAACCTGTACGGCCTTGTCGCCACTCGTTGCACTCCCCATACAGTCCAACGATATCAAGATAGCATCCGACAACGCATGCCCCGGACGGGAGACAAGCACGGGCTTCTTTCCGATAACGGTTGTGAAACGGGCGTTCCGGAAATCGGCCCACACGGGCCAGAAGTTTCCTGATGGGAAGTTGACGGTCGGCGTACACAGCGAACGGAGATTCTATTCGGCGCACCACGACTATCGGCTGTCACCTTCCACTGACCGGCGCCACCACGTAAACATATTCCAGCGCCTCAGTGCCCGTGTTCGTCACGTTATGACGCGCCGCGGGCGGGATGTACACCAATTGCGGCGCGGCGAAATGGCGCGCGGGCTGTCCCTCGATGAGCGCTTCGCCCGATCCGTGGAGAATCACCAGCGACTCCTCATTTTGACCCGTCGAGTGCCAGCCCACCGACTCGCCGGGTTTCAGGCGCACGAAGCCGCTCCGCATTCCTGCGGTCTGCGGGACGCCCTTGAGCAATGGACAATCGCCACCGGGGCACTCCAACGCCAGGGTCAACGCCTGCCGCGGCGGCGCCTGCGAAACCAGCGGCGTCAACGCCAAGAGCAATACCAGCGAGGTTCTGCCGATCAATGTCTGCCTCCTGCCATCCTTCGGCGTAGTACGAACTTGAAACGCGTAGCACACGATGCTAGCATTACGATTCTACCATTCGTGCTACGAAGATGAGATCTCCAGTTGCCCTAACCCTGGCGTTGCTCAACGCCGCCGCGGTGGCCTTCGCCGGCAATTCTATCGCCGGGAAAGTGCTCGATCCGCAAGGCGGCATCGTTCCGGGAACCACGGTCCGCCTGGAGTCTCCGCTGGGGTATCGCGCCAGCACCGCGGCCGATCGCGACGGCCGCTACTCGTTCGACGCGGTACCCGACGGCGACTACCGTGTCCGGGCGGAAGCACCGGGACTGTCGGCCGTCGAACGGCGCATCGCGCTGGCGGGCCACTCGGCCGTGGTCGATCTGGTGCTCTCGCAAGTGGCGGCGCAGCATGCCAGCCTGGTGATAACGGACACGGCGCTCGAGCCCGAGATCGACCGGCGCAACTCCGAAGTCTTCGACCGAACCCTGTTCACCCGCGACGACCAGGCGCTGCAGCAGCTCAACGCTGGCATCGACGCGGGCCAGCACGAAGGCGGCGGAAAGTCGCTGGAAATCCGCCGCTTCGGCTTCAATCTGGATCACGGCGGGGTCAACGGCGGCCTGGATGTCCTGGTGGACGACGTGCCGCAGAATCAAGCCACGCAGGGTCACGGGCAGGGGTACCTGGGTGCGCTCAAAGCGCTGAGCCCGGAGCTCATCCAGGATGTCACCATCGCCAACGGACCGTTCCAGGCGGAATACGGCGATTTCAGCGGGCTGGGCGTGGTGCATATCCATCAGCGCGAGTCGCTGCCGGACGCGCTCACGGTGCGCATGCAGGGCGGCAACTTCGATACCGGCCGCGCGTTCCTGGCCTATAGCCCCACCGTGGACCGCGCCGACGCCTACCTCGCCTACGAAGGCTCCTACACCGACGGTCCGTTCCAAAACCGGTTGCGGTACCGCCGCGATAACGTCAACGGAAACTACACCCGCAGCCTCGGGGACGGCGAGAAGCTAGGATTTCGTATCCTCTTTGGACGCAATGACTTCTATTCGTCAGGTCAAGTACCACTTGATCTTGTGAGCGAGGGATTGCTCAACCGCTTCGGGTTCATCGACCCCAGCGATGGCGGCCGCGTCTGGCTGGGAACGGCATCGGCATACTTCAGCAAAAACTTGAACCAAGGAGACACGATCAAGCTGGACGGATTCCTCTCGCGATCGCTGTTCGACCTGTACTCGAACTTCACCTTTTACTTGAATGACCCGGTCCATGGCGACGCCATTCAGCAGCACGATTCGCGTCTGCAGCAGGGGCTTAACGCACAGTATACGCATGCGCACCACGTGGGGCCGGCCGCGGCGCTCTTGATAACGGGCGCGAACTTTCACGACAACCAGATCGACGTGGGGCTGTATCCGCGCGAAGGCCGCGTTCCCACCGGCGTCACCACGCGCGCCAATGCGCATGTCACTAATGCCGCGGGATATCTGCAGGAAACCATCGGTCTTCTGAAGAATCACTTGATGTTGGGCGGCGGCGTGCGCTACGACGAATTCCGTTTCGGCGTCGCCGACAAAGTGGACCCGTTGCACAGCGGACTGCAATGGGCCGGCCGCTGGCAGGGCAAAGGAAACCTCGCATTTACACCATGCCACGCCGTGCCTTTCACCCTTCACTTGAACTATGGCCGCGGGATCAACAGCATCGACGCTCGGGGTGTGGTGCAGATGCCCAACCAGCCGCGCGTAGCCACCACCGATTTCTACCAGGCGGGAACCTCCTCCAACTTCGGGCGCTTCTCGCTGGCCGCCGACATCTTCCTCATCGACCACTCCAACGAACAGGTCTACATTCCCGACGATGGCAGTTTCGAATTCAAAGGACCCAGCCGCGCGTACGGGTATGAGGCGAAGGCGTCGATGACCGTCGCCCGGCACCTCTCGCTCAATAGCGGCCTCACGAAGATCGGCAACGCCTTCTACCTGGGCGGCGATCACCGGGTCTACGTCGATAGCGCCCCGCACTTCGTGGCCAACGCCGGGTTGACGCTCTCCACCTGGCGCGGCTGGAGCGGGTCGCTGACCGTGCGCGCCATCAATCGCTACCGGCTGATGGGCGACGACGCCTCCATCGTGGCCTCCGGGCACACGGTCCTCGACCTGGGTCTGGCCCGCCAGATCCGCCGCGGGTTGGAGTTCAACCTGAGCCTGGACAATCTGACCAATCGCGATTACTACGAGACCCAGAACTATTTCGATTCGCGGGTGACGCCCGGCGCGCCCGTGGTGGGACGCATTCACGGCACCCCGGGCTATCCGCTGACCGCCGTAGTGGGCCTGACCTTCCGGAGTCGCCCCGCTATTCACTGAGCCGTTTTATGTGGCGTACGCACTCGTGCGTGCCGCGTCCCGACTCTTCGGGACACCGGGGAGGCTCCACACCACCGACACGGGCGGGGAATCGCCGGCTAACTCCGGTTAGATAATCAAAAGCCGATGTTTCCGGGCCGAATCATACGGTACAGTTCTGGCTTAAGAGAATGGCTCGCGAGACATTGAAACCGGCACCCGGAATGGTCCGCGGCTCGATCAGTGAGAACCCATGACCGTGGACGACGTGGAACGGCGCCAGGAAACGGCGACTGTCGTGGGCCGCAAGGGCGAAGTTACCGGTATCCGTACGGCCATGCTGGACCTGACCGAAGTCATCGACTCCCGTCGGCAGGTGGAATTCCAGGCCGGGCTTCTGGAACAGGTTCGCGACGCGATCGTCACCGTGCACAAATGGTTGCATTGCACGAGGGGATCAAGATAGGCACACGGCCTGCGCACATCCGGCTTTACCGGCAACGGCTTTGCTTCACTCCCTACCCTTTGGTTCTTTGCGGTTTCCCGGAATTTCCGCTAATTCCTCCCGCCGTTTCCGCATAGACGGCACTGGCAGTGTGATCGAATTGCCCAATAGTGAGGTACCTATGCGACATATTGTACAGGCCGCTACATGCGGCGTATTGCTCCTCGGCATGTCCGCCACATGTGCCACGATCGGGACACAAAGCGGCGACATCGTCGCCTATGTCAACGCCATCCCCATTCCGGGGGCGGGCAGTCAAAGGTTCGTCGTGCCCACGGACGCCAGCATCGCGGCATGGAGGCCGGTCGTCGATGCGCTATTTGGCGGAAAGTTCCAAACCGCCGCGGACCTGGCCGATCCACTCAACTACGACGTTATTCGATTCACGGATACCGGGCGCAGCCGAACCTACTACATCCTCGTGGAAAGAACCAATGCGCAGAAGGCGCCGTTACGCGGCTTGGGAACATACCTTTACAACCCCACGGCGTGCCGCAGCCTGAGCTTTCAAGCTCCGCACGCCGGTGGAGATGAAAACACCTTGTCGGAAGCCGCGACCCTGTTCGCGGACCTGAACGCCACCGCGCTCCTGGTCGCGGGCACCCACCGATGTGCCAATTCCGACGCCAGCAGTTGCGATGGTTCGACGTCTGCCTGCGGGGACGGAGCTTTCCACACCTCCGATGTCGCGCATTACACCCAGAACTACTTCGAGCCCGCTCATGAAGAGATTCTCAAAACCATCCCCGGCCTCACCACGGTGGCTGTGCACGGCGAAGGCGTCCACACGCCGGACGTCATCCTCAGTAATGGAACCTGTTTCAATTACCCGGCGCCGAGTTCGGCCACCCTGCTGGCGAACCAATATAACCAGATATTCAAACAACTGGGAGTGGCCGTTACCGCCGGGACGTGCAACAACGGCAGTGCGTCCACCACGTTGTGCGCCGAGACCGACGTGCAGGGGCGTTATTCGAATAACTCGGCCAGCCTGTGCACGTGCGCAAGTCCGACCAGGAGCGCCTGCTCAACCACACTCGGTTGCGGACGCAACATCGCCTTTCCGGAACGATTCGTGCACCTGGAGCAGGACTGTCAACTTCGTGAAGTGCCTGGGTGTGCCGTGCCCGGTGTCGGCTACCAAACCGCAGTCAGCGCCTTTGCCGCCGTTTTTCCCTGTTCGCCGCGGATTAGCGCAGTGGTTCAAGGAGCCTCCTTCAGACCCGATCCGCTGGCGCCAGGTTCCTTTTTCTCGCTGTTTGGAGACGGCTTCGGCAACCCGGAAACCGCCGGCGCCGCAACCTCTTCGCTGGGCGGGTTTTCCGCGCAGATCTGCGGCCAGCCGGCGCGGTTGGTGTACAACTCCGGCCAGGGCCAGGTGAATGGATTGGTGCCGGTGGAAGTGGCCGGGAAGGCATCCTGCAGTCTGACCGCGTCGTTGAGCGGCTACACCGTCCCGGCAACGACTGCGACAACCACCGTGCAGATCGTGCCGCAGAACATTGCGATCTTCCCCTATACGGTGAGTTCAACGTTGACCGTTCCCATCATCACCAACGCAAATTATCAATTCATCGGCCCGCCCGGGACAGGCGGGTTTGTGCAGGCGCAGAAGGGTTCCAGTATCGTCTTGTGGGCGACCGGCGGCGGCCTGACATCGCCGTTGGTGGCCGACAACCTGCAGGCGCCACCCACGGGAGCGCCTATGCAAACGGTTCCTTCGGTGCGGATTGCCGGCACCGCCGCATCCGTCGAGTTCGCCGGGATGTCGCCCGGGTTTATCGGACTGTACCAGATCAACGTCACTGTGCCACCTACTACCCCCAGCGGCAAAGTTCCGCTCACGGTGGCAAGCGGCGTCGGCGACGTCGATTACGATTTGTGGGTTCAGTAGTTTCGCGTCGGTTGCGGCGGCTGCAAGAAACCTTGCCAGACCTGCCCATTGTTTCCGCAGCAGGGGATTACCGGGGAGAATTTGCGGCAATTTGGTCCGCTCCTGGATTCTCCGGGTCGGAGGAACTCGAAGGATGAAACTCAAACCGCACCCTTGGGGCCATGCCACCCCGCAAAGCCGAATCTCACTATGCCCCGCGCAAGCGGCGCTGGTTCCTCCTCGTCCTCGTAGCCGCAAGGGTACCGTTGCGGAGCCGGCGACCCTCGGCATGGTGGGTGCCGCGCCGCCAGGGGTGCGTTTGGTGGCGAAGCGTGACCAGCGATGCGGTAAATTGTGAATTACATCGAAGGAGCCCCAATGCGCGCCAGTCTCATGGTTCTGTTCGCGACTCTGCTGGGGAATGCGGCGGAGATCAAGACTGTCCATTTCCAAAGCGAGGACCACCACACCCGCCTCGTCGCCTATCTGTTTGAACCGCGGGGCCCCGCTCCGCATGCGGCGATCGTGCTGCTGCACGGGAGGGCCGGCCCATACTCGTCCCTTGCCAAAGGTGTCTACGACGCGAACACGCTCTCCAAGCGTCACAAGGAATGGGGGGACTTCTGGGCGGAACGGGGCTACTACGCGCTGCTGGTAGACAGTTTCGGACCGCGCGGATATCCTGGCGGCTTTCCGGCGGGTAGCTACGGCGACCGGCCACCGGAAGTCAGCGAGCAGACCGTACGCCCGTTGGACGCCTACGCGGCCCTACGCTACTTGCGCACTCAACAGAACGCGATCGCGGACCGAATCGGCGTGCAGGGCTGGTCGAACGGAGGTATGACCGTGCTCGCCACGATGAGCGACCGGGCGCCCGGCAGGCCTGAGAGCGGATTTCGCGCGGCTCTCGCCGAATACCCCGGATGCGGCATGGATGCGGTGAAGGGCGAGTATCGTTCCTACGCGCCCATCCTGATGCTGCTCGCGGCCGAGGACGAAGAGGTAAACCCGAAGATCTGCGAGCAATTTGCCAGGCGCGCGCAGGGAGCCGGAAGCACGCTCGAATTCCATATCTACCCCGGCGCTGGGCACAACTACGACGATCCGGGACAAAAGAAGCAATCCGTTGCGGCCAACCGGCAAGCGGCTGAGGATACGTTCCGCCGCGCGGAGGCGTATTTTGCGCGCCAACTAAGGCCTTAAGAAAATGGTTGCATCCGAAGTCCGAGATTAGAATGAGCTTGGCGCGTCGCCATCCCGAGTGTTCTTGTTATTATTGTCTCCTATGGGCCCGCGGATCGAGGACTCTGGAGACCTGAGGAGTCTTTTTGTCAAAGCCCTTGGACTCGCCCCGGAAGCGCGCGCCGAGCTCCTCAGCGATCCGGCCATCGGTGACGAGACGCGCGAAGAACTGAAGGCGCTGCTCGACGCCGACGAAGGTTCAGAGGGTTTCCTGCGAGAAACCATCGAGGTCGATGCCCCTCCCATAGCGCCGGCCGGCGAACGCTTCGGGGCGTACGAAACTCGTGAAGTGCTCGGCCGCGGCGGCATGGGCGTGGTGTTCCGCGCGGAGCGTGTGGACGGAGAACTTCGCCAGACCGTGGCGATCAAAGTGGTTCGCCACCATTGGTTCGCCCCCCGCGCAATCGATCGGTTCCGCAACGAGCGCCAGATGTTGGCCGGCCTGGTGCACGGCAACATCGCGCGTCTGTTCGATGGCGGCACCAGGGCGGACGGCGTGGCTTGGCTGGCGATGGAATACGTCGATGGCATCCCGCTCGACCGATATTGCGAGCAGTGCAGCCTCGGCATCCCGGACCGTCTTCGTCTGTTCCTGCCTGTTTGCGATGCCGTCGAATACGCCCACCAAAAGCTCATCGTCCATCGCGACCTGAAACCCTCCAACGTGCTGGTCACGCCGGAGGGGGTCCCTAAGCTGCTCGACTTCGGAATTGCCAAAGCCCTCGACGCGGCTCCCGGGGGCGAGACCCGTACGCTCTCCCTGACGCCCGAGTTTGCCAGTCCGGAACAAGCGCGGGGCGACGACGCCACCACCGTGACGGATGTCTACGGCCTTGGCGGGGTTCTGTACTTTTTGCTTACGGGCAGGCCCACGCACGACGTCGCCGGTCTTTCCACGCCGCAGTTGCACCACGCAATTTGTGAAACCGCGCCGAACCCGCCCAGCCGAATCCGCCCGGAACTGAAGGGCGACCTGGAGAACATTCTCCTCAAGGCGCTCCATTCCGAGCCCGCCCGCCGATACCCGTCGGTGCGCCAACTGCGTGAGGATCTGATCCGTTTCCTGAAACGGCGCCCGGTTCTTGCCACGCGCGATGGGTGGCAATATCGCGCCACGCGGTTCCTGCAACGGCATGCCTATGCCTCGGCGGCCTCAGTGTTGGCATTGCTCGCCGCGGGTGTGGGTGCGGCTGCGACGCTTTACCAGGCGCATCGTGCGGAGCGGGGCTTTGCGCAGGTGCGGACGCTTGCCAACCGGTTCGTTTTCGATTTCGAAGCGGCCATTCGGGACACTCCCGGCACGCTCGCGGCGCGGCGTATGGTAGCCGCTACGGCGCGCGAATATCTCGCAGGCCTCGCAGCAAGCGCAGGCGACGACCAGGGTCTGAATCGCGAATTGGCGGAGTCTTATTACCGGCTGAGCGCGGTCGAAACCAGCGCCGGCGAGAGCGATGCGGGCATCGGCCACCTGAAACAGAGCCTTGCGCTGCTCCGCCGGGTTCGTGACGATTGTTGTGGGACGCTTGCGCGGCGGAGGCACTACGTTGAAGAACTCACGGCCCTCTCGATCGACCAATCCGACGCAACCTACCGGGACGACTCGCTACGCTCGGTGAAGGAAGCGATCCGGATCGCACGGACCTTGACGGCCGCGTCGAGCGGAGACTCGAAGGCGCCAATCTCCCTGGCGAGTGCCTTGCGCGCCGAAGGCGCCCTGTTTCTGAACCAGCGGAAACTGGAACAGGCGCGCCATGATTTGGAGGAAGCCATGGCGCAAGCCGGGGCGGTCTACTCCAGGGATAGCGGCGATGACGAAGCCGGCGACGTGCAGGCGATGGCGGGATATTCGCTGGCGCGCGCGCTGGACCCCATGGGTGAGCCCGAACGGGCGCTCGCCGTGGCCCGCGATTCGAGACGCATTCTGGGAGAACTGCTGGCCAGGCATCCGGAAAACACTCAGTTGAGAACGCAAGAGGTTTACCTGCTGGATTTTATCGGCGACTTTCTGTTCAGGCTTTCGGCGCACGATGCATCGCTTCTGGCCCAGGCTTCCGAGCCTTACCAGGAGGCCAACGAACTTGCTCGCGCCGGTGTGCAACGGAATCCGGGAGACCGGAAGATACTGGAATGCGCCAGTTTTGCCGCCATGAAACTGGCCAACCACCTGGACCACCAACATCGGGCGGCGGAAGCGATTCGGGTTCTTCGGGAGTCCATCGCCGCGTCGGATGAATTAGTGCGCAACGATCCTCCCAACCGGCGCAACCTTTATATCCAGGTGAGCAACCAGCACCTGATGGGAACTTACCTGGTGAACCTGCAACGCTGGGCGGACGCGGCGGCGGCGCTGGCGAAGTCGGAGGACCTGATGACAGCGGCCCTGAACCGATCCCCCGGAGACCTGCAACTTCTGGGCACGCAGATCGCGATTTTGCTGGACCAGACGACCACGGAACGGAATCTGGGCCATCTCGCCGCGGCGCGCGCCCGCTGCCGGCAGGCGCTCGATTTGACGGCGACGTTGATCGCCAGGCAGAAAGACTCGAAGCGCCCCATCGGCTCGCATCTCGCCGATATGCGGAGAGAAGCGCGTTTGCTGGGAGTGCCGGATTTCACTCTCACCGTGCCGGGCATCGAATGAACACGACCGACGACTCACGCGCCCCGGAATCCCCTTCCGTCACCGCCCTGCTGACGCGTGTCCGCAAGGGCGAAGCGCAGGCGCTTGACGACCTGATGCCGCTGGTTTATGGGGAACTCCGGCGGCGCGCGCAGATCGTTTTTCGGAGTGAATTGCCCGGCCATACCCTCCAGCCCACCGCCCTGGTTCACGAGGCCTTCCTGCGCCTGTTCGACGGCCCGCAACCAGCCTTTGCAGACCGCGCGCATTTCCTTGGAATCGCGGCCCGTGTCATGCGCCAGGTGCTGGTGGACCACGCACGCGCACGCCGCGCCCAAAAACGAGGCCCCCAGTTCAAAGTCGAGTTCAACGAAGAGCTCACAGCCGCACCTGCACAGCCCGAACTGCTGGAACTGGATGAAGCGCTCGATAAACTCGGCCGTGAAGATCCGCGCCTGGTAGCTTTGATCGAGATGCGGTTCTTCGCGGGAATGACCGCGGAAGAGACGGCCGAAGCCCGATCGGAATCGGTCCATGTCGTCCGGCACGATCTGCGTTATGCCCAGGCGCGTTTGCGGCGCATCGTCAGCCGCTCAGCGCGGCCCGCCTGATGGTTTTCCCGCCTATCGCCATTTTCTTTGCGAATTCATGCCGGAGTTTCCGCATTACCGTCTGACCGACGGCGCTCACTTCGCCCGGCCCGTCCAGCCGTGGGTTCTTGGGATGGCGCTTACCTCCCGATTCTCGTTCCGAGGGTCCGGGTGGTCTTACCGCGTCCGGGCGCGCTGGTTCCGATCGGAGAAATGAGGAGGATGCTGTGAAACGCAAATCGTTCATGATGGCCGCCGCAGCCGCCGGGCTGGTGCTCTCGTTCGCGGCTCCGGCCGGCGCCGGATCGCTGGCTGTAACCGGTTGGGCGACAAAAGTGCCGGAGGGGTCTGGAGTCGATGCTACCATCGGCTGGGAGTTCTCGCTGGACGCTTCCGTGACGGTGACCGCGCTGGGAGTGTACCAGGCCTTTGGGGATGGCCTGCACTCCGGACACGTGGTCGGGATCTTCCGTGACAGCGATCAGGCGCTGATGGGCTACGAGTCGATCCTGGCGGGCACGAGCGGATATCTCGAGAATGGGTACCAGTTTCAGAACCTGGACACACCATTCGATCTGGCCCCCGGCTCCTATACCGTCGCCGAAACCATCACCAGCATCCTCGATCCGAACTCCGACACGTTCTTTTCGTTGGTCACGGGCTTGACAACCAGCCCGGAGGTGACCTTCATCACGTCGGCCCGAACCTACTCGGCCGGTTTCAACTATCCGACAGCGCTCGGGGGGTTCAATGACGGATACTTTGGCCCCAACTTCATCTTCATAGTGGACCCGGCGGCGCCTTCGGACGGCACGCCGGAGCCAGCCACGGCGTGCTTGCTCGGAGCGGGCTTGGCCTGCTTGGGGATGGCGGCGCGCCGCCGCCGGACCTGACGCCCGAGGATGCGCCAGTTTCGCGGCCAGCCGCCCGCCCGGCGGCCGCTTCCATCCACCCCCAAGCGGCGCTGTTCCAGGAGGGATCGTGCCCAGTACGCAAGGGTTGGGATTTTCATTCTTCTTTTCTTCCGGACTCTCGTCAATAATCCAGAATCCAGCTTCCCCTTGCCCGCATGCTCGCACGGAGAGGGTTCGCTGGGCCAATAGTCGCTGAGGGGGTTCACTTTGGAGCCGGATCGACACAAGCTATCGAGAATAGCACGGAAGGAAAAGACGAAAATTCATCCTCATTGGCCGAAGCGGCAATCTGTTCTCTGTAAAGGATTGATTTGGGCTGGCCGAGAGGGGGGATTCGAACCCCCGGTAGACTTTATAGGCCTACGGCGGTTTATCCCACAACCGGACGCCGGTATTGATTGAGTCTCGCACGCGGTCTTTTGCGGGGTAGGTTTTCAACCTGCGGCGGGTTTTCAACCCGCTTGGCCGGCATTTGGACGGGGCCGGCCAAGCCGATTGAAAATCGGCCGCAGGTTGCCAACCTGCCCCACAATGGAGTCTTGCGGGCTCCCACGCGCGCGGGGAATCGCCGGCTAACTCCGGTTAGATAACCAAAAGCCGATGTTTCCGGACCAAATCATACGGTATAGTTTTGGCGTAGCAGAACGGCTCGCACGGCAGTAAGACCGGAACCCGGAATGGCCTGCGGCTCGAACGGTGAGAACCTATGACCGTGCACGACGTGGACCAAGGCCAGGAAACGGCGACTGCGGACCCGCCTTCGGCGGATGCCGAACTACGCTCGCTGTTCGACGACGCTCCCCTGCCCTACCATGAAATCGACCGCAACGGCCTGGTCGTCCGCGTCAACCGCGCCGAGTGCGAACTTCTCGGGATTGCGGCAGCCGACATGATCGGTAAGCCCGTTTGGGACTTCGCCAGCCCGCAGGAACGAGAGCAAAGCCGCGCATCCGTCGCCCGCAAGTTCGCCGACGGCCGGGCGCGCCCTCCTTACCAGCGCCATTACCGTACGCACAACGGCGAAGACCGTATCTTCCAGATACATGAGCGCATGGTGGTGGGCCGCAACGGCGAAATCACCGGGATCCGCACGGCCATGCTGGACCTGACCGAAGTCATCGACTCCCGCCGGCAGGTGGAATTCCAGGCCGGGCTTCTGGAACAGGTTCGCGACGCGATCGTCACCGTGGATACGAATTTCGCGGTGACTTATTGCAACCCCGCTGCGTTGCGGCTGTTCAAATGGTCGAAGGACGAAGTCATCGGCCAAGACTACGCTACGCTGACGGGAACCACGTTCACGCGGGCCGGGAGGAGCGCCATCCTGGCCAGGATCGCGGCATCCGGCGAGTGGAAGAGCGAAGTCGCGTGCAAGACTCGCGACGGCGGCCAGGTGCTCGCCGAAGTTTTCTGCTCGGCCCTCCACGACGCCGATGGCAATATGCAAGGGGTAGTGGGCATCCATCGCGATATCACCGCCCGAAGGCGGGTGGAGTCGCGGCTGCGCGCCACCGAAGACCGCCTGAGGCTCGCTCAAACCGCCATGGACATCGGCAGTTGGGAGTTGGACCTGAAAACCGGGAAGATCAAAGCCTCCGAGCGGCTGCTCCAGTTATACGGCTTACCTCCGGACCGCGAAGAGTTGACCTCCGAAGAGTGGTCCGGCCGTCTCCACCCGGAAGACCGGAGCCGCATGATCGCGCATATGGGATCCATTCCCGCCAGAGGAGGGGCGCTCGACCAGCAGTACCGCGTCCGCTGGCCGGACGGCACGGTTCGCTGGCTGCATGGCAAAGCCCATCTGCTGCGGGACGCCGATGGGCGCGCGAGCAAGATCATCGGCGTAGACTTCGACGTCACCGACCTCAAGACCGGTCAGCGGGCCAACGCCGAGCTTGCCGCGGTGGTGGCGGCGGCCGAAGTGGGAATCGTCAGCCTCGACCTCTTCGGCAACGTGCTGACGTGGAATGGCGGCGCCGAACGCATCTTCGGCTATACGGCGGAGGAGATCGTCGGGAAGAGCATTGCCATCCTCGTGCCGGAAGACCGGCTCCGCGAACTCGACAGCCTGGTGATCAAACTGCGCCACGGGGAAAGCCTGGTCCGTTTCGAGACCGTCCGCGTCACCAAAACAGGCGCGCACATTCACGTGCTGCTGAGTGTCGCTCCTATTCGGGACCGGAACGGTGCGGTGACCGGCGCCGCCGATATCATTACCGACGTCACCGAAACCCGCCTCTTGCAACGCCAGCTCGGCCAGGCGCAGAAGCTGGAAGCCATCGGCCAGCTTGCCTCTGGAATCGCGCACGAGATCAACACGCCCATCCAATATATCGGCGACAATGGCCGGTTCTTGCAGGACGCCTTCCGCGACTTTCTGCGCCTCATCGCGCCATACCGGGAACTGACCAAGTACGTTGCAAACTCGGCCCTCCCCGACGCGCTGGTTTCGGCGCTCGAAGAAGTCCGCGACATCGACGCGGATTACCTTCGGGCCGAGGTCCCCAATGCTATCGACCAGCTCCTCGAAGGGGTCGATCACGTGGCGCGCATCGTTCGCGCCATGAAGGAGTTCTCCCACCCCGGGTCGGTCGAAAAGGTCCCCGCCGATCTCAACCGGGCTATTGAAAGCACCATTATGGTCTCCCGCAACGAATGGAAGCACGTGGCGGAATTGACCACCGACCTGGACGCGGATCTCCCGCTGGTGCCGTGTGTCGCCGGCGAGATCAACCAGGTCCTGCTCAATCTGATCATCAATTCGGCGCAGGCCGTCGGCGACGTGGTGCGGGACAGCGGACGCCGCGGCGCCATCCACATCAGCAGCCGCCAGAACGGGGAGTGGGCCGAAATCCGCGTGCGCGACACCGGCACGGGCATCGACCCCGCCATTCAGTCCCGGATCTTCGACCCGTTCTTCACTACCAAAGACGTCGGGAAAGGCACCGGACAGGGGCTCTCCCTGGCCCACGCCGTGATTGTGCAGAAGCATCGCGGCCGCATTCATTTCGAGACGCGCGCCGGCGAGGGGACGACGTTCGTGGTCCAACTTCCCCTTCGCGACCCCGAGGTACGGACATGAAGCGCGTTCTTTTCGTGGACGATGAGCCCAACGTTCTCGACGGCTTGCGGCGCATGCTCTACCCGCTGCGGTGCAAGTGGGAGATGGTGTTCGTCGCCAGCGGCCGCGAGGCCCTCGACCGCATGGCCGAACGCGAGTTCGACGTACTGGTGACGGATCTCCGCATGCCTGAAATGAACGGCATCGAATTGCTGAAGGAGGTGGTCAAACTCCACCCGCAGGTGATTCGATTTGTGTTATCGGGAACGCCCGAGCTGGAAGTCACCTTACGTTCCATCAACCTGGCCCACCAATTCCTGGCCAAGCCCTGCGACCCCTCGGTCTTGCGGGGCGCCTTCGAACAGGTATTTCACTTCCGCATCGCGCTGGGCAACCCGGCATTGCGCAAATTGATCGCGCACGTCCACTCGTTGCCCAGCATCCCCGGAGTGTATTGGAAACTCGTTCGGGCTCTGAGCGCCTACGAAATCTCCACCAAGGAAGTGGCCGGTATCGTCTCGCAGGACATGAGCATGGTCGCCAAAGTGTTGCAATTGGCCAACTCCGCCTGCTTCGGACCCAGCCGGGAGATCGCCGACCCCGAGCAGGCGGTCATTTATCTGGGAACCGATATGATCAAGGCGCTGGTCCTGTCGGCCGCGGCCTTCTCCCCATTCGACCCAAACGCGCTGCCGGGCTTCTCCATCGACGCGCTGCAGGAGCATAGCCTCGCGGTGGCAACCCTGGCGCGCCGCATCGCCAAGTCCCTGCGACTCTCCCGTGAGACGGTGGACGAAGTGTTTACGGGAGGGCTGCTGCACGATCTCGGCAAGCTGGCTTTCGCAGCCAGTTTCCCGCAGGGGTATCGCGAAATCGTGGCCTGCGCCGAGCGCGACCATGAGACCAGTGGCGACGCCGAGTTGCGCCGTTTCGATACCACTCACGCCGAAGTCGGATCCTACCTGCTGTGGCTGTGGGGGCTGCCGGATGCCGTTGTCAATGCGGTCGGATATCATCACGCCCCGGGACGAACCGAGCCGGGGACATCGAAGGTAGCCGTGGTGGTGCATGCGGCCGACGCCTTGATCCGCGATCCTTCGGGCAAGATTCTGGACATGGATTGTCTCGAGCGCCTGGGCCTCGCCGCCAACCTCCCCGAATGGATCGGCCTGCGCGACGGCGTCACCGGAGTAGTGGAATGTTGAAACGTATTTTGTGCGTGGACGACGAGCCGAACATCCTCAAGGCGTTTGAGCGGCAGTTTCATCGGCGGTTCGAGATGCAGACGGCGCTCGGCGCCAAAGCCGGCCTGCGGATGGTGGCCGAAGAGGGCCCCTTCGCCGTGGTGGTCTCCGACCTGCGCATGCCCGAGACGGATGGCGTCCGGTTCCTGGCCCGCGTCCGGCAACTGGCGCCCGACACGGTGCGGGTAATGCTGACGGGCCAGGCCGATCTGGCCGCGGCCATCAGCGCCGTGAATCAGGGGCAGGTGTATCAGTTCCTGACCAAACCTTGCCCTCCCGACCTGTTTGCGCACGTCCTCGAAGACGCGCTCGAACACCACCGGCACATCACCGCGGAGCGCGAACTCCTGGAGCAGACCTTGCGCGGCAGTATCGGCGTCATGAGCGAAATTCTCTGCCTGGTCAGTCCCGTGGCGTTCAGCCGGGCCGAACGGATCCGCCGGTATGTGATGCATATCGCCAAGGAACTCAGCCTGGCCGATCAATGGCAGTTCGAACTGGCCGCCATGCTGTCCCAAGTCGGTTGCGTGGCTATGCCGCCGGACATCCTGCAAAAATATTACGAAGGCCAATCGCTCGACCCGGCGGAGCAGGCGCTCTTCTCGTCGCACGCACGCGTGGCGCGCGACCTGCTGGCGAAGATTCCCCGCTTGGAAGACGTGGCGGAAATGGTGGCTCATCAACAGACGCCATGGAAGGAAGCCGAGTCGCCGCCGGCGTCCGTGAAGATCGGCGCACACCTGCTACGGGTCGCCATAGCGTTCGACGAACTGGTGACGCGAGGAGCCACGCCCGAAGCCGCACTTGAGGAGATGCGCGAACGCGGCGTGCGCCCACTCAGACTGGTCGATGCCCTGGAGAAAGTCCAGGTGGATCGCGCGGCCGGCGAAGTCCGCCAGGTGGCTCTTTCGCAGCTCAAGACCGGCATGATCACCAGTCGCGGTGTGTACTTGAAGACCGGAATTCTGTTGATTGCCGGAGGCCAGGAAATCACGGACCCTGCGCTCGCCCGCCTCAGGACCTTCGCCGCGACGGTGGGCGTCGTGGAACCGATCGGTGTGACCGTTCCCGCCGGCGAGCCTGTCGCGCAGCAAATTCCGGACGATCTCCCCGCCGATTAGTCCTCAGGTGAGGGAGGTTTCTGCGGCGGATTTGCAACCCGCCTTTCTGCATACGGGTCGGCAGACCGATTGCCAATCGGCCGCAAACGGTACTGGCGATTCTCCGAAGGTGTACGTTGTTGGATGACTAAATCTCAACGAGGAACCAGAGGAGAAGCGCCATGCAACGGTTGATCGCCAAATTCGTGTAAGACATACAGTGTGTGATGTCCGGTTACCGAGTGCTGTTTGGCGGATCTTTGCGACCAGTCAAAGAGTGAAGAGAGCGGCGCTGGCGCCTTTGCGGCGGCCGTCAGCCGGAAACTCCGGACACTGGGAACCCACGGACTCATCCAGCCGGACTTAGGTTCATGGCTTGGGGCGGAAGCCTTAGGGGCGATTTCTTACAGGGGAACGGATGGAGTCCCGCGGACGGGGCGAAAACCCAGGTTTTCGCAGCTTTCCGCGTGGATGGGACATACCTGTAAGAATCTGCGGCCCGCGAAGAAATCGATGCATAGTTGTACATAAGGCATTTTGCGCACTCGTGCGTGCCACGTCCCGACACTTCGGGATACGCTACGGGCGCGCGGATCGCGGGTAAAGCGCGGTCGTCCAGAGCGTCTTGAAACCCGCCGGCAGAGAGAACTTCGTGCCCTGCACGTAAAACGTCCCTACGCCCGGCAGGGTCTGCGTCGAGGTGCGCCGCACCCCAAGGAACATCCGGACTCCCACGGCGGGACCGACGTCCTGAAGTTCGGCGTAGAACCGCAGGCGGGCGGAGGGAGCTTCGATCTCCAGATATTCAAGAGCCACCGCGAAGTAATCCCCTAGCGAGGGGTCGCTGCCGCCGGAAAAGCGCTCCAGCCGTCGAAGGCGGCCTTTGACGGGCGCGCCGTCGGGAACCAGGACCTTTCCCTTCTGCATGACGTTGCCGACAACTTTGCCTTCAATGAGCGACCCGACGGCGGCCCTATCGTCCAGTGGCGCGCACAAGGCGACCGTGACGCCGAGTCCCGGGGCCAAGGTGCCTTCCGCAAGCGGCTGCGACGGCGCCGCGGCGGGCGCGGAATCGTCGGCGCCAAAGCTCACGGTGCTTTGCGCGTGGAATTCCTGGCAGTGAGTGAATTCGATGTGGTTGAGTTTCTCCTCGCCGTTCACATCCGCGGTCCGCAGATCGGCGTCCCGCGGCAGCAGAACGTCGCTGTCGCCGATGCGCACGCGATTGTAGTCGATAGCGGTGGAGATACCGTTGTAGAGCAGCTCGGGCGGGATTTCCTCGGCGTGAAACTCCAACCGGTACAGGTCGTAACTCCGGGGATCGGCCCAGAACGAGCCCCGCGTGGCCACCACTCCGGAAGCCCCCGCGCGGTGGATCTCGTAACCGCTCGACAGACGCGAAATGGAGAAATCGTAGCGAGCTTCCCGCCGGCCGCCGACAAACTCTTCCCCTTTATAAACGATCACGGACACGTTGTCGAGGAACACGGCTTTCAGATGCAGCGCGAAGAGCCCGTTGCTCATCATGCCGCTGGCCATGAAGGTCAAGGGATTGGTCTCCCATCGCGCGTCGCCGGGGGCGGCGAACAATTCTTTACCGCCGCTAAACAGAATCTGCAGCACCGCCCGGTCGAAGGGCTTGAGCTCTTTCCCGGCCGGCTTCCAAAAGCGATCCACGGTCTGGACGCAGGTGCAATCCGGAAGCCGTTCGACGGCTTGCTTTACGCCGGCACGGATGCGCGCCAGCGCGAGTACCTCGGGCGGAAGCGGCTGCGCGAGTAAGCCGCCGATCCCGAAAAGTAAGAGAGCCAGCGCAGGGCGCATATCGACCTGGGTTCATGCTACCACCCCGTTCGCCCGCAAGGCGACGTGGTCTTCACTGGCGGCTGGAGGACGAATCCAGCACCACAGAAGCGCCGCCACCACCGCCAAAGCCGCCGATACCAGCAGCGCGGCCTCCCATCCGATGGAAGCCGCCAGCACGGGAGTTAGGGCGGGAGAGATCAGGCCGCCGATGTTACTCCCCATGTTCATGATGCCACCGCCGGCGCCACTGCGCGCTCCCGCCACCGAGGTCATAGTGGCCCAGAACGGGCCTTCCACGCTGAGGACCAGCGCGGTGGCGAGAGCCAGGCACACCGCCGCCAGATAGGCGTGCTGCGCGTGGGCGCCCACGGCGATGAAGAGGCCCGAGCCGGCCAGGCCGGCGATCGGAATGACGCGCCGGTCGAAGGGAACCCGGTCGAACAGCCAGCCGCCCAGCGGAATCGAGACGATGGAGAGCAGCCACGGCAGGCTGCCGAACAGCGCGCCGCGCAGCAGGTCGAAATGGCGCACGTCCACTAAGTATAGATAGAACCAGAAGACGAAGATATAGCCGACGTATCCTTGCAGCGAGTAACTCAGTGTAAGCAGCACGAAACTGCGGGACTGCGGCCGTCCGGATGGCGCGGCGGCGCGGGCGCCCTGGTCCGGAACCTCGGACGGAGAGACCGCGCGGCGGCAAATCCACATCCACACGCAGCCCACCGCGAGCGCCGGAAGCGAGGAAACCATTAGCGCCGCCCGCCATCCCCAGCGCACCATCAGAAACGAAATCAGCGGCGGAGCGATGGCCGAGCCCAGCCCTATGGCCGCCACCACCATACCGTTGGCGCGGCCGCGCTTGGCCGCCGGCAGCACGCGCGAAATGGCCTGCGCCGCCGCGGGAAAAGTGGGCGCTTCCGCCACGCCGAGGGCACAGCGCGCGCCCAGCAGCGCCAGCACACTGGCCCCTGCGCCGGCTATCCAACCGGTAGCCGCCACCCATGCCAGAGCGGCCCACCCGAGCACGCGCGGCGCGCCGAAACGGTCGGCCAGCATTCCGCCCGGAATCTGGCACAGCGCGTAGCCCGCCAGGAACGCGCTGAAGACCCGCCCCATCGCCTGCTGCGAAAGCCCCAGTTCGCGCATCATGAGCACCCCCGCCACGGAGACGTTCACGCGGCAAAGATAGCTGGCCGTGGCCGTCGCGGAGAGCAGCGCCACCAACCGCCATGGCCGCATCATGACCGCCTCATGGACGCACCAGGCGTTTGTGCATCAAAATCTCGGAAGCGCCCGAGACCACGTAATCCGGGAACTCGCCGACCTGCGCATAACCGCGGCGCTCATACAGCCGGCGCGCCCGCACGTTGAAGGAGGAGACGCACAGGAACATGTGGCGCGCATCGGGGAACCACCGTTCCGCGGCGTGGAGCAGCGCCGAACCGACGCCCTGCCCGCGCGCGGCGGCGCTGGTGGCGATGGAGGCGATGTAAGGCGAGCCGGCTACGCCGGTGGGGTGCAGCAACACGAAGCCCGAAGGCGCGCCGGCGCGGCGAGCCATCAGCACCACGAACTCGGGCGCCTGGCAGCGCGCCAGGCAGGCGGCGAAATCGCGGCCCAGAGTGAGCCAGGGCTCGCTCGACGCCATGAGCTGCGCGCACCACTCCCGGTCCGCGGCGGAGGCAAGATCGATCGCTATGTCAGTCACGAGGGTGACTACCAGTGTGCCTCAAAATGGACCGCGCCGTTACCCTCTGCCCCGAAGCCGGTCGATTTTCCGGCGGTCGCGCTTCGACGGCTTGCCTTCCCGCATGGCTTCGAAATTGGGCATCGTTTTGCGCTCTTCCGCCAGTTTCAGCCGCAGTTCCCGGCTGGCCTCGGTCTCGCGATAGAGCGTCTGCGCCACTGCCGCCGGACCGCGCATTTCGCTCAGACCGAGCACCTCGACCTCAAAATCGCCGCCGGCATTCTTAACCTGCAGCAGATCGCCGACGTGGACCTCGCGCGCGGGCTTGGCGGCTTGTCCGTGGGACGAAATTCTGCCGAGTTCGCACGCATGTGCGGCGAGCGAGCGCGTTTTGAAGAATCGGGCGGCCCACAGCCACTTGTCCATTCTCACGCCGGTCATACTTCCATTCTCGTATCCCTCGAGCACCGGACGGGAAACGGTCGCTCCGACAGATCCACTCGACTTTTCGCGGAAATCGCCGATATGGACCGTTTGGGGAGTCCCGTCTCCTAAGGACATCTCCCGACGATTGCCATAGAGATGGAAGTCCCCACGATAGTTTGGGTGTCGCCCCTGGTCACGGGCGGCGCGGTCGGAGTACTGGCGGGCTACGTATGGCTTCACCGTACCGTCCCGGGCACACGCATTCTGCTCGCCGCCCTGCTCTCGATTGTCTATTGGTCGCTGACCAGCGGACTGGAGTACCGGTGCCTGACCGCGGACGCACGCTTGTACTGGTGGCGTCTGGAGGTTCCCGGCATCGCCGCGGTGCCGGTTCTCTGGTACCTGTTAACGCGCACGCACATCGGACGCCCCCTGCGCGGGTGGCGCGCGGCGGCGCTGTTCGCCATTCCACTGGCCACGGTCGCCATGCACTGGACCAGTAGCCGGTACCACTTGTATTGGCAGCGCATGTGGATCGACCGGAGCGGACCGGTTCCGACGCTCGGCCGGGTCTACGGGGTCGGCTTCTGGGTATTCGTGGGATACAGCTATCTGTTGATCTCCGTCGGTGTGGTGCTGCTGCTCCGCTTTGCCCTGCGGCATCCGGGGCAGCGCAGACAAACCCTGGTTCTGCTGGGCTCCCTGTTGCTGCCTTGGGTAACGAACGTGATGTACGTGTTCGAGATCGAGCCGCTTCGATACCTCGACCTGACGCCTCACGCGTTTTTCATCACCGGCGTGGGGATTTTGTGGGCGCTCTACCGCTATCGTTTTCAGGGCATCGTTCCGATAGCCTGGACGGGCGTGGTTCGCAGCATGGCCGATGGGGTGGTGGTGTTCGACATCGAGCGGCGGCTGGCCGATCTGAATCCGGCGGCCGAGGAGCTGCTGGACTGCCGCGCGCAGGACGTCCAGGGACACTACGGGACCGAGGTTTTTGCGAAGCATCCCGACCTGGCGGCTCTGCTGGAGCGCGAGGGCGAAGTATCGGACGACGTCCCGGTGGAGGCGGCAGGGCGCCGGCGTGTCTGTGCGGTGCGCCTGGGGGACGTCAAACGGCGCAGGCGGCGTGTGGGGCGGATGATGACGCTGCGCGATGTGAGCGCCGAGCGCGAGGCGTCCCGAGAACTGGAGCGGGCACGGCAAGCGGCCGAGGCGGCGGCGGTGGCCAAGTCGCGTTTCCTTGCCAACATGAGTCACGAGATCCGGACACCCATGAACGGCGTGTTGGGCATGACCGGGCTACTGCTCGATTCGGGGTTGAATGAGACGCAGGCCAGCATGGCGGAGACCGTGCGCGAATCGGCGGAAAGCTTGCTGGCTTTACTGAACGACATCCTCGACTACTCCCGCATCGAAGCCGGGAAACTGGAACTGGAACGGATTCCCTTCCCGATTTCCCGGTTGGTCAACCAGGTGGTTCGGCTGCTCCAGCCGGCGGCCGCCGAGAAGAAACTGGACCTCAGTGTCCGCATCGCGCCGGAAGTGCCGCCGATCGTAGTGGGAGACCCGAGCCGGGTCCGCCAGGTGATCCTCAACCTGGTGGGCAACGCGATCAAGTTCACTCCCTCCGGATGGGTCCGCGTGGCGGTGGAACAACTGGCGTGCGGCGACAAGCAATCGCGGCTGGCGCTGACCATCGCCGACAGCGGCATCGGGATAGCCCCGGAGCGGATCGGACAACTGTTCCAGGAGTTCTCCCAGGCGGACTCAAGCATCGCCCGCACCTACGGCGGTACGGGACTGGGGCTGGCCATCTCGCGACGGCTGGCGGAGAAGATGGGCGGGACGATCCGCGTGCAGTCGCTCCCCAACCAGGGGACCACGTTCACCGTCGAGATTCCATTGGGCGTGGGCGGCCTCGGAATGGCGGGGCGGACGGCGGCGGCGGCGAAGCCAGATTCGGAAAGCCTGTCGGGATGGCGGGTGCTGCTCACGGAAGACAACAAGGTAAACCGGCGGGTGGGGCAGATGGTGCTCGAAAAACTGGGTTGCCGGGTGGACCTCGCCGTCGATGGACGCGCAGCGGTGAACGCGGCCAAATCCACCGAATACGACGTGATTCTGATGGATCTGCACATGCCGGAAGTGGACGGGCTGCAGGCCACGCGCGAGATCCGGAAGCTCGGCGTAACCACGCCGATCGTCGCCCTGACGGCCAGCGTGGAGGAAGCCACGCGAGCCGCCTGCGAAGAAGCGGGGATGGACGGCTTCGTGGGCAAGCCCTTCCGCCCGGAAGAAGTTGCGGCGGCGATGAAGAGCGTCCTCGCGTAGCAGACGGTGGCGGTCGCAGGTTGCGTGGTGGGCCCGGCCAGTTCACCGCCCCCAGGAGAGGCTCACTGCGGGTTCGGCCGAGAGCTTGCTGCACGCGTGTTTCGGCTTCGCCTCGCGGCTACGCTTTGGTATCCTGCCTGGGCGGCTTCCGCTCACTAGTCGGCAGGCCGATTTAAATCGGCCGCAGGATACCAACCCAATGCCACTTACTTTTCCCAATATTGGAGATTCTGCGGAATTTGTGGGGCAGGCTGTCAGCCTGCGGCGGGTTGTCAACCTGCCTGGCCGGCTTGGGCATACTGGTCGGCAGGCCGATTGACAATCGGCCGCAGGTTGCCAACCTGCCTCACATAAGACAGAGTGCGAGGCTCAATCAATACCTGTGTCCGGTTGTGGGATAAGTAAGTGGCATTAAGTTAACAACCTGCCCCACAAAGTCCGCAGCGTGCGTATGGGTGCTTAGGCCACGGGTCGCCGGCGTTACCATGAACAATGATGCCGGGTATCGATCAACCCCTGCTCATCAACATCCTCGGTCATGCGGGCGGAGCTCTGATCTTCGCCATCTTTCTTTTTCTGCTGCTGAGCGGCCGGGGGTGGAGCGGGTCGCGCGGGCGCTCCCTATCGGCGCTCGCCGCGGTGCTGTCGATGGTGTGGAATCTCGGGTCGCTGGTGGTGCTGGTGCGGCCGGGACTGCCTCCCATGATCCTCAACCTGGTGGTCGCAGTCAGTTTCTCGGTGCTCAGCCTGCTGCCGGCGGTACTGTTGCATCTTTCGCTGGAAGATAGACAACCGGCGCTGGTGATTTCGGGCTATGTGCTGAGCGGCATCGCCGTGGCGGCGCACTTCCGGGAGATCGCAGGGAACGGCGCCGCGCTTCACCAATTGGCGCTGCTGATAATCACGGTGGGGTTCCTGCTGCTGGCGGGCATCGCGGCGGCGGGCGCGGCGTTCCGGCGCGGATCGAGCGCTCGCTCGGGCGGCGGCCGCATTCTGGCATCCATGTGCCTGGCACTGTTTGCCATGTCTTTCGTGCATTTTGGGACGGGCCACGCGAGCCAGGCCTGGTCCAGCGAACTGGTGGTCCATCATGCGGGAATTCCGCTGGCCCTGTTCGTGCTTCTGCAGGACTACCGCTTCGTGTTGCTGGACGCGTTCGTGCGCTTCCTGGCGAATGCCCTGCTGGCGGCCGGGCTGACATGGCTGGTGATCGCCGCCGCGTTTCGCCTGGCGCTGGTGGAGCGCCCCACGCCCGACCCATTGCAGGAAGCCCTGCTGCTGATCGCGGTGGGCTTCTTCCTGGTGGTCTTCGCGTGGCTGCGCGACCGGGTTCACCGCTGGCTCACGCACGCAGTCTTCCGGCAGGGCGGCATGGAACGCCTAGCCGCGGCACTAAAGGAGAGCCCGGTATTTTCCGACGAACAGGCTTACCTCGAATGGGCAGCCGGCCGCGTGGCCGCCGCGCTCCGAACCAACGACTACGCCGTGGTGGGTCAGGCCGAAGCGGGATTCGCCAACGGGCTGCATGCCCCCGTGGCGGTGAACATGTTGGGGGGCGGCCGGTCTTCGGAGCAGTGGAATTGGGCCGAGACCGCGGTTCCCGTTCGCCTGGTTTCGGGCGATTCCCGCCTGATCCTGCTGGGCCACCGTCAGGGCGGCCGCCGCTATCTGGGCGAGGACCTCAACTCGCTGGCGCGTGCGGCGGGCGAAATCGAAGAGCGCGTGGAGTCCATGCGGCGCGAGGAAATGAACCGCCTGGTCAGCGAGGCCGAACTGCGCGCCCTCCAATCGCAGATCAATCCCCACTTCCTGTTCAACGCGTTGAACGCGCTATACGGCGCCATCCCCCGCGAGGCCTCCGGCGCCCGCCGCATGGTACTCAACCTGGCCGATATCTTCCGCTACTTCCTGCAATCCGGCAAGACGTTCGTGCCCCTGGCCGAAGAAATGCAGATTGTGCGGGCGTACCTGGAGGTGGAAAAGACACGCCTGGCCGACCGCCTGGAGATCGACATTAGCGTGGAGGAAGCCGCGCTGGCCGTGTCGATTCCGATCCTGTCGATCCAACCGTTGGTGGAGAACGCCATCAAGCACGGCATCGCGCCGCGCACCGAGCCGGGCTACGTGCGAATCCGGGCGGCGTGTCGAGGCGGCGAGTTGCGGGTGAGCGTGGCCAATAGCGGCGGTGACGCGATGGCCGCCAGCCCGGGCCCCGGCGTCGGCCTGAGGAATGTGCGCCGCCGTCTGGAAATCTGCTATGGCGCCGCCGCGCGGCTGGAGCTTGAATTTCGCGGCGAAGAGACGGTGGTGGAGTTACTCTTGCCGAGTTCGAACCCGGTGGCGGCGAGTTAGGGCTGGTTCCGAAATAGCCGCGGCTTCGATGCGCTTCGAAGCCGCGACCGTGAAAAAAATCCAGCATGCCGATGTTCGCCGAGCATTCCGATGAGTCGGGATGCGGCGCGCACGAGTGCGCACGCCACGAAGCCACGTAGCCTGGCGGGCGGTCTACATGAAGTAGTCTTTGACCTTCTCGAAGAGGCCCTTTTCCGCCGGAGCGTTGTCCACCGGAAGCGTGTCGCGCAACTGCTCCAGCAGTTTGCGCTGTTCACGGGTGAGCCGGGCGGGGATGCGGACTTCGACGTGCACGTAGATATCGCCGCGGCTGCCGCCGTTCAGCGCGACCACACCTTTGTTGCGCAGGCGGAATTGCGCGCCGTTTTGCGTACCTTCGGGGATCTTGAGCTTGTGCGGCTGGCCGAGCGTGGGGACATCGATTTCGGCGCCGAGCGAGGCCTGCGCCAGGTTGATGGGGATGGTGCAGTGCAGATCGCTTTCGTGGCGTTCGAAAAAGGGATGCTCGCGGACCTTGAGGAACACGTACAGGTCTCCGGGCGGTCCGCCATTGGCGCCGGGTTGGCCTTCGTTAGCCAGGCGAAGACGCGTGCCGTCGTCCACACCGGGGGGCACGTTGACCTTGAGCTTGCGTTGCACCTGGCGGTACCCGTGGCCGCGGCATGCGCTGCATGGATTGCGGATGACCTGGCCGGCCCCGTTGCAGGTGCTGCAGGTGCGCCGGATGGAAAGAAAACCCTGTTGGTAGAGGACCTCGCGGCGTCCGTGGCAGGTGGGACAGGTAGTGGCACCGCTGCCGGGCTCGGAACCGGAACCGCCGCAGCGGTCGCAGGCTTCCATGCGCGGCACCTGGATTTCGGCGCCCATGCCGAAGACCGCTTCCTCGAAGCCGATTTCCAGGTCGTAGCGGACATCGTCGCCGCGTTGCGCGCGGCTGCGGCGCCGTCCGCCGCCTCCGAAGATGTCGCTGAAACCGAAGAAATCGCCCAGAATGTCGCTAAAATCGGCAAAGGCTTCGGGATTGAATCCGCCGGGTGCGCCGCCGCCGCCCTGCAGACCGGCGTGGCCGTAGCGGTCGTAGGCGGCGCGTTTCTGCGCGTCGCTGAGCACGCTATAGGCTTCGGAAGCCTCCTTGAATTTCTCCTCGGCATCGGGATCGTCGGGGTTGCGGTCGGGATGGAATTGCAGCGCCAGCCGGCGATAAGCGCCCTTGACATCCGCGTCGCCCGCGTCTTTGCCGACGCCCAGCACTTCGTAATAATCTCGTTTTGCCACTGTTTTTGAATTACGGCTTGACCGCGACTTTGACCATCGCGGGCCTCAGGAGCCTGCCCTTGAAATTATACCCACGCTGAAATTCGCCGAGGATCGACTGGTCCTCGACGTCGGCGCTCTCCACGCGTTCCACCGCCTGATGCAGATTGGGATCGAACTCCCGGCCTTCGGTTTCGATGACTTCGAGCCCCATTTTTTTGAGCGTCTCCGCCAGCCGGCCGTAGATCAGCTCGATGCCCTTGGCGTAATCGCGGTCGGCGGTTTCCACTTTCAAGGCGCGCTCGAAATCGTCCAGGATGGGGAGGAGAGCCTTCACCAAATCCATGGCGGCATACTGCAGGAAATCGGAGCGCTCGCGTTCGGCGCGGCGGCGGGCGTTGTCGAACTCGGCGCGCGCGCGGAGCATGCGATCCTGCAGGTCGGCCTTTTCGAGCGCCAGCCGGTCGCGCTCGGCGGTCAGGTCGGCGAGTTTGGCCGCCTGCTCCTCCGGAGTTTCGACGGAAATGGTGTCGCCGGGAGATACTTCGGATGAGTTCCGATCGGGGTTCTGAATGTCCACTGATTCCAGTTTAGCAGGGCGATTGACCTTAGTTGGGCCATGCGCCCGGCGGGACGGGTGCGACGGGGAGCGGCCTAGGTTGCAACCGCCGGTTGTATAGGCGATTGAGGCTCTCAGCCGCGTCCGATATACGGCATTTTCGTGGCCATCACGGTCATGAATTCGACGTTGGCGTCGAGGGGCAGATTGGCCATGTAGAGCACCGCTTCGGCGACATGGCGGACATCCATTCGAGGCTCGACCAATATGGACCCGTTGGCCTGCGGGACGCCGCCGCTCATGCGCTCGGTCATCTCGGTGGCGGCGTTGCCGATATCGATCTGGCCGCAGGCAATGTTGAAATGGCGGCCGTCGAGGGAGATGCTGCGGGTGAGCCCGGTGACGGCGTGCTTGGTGGCGGTGTAGGGCGCGGAATTGGGTCGCGGGACGTGCGCGGAGATGGAGCCGTTGTTGATGATGCGGCCACCCTGCGGCTGTTGCACCTTCATGAGGCGGATGGCTTCCTGCGCGCACAGGAAAGGGCCGGTAAGATTGACACCGACGACGGCGCTCCACTGCGCGAAAGTGAGGTCCTCCATGGGGATGGCCGGCGCGCTCCGGCCTGCATTGTTGAAGAGCACGTCGAGGCGGCCGAAGGTCTCTTTAACCGTCGCGAACAGGGCCTTCACGGAGGCCGGATCGCTCACGTCGGCAGGCGCCGGGAGCATGACGCCCCCGGCCGGCGCGGCCATGGCGGCGGTGCGCTCGAGCGCTTCGCGGCGGCGGCCGGCGAGAACCACGGAGTAACCGGCCACTTGCAGAGCCAGGCTCACGGCCCGCCCGATTCCAGTGCCGGCGCCGGTGACCAGGGCGATTTTGACGTTCATGCCTCAGATTGTGGCACAAAGATCCGGCGGCAAACGGGCTGGCACGGCCGGATCTGCGACCGCCCGATGATGTGCGATTTCCGGCCACCGCTCCCTTACGGTCGTGGCTCCAGCCGGAGCCGCGAACGGTTTCGCAATCGGACCGAATCCGGCGGCCACAGCACTAGAAAACCAGCTTCAGCGCCAATTGAACCTGGCGCGGGAAGCCGGTGCTGGAACTGGCGACGCTGGCCTTGGTGATGGTGCCGAACGACGAACTGCTGGCGGTATTGTTCCAAGTGGCGCCGTAGTAATCGTACGTATTGGTGAGGTTGAAAGCCTCGGCGCGGAACTGTAGGCGGAGGCGCTCCTTGAGGATCGTGGTCTTGTTCAGCGACAGGCTGATCTGCGGCGCCGACGGGTTCCTCAATTGGCCGTCGTAGCTCGGAAGCACGCTGGGGGCGTAGTTGGGCAGGATCAGGAAATTGCAATCGCCCGCGCCGCAACCCCACTGGGTGCTGGTTTTCAGCATGCTGATGCTGCCATCGGCGGCAATCTGCCCGACGCAGGGACGCACGCCCTGGATCACCGGCGCGTTCCAGTTCAGGTTCGACATGTTGGCGTTCTTCACGTAGATGGTGTTGCTCGGATAGCCCCACGGAATCCCCGACGCATAGGTGAACATCACGGTGTTCTCCCACCCGCTCACCACCCGGCTCAGGATGGCGTTCGAAGTATTCAGCAGCCGCTTCCCCTTTCCGAGCGGCAACTCCCACACCGACGAGACGGTGATGTTATGCGTGCGGTCCAGGTTCGAAATACCGCGATTGGGTACGAGCGCGGCCGCGTCGGTCCAACCTTGCCGTTGGAGCATCTTCGAAAGCGTGTAATTCACGTTGAGCGTCAGGCCGCCCTTGGCGCGAATCCGGTACACCGCCTGCATGGCGTTGTACCACGATTTGGCGGTGTTCAACCCATCCTCGGTGATCGACCCGAATTCCGGAAAGGGCGCCTGCAAGGCGGCGCGCGATACGGTGGACGCGCTGTACAGCGTGGTGCCGTTGAAGGCGGACAGCCCTACGAAGGGATTCGGCACCAGGGCGTCGCAGTAAGATGGCGTACCGCCTTCCAGCGGATTACAGAGCTTGCGCGCCGCCAGGTTCTGCGTATTGTAAGTAATAGTATCTTGCAGTCCGTTGCCCCGGCTGCCCACATAGGAAACTTCGAGCATGGAATTGAGCGGAAGTTGGCGCTGAATTCCGGCGGAGAATTGGTCCACGTGCGGCAGTTTGAAACCCGGGTTGAAGAAGGTGAAGCCCTGACCCAGGAAGGTGGCCGCGCCGCCCGAAGCTCCGGCCGGCGTCAGCGTGCCGCTGGGGAAAGGACTGTTCAAAGGAGCGGCGCCGCCAGCGCCCAACGCGGGCGTGCGCGAGCTATCCAAGGAACTTACATACGGCGTGGATTGACTGAAACCGGACGTTTGCATGTAACCATTGGGATTCTCATAGTACCGGCCCCAGCCTCCGCGAACCACCATGTTCCTTCCCAACTGGTACGCCAATCCGACGCGCGGCTGGAGCGCCTTCAGGTAGAGGTCGGCGGCATTGCGCGGCTGCCCGTTGACGCCCGCGAACAAGAGACCGCCCTTCACCGTGCCGGGATACAAGCTGTGATTGATGAGGCTGTCCACGGGATTGACCACGGTGGGATCGAAGCCGCGATCCATGCGGTTGTACCGCTCCACGGCCGGTGCGTTGAAATCCCAGCGCAGCCCCAGGTTCACTGTCAGCCGTTTGGTTACTTTCCAGTCGTCCTGAAGGTACGGAGCATAGTACTTGTACATGTAAGTGGGGAGAACGCTATTGTCGGCGCTGCCACTATTGGGATAGCCCAACAGCGTGGATGCGAGACTGTTGCCGCTGAGGGAATCGGCCGTATTATAGTTTGCCTGGGTAAATGCCTGGGTGAAGGCCAGCGAGAGCCCGTTCCCCGGAGAATAGCTCAGGTATTGCACCCATCGAAGATCCACGCCGCCCTTCAACATATGCGCGCCGCGAATGTAGATGAAATTCGGCGCCAGAGCCCACACGTTAGTGTAAGTAGTGCTCGGGTATCGGCCCAGGCGGTTGTAATTGGTGAATGAATACACGCCAAAGTAGTTCTGTTGGTCGAGCGCCTTGACGAGGGAAAGCGGATAACCCAGGCTGGTCATGTCGAAACCCTCGTTCCCGTCGCTGCGGTTCGATTCGAGATAGCGATTGAACGAGAGGCGGGCGTTGAAGATCAGAGTGGGCGTGGCGGTTCCCACCCAATCCAGCGCATAGGCCCGATTTTGCCTCTGTTGCGGCAACGGCCCATAGCCGCCGACACCGGTAAGTCCGTTCAACGTCTCCATCTCGTTGCGGTTATTCCAGGCGGCGCGGAAGAAGATCCGGTTAGCATTGCCGAAGTTCTGATCGAACTTCATGGCCACGTTGTGAAACCGGTCCACGTCCGCGTTGGTTCCGCTGCCCGGCAGGAAAAAGTTGAGGAGCGAATAGGCTTGGCCGGGGGTGGTGGTGTTGGGCTTCGGCTCGTAACTTAGGATCTTTTGCGCGATGGGGTCGATGCGGCTGGCCGGAATGAGATTTCCGGGGAAAGCCTGGCGTACCCAGGCGCCCGCGGCGTTGGCCTGGCCCGTCAGAGGATCGTAGATGGTAATCTTATTCCGGTTCCCATCGACAAGTTTGCTGAAATCGCCCTGCAAGAACTCCGGCGCCGGCACGGACGCCGTCAACGGGCTGGGCGTGCCGTCGCGGAACTGTTCGAAGGTGAACATGAAGAACGTCTTGTCTTTCCCGTGGTAGAGCTTCGGCACATATACGGGACCGTCGATCTCGCCGCCGAATTGATCCTGGTAGTGGCCAACCCGCGGCGCTCCGGAGGCGTTGTTCTGGAAGGAATTGGCGTCCAGGAAAGACCGCCGCATGAATTCGAACAGAGTGCCGTGCAGTGCGTTGGTGCCGCTCTTCAGCGAAACGTTCACGATTCCGCCGGAAGTGCGGCCGTACTGCGCGTCGTACGAGTTAGTCTGGATCTTGAACTCCTGGACCGCATCCACGGGCGGCACCAGCGCGATGTTGTTTCCGCCGGTCAGCGAGTTATTGGGCGCGCCATCCAGCAGGAATTCATTCTGCAGGTTGAAGCCGCCATTGATGCTCCAGTCGGCGATGGCGCCGTTGTCGAACGGCCGCTGGTAAATCAGATTGCCGTTATAATTGACACCCGCGACCAGGGCCGAGAGCATGAACGGGTTGCGCCCGTTCAGCGGCAGTTCCGAAACTCCCTGGTTGCTGATCACCTGGCCGCGGTCGGCCTTGGCGGCGTCGAGCAGCGGCGTTTCGTCCTTGACGACGATGGTCTCGGAGAGATCTCCCACGGCCAGGCGGATGTCCAAGGTGGCGCTCTGGCCCACTTCCAACGTCAACTCGTCGCGCGTAAATCTCTTGAAGCCCTTGGACTGAGCCGTCACGCGGTACTTGCCGGGCCGCAGCAAGGGAATGGTATAGTCGCCGCGGGCGTCGGTGGTCGCGGTGAGGGCTTCATTGGTTTCGATGTTGACGGCACTCACCGAACAACCGGGAACGCTGGCTTCGGTGGTGTCGGTGACCCGCCCCGTGAGTTTGGCGCGGAACTCCTGCGCGACCGAGAGGCCGGCGAATGCCAGTACGAATGCGGCCAACGTCGAGAACTTTCGATAAATCATGGCGAACTCCTCACATGGGATGTCGATTGGGAGCTGCCGGCCGCGAGCGCACGTCCCGGCGCCGCCCAACCACGACTAACCGTCTGAGCCGACGGTAACGCCAACGCGAGTCGAACGGATCTATCGAAAGTTATAGACGGGCGGAGAATTCGGAGGCGGATTGGCAATCGGCATGTCGGGATTCGGGTAGAGCCGACCAGGCCGAGTGCCACTCGGCCGCAGGATGCCATCCTGCCCCACATAAGGCAAACCGGACGGCTACCAATGGACGAGGCCGCGCTGCAGGGCGGTGACGGCGGCCTGCGTCCGGTCGGCCACGCCGAGGCGCGCCAGGATGGTATTGACGTGGCACTTCACGGTTCCCTCGGATATCCCCAGCGCATTGCCGATGGCCCGGTTGCTCAGCCCTTTGGCGATCAGAGCGAGAATCTGGCGCTCGCGCGGCGTGAGGTCGGAATTGGGAGTACGCGACTCCAGGGCGCGCGCGATCCCGGCCGGCAGATAGCGATATCCCGCGTGCACCTGCCGAACGGCCTGGAAGAGTTCCGCTTCGGGAGCGGCCTTCAGGAGATATCCCTGGGCGCCGGCCTCGATCGCCTGGTAAATGTCTTCATCGCCATCGTAGGTGGTCAGCACGATGACGTGGCAGCTCGCGTGGAGCCCCTTGATGGCGCGAATCGCCTCCACGCCACCCATGACCGGCATTCGCAAATCCATCAACGCCACGTCCGGCGCATGGCGCCGCACCATCTCCACCGCCTCGATTCCATCGGCGGCGCTTGCGACCACGGTCATATCCGGCTGCGAATCGAACAGCGCCACCAGTCCGGACCGAACCACCGGGTGATCGTCCACGATCAGGATTCGAATGCCGGCTGCGTTCTTCACGACGGCTCCCCATAGGCGCGTTTGAGCGGGACGCTCAAGCCGACCACGGTCCCCTTGCCGGGACCGCTCGACAGTTGCAGGCGTCCGCCCAACCGCTGCACACGCTCGCGCATGCCCAAGAGCCCGTAGTGCGGCCCCTGCTGGGCCTGGATGGCCGCCGGAACGAAGCCTCGGCCGTCGTCGGAAATTCGGATTTTCACACTCCTCCTGCGATACTGCACTTCGAGTTGGATGCTGGCGGCCGAAGCGTGACGGATGGCATTGCGGATGGCCTCCCGCACCACCAGCAGCAGGTTCTCCTCGGCGTCGGATTCGAGCCGGGCGGCCGTGCCTTTGAGGCGAATCCGGATGGGAATGCCGGCATCGCCGCCCATGCTGGCCGCCATTTCGGAGAGCCGCACGCCCAGGCTTTCGCCTGCATGGCTGTGCCGCAGATTCCAGATGGCGCGGCGCGCTTCGTCGATGGTGCAGCGCACCTGCTCGCGCGCCCGCCCCAACAGGTCGCGCGCCTTCTCGGGCGATTGCGCCTCCAGGCTGCCGGCCGCCTGGAGCAGCGTGAAGGCGCCTACGCAGCCCTGCACGAGCGTATCGTGCATCTCTCGCGCCAACCGGCTGCGTTCCTCGAGCACCGCCCGGAAGCGCAGCCGCTCGCGCCGGATACGGGCTTGGTGCATCAGCCAGATCGTAAGCAGTGCGCACGCCGCGCAGGCCGCATAGAACCACGTCGATTGGTAAAAGTGCGGCCGCCAGATTAGGGGCAGAATCCTCTCGGAGGGGTCGGTGGGCGCGCTGGCGTCGTACGCCTGGACGCGGAAGCGGTAGCTGCCGGGAGCGAGATTGGTGTAGTGCGCCACACGGGACCGGCGCGCGTCCACCCAATCGGCGTCGAAACCTTCCAGCTTGTAGCGGAAGCGAATGGCCTCCGGGGCGTTGAGCCGCGCCTCGGTGTAATGGATTTCCAGTTCGCCATGCCCCGGCCCCAGCCGCAACTCGCCGGTGGTGGGCGCCTGCCGCCCATCGGCGATAGCTTCTTCGACAATCACCGGCGGCAGCGGCTTGGGAAGCGGCCGCAGGGAAGTCATACGCACCACGCCGGCGGTGCTGGGAAACCACAGGCTGTCGCCGGACATGGCGCCCGCCGGTTGAATGCCGCCGGCGATCTGCCCGGCTTCGATATCCGCAAACGTGCCGGCCAGCGGCGCGCCCGCGGACCGGTCCAGGTCGGCTCTGGTGGTGGCGAAAACTCCGGAGGGGCCGCTCAACCAGAGCAACCCGCGCGGATCGCCAAGAATGGCGTAGATGGAATTGCTGGGCAGCCCGTTGCGGGTGGTAAACTGACGCACCGCGCCGCCGTGGACCAGGAACAACCCATCGCCCCGCGACCCCAGCCAGACATCGCTCCGCGCATCCTGGTACAGCGTCCACACAGGCACGCCGCGCAGTTTCCGGACGGCCTCGTCGTCGGCGAAAGCGCCATCGTGGAATCGCGCCAAGCCACCGTCGGTGCCGATCCAAACGTCGCCGTTTTCATCCGCCAGCAGCGCCCGGACGCTGGCATATGGAAGACCGCGAAACCCGGGGCCGAATTCCGTGCGCAGCGGATGAAAGCGTTCCATGGTTCCGCCGTGGACGCGAGTCAGCCCGCCGTTGGTGCCGATCCACACCGCTCCGTCGGCGGCCTGGCAAAACGCGCGGATGAAATCGTTAGTCAGTCCATGGCGGCTGGAATAGCGCTCGACGGCAGTGCGATCCCAGCGCACCGCCCCCATGCCGCCGGTGCCGAACCAGAGCGCCCCGTTGCGCTCGCGGAAGACGTTCAGGATGTCCAGGCCGCGCACGCCGTCCGGGAGATCGGCAGGCAAGAGCTTGCCGTCGCGGAGCCGATAGACGCGCCCGCTGGCGGCGACAATCCAAAGCGTTCCGGCCGCGTCTCGATACACCGTACGCAGGTTATCGTCGGGGGGCCGCGCACCCGTGGTGACCCGCGAAACACCTTCCGGACTCACCCGCAGCAGTCCATTGCCGGTGCCGAACCAGAGGTTGCTTTCGGAATCCTCCAGCACCGCATAAACCTGGTTGTCGGGCAGGGTGTCGGGCGCGGTCAGGGGTTGCGCTTTGCCATCCCGATAGCGGATCAAGCCATCGCCGAGCGTGCCGATCCACAGGTTGCCGGCGCGATCCTGCGCCAGCGTCTCCACCACGCGCTGCCGCGGGTCCACTTTTCTAAAAGCGGCTGCACCGGGATCCATGCGTTCCAGGCCGGTAACCGAACCGGCCCACACCGTGCCGTCGGCCGCCACCAGAACGGAGCGGAAAAACGCCCCGGGGCGCGGCAGGCGGAATAGCACCGGGTGGCCGGGCGTGTAGGCCATCAGGCCGGTGCCGGCGAACCACATCCGTCCCTGGCGATCTTCGGCCATGGCGCGGACCTGCATCCCGTGCATCCCGGCGCGGTTGTCCACCCTGACAAAACCCTCTCCCTGGCGGCGAAAAAGCCCCCATTCCGTGCCCACCCACAGTTCGCCGCGGGAGTTTTGAAAGATGGCGCAGATGTATGGATTGTCGATACCCTGGCGGTCGCCATACTCGCGGAAGGTCCCCTGCCGGTAGCCCAGTAGTCCACCGCCCTGGGTACCGATCCAAAGAGCGCCATCGGGTGTAGCCAACAGGGCGGAGATGTTGTTTTCATGGAACGCGGCGGTGTTTTCGCGAGTGAAGACGGTGAACCGCACGCCGTCGAAGCGCACCAGTCCGCCGGTCGTGCCGATCCACAGGTAGCCGTCGGCGGTTTGCGCCAGAGCTTGAATGGTGTCTTCCGGAAGCCCGTCATGGGTATGCCAGACGCGGCTGGTGTACCCGCTGAGCGAAAACGGCGGATTCCCGGCCGAGAGTGGGCCGCCCGCGACCCATGCCGTAAATAGAAGGATGCGCGCCGCCAACCGCATATGCCACGTAGACCGTACAGCATAGCGGATCGCGGCGTCTCATTTCATCCGCACGGGCGCGGCGGGGAAATTCCCAAAGCGGCCCGAGCGCCCGCCGTCGAGATATGGTGGGTGCGCAGCGAGGTTAGTAGCGAACTACACTCCCGAGACATTCGCGCATAACTGTCTAACTCTCCTGGGAAATCCGGACTTACTTCGCGCCGACTGCATTTCGTTGCAAACGCCCTGCGTGCACGGGCGGCGGCCGGCAAGAAGGGAGCCACGCAATGAGAGTTATAATAGTGGCTTCAACCGGGGAGAGTCGATGCTTTACAGGAAAGTGCCGAAGACCGGAGACGAGTTATCGATCCTGGGATTCGGCTGTATGCGCCTGGCGCAGAAGGACGGGCGGATCGACGAGGAAAGGGCGACCCTCCAGGTCCGCCACGCCATCGACGGCGGAGTGAACTATATCGACACGGCATGGCCCTATCATGGGGGCGAGAGCGAGCCGTTTGTCGGGCGGGTCCTCGCAGGAGGATACCGCGAGCGGGTGAGACTCGCCACCAAGTTGCCGACGTGGTTCGTCAAGAACCGCGCCGACATGGACCGCTTTCTCGACGCTCAACTGCGGAAGCTTGCGACATCCCGGATCGATTACTACCTGATCCACTCGCTTACGGGAGATCACTGGGACCGGATAGCGGCAATGGGGGTCGGCGAGTTTCTCGACCGGGCTAAGTCCGACGGACGGACCGTAAATGCCGGCTTCTCCTTTCACGGGATACGGGAAGATTTCAAGCGCATTGTGGATGCCTATCCGTGGGAATTCTGCCAGATTCAATATAACTTCCTCGACGAGAATCGCCAGGCCGGCGTCGAAGGGCTGAAGTACGCGGCGTCAAAGGGCCTCGCCGTGATCGTGATGGAGCCACTCCGCGGAGGCGTGCTGGCGGCATCCCCGCAGCCGCCGGCGATCGACGCGCTGTGGCGGGAGGCCGAGCGGCAGCGGACCCCGGCCGAGTGGGCGCTGAGGTGGGTCTGGAACCACCCGGAAGTTACCGTGGTTTTGTCGGGAATGAACGATGAGGCACAAGTGGAAGAGAATCTGAGGATCGCCGCCGACGCGAGTCCGGGCTCGCTGAGCGTCGGGGAAGCCGGCCTGGTCGGCAAGGTGAGCTTGAAATACCGCGAGATCATGCGGGTGGACTGCACGGGTTGCGGGTACTGCCAACCGTGCCCGTCGGGCGTGGACATTCCGGGCATTTTCGAAGTCTTCAACGCGGCTCACACCTTCGGAAAACCGCAGGAGGCCGCGTTCCTCTACGCGCTACGAGCGGGCGGCGTGCTTTCCGGAAAGCCGGCTTATGCCTCGCTATGCTCGCGCTGCCAGGATTGTCTTCCGAAATGTCCCCAGGGCCTGCAGATTCCGGATCTGCTGGAGCAGGCGGTCCGGGAGTTTGAGGGAGACGGGTTGCAGGACCGCCTGGCGTTTGCACGCAGCCTCTTCCACGCCTGAAAGCACTTACTCACTTCGCGTAAATAACAGCCACCGCGAAAGGACCGAGTTCAAGCTCCAACCCTGCAAACGGAGCCGTACGGGGGGGCGCGGAAGAATCGACCACGGACACTTCCGCGTCCTTCCATTCCTCCTTCAGCCTGACGATCTTTTTCGAATTGCGCTTGTTCACCACGAGCAACGCGCGGCCCTTGGGCGTGACGAATGCCTGCGTGACAATGTCGCCGGTTGCGCCGAGCGTCTGCACCAGTTTGTCGCCTGGCGCTAAGTGGTCGTGGATCAGCTTTAGCACCCAGAAGCGGGCATTCGGACTTCCGGTCTTCCAATCCAGCATGGTCACGCTGGGAAACTGCGTGGGGTAGCCGACAAGCTGAGACTCTCCGACAATGTCGATTCCCATGCGCATGGCCTCCACATAGACATACGCGTAGAGCGCTCCCGAGGCATTCCAATAGATATCGGGAATGGTGTCCTTGCCCTCAGGATCGCCGGGGAGGATATTGCCGATCTCATCCAGAGTGGTGCGCGTTTCGGGTGAAAGGCGCTGGCGGATCTGCTCGACATAGCGGACCGTGGTGAGGAACCGGTCGGCCTGATCGAAGAAAGTGTACTGCCAGTGATCCGGAGTTTCGGATGGCGCCGGCATTGCATAGAAGTGATACGAGATCATGTCGAGCGGAATGCCGGGGCGATGATTCTTGTGGTCGAGGAAGTACTCGAACATGTCGGGATGCTCGCTGGGATAGGCGAGCGCCAGGCCGACGAACCGGGTCTGGGGCGAGACGGCGTGCACGGCGGCCACCACCGCGTCATAGCGCGCGGAATATTCCTGCGGCGACATCCCGTGCTCCAACTCGGGCTCGTTGAAAACTTCCCAGTACGGGATCTTGAAGTGGAAGTTGGAGATGTGCCGCTGGCCCTGCCGGTCGGTGAAGCCGCCCCGGGTATACCAACTCACCAGGCGAGCGTAGTAATCGCCCAAATCCTGCAAGCCACCCTCGCGGAGGTCCTTACCCTCGGTGTATTTCCAGGTTACCTCGTCGGGGTCGGCCGGATAGGTCACGGGCTTGTCGGCCTTAAAAAGCCACGCGGGGATGGTGCTGAAGTTAAGAATTGTGGTATGGCCTTCGGTAGCATTGAAGAAATCGACGGTCATCGGGTCGATCAGCGACGTGTCCCAGACACCCGGCTCAAGCTCGGCGACCGCGAGTTTCGGGTAGGGGAGCCAGGGAACATAGCGGACATACTCGGCGCCAAGATCGTGCAATGCACGAAAGGCGGAATCGTGAATGGCGGACCCACGGCGCAGCGGCGGATTGACGACCACCTGCAGGGTTGGCGTGGTTGTGGAAACGCGGGAGACGGCGTCCCACCGAATGTCCAGGTTCGGAGCGCTCTGCGCGTGGACCAGTGTCAAAGGCGAAACGCAGAGCAGTAGAAACGAGGCGGAAGCGCTGATTAGTCGCATAGCTTGTAAGTATATTGACATCCTAAAGGCTCTCCGAGTGCAGGGATCCGGCTGTCTTGGCAGATGGCATCAAAGCCACCAAGGCCGCACTCAGCAAGGCGAGCGCAAAGACAATTTCCAGCGGGACCGCATAGCCGCCCCAGCGCTCACGCAGGGCCGATACGGCAAACGGAAACCAGGTGAGACCGATCATATCGGCCGGCACGATGACGGCCATCACCCGAGATATGGACTCGGTGCCTAACTGCTCGGCGGCGACCAGCGGAATCAACATATAGTCCGCGCCCATGCTTAGGCCGAAGAGCACGGCAAAACCGTATGGCGTACCGGGGGGATGGACCGACAGCAGAAGCAGGACGCTGCACGAGACAAAGGCATACATCACCACGGTCAACCACTTCTTGGAGTACCGGTCCGCCATCCAGCCGACTAACAAACGCCCGGAAATACTGGATGCCATGATGACGAACAATGCTTGACCGAATGTGAAGTTGAGGACATCCTGCGGGGCAAAACCGAGATCCTTGAAGATCAGCTTCATGTGCTGGTTGACGGCTCCGATAGCGCCGATGGAACAGACGCTTCCCACCAGGAGCAGCCAGAACGCGCGCTGCCGCAGAAGAAACGCGTACTTGGGTCCCTCGGGTTGCGGACACCCGGGACTCCCGGGATCACCGTCCGGATACAATCCCATTTCCGATGGCCGGTTTCGGATGAATGCCAGCACGATAGGCCATGCCAGAAGTGTCGAAAGGCCCACTACTGCCAATGCGACGCGGAAGCCGAACGCTTCAGTGAGGGGCTTGGCTATGTACTTTGCCGAGATCGCTCCTAAGAGGCCGATGCCGGTGTACATGATACCCATGGCCCGGCCACGCATCCGATGAAACCAGTGTGCTATGAGGATCTGGTGGGGAATCGGCCCGGAGAGGATGTAGCCGATCATGAAGAGAACCCAGAAAAGGAAGTAGAGCCATAGTTCGCCGTGGGACAGAGATAACATCACCAAGGAAGCCGAAGTAATGGCGGTGCCCGCCAGAATCACTTTGCGCGGGCTCCAGCGCTGTACCAGCAGCGGCCCCGACCAAATAGTGAGTAACGTTGCCAGAGGAAAGCCCAGGGTCACCACGGACCGGGACCATCCGAACCCGCCTTTGGCAGGGCTTAGTTCGAAGTAATCGTAGAAAAACGGCAGAGCGTAGTACGGGATGCCGACGGCGATCCCGAAAGTCAGGAAGCAGGCGGCGGTGACGCACCAGCCGTAATAAGGCCGCTTGGGGCTCACACCGCCTCGAACGTATGGGTGACTTCGAAGACGGCCTGGACCGCGCGACGGCGGATCAGCACCAGCGCGACATCGTCGCCGGCATTGGGGCCGGGGCCCTTGCCGCAGAAAACCTCGGTCCCCGGAACGCCCTTCACCCGCAGCGTGAAAGCGGCGCCCTGGTTCTCCCAGCGGGCCGTCCAGTCGCCATCGGTGCGGCCTTCGGAGACCGCACTAATGTGCTGATACCCGCTCGAAGTGGCGATCGGTCCGCTCCGTGGATGCATGTCGAGCGAAACCTTGAGGGCTCCTTGCGCGTGGAAAGCCCAATCGTAGATATGGTCGGTCTTCGATTCGCACTCGAAGCGATCTTCCAGCGTGATGCCGCACAGCCGCAGGCGCCGTCGAAACACCACTCCCGGGTACACTTCGACGAGGCCTTCGAGGACAGTCTCGTCGCCGGCGGCGCTCCACTCGGTCACTTTGGCGTCCGCGATGGGTTGCTGTTGCTGATCCACGCTTACCGTGTTGTGTGAAACGGTGGCTTTGTACCACTCGAAAAACAGCGGCACGCCGTAGCCGATCGACCCCGGGTCTACTCCAAACATCTTACCGGCGCCATAAGTGAGGATATTCAACTTATCCGGATGGCCGTGGCCGCTGCCATGGATGCCAAACCGCGCGGCGACGCTAACCGACGGCGAGCGCAGCATGCCGTAGCCGGCCTCCCGGAGCAGCACGCTGCGTTTTCCTATGGGACCTCCCGGGGGAATGGTCTCCGCTCCGTAGAGCAATGCCTGGAGCGAATTGCGTTTCGCCAGGGAGAGCACCTGGCCATGCTCCTCGCGCTTCCAACGTGCGAAGGGAATCTCATACAGCAGCGCCCACTGGCTCAGCGGCGGACCGGGATTGTCGTTGAACCCGGGCACCGTGCCATCGGGAAAGGCGAGCGCAATAGGAGCCTCGAAAAGCGATCGATAGTGCCCATTGGCGTATAAGTCGATACCGTTGTGCCGGGCGGCTTCGAGCAGCGGCCACAGCCCGGAAAGCGTGTAGTGATGATAGCCGAGCGATGCTTCGTACCATAGGCCACCGGGCAGCACGAAGCGCTCCATCAGAATACGGAAACCTCGCACGGGGTGGTCCAGGGCCTCGGAAACCAGATCCCGATTGTCGGTGGCGAAACCGATGCAAGCGGTCGCCGTGTCCTTCCAGCACTGGATGTTCGGCAGGTCGGCGTAACTTCTGCCTACGATGATGTCCGCCGCTGCGGTAAGCAGATCCTCCTCGATCTGTTTGCGGTCCGATTGGCTTAGTGTGCCACGAACCAGGGAGTACCCCCAAGCCATGGGAATGACCCACGTACTTTCATCCAGCACCTGGCTCATGACGCGAGCGCTGTTCACGGAGTCTTTGTTGTAAGGGTCGTGGCGCGGATACGAGGAGTACCGCTGAGCATAGCCGAGCAGCAAGTCGGCGGCTCGCTTGGCGAATTCCGGCCGGCCGGTGAAACGAAATGCCAGGCCCGCATCGCGAACCGTGGCGCTGTTCCCGGAATGAATGCGAGAGATATAGACGGAATCGTAGGGCTCGCCGGTGTAGATAGTGTTGCACTTGGGACAGCGGTGTTTTGTCGGCGAATCGGCCACCAGGGTTGCGCCGTCCTTTTTGCACGCGTACCAGTGGCCCCACTGACCGCCACGATCGGGGATGTCGATGGGTTTGGCGATGGCGGCTTCCGCTCTGGCTAGCAATTCTTTGAGTGCGTCACCAGCCCAATCGCAACGCTTCGCCTTGGCGAGCACCGCGTCGATCTCGGGTTGGTCGAGCAGCAGGTAATTCGGCGCCTTCTCGGCAGCCAACTTAACAGATGGAATGGCGAGCGCACCGATGGTGGCCAACGCTTCGCGTCGATTTAGCATAACTCGTCTCGCATCGGCTCAACGGCCTTTCAGTTCGAAAGAATAAGTTCCGGAGACGGTCTCCAGCACTATGTCGATGCCGGCATCGCGCGCCCCCGACACTCCCGGCGCACCGGCCACGAAGGCGCCGGTCCTCCAGACCGCCTGGTTACCTTCGAGAATTACGATATCCGACAAGTTGAACTTCGGGAGATGGACCTCAGCGGTGCTACCGGCCGGAATGGTAACATCGAGTTTCACCGAATCTGGTTCTCTGGACCAGGACGAAGATACCGTGCCGCGAATGGTCTCGATAGAACCGGAAGCCCATCGCAAATCGCGGACCATCTGCGGCTGTATGCGAATGCGGCCATAGCCGGGCGATTTCGCGTCGGGGTTGATGCCCGCCAGGGCCGTGTAGAGCCACGCCCCGACGCTGCCCAGCATGGGATGGTTGTGGGAGTTCATGGTGGGGCCGGTGCGATTCTGCCAAAGTTCCCATACCGTGGTTGCGCCATTGGCGATCATGTATCCCCAACTTGGATAGGTGGTCTGGGTGGCGAGGTCATAGGCCAAGTCAGACCCTCCGGCTTGCGTCAGCGTAGGAAGCAGATACTTCGTACCGAGAATCCCAGTAGACAGGTGCGTATCCCTGCCGATGATTTGATCCCGGAGATTCCCGTAGACCGGACGCTGCAACGCCGGGGGAGTGATTCCGAGAAACAGGGGAAGAGTCAGCGAGGTCTGCGACCCGTTGCCGTAAGTGCGGTCCTCGGCGTGGTAGAAGCGAGTTTGAAACGCCGCGGCAACCTCGTCCGCCAGCTTGCGATAACGTTCCGCTTCGGCGTTCTTGCCCAAGATGGCCGCGGTTTTCGCGACGATATCCACGCTCCAGAAGTAGTAAGCCGAGGAAACCAGGTTACCCGGCGTCGGCTCGATGGAAACCCAGTCTCCGTATTTGACGTAATCCAAGGTTCCGTTCACGCTCTTGGAACGGAGAAACTCGGCCCATGCGCGGATGCCATCGAAATGTTGCTCCAGAATGCGCCGGTCGCCGTACTGGTGATACATATACAAGACCAGAAGAGGATACGCCGAACCCCATGCGGGATCGGCCGGGGCGTAGCGTGCCGGTGGGACCATATCGGTGACCGCGCCCGTCTCGTTCTGGCTGTCGCGAATGCTGCGCAGGAAGTTGGTGTAGAACGCCGCCACATCGTAATTCACCATGGCGGTCTCGGCGGCAACGTGGGCGTCGCCCATCCACCCCATGCGTTCGTCGCGCTGGTCGCTATCGGTCGGAATGCTGTGCAGGTTGGTGCGCGTGCTCCACACGGCGAGGCGCTGGATCTGATTCAGCAGGTCCTTCGAGGAAGCGAAGCCTCCGATGGGAGTAACATCGCTGTGCACCACTCTGCCGAGGACCGAGTCCGCCCTGGGCACTCCGGGGAAACCCGTGACCTCAACGTACCGGAATCCGTGGTAAGTGAAGCGGGGTTCGTACACTTCGCCTTCCTGCGCTCCCCGGAGAGTATAGGTGTCGGTGGCGCGCGCTTTCCGCAAGTTATCGACATTCAGCGTGCCATCGTCGTACAGTAACTCGGCGTAGCGCAACCGCACGGTAGCGCCCACGGGGCCACGCACCCGGAGACGAACCCAGCCGCTAAAGTTCTGGCCCATGTCATAGACAAAGACGCCGGGGCGCGGGTTCGTCATGCGGAGGGGAACGATGCCGGCCACTACGCGGATTGGCGGCATTAACTGCGCGGAAAGGACACCCTTCGGAGCGTCGTTCAGTGTGACCGGTTTCCACGCGCGGTCGTCATAGCCGGGCAAGTCCCAACCGGGAGTTTCCTGGCGCGCGTCGTATAGCTCGCCGTTGTAGATGCTATCGGCGAGAATCGGTCCCTGAGTGGCCTTCCACGATCCGTCCGTTGCGAGGACGAGACTCTTGCCGTCCGCAGTTTCCACGGCGATCTGCAATATCGCGGCGCGAGCGTGGTACCAGCCCTCTCCGAGCATGATACCGACGGCGTTCGATCCCTGGCGGAGCCGGTCTGTTACATCGTAGGCCGCATAGAGCACCCGCTTGTCGTAGGCGGTGGTGCCCGGATCGAGGACGTGGTCACCCACTTTTTCGCCATTGATCCGCAATTCGTAGTAACCAATACCAGCTACGTAAGCGCGAGCCCGGCGCACCTTGGCAGGCAACGAATACTCCTTGCGAAGTTGGTTTCCGCCGCGGATCCACTGGGCTTTCCAGTCCGACGGAGAGAACAAGCCGGTATCGAACCTGGCGATTGAGCTGTAAAGGCTGGCGTCACCGTTCCCGTCCCAGTAGCGAACTTTCCAGTAGTATGTCTTGTCGCTGTGGAGCGGCTTACCGCCAAATACTATGTGAGTGAACTCTGCCGACTCGACCTTGCCGCTGTCCCACTGATCTCCCTTGGACGCCGCCGGTTCCGTGGAGACTAGCACCTGGTATGCCGTCTGGCGCGATCCCCGCGCGCTGTTATCGAGCAGCCAGAAGAACCGCGGGTTGGCGACATCGACTCCGATGGGGTCGGTGAGATACTCGCAGCGCAAGCCAGACGGAGGCGCGGGAGCGGCCGAAGCGGCCATCGGCAGCAACAGCGCGAATACCAGCGGAAGAAGTGGCCGCATTACACGCGCTCGGGGACAACATAGGGAGCGCGATATTCGCGGCGCAGCAGCGCCTCGGCTTCCGGGTCTCCCAGCGCGCCGGTGCGCGTATCGACTTTCAGGGTCCGTCCCGTGCGGTAGCTGATGTTTGCCAGATGACATAGATTGGCCGACAGAATGCCTTCGCTGAGCGGCGCAGTAAGATCGTTCGAGTTTCTGCTCTTCACGGCTTTTAGAAAACTGGCCAGGTGCGGTCCGGTATCCCAGGCTTTCTTTTCCTGGAAGGGCTCGTCCATGATTTTCTTGCGGTCGTCGCCATGGTAGACGCGGAAGCCATTCACGTCCACCGCCATGTAACCTTCCGAACCGTAGAAGAGGTCGCCGATGAGGATGTTCTCTTCCGGGTTAGTGGGCAGGCCGCGCACCTCGAAGACAAGCTGGCAGTCTCCATAGTCGAAGGTCGCCATCAGCGTGTTAGGCGTCTCCTGGTCGTCCTGGTACACGCATTTACCGCCGGTCGCGCGCACTTCTTTAGGCCACTCGCTCCGGTTGAGGCCCCACCGCGCGATATCCAGTTCGTGAACCCCCTGATTGCCGATGTCGCCGTTTCCGGTGTCCCAAAACCAGTGCCAGTTGTACTGAAAGCGATTCATGCTGAAGGG
>Ga0181529_10000596_pt1 | contig 51902 bp, 39 predicted proteins | sample PEATcosm2014_Bin_36_FD_119763 | JGI IMG/M metagenome (GOLD analysis project Ga0181529, IMG submission 119763) | Peatland microbial communities from MTU Mesocosm Facility, Houghton, MI, USA - PEATcosm2014_Bin10_30_metaG | ecosystem: Environmental > Terrestrial > Soil > Wetlands > Peat | place...
CCGGCGTCGGTCACTTCGAGGCCGACGGGCTTGAGCTTCACGAGGCCGTCGGCGGCAAACGGCGCGAGCGCGGCGAGTTCCTTTTCAAAATGCTGCTCGAAGTTGATGCCGAGCTTCGCGCTCATCGCAGCGAAATCGAGCGAGAGGTCGCACATCGTGCGCATGATGGTTTCGCGGCGGATCTTGTCCTCATCGCTCACGATGTAAGCCTTGTGCAACGGCACATTGCCCGCGTCCACGGCGGTTTGATACTTCGGCAATTCCTTCTCGTTTTGCCAATAGACATCGGGCGTTTGCGAAACGGCACTCATGCCGAACGCGTAAATGTCCGAGCCGGCGCGCGTGCTGTAACCTTGGAAATTACGCTGAAGCTGCTTGTTGCGCTGCGCCACGGCGAGTTCGTCGTTCGGCTTCGCAAAATGATCCATGCCAATATAGACGTATTGGTTGTCGGCGGTGAGCCGTTCGATGACGAGCTTGAGGACTTCCAGTTTGCTTTCCGGCGTGGGCAAAACTTTTTGCTCCAGAATTTTCTGCGACGGCTTGATCCACGGCACATGCGCGTAGCTGAACACCGCGAGACGGTCGGGCTTCATTTCCAGCACCGTGTCGAGCGTTTCGTTGAACGAGGCCGGCGTCTGGTGCGGCAGGCCGTAAATCAAATCGAGGTTGATCGAGCCATAGCCGAGTTCGCGCATCCAGTCCATCGCCTGCTGCGTCATTTCACGCGGCTGGATGCGATGAATCGCTTCCTGCACGACGGGATTAAAATCCTGCACGCCCATCGAGGCGCGGTTGAAACCGATTTCGCGCAACGCTACCATGTGTTCGCGCGTGAGCCGGCGCGGATCAACCTCCACGCTAGCTTCGATGTCCGGTGAAAACGTAAAATGCTTGTGGATGATTTCGCCGAGCCGGCGAATTTCGTCCGGGCGCAAAAATGTCGGCGAGCCACCGCCGAAATGGAGCTGAACCGCCTTGCGCTCTTTGTTCAGCATCGGCGCGAGCCGGGCGACTTCGCGACCAAGATAATCAATGTAATCGCGGCCTTTGTCGTGGTTGAGCGTGATGACGGTGGTGCAGCCGCAAAACCAGCAAAGCGTTTCACAGAACGGAATGTGGAAATAAACTGAAATATCGCGCGGCGTGCGGTTGTTATCCTGGATCTTCGTGGAAAGCTGTTCCCACGTCACCGTGTCGGTGAACTTGGTCGCGGGCGGATAGCTGGTGTAACGCGGCCCGGCCACGTTGTATTTTTTCACCAAATCCAAATCTACGTTCAATGTTTTCACAAAATCAGTTTAGCCACAGAGGCACAGAGAGGCAGAGAAAACAAACACGAGGTCCGATCTGGAAAAAGTTTTCCAGCTCTGTGCCTCTGCGGCTCTGTGGCAAATTTTTCATTTGAATGATTTTACAGTCTCCACCAAGGCGGCGATATTTTCCAGTTTTGCCGCCGGCGTCAGGCCGTGGCCGAGGTTGAATATGTGGCCCGGCCGGCCGCGCATGGCCTCGAGAATTTTTTTGGTTTCCGCCACGACTACTTCCGGCGTGGATTCGGCGATATGCACGGGCGAAAGATTTCCCTGCATCGCGATTTGCGATGGGATGATCTTCCGTGCTTCGGCGATGGAAGTCTGCCAATCAATGCCGAGAATGTTCGCGCCGCTGGCGATGAGGTCCGGCCAGTTGCCGTGCGTGCCGAGGGAGAAATTGATGACCGGAACTTTGCCGCCAAGATTGGCAATGATTTGATCCGTCCAGCGCCCGCTCGCCTCCTGAAATTCCGCCGGCGCGAGATGGCCGCCGTGGCTGTCGAAAATTTGGAGCGCGTCAATGCCGGTGGCGATTTGCATTTGCAAATAAGCGGTGACGGCGGCGGTCAATTTTTCCGCGAGCGCGAAATACGTTGTTTTGTCCTCACGAAATAGTTGCAGCGCGCGGCTGTATTTCGGCACGCTCGCGCCTTCCATCATAAAAGTTGCCAGCGTCCACGGCGAGCCGGTGAAACCCAGCAGCGCCGTCTGGTCGCCGAGTTCCTTCCGCAAAATTCGCAAGGCTTTATCCACATAGCTCAAGCGCTCAACGACGCGTTCGACCGAAAGTTTTTCAATGTCCGCTTTGCTCGTCACCGCAAAATCCATCACGACGCCGCCGGTTTCCTTGAAATGATACGTCTGCCCCAGCGCCTCGGGAATCACCAGGATATCGCTGAACAAAATCGCCGCGTCGAACCCGAATCGGCGCACCGGCTGGAGCGTGACCTCGGCGGCGAGTTCGGGATTCTGGACAAGTTGAACGAAGGTGTAAGTTTCCTTGAGCTTGCGATATTCCGGCAGCGCGCGGCCAGCCTGGCGCATGAGCCACAGCGGCGGACGGTCCACCGGCAGGCAGCGCGCGGCATTTCGAAAGCGCTGGCGCGCAGTCAAAATCATGTCCGGCTTGCGGCTAACTTCATCCGGTTTATCGGTGGAGACGTTCATTGGACTTCACACTCACTTAAACCAAGTTTAGGAAAATATGATAGACGATGAAAGCGGCAATATAAGCCAGGCCGGTCATATAAAAAATCTGGAACAGCGGCCATTTGAGGCTGTTCGTTTCGCGGCGGACGACGACGGAAGTGGCGAGACATTGCGCGGCGAGAATATAATAAACGAGCAGGCTCATGCACGTCGCGGTGGTGAAAACCGGCGCGCCGTTGCTGCGTGCCGCGTGACGCAGCGTGTCGTAAAGCGACGTGCGGTTTTGTTCCGCCGCATCTTCACCCACACCATAAACAACGGCCAGCGTGGAAACAATCACTTCGCGCGCGGCGAACGAACTGATGATGCCGATGCCAATCTGCCAGTCGAATCCGAGCGGTTTGATGGCCGGTTCAATGACATGGCCGATTTTCCCCGCAAAGGAATTTTGCAAGGCGCTTTGCGCGGTCAAGTGTCCGGCCGTGGCGCGAAGTTCGTCGGCTTGTTCTTTGTCGCCAGATTTTTCGAGTTGCGCGGCTTGCGCTGTCATTGCCGCTGCGGCGGCGGGCGGCGCGGACTTGGGATAATGCGAAAGCGTCCAGAGCAGCAGCGAAATCAGCAGGATGATTGTGCCGGCCTGTTTCACAAAAATTTTCGCGCGGTCGAACGTGTGCAGGAACGCCGTGCGCAATCCGGGCAGACGATACGGCGGCAGTTCGATCACCAGCGGCTTGCTGCCGCCCGGCAGAATTGTGCGCTGGAAAATCCACGCCATGCCGAGCGCGAAAAAGATTCCCGTCGCGTAAGCTCCCGTGAAAACCAGCGCGGCCTTGAACGGCGATTGCGGAAACAGCAGCGCCGTGATCATCGCGTAAATTGGAATTCGCGCGGAGCAAGCCATCAGCGGCGCAACGAGGATTGTCGCCAGCCGGTCGCGTGGATTTTCCACCACGCGCGCGGCCATGACGGCGGGGATCGCGCAGGCGTGCGCGGAGAGCAGCGGCACGAACGCCTTTCCCGGCAGGCCGAGCTTGCGCATGATTTTATCCATCACGAATGCGGCGCGCGCTAGATAGCCAGTGTCTTCGAGCAGCGAAAGCGCGAAAAACAAAATGCAGATTTGCGGCAGAAAAACGAGGATGCCGCCGACGCCGCCAATCACGCCGTTGACGAGCAGGCTTTGCAAATCAGGTTGCGTGACCTGTGCAGCAACCCACGTTCCGATGGTCGCGAACAGATGGTCAATGAGCTGCATCGGGATTTTGGCCACCCAGAAAATCAGGAAAAAAAATGCGAGCATCACGGCGAGAAACGCGACGACACCCGTGACGGGATGCGTCAAAAATTTGTCCAGTTTTTCCGTGCGCTGCGGACGGCGCAGGGCGGCGGCGTTCATCACCTTTGCCGAGACGGATTCGGTCCATTCGTATCGTTTTTGATACGGGCAGGTGGCGCAGGTTGTGACGCAATGCGTTTTGAAATGAGCGGCGGGTTCAATCGCGGCACAGCCGGCGAGCCGCTCGATTTCACGCCGCAATTCGTCTATGCCCCTGCCGGTGCGCGCCGCGACCGGCACGACGACGCAGCCGAGTTCGGCGCGAAGTTTTTCCACGTCAATGCGGATGTTCTCGCGCTCGGCCATGTCCATCATGTTCAGCGCGACGATGACCGGGCGTTTCAATTCCAGAACTTCGCCCGCCAGAAAAAGATTCCGCTCGAGATTCGTCGCGTCCACGACGACCAGCACGGCGTCTGGCGCGGGCTGTCCCGCGAGCCGTCCGCGCATGGCGTCGCTCGCCAGCTTTTCCTCCGGCGCGGAACTTTCCAGGCCATAAAGTCCGGGCAAATCAACCAAGGTGATTTCTTGGCCACCGATGGTCGTCTTGCCGATTCTTCGCTCAACCGTTGTGCCGGGAAAATTTGCGGTCTTGGCGCGCAATCCGGTCAGCGCGTTGAACAGCGTGGTCTTGCCCGCGTTCGGATTGCCGACGAGCGCCAATGTGAACGCGCCTTTTATTTGTTGCGGCAGCGGTGCAATTGTGATTTTTCCAAGCTGGCGGCTTCGCGGGAAAATTTCCGCGACGGGCGAACCTGAACCGTTTGAATGGAAATCACTCATGTCAGGAAAGATTTTGCAACGCGCAAGCTACGGGCGCGCAGACCTCCAGCCACACGCGCGCGGCGAGCGAGGCCGACAGGCCAATGCGCGAGCCGAAAATCTTGATGATGAGCGGGTCGCCGGATTTAACGACTTCAATCTGGCGTCCGACGCAAAGGCCGAGCGTTTTGAGGCGTTGGATGTCCTCACCATCCGTTTCGATGCGGCGCACCACGGCGCACGTTCGCGGCGGAAGTTCATCCAGCCGCGTCTCGTGAACAATTGTCGAAATCACCGTCGTCATTTCAAAATGACTTTAAGCGATGGAGTGGTTTCGGCTAACCCTATTTTGCTATCTATTGAACAAATATTGCTTGGCCGCAAACTCATTTGCCCGGTCAGGAAAAAGTTTTCCGCTCAATACGCCGTGCTCTTGTGCTCCACGCCGTGGCATGTCAGCGAGCAGACGCCTTTGAACACGCCGGTCGAGGTGTAGCTCAACTGGCCGAGCGAATTGGTGCTGACATACGTCGTGTTGAAATTGACCAGGTGCGGCGCGTTGACGATGCCGTGGGAATCGTGGCACGTCGTGCAGGCCGCTTGATCCGTGACGACATGGGATTCATGAAAACGGAAGCTGGTGTTGCTCAAGACGACCGAGCGGCTGTGGCATTTGTAGCACAGCGCGTAGGCTGCTGGGCTTTCGGCCTGAAAATCCGTCAGCGCGAGATTGCGCTCCAGCAACGGGCGGAACGCCGAGCCGTGCGGACCGTTCGCGCCGCCGCCGCCCGCGCCGGGGCTGCTGTCACTGTTGTGGCAGTCGGTGCAATAAATGATGCTGTTCACATTCCACGTCGGCGAAATCAAACTCGGCACGCTCGTAGAATTTTTCCCGGCGGCCTCGACCGGATGAAAGCTCTGGTTGCCGGTCGCGAATTGCAATCGTGTGTTGTTCTGCGGAAATTGCCGCGTCACCGTCGCCGGGCCGCGCTCAATGCTGTCGGCGTGGCAGCGGAAACAAACTTCGTATTCCTTCTGCGCCGGCTTGATGATGCCGCCCGCCGACGTGACGCCGACAACCCCGGCCATCGCGCCGGAAATGTTCGGCGCGACGGCGGTTGATTTGTTCGCCGCGTGAGAATTATGGCAGTCGGCGCAGGTGACGTGGCGTTCCGGCGGATTGATCGGGTCTTCGTCCGGGGTGTGCGAATCGCTGTTGAGCGTGATCGGGTGAACGCTGATTTTGTCAAAATCCGCCTCGACATTTTTTTGAACCGTGGTGCCGTTGTGGCAGACGAAGCAATTTTGTTCGGGCACGGCGGACTGCATCAGAAATTTTCTGCCGCCGGCGTTGTGGGTGACGTGGCAGCTTTCGCAGCCAATGGCCGCCAATGTAGACGCACGAACTGCAAGTGCCTTTGCACCGATTGAATTTTTTGCGACGCCGGAAATTTTTGCGGACACCGCCGCCGGCACGATGACCGATGAAATCGCGTGAGCGGATCCACTCCACGAATTTGGCTGATGGCAGGTAAGGCATAACATTGAGCCGTTGTTGTTCATCACCAGGAAATTTCCATACTGGTCGTTGTGCGGATCGTGGCAGGAGGTGCATTGCAGCAGGCTTTGCTTGTCGAGCCTCACCGCGCCGGTCAACTGGCTGGGGTCTTTGATTTCCGAATCGCGTGCCGCGAGAGCTGAATCGTAGAGGAATGAAATCGGATGGTCGGCGGACAAATCCGTGCCAAGATTGTTCGGGTCACCGACCGGCATCATCGTCGTGCCGCCCTGCATGGCAATCGGCGTCGTGCGGCTGCTCACATTGCCGAGCGCGACTGTGCCGTCGTGACAGCTCAAGCACAGGCGCGACGAGCCGTTGGGCTGCGGGATGTTGATGTTCAATGTGGTCATCCGCGAACTGCTGTAGACAATATAATTGGTCTCGCCGGACATGGCATGGTTCCACAACGGCGTCACGCCGCTCGCGCGATGAACCGTGTGGCAAAAAACACAGGCATCCGCTTCCGAACTTGCCTTGATGGTGCCGGGGCCGTTGACGGAAAGGTTGTGGACGGAATTGACGACGCTGTCCGCCTTCGCTTCGCTTCGGCGCGACAAGTCCGCCAGCAACAAAAGAAACATCAATCTGAAAATGTATTTTTGAAACGTTTTCATTGGCCGCCGAGGTATTTGAAAATCTGCACGCGACGATTGTAGCCATCGGCGATGTAAATGGTGTTGTCCGGCGCGATGGCGATTCCATTGGGCAAACCAAATTCGCCCGCGCCGGCACCGCTCTGGCCGAAGTTCAAAAGCAACTGGCCGGTGGCGTCAAAAATCTGCACGTTGTCAAACACGGCGTCGGCGACGTAAATGTGACCGAAGGAATCCGCCGCGACGCCCTTGGGCCGGCCAAAATGTCCCGACGTGTCGCCGCTGCTGCCGAATTGCGAGATGAATTTTCCGTCGTCGGAAAAAATCTGGATGCGGCAGTTCAACGAATCCGTCACGAGCCAGTGGCCACCGGCGTCGCCGGCGATGTGCGTCGGGAAATTGAACTCGCCCGGGCCGGTTCCGCGTTTACCAAATTTGAAAATAAAATTTCCGGCAAGGTCAAAAACGGAAACGTCGTGCGCCTGCGAATCCACGACCGCGAGCGAATTGCCGGAAATCGCCAGCCCGACCGGGCGGACGAGCGAATTGGTAATTTCAAAGGCGGATTTGCCGTCGTCGCGGAAAGCCAGCACCTTGCCCAGCGCGGAATCGGCGACGTAAAAAATTCCGTTGCGCCTTGCAACTGCAACCGGCGAAACGAACGCCGTTTTCCCCGATGCCGGATAGCGCCGCCATTTTTTATGTGTGAAATCCAGGTAGCAGACCAGGTTCGCGCCGGTGTCGGTCACGCAAAGATTACCATTTTCGTCTAATGCGAGGCCGAAGGGTTTTTGCAACGCGATATTTTCGCCGTTTTCGCCGGTGAGCCAGTGGCCGAAGCGCGTGAAGATCGAGAGGCTCTGGCCGATGTCGCGCGGGCCGTGCAGGCTGCGGACGTAGGCGATGCGCGGCTGGTCGGGCGGCGGCGGCCAGACGGGCAAGGATTTTTCCGACGCGGCTGGCGGCGACGTTGCGCACGAGGCAAGCAGCGCCGCGACGAGCGGCGCGAAAATCCATTTTGCTGGAAGGTTTTTTTTCACGTTCAAAAATTCCGGCGCATCCGCATAAAGACATAATTCCGTTCAAGCGATTCGGCGGTATACTGCTGGCTTTGAAATTCCCAGCCAAGGTGCAGCTCCAGCTTGCCGATAAACCAGTTGAGATAGCTGCGCGCAACGATCAAATTTTGATCCTCGCCAGCGCCGTTGTTTAGTTCGTAACCCACTTCGCTGTTCCAACTCAAGCCTGAAAAGGGCTGCCATTCGCCGCGGGCGGTAAAGGAATAATAGGTCGTGTCCGACGACGGACCCGATCCGGTGTTTGGATAAAAGCTCCATTGCTGGCGCATGTCAATGCCTGCGGTCGTGTGCGGCGAGGTGCGCCGCGAGTAGGCTTCTGACAAGGTGACGGATTGATAGCTGTAAAGCGAGGAATGGCGGTCGGTGTAATTGGCGTCGGCACGGAAGCCGTTCCACGAAGCGTCGCCACCGGCCTGGAGTTCGGAAACATTTTCCAGCACAAATCCCGGCGTGTCGGACTGGTTGTCGTTCAAATTATAGCGCGCGTAAATGCCCGCGCGTTGATGCCAGAAGTCGAGGCGGATTTGAAACTGGTTGTTGAACACCGAGTAGTTGCCGGTCGGGTTGGGCTGCACGGTGTAATTCACCTGGACGGCGGGCGAGGCGGACACATTGACATGATTCGGACCGGTGCTGTAAATCTGGATCTGCCACGGGTCGGTCGTGGTGATCACGTCGTAATCGCCGGCGGGCGCCGCGCCCTGCACGAGCGTGACGGTGCCGGAGCCGTTGTTGAACGTGACGTTTTGAACGGCCTGATCGAGGGGCTGCGTCAAAAAGAAAAGGCCGTTGACCGGAACGGTGTGGGATTCGTTGTTGATGGAAAGCAGCGAACCGGCGCTGCTCTGATGCGTCAGATCATAACTGGCGTCGTCGGTGATGGACAGATGGCACCATTCGCCAACCTGCTTGGAATAATCCTCTGAAACCGACGTGCCGGCGGACTGCTGTTCGAGCGACGCGCCGGGCGACGTGTTGTCCGCGCGCACGCCGTGAATGTCAATGGTCGAGGAGAGGCTGTCGTAAAGCTGATGCTGCAATCCCGCGCGCACAAGCTGGTTGATGGATTCGTCACCCTCGGTCGTGTAATAACCCAGCGAGTAATCATAAAAACTCCGGAGGTGAACCGTGTGTTCCATGCTGAAATCCAGCATCGCGTTCAGGTTGTCGGACGGCACGTCCTGTTCGTCCTGTCCGCTGAAGATGAACGACGAGTTCAGCGAGTTCCTGCCGAAATGCTCGGCGTCCGTCAGCGTAAGATAATGCGTCGTGCTCGAGTCCAGAAAATTTTCCGTCGAATAGGCCGAGCTGCTGTCGTATTGCGAGAACTGGTAGTTCAGGGAGGTGAAATTGTCGTTCTGCCGCGAACTGTTCGCCTGCAGGCTGAACGTGGTCGTCTCGGTCGTCGAATTCAGCGAAAGGCCGCTCGAATCGGTTGTGGAATGCTGGAACGAAAAATTCACCGGCACCGGGCCTTCGCGGTAGCCGCTCGTCACACCCCAGATTTCCGTGTCCACCGTCGCCGAGTTGAAAAAATCATAATGGGAATCCGAGTGCGAACGGCTGTAATTCATGACCGTCGCGTAAGGCTTCGCCTGAAGCCATGTCGCCATCAGGTTTCCGTTCAACAGCAGGCTGGTTTGCCGGCTCGACGCGCCGTCCACTGAATTTTGCTGCCAGTTGTAGCCCGGCTCGCTCAGCAGCGAAAACGTCAGCAGATCGGGATGATACAAAAACGAATCCCAGCCGATGCCGATCGTTGGCGCTAGATAAATATTCTCCGTGGTGGTCGTGCCGCCGCCCGTCTTGGAAACCTGCGAGACCCGCTCGTCTTCCGCGTCCATGCTGATGTATTCCAAACGCGGCAGGGTGAACTGCGGGTCGGGCTGGACCAGATAAATGGACTGCGCCAGCGCGCGCGCCGCACCCGCCGCCAGCACCAGCGACGCGATGGACGCGGGCAGATACCGGTGCATTTTTTTCGGTCGGAACGACATGGCCTAATTGGGTTTTGCGGACGGCTTCAAAAGATTTTTGTCCGTGCCGACATGCGGGTCGTGGCAGGTCGTGCAACTTTTGCCTTCAAATCCGGCGTGCCCCTTGTCGGCTTTCAAATCTTTGTCGTCATGGCAATCGCCGCACAATTGCAGGACATTTTTCACGAGCAGGGAATTTTCCGCCGACTGGTGCGGGTTGTGGCATGAGGTGCAATCCTCCACCACGTCGTGCTGGAATTTCGCCTTCTCCAGAAAATTGTCGTGGCAGTCCCAGCACAATGCTGGCGTCGTTTTCTTGACGAGGTTTTTATTGTTCGACGCGTGTGGCGCGTGGCACGCCAAGCAGTCGCCGTCGCCGACGGGCTGGTGGACATTTTTCTTTTTGGCGAGGTCGTCGTGGCAGTCAGCGCAGGTGTCCTTGACGGATTTTTTCAGGAGACCCTTGAAATTTGTCGCGTGCGGCGCGTGGCAGTCCAGGCAGTCGCCCGACTCGACCGCCTCGTGCTTGAACTTCTTGCCCGCCAGCGGATCGTCGTGGCAAGTCAGGCAAAGCTCGTTGCCTTTCGCAACCAGCAGATTCCTGTTTTCGGATTGATGCGGATCGTGGCAGCTTGCGCAATCGCCTTCCTCCACCGGTTGATGCTTCACTTTTTGCCCGGTTAGAAAATCCTTGTGACAATTCCAGCACAGTTCCGGCGGCTGCAATTTCAATCCCATGCCCGAACTCGACTCATGGCATTCTGCGCATTGACGATCCTGAAACGGCTGGTGAACCGTGAACGTATTTGTCGTGGGCGGCGTGACCGGCTGTGGCGTTGCGACGGTGGCTTCATTTATTTCCGCAGTTGTAGCTGCCGACGGCGCGGCGTTCGTCCCCGTGCCAGGCGACGGCACGCCGTCGAAGAAAACCGTCAGCAGCTTGTGCCGCGCCGTCGTGTCACAAGCCGTGTTTAACAAAACTCCGCCCAGCGACAAAAACAACAGCAGCCGATTTAGTTTGCGGAATTTCATCTTGCATAAATCCCGGTTCATTTTTTATGGCCGTATCCGAAGACGCTGACTTTGCGCGGGCCGAGCTGGTTGATGACGATGATCAGGTGCTCCACCTTGAAATCGGGCGAAACATATTTCTGAAAATAATCCACGTCGTCGTAGTCAATCACCAGCTTGGACGGCAGCATGAGGCTGACGGTGCTGCCCTTCGGCTCGCCGAACCACATCAGCAAACGCCCGTCCTGATTGAACATTTGCACGACCTGCTCCGCCGCGTCCACGACATAGACCCAGTTCTGCCGGTCCACGGCCACGCCTTTGGGCCGCGCAAATTCGCCGACGTTGTCGCCGTAGCCGCCCACCGTGCGGATGAATTTTCCGTCGCGGTCATAAACCTGGATTCGATCCGCGCCGATGTCGCTGACATACAGCCGTCCTTCTCCGTCCAGTGCAATGTTAGCCGGTTGAAACAGCTTCTGCTTCGGGTCACCGGCATTTTCCGCGCCTGGAATGTCAAACAACAATTTCCGGTCCGCACGGCCATAGACGTGGACGTTATGCGTCATGCTGTCGCCGACATAAATCCGATCCGCGCTCAACGCCACGTCGCGCGGCTGGTTCGTGCCTTTCACGCCGAGCGTCGCGACAAACTCGCCGTTGGTGTTGAGGATGACGACCTGTTCGCGCCCGCTGTCGGCGACGTAAATCAAGCCGTCGCCGCCCCAAGCCATGTTCAGCGGCACCTCGAAGGCGGCGGGGCCTGTCGGCGCGATGATGGACATTTTTTTTGTCGCCAGATCCAGCCGCAAAATCGCGGCGATGCCCTCGTCGCAAACATAAATGCCGTGGTCGGCGACCGTCGCGCCGTAGGGCTTGCCAATCGGATTGTCCGGCAGTTGCTCGCCGGTGACGAATTTCATGAAGCTTCCGCCGTTGTTGCCGCGCAGGTCCCTTTCCGAACTGAATGAGGTCAGATATTGCACCCGCGGCTCGTCGGGCGCGGGCGGAAAGAAGATGTAATTCGGCCCGGTGTTCCTGGGCGCCGTGGCGCAGCCGCCGGCCAGAAGAAGAATCCCGGCGCCAAGTGCCGACAATCTTTGTTTGAAAGAATTCCGTCGTTCGATTGTTTTCATGGATTCAGTGTCGCGCTTTGGGAAAGTTTGAACTCCACATATATTGTCCAGTGCTGGACATTTTTTGGTTAGTCATACGGATGGCCTGGACCGGCTTCAGGCTAAATAAAAATCCGGGGCGCCTGTTTTCAGACGCCCCGGAGTGTTCAAGCGGTTTGGTTATTTGATGTGACAGCCAAGGCAAAGCGCCTGGCCGGAGGCGATCGTATAGATGCCGCCGCTGGAATTGCCGACCGTGCGATGGATGTCGTGGCAGGTGGAACATTCAATCTGGCCGTTCTTCAGCACGCTCCCAACGGAGGGCGAGCCTGGAGCGTTGAATGTGTTGGCCGTCGGCTGGAGTTGCGCCACTCCGAACATGGCCTGCGCAGAGCTCGCCGCCGCCGAGTAGTTGACGCCGATCGGGTGCATGTGCGTTAGGTCGTTGCCCTGGCCGCTGCCGATTTCGGTCACGATCGCGCTGCTCTTGATGAACTCCGGGGTTCCGCCGGTGTAGCTTGCAGTCCCGTTTCCCGCACCGCTCCATGACGTGGTGCTGTTGACCGCAACCGAACCGTCGTGACAGCTCAAGCAGGCCAGGCTACCCGGCCCGAGTGTGATGACAGTGCCAGAATATGTGGCGCTTCCAGACTTATCATAAGTGTTGAAAGTGCTGTTCGCGGAGGGCGTGTGAATGAACAGCGGCCCCGCCGATGCGCTTTGGGCATGGTGGATGGTGTGACATTCACCGCAGACGTTGGTCGAACCGTGGCTGACGGCGATGTCGCTGCCGCCGACCCAGTAGTTGGTCGAGGTGGTGAAGTCATGTTGACTTCCGATGATGGAGGCCTTGCTGGAGCATGGCAGCAGCATGACCGCCGCCCCCAATGCAAGCCCCCCGAATATGAGGTTTATTTTTTTCATAGTATTTTCGTATGTTTGTTTTTGATTGCACGTGCTTTTGTTTTTGGTTTGTCAAAGCAGCCCGGTGTCACCTGACCCGGGCTGTTCCAGCGAAAAACCTGACACCAAGCTTCGTGCCGATCCTTCGTTGAAAATTTTCCTGCTCATGGCAAATGCTTTCATGCCGTCGCGCCGCCCAAAAACCAGCCGGGCAGCACCTCGACAGCCTCTTGTTGTTCTTTCGCGAACGGCGAATCGAACCGTTTCATCAACTCCGCTGCGCGTCCGTCAATGATCGTCTGGCAGAATGACAGCTCCTGCTTGCGGTTCTTCGTGTTCTCGCGGACGACCGCTTCGAGGTCGTCAATGTCATAAAGGAAGATGTTCGGAAGCTCCGCCACCTCCGGAGCAATGTCGCGCGGCACCGCGATGTCCACGAGCACCAGCGGACGGTTTTTTCTCGCCGGCAAAATCGCCGCGATGTCTTCGCGCCGCAGAACGATGTCCGGGCTGCCCGTCGAACTGACCAGGATGTCCGCTTCGATCATCGCCGCGCGCGAATCTTCCAGCCGCACCGCGCGCCCGCCAAATTCCGCCGCCAGCTTTTCCGCGCGTTCGAACGAGCGGTTGGAAACCAGGACCGTCTTTGCGCCGCGCTTCGCCAGATGTTTCACGCAAGCCTCGCCCATTTTGCCCGCGCCCAAGATCATCACCGTCTTCTCGCTCAAATCGCGGTCGAAAACTTTTTCCGTCAGCTCCACCGCCACGCTGCCGACGGAGGTCGCGCCGCGCCCGATGGCGGTGTTCGTGCGGATGTTTTTGACCACTTGCATCGCGGTCTGGAAAAGCCGGTTCATTTTTTTCCCGGTCAGCCCCGCGTCCTTAGCCAGTTGATAGGCGCTCTTCACCTGGCCGGTGATCTCGGTTTCGCCCAGCACCATCGAGTCAAGCCCGCTCGCGACGGCGAACAGATGTTTCGCGGCTTCCGCGCCTTCCTTGACATATATATATGGCGTGAAATCAAAATCGCTGTTGGTAAGTTCCTGGAAAAGCTGCTGGACGCGGCCGTGAATCCACGGCGACACGCCGTAAATTTCCACGCGGTTGCAGGTCGAGAGCAGGACCACCTCGGAAAGGTTGCCTCGCAGCTTCAGCCGGCAGCCGCAGCATTGCAGCCGGGTGCGGGACACCGCGAGTTTCTCGCGCACTTCCACCGGCGTCGTCTTGTAGCTCAAACCTGCGACAAATATTTTCATATATCATTTTCAAACCGCGCTGGTTTTGTTTCCGTCCTGGCCGCTCCCAACCAGTTGCGCGTTTTGATATTGAAAAGTTAGATTTTTGCAGTCTGTTGTGCTCACCATCCGTTGCAAAAGGCACAACAATAATTGTCTCTTCAATTTTCCGGCTTATCAAAAAATGCCAAGCAAATGGCAACCGATGGTTGGTCGGACTGCCGCAGATGGGTAAGACTTGCATTGAACAAGGCGCAACAGCGCCACCATTAACTCAACCAAAGATACGACGATGAAAAAAATAATTCTGTTTGCAGCGATGTTTGGCCTCGCCGCCGCGCTTGACGTGAAGGCGGACGGAGCCAAGGACAACTGGGATTCACTCTGTGCCAAGTGCCACGGACCCGAAGGCAAGGGCGACACCAAGATGGGCACGAAGCTCGGATGCAAGGATTTCACCGACGCCACCGTGCAGGCCGGCATCAAGGATGACGCCGCCTTCAAGGCGCTCAAGGAAGGCCTGAAGTCCGACGACGATAAAACCTTGATGAAGCCGTTTGGCGACCAGTTGTCCGACGACGACATCAAGGCGCTTGTGGCCTACGTCCACACCTTGAAGAAATAAGCATTGGGTTGCTGGCCGGATTTCGTCCCGGCTCAAGACCGAAAATGAGCAGGCCAGCGACGTTGTTACCACCGGCCAGCAACCGATGACTTGTCTTTGCAAAACGCCATGAACACAGAAAATAAATCGTCTGCCGCAGGCCAGTCCTCCGTTTTCCGAAACTGGGTCAGTTTCATCGGGATGGTGGTTGCCATCGGCGCGCTGTTCGCCTTTTTGCTGCTGTTCACGCTGGACGCGCTTGCCAAATTTTCCAATCCGTATGTCAGCATACTGACATACATGGGTGTGCCGGCGTTTTTGATCGGCGGAATAGTCCTGGCGTTTTTTGGCGCATGGTGCGAACGCCGCCGCCGCGCCAAAGGTGCCGGGCCGGCGTCGTTGCAGATTGACCTGAACAATCCGCGCGACCGGCGGACGCTGGTGACGTTTGTTTCCGGCAGCGTCGTTTTCCTGCTGCTCACGGCCATCGGCTCCTACAACGCATTTAATTTCACCGAGTCCGTCACGTTTTGCGGCGAGACCTGCCACAAGGTGATGAAGCCCGAACTTACCACGCACGACCACGGCCCGCACGCGCGCGTCGCCTGCGTGGAATGCCATGTCGGCAAGGGCGTCTCATGGTTCGTGAAGTCCAAAATCTCCGGCTCCTACCAGCTTTATGCCGTCGCATTCAACAAATATCCGAAGCCCATCGGCACGCCGATAAAAAACCTGCGTCCGTCGCGCGATACCTGCGAGGAATGCCACTGGCCGCAGTCGTTCGTCGGCAACCTCGACCGCACGTTCAATTATTTCCAAAGTGACGCGAGCAATTCGCCCTATTCAATCCGCCTGCTCCTGAAAATCGGCGGCAGCGATCCCACGCGCGGGCCGGTCGGCGGCATTCACTGGCACAACCTGCCCGGCAACAAGGTCGAATACGTCGCCACCGACGACGCGCGCCAGAAAATTCCCTGGGTGCGCGTGACCGACACGACCGGCAAGGTCACCGTTTTCAAGACCAGAACTTTTACCAACGATATATCCAAAATGGAAATCCGCACGATGGACTGCATGGATTGCCATAACCGTCCGTCGCACCGCTACCTTTCGCCCGAGCGCGCGCTGAACCAGGCGATGGCGTTGAACAAGATTGACCCGGCGATGCCGTGGATAAAAACCAACGCAATGTATGTGCTGACGCGCAAATACAAATCCGATGATGAAGCCAGCAACGGAATCGCCGGCGGGCTGACCGCCCGCTATCCAAACGACGCGCGCGTCAAGGACGCCATCGCGACCGTGCAGCAGATTTATTCCGACAATTTTTTCCCGGAAATGAACGCCAACTGGAGTTCCTATCCCGACAACGTGGGCCACATGATCTGGCCCGGCTGCTTCCGCTGCCACGACGGGCTGCACAAGACGGAGGACCGGAAACTCACCATCAAGGCTAACGACTGCAACGCCTGTCACACGATTCTGGCGCAGGGTGCGGGTGCGGATCTGGATCAACTCGCGCCCGCCGGGCAAAAGTTCAAACACCCTGGCGGAGATTACGACGGTGCCTGCACCGACTGCCACAACGGCGGTCCTTGGTGAAGACGGCATAATTTTTACACCAGCCAAAAAATGCCAAGCAATGCACAACCATTGGTGAGCGGTTTTTTTGATTTATCCCATTTTGTGGAGGCATGAAAAAACGGCATCAACAAATCAGGCCAGAAATTGTCCGGCTTGTCGCGCTGGCGGCATTTCTTGCCGTGGCTTCGACAGCTTTTGCGGCGACAAATGCGGTCGAGAAATTCACCAGTTCCGACTGCCTCGACTGCCACACCGACCCGTCCAACACCCGCATCGTGAACGGCGAAAAAATCCCGCTCGCCATTTTCCCGACGAACGGCTTTGCCCGCTCCGTCCACAGCCAGCTCGATTGCATAGACTGCCACGACGGCATCAAGGAACTGGTTCACGACAAAAATGTGCCTGCGCCCAATTGCACCGGATGTCACGACAAGGAAGGCAGGGAATACGCCACGAGCATCCATGGCATGAGCCATGCGATGGGCGCTTCCGGCGCGGCGCAATGCTGGGACTGCCACGGCTCGCACGAAATTCTGCCGGTGAAAAATGCCGCGTCGCCGGTTTTCAAAATGAACCTGCCCGCCACCTGCGCCAAATGCCACAGCAACACCAATCTCACGAAGGAATATCAGATTGAATTTCCCGAGGCGGCGAACCAATACATGGACAGCATCCACGGCACCGCGCTGCTAAAAATGGGATTGATCGTCGCGCCGTCGTGCGACGACTGCCACGGCGTCCACAACATCAAGCGCAGCGTGGACCGCGATTCGCCGATCAACCATGCGAACGTCGCCAAGACCTGCGGCAAATGCCACGTCGGCATTGAAGAAACTTACGACAAGAGCATTCATGGCCAGTTGCTCGCCAGGGGCGACGCGCGCGGGCCGGTGTGCATTGACTGTCACAGTGCGCACCAGATCGTCAATCCGACGGGCAACAATTTCAAGGCCATCAGCGACGAGCGCTGCGGCAAATGCCACGCCGACCGGCTCGCGCATTATTCCGAGACCTACCACGGCAAGGCCATGGTGCTCGGCAAACCCAATTCCGCGCCGGAAGTCGCCGCATGCTACGACTGCCACGGCTTCCACGACATTTTGCCGCCGTCAAACCCGGCGTCGCACCTTTCGGCAACGAACATTCTCGTGACCTGCCAGAAATGTCATCCGGGCGCGACGGCCAAGTTCACCGAATACCAGCCGCACGCGAACCCGCTGGACGCCAAGAATTATCCCCTGCTCCACATGGTGTTCCTCGCGATGACCGGCCTGCTCATCGGCACGTTCAGCTTTTTCGGACTGCACACGCTGGGCTGGGGCGTCCGTGCCATATATTTATATCTCGCCGACACCAAGACGTTCCGCGAGGCGAAATTCCAGACGCAGGCCGGCGACGAATGGTTCACGCGCTTCGAGCCGTTCGAACGCTTCCTGCATTTCCTCGTCGTCACCAGCTTCCTCACGCTCGTCGTGACCGGGATGCCGCTGAAATTTTATTATACCGACTGGGCAAAATTTATTTTCAGCGTCATCGGCGGGCCGGAGACCGCGCGGATGCTGCACCGCCTCGGCGCACTCATCACGTTCCTGTATTTCTCGCTGCACCTGACCTCGCTTGCCGGCAAGGCCTGGAAAGGCCGCGCCAAGCTGCGCAATCCCGAAACCGGCAAGCTTGAACGGAAACGTTTCTACGCGGTCGTTTTCGGGCCGGACTCAATGGTGCCGACAATTCAAGACTGGAAGGATCTGGTCGCGCACAACAAATGGTTTTTCGGCAAGGGGCCGAAGCCGTCGTTCGACCGCTGGACGTATTGGGAGAAGTTCGATTACTTCGCCGTGTTCTGGGGCGTGGCCATCATCGGCGCATCGGGGCTGGTGATGTGGTTCCCGGAATTTTTCACGCGCTTCATGCCCGGCTGGGTCATCAACATCGCGCTCATCCTGCATTCGGACGAGGCGCTGCTCGCCGCCGGATTCATCTTCAGCATCCACTTTTTCAACACGCATTTCCGCATCGAGAAATTCCCGATGGACACCGTCATCTTCTCCGGCCGCGTCTCCAAGACCGAGATGCTGCACGAACGCAAACGCTGGTATGACCGCCTCGTGGCGACCGGCAAGCTGGATGAATACCGCGTGCGCGACGAATGGTTCCGCTGGAAGAACATCGCCAAGACCTTCGGCTACATCGCCTTCATCCTCGGCCTCATGCTGCTGGCGCTCATCATCTACGCGATGGTATCGCGGCTGGCGCATTGAGGTGAGGGCCGGGGTGAGGTGCTAAACAATTCCCGCCCTCGTCGGCATGATATTGGAACGGAAGCTCAAGGGCTGATTGGCAACAGATTCACACAGATGAAACACGGATTCGAACCGAAGCCCTGCAAGGGGCGAAAGAGAGTTACGTCCTACAAAATAATTACTGTTTAAGCCGGAAGAATGGTTTGATACTCTGAACCAAGGAACCTGACGGATGGCAACAGCTGAACAAATCAAATCGCTCGTTCGCTCGTATCTGAGCGATGACGACGAGCGCTTTTACACAATCGCATTACAGGTGGCAGCGCATGAGGCGCAGCAAGGCCACGGTGCGTTGGCGCACGACATTCGCGACATTGTGGACAAAGCGAAGCACACTCGCGGGTCGAATGTTCTGCTCAAATTTCCCCAAGAGTTACAGGGAATGGTTTTCTCGGAGAAAACTGACACCCCACTGAGCGCATTGGTTTTACCCGAACGATTCAAGGAGCGAATCGGCAGAATCGTTCACGAACATCGCCAACAGGAGAAATTGAAAAGCCACGGCCTATCCAATCGTCGCAAAATTCTGTTGGTTGGTCCTCCGGGCACGGGAAAGACGATGACGGCTCGCGTTCTCGCATGCGAACTACGCCTTTCGCTTCATACGATTCAAGTGGACAAGCTCGTGACGAAATTCATGGGCGAGACGAGCGCAAAGTTGCGGAAGATTTTCGACCTCATTCGCGACGAACCTGGCGTTTACTTGTTTGACGAGTTTGACGCTATCGGTGGAGAGCGATCACTTGATACGGACGTGGGAGAGATGCGCCGCGTGCTAAACGCATTGCTGCAATTCATCGAACAGGATGCGTCGGACAGCCTGATCATCGGCGCTACAAATAATCCGCGATTACTGGATCGCGCGTTGTTTCGCCGATTTGACGACGTGCTGTATTACCACCTTCCGCCGGAGGCTGACCGTCAGCGCCTTATTACGAACATGCTGGCAAATTTCATGGGGGAACAGTTTCCGTGGCGCGCGGTGTTGCGGGAAAGCAAAACCCTCAGCCACGCTGAGATTGATCATGCGTGCCGCGATTCAATTAAGGACGCCATTCTGCACGACGAATCGAAGGTCAATGGGGCTGACATTGTGAAAACATTGAAAGAGCGCCGCCAAACTCACGAGAGATAAGGCCATGCCAGCGCAGTCTTATCCCCATATCTTTCTTGTCGGGCCAAATGACACTCGCCGCTTTACGAGCCCGCAGCAGGGCGGTTCGAAACTGAAAATTCCGCAGCGTGATCGTGCTGATCACGCAGCTTGGCTCGAAAAGAAATTAAATGAAGCTTGGGCCGCCGCCGAAGGCCGGCAGGCTGCTGTCCACGCGGACCGCGATGGCGTTTATCTGGATTTTTACAGCGAGCCGGGCTTTGATCTCATTTTGAAGAGTCTGGAAGCACGACGCAGCGGCATACGGCTGCTCAATGTTCACAGAGAGAAAGTTGGCAAGGAAGAATTCACACGGGCGACAGTTTTTGTTCCAAAAACGCAAAGTCACTTCTTCCTGAAAAAGGTCACCTCTTACGCCAACGAGGTTGATTCACGAAGCCCAAACGGCAAACCCAAAAATGCGAAACTCGTAGAGAGCATCGGTGACGTGAGAATGTCTGTGTTGGAGTCATTCTGGCAAGACGACAAGAAATTACTGCCCGGCGACGCGCCCGATTGGGTTGAAGTTTGGTTGAGCAGTGAAGACTTGGGCGTGATTGAAAAATTTGAAGAACTTTGTCATGCGGCGAACATTGAGTTGGGAGCGGGACGAATTGCGTTTCCAGAGCGCACGGTTCGTTTGATACGCGCCACGCAGGTGAGTCTCATACATCTGCTCGAATTCTCCGACAGCATCGCCGAATTCCGGGCTGCGAAGGAAGTGGCGAGTTTCTTTCTGGAACAAGAAAATATTGATCAAGCGCAATGGGTGGAAGATTTGCTGAAGCGGACGCAAATCGTCAATCGCGACGGCGTTTTCGTTTTGATCCTCGACCATGGCGTTAATAATGGACACAGGCTTCTCCAGCCAGTTCTTGCCGACCAGGACAAGCACACAATCGAACCGGAATGGGGCACACACGACGATGAGGGTCACGGCACTTTGATGGCAGGCACTGCGGGATATGGTGACATCCTCGCCGCACTTCAGGACGGGAGACCGTTGTTGGTTACACACGGATTGGAATCCGCCAAAATCCTTCCTCCGCCTCCAGAGCAAAATCCGAAACGGCTGTGGGGCTATTACACAGCACAGGGAATTAGCCGGGCCGAGATTCAAGCACCGAACCGTAAACGGATCTCTTGCATGGCAATTACGGCAATTGGTTCGCGTGAACAAGGACGGCCTTCATCTTGGTCTGGAAAAATTGATGAGCTTGCGTCGGGCTACGAAGACGACATTCGCCGTCTTATTATTGTGAGCGCTGGGAACATATCTGACCCGGACGAATGGCGCAATTATCCTGAATCGAATCTGACCAACGAGGTTCACGATCCGGCGCAGGCTTGGAATGCTTTGACGGTTGGGGCATTTACGACGAAGACCGTGATTCGCGATCCACAATTCGCGGGTTTTGCTGCGAAAGCGGATGCGGGAAGCCTGTCTCCGTATAGCACAACGTCCCTCAATTGGCCTGCACGAAAGTGGCCGATTAAACCTGAGGTCCTATTTGAAGGCGGAAATGTTGCTGCCGGACCTAACAACGGAATTATCGACGCCGACGATTTGAAACTGCTCTCAACGTATCGGGACCCGCAAGTGGCGCAGTTCGCTCCTTTCTGTGCGACGAGCGCGGCAGCGGCTCAGGCGGCATGGATGGGTGGAAAGATTTTGGCGCAATACCCACATGCGTGGCCCGAGACGATTCGCGCGTTGATCGTTCATACCGCTGAATGGACCGCCACTCAAAAGCGCGATTTTCTAAAGGACGAATCGAAAGCTTCTTATGCTCGGCTATTACGCATCTGCGGTTACGGAGTTCCCGATCTTGGTCGCGCTCTATATTGTGCTGCGAACTCGTTGACTCTGATTTCGCAGGCAGAAATTCAACCATTCGACAAGCACGAGAAGGATTCTCGTTATATTTCACGGGACATGCACCTCTACCGGCTTCCTTGGCCAAAAGAAGTGCTTCAAAATCTCGGTGACGTTCGCGTCGGAATGCGGGTGACACTTTCATATTTTATCGAACCAAGTCCGGGAGAAGTGGGCTGGCAGGATCGCTATCGCTACGCTTCGCACGCATTAAGATTCGAGATCAATGGTCCTGGTGAATCGGAACTGGAATTCGTTAAGAGAGTGAATCAACTTGCAAGAGAAGATGAAGGACATCCGGGCACGGAGGGTGCAGGCGATCATTGGGTAATCGGAGAAGCGCGAAATGTTGGCTCGATTCATTCCGATGTTTGGCAGGGCACAGCCGCAGAATTGGCGGCATCCAATCTGGTAGCCATTCATCCGGCTGTGGGCTGGTGGCGCGAGCGACATCATCTCAGTCGTTGGAATAAGCGGACGCGATACTCACTGCTTATCTCCATTCACCTGCCCGAACAGGAAGTTGATATTTACACTCCAGTGGCGGTGCAAATGGGGGTGCCCGTTCCAGTTCCAATCAGCATTCCGGTGTTCTGAATGAAAAGGCGTAAGTCCGCCCGCTCCCGGGCGAAGAATTATTGGACAAGAGCCTTCCGGCCTGACAGATTTCCAGTCACACACTTCAGGACGGGTTTACGAAACTACAGATTTCAGAAATCGAAGCACGGGCAAAGGCATCAATAGCGTAAGTATGCAACTGTCTGTGACACGCCGCTACAACTTGGCGGGAATGAATGCGGGTTTTAACGATATTTTGACATTTTCTAAAAATTTCGGGCTGAAATGGCGGTTTTTATACAGAAAACAACTTTGTTTTACTCCAAAACAACTTTGTTCCGTTCCAAAACAGAAGTGTTTTGCTTCAAAACAACAGTGTTTTGTTCCAAAGCAACTTTGTTTTGCTTAAAAGCAACCGTGGTTAGTTCGAAGCAATCGTGTTTTGGTTCAAAGCAACAGTGTTTTACTACAAAACAACTTTGTTTTGCTCCAAAACAAAAGTGTTTTACTTCAAAGCAATCGTGTTCTGGTTCAAAACAATCGTGTTTTACTCCAAAACAACTTTGTTTTGCTCCAAAGCAACAGTGTTTTGGTTCAAAGCAATCGTGTTTTGGTTCAAAGCAATCGTGTTTTGGTTCAAAGCAATCGTGTTTTGTTCAAAACCAAAGGTGTTTTACTCCAAAACAAAAGTGTTTTGGCGGCTCCAAGGGCCGGAGGCGGAGAGGAATCCATGTCAGCCGGCAGGCGAAGGCTTGTTCAAAATCCCGAGGTGGTGATGCGGATGCCGGTGCTGGAAAGGTTGACCTGCCCGGCAACCGGGTTCACAAGATTCCCAATGACGGTGTTTCCGCCATAGGTGACGCCGCCAATGAAATTGACATCGCCGGCCACGGACGATCCGAAATTCGCCGCGCCCAGAAAACTGGCGAGGTTCACGGCACCCGTGCCGTTGAAGGCCACGTTTTGCAGATTGATGGTGTGCGAGGCCATGTTGACGGTGGCAAACGAACTGAAGTCCGCATTGTTGACCGAAATGGCGGTGGTCGCGGTCATGTTGACCGAGCTGGCAGGGCCGCTGCCGGTGAACGTCGCGCCCGTGCCGTCCAGCAAAATGCCGTCGCCGGAATTCAACGTCAGGTAGCCCGCCTGGATGGAAGTGCCGTTGTTGACCGTGATCGAGCCGGCGGCGGAGCTGATGTTGACGGAGCCGTTCACGGGATCGGTCGTGATGGCCGTGCCGGCCACGGTGGCGCCAGTCTGGCCGGAAAGAGTCACGGAGGCGCCGGCGGAATTGGCGGCGTTCAACGAACCGCCGGTGACCGACAACGCGCCGCCGGTGGAAACGATGCTGGCGCTGCCGCTGTCGGCGGTGATGCTGGAGTTGTTGACCGTCACATTTCCGCCGGGCGCGGCCAAGGCGGTAATGGCGACGCTGGAACCGCCTGTGATGGAGACGGACCCGGCGGCATGAAGCGAACTGTTTTGAACATCCAGCGTGCCGAGGGAGGCAACGTCAATGTTGCCGGCGGTGTTTGCAAGACTGGCCTGGTTCAGCGCCAGACCGCCGCTTGACATCAAAATAAAATCCTGCACGTCGGCTTCCAGCGTCGAGCCGGAAGCGATGGACAATGAGCCCGCCTCAAGAAGGAGCGTGGAAAGCAGGGGCTGGGCAAATCCGGTGAACGTGACCGAACCGTTGACTGTCATTGTCCCCGGCGCGACAAAATCGAAATAAGTCTGCGTCGTGAACGGGCTTAAATCAATTGTCGGGGTGTTGATGATGATGTTCGGATCGGATGCGGATGCCGCAAAGGATATTTCGTCGTCGGTCTGGGTGTGGGTCAGGAAGGTGATATAGCTGGTGTCCAGCGTGGGAGCGTTGATGACCACGGCGTTCGGCGGCGGCGTGCTGTTTCCCGGGGAATTGCCGGCATTGTTATTATTGATGATATCAAGAACCGTCTGGAGGGTGCCGGGGTCCGCCTGAAACACCTGCACGGAGTTGCGCGTGGCGGAGTCGCCCGCAATCAATCCGGTGTCCACGGCACGTCCGTTCTCGATCAATTGCAACTGTTTGACGATTTCATCGTTGATGAGCGGCAGGGACGGCAGCGGATTGTCGAACCCGTTCACCAGCAGGCTGCCCTTCGACTGCGTGTCCAGCCGGAAAATGATGATTGGCGAGGGCTGCTTTCCGCCGGGGAGGATGAATGTCATCTGGCCGGGTTCGAGGTATTGCTTCAGCCCGTTCAGGAAACGGATTTCGGCCTGCCCCTCCAGATCCAGCAATTTGAAACCGCCGTCGGGCGTGCAGGTGACGATGATGGTTGTGCCGACCACGGCAGCCGTGGCGGTGGCGGTGCGGATTGTGCCGCCGCCCATGCCGTGGGGTGAATGGAACAGGAGGCTGCCCTGTTGCAGATCAATCGTGCGATTTTCCGCGTCGAAGGAAAAAATCGTGTTCGCCCCGACGCGCGTAATGGTCTTGTCCGCCGCCACAAGTTCCGCGCGCGAGTCCGGGCCGGTGCGCAGCACGTCCGGCATTTTTAAAAAATCGTTGACCGCAGCTACGCGCCGCGACTTGTCCGCCGCCGAAATGACCTGCACGCTGTTGACGACCTGCGTGAATTTCGATTCCTTCAAGTCAATTCCCGGACTGCTCCACGGCCACAAACAGCCGCCGGTAAAAGCCAGAATGATGAGTTTCTTCATGAAGTGAAAATTGATCCTAGTTTAATTTTTCTGTTCCAAATCCTCCGCGATAACGCCTTTATTATAGCAAATTTTGTTTGTTTCGTCAAATTGGCCCGCTGCAAAAAAAACATGAAGAAGCCGCTCAAATCTTCTCCAAATGAAGAGGCTTCCGCATTCGCCATCCCAAAAAACACCCGGAAAAAAACAGGCCCCGGCTAGGAGGTTGATCCACCGGCCGGGACTGGAAGAAAGAAGCCGCGTGCAGGTTGCTGGCAGACTACTTCAATTAAGACCCATGAACCAACTGTTGCAATTGCCATGCCAATCCCGATTTTGTCCCGATCCCCTTAAATTCAGGGGTTTTTGCCAAAGGCACGCGTCTCCTGTGGATATTCGCTGTTTTTTATTGTCCTGTCCGGCCAAAAAGCATCCATGGATGCGGCCATGTTCAATCTGTTTTGAGGCGCATATAAACCACCTGCATCGGGGGCGTTGCAGGATAGGTGGCCAGCAGGTCTGGAATGTGCATGATCATCCAGGGCTGACGGTAGTTGTTGCCGTTTTTGGTGAAGACCAGGTCGTCGGCGAGAAAAACGGCGGAGTGCTTGACCTCGTTCCGGTTGTTCATCAGAAGCAGGATGTCGCCGCAAAGGGAGGGCGCGGAGATTTGATAATAATTTTTGCGGATGTAATCCACCGCGAAATCCGGATTGTTGAAACGGTTGTCGGGCGTCTCGCTTGAGAAATTAAACGTGGACCAGTGGCAGTCCATCACGGGGTCGCCCGGCTGGTTCGGCAGCGGAAAGGTGTAAAGCCGGTCGCGGGCGAATTTTGGCAGGAGGTAAAACAGGCTGAGGTTGCCGCCTTCGGGCAGCTGCTTGAGCGCCTCCATCAAGGGGCGGACATCGGTGAAGCGCACGTTCGGAACGTTGCCCCAGTAGGCGGCTATCTTGTCAATGTCCGTATCCGGCTTGATGACCAGGCCGGCGAAGACGGCGGACTGCCGCGAGAGCACCTTTGCCATGGCCACGCGGCGGTCAACGGTGGGAATCTGGCACATCAGGGCCGGATAATCGGACAACTGCCAGGCATTGCCGTTCGCATAAACAAGCCGCTTCAGCAACGCTACGTCGTCCGGTTGCAGCCGTGAATCCGCATAGATGGAATCAATGGTTTTTCCCGGAAAAATAAATGGATAATCCAGATACAAATTGACGCCCGTTCCGGCCAGCGCAAGGCACAGTTTCGAACGCGTTGCAGCATCGAGCGAAAACAAAAAATCCATGGTGGGCAGGAGCGTCGTGCCTGAATTATCCGCACGGACGGCTTCCGGGGCCAGCACGGCGGCGACCTGAGCGGCCGTCAAGCCGTTTCTGGACAGCAGCGCCTTGACGTCGTCCGGCTTCATGTTGGCGAATAGCCAGGTTTCCGGCACCGGCTTGCTCACCTCTCCGGTCAGAAATTCAGCCGGGCGTTCAAGTTCGATGTCACGGGTGACCAGTTCGCCCCACGGGCCGACGTGAATCGAGCGCGTCTTGTCCTTGGGATCCACCGCAAAAGAGTCGGCAAGTTTCGGCTGGTTTGCGGAGGCAAGCTTGTAGGCAATGGCGGAGGATCCGGCCAGCAGGGCGAGGCTGAACACAACCAGGCCGGCCAGCGTGAATTGAAAAACATTGCCGGGCCGCGCGGATTCGCCCTGTTTGGATTTTTTCATGGGGTGATGTCCGGCGATACTTCAGCCGGTGCGAAGCGAAATGAATGAAACATCATGCAATTAAAACGACGTGATGACGGATGACATTATGTCAGAAGTTTCGGATTTTTCAAGCGGTTCCGCCCGGTGTATTCAAGGGCAAACGATTTGGAACGGATTTCACCGGTGCAGACCCGGCTGCGGAAGGATTTCATTCACGCCCGAAATGGCCGGCAACCGTCCTTAACGGCCAATGTAAAATCTGGGTGACAATCCATCGCCCGCTTGACTCTGAGCGCCGCTCTGGCTGAATGTCCGCCAGTCGTGACATTATGAAACACACACGGCGCGAATTTGTCCGCACTCTTTTTGTGGCCACGCAGGCCGCAGTGGCCGCCCGCTTTCTACCCGGCAGGCTGCTTGCCGCTGAAGAAGCCGGCACCCTGCCCGGCAGCGGCTTCAACTTCATCATCTTTGGCGACTGGGGACGGAACGGCGAAAGCGACCAGTCCGAGGTTGCGGCGCAGATGGCGGTTGCCGCCCAGGCGACCCGTGCGCGGTTCATCATTTCCGTGGGCGACAATTTTTACGAGGACGGAGTCGTCTCGGCCGACGATCCGCAGTGGAAGACCTCCTTTGAAAATGTCTATCGCGACCCGGCACTGCAAATTCCGTGGCAGGTCATCCTGGGCAACCACGATTATCACGGTAACTGCGACGCGCAGCTTGAATACTCCCGAAATCATCCGCGCTGGAACATGCCCGCGCGCTATTTTCTTCAGACCCATCACATTGACTCCGACATCGCCGCCGACTTTTTCTATCTCGACACCACGCCGATGGTCACAAGCTACTGGAGTTCTGGCAAGACCAGCGCCCATGTCGCGACACAGGACGTGAAGAAACAGCTTGGCTGGTTCAAGGACGCCCTCGCCGCTTCGCAGGCGCGCTGGAAAATTGTCATCGGCCATCATCCCATTTATTCCGGCGGCGAGCATGGCGACACCGCCGAACTGATCGAAAACATCCTGCCGCTGCTCCACGAACACAAGGTGCAGGCCTGGTTCAACGGCCATGACCACGACCTCCAGCATCTCGTGGCGGGCGACCTCAACATGTTTTGTTCCGGGGCCGGCTCGCAGGTCCGGCCCACCAAGGATACCGTCCACACCAAATTCGCCCAATCGCGCTCCGGCTTCACCACCGTTTCCTTGCTGCCCGACCGCATGCTTGTGCGCATGACGGATAATCACGGCCAGCTTCTTTACTCGACCACCGTCCCGGCCAGGGCGGCCGTCGTGTGAAATCATTCCGTTGAAATTGGTTTGGACGGCAGATTGTTTTTGGCCATCCGCAAAATGCAATACGCCACCGGCGTTGCGACGAGCGAAAGCAGCACGGAAATGCACAGCGCGCCAATGACGGCTACGGCCAGCGGCCGCAGCATCTCCGCGCCGGAGCCGATGCCCCATGCGAGCGGCAACATTCCCAGCGCAGCGGCGAGCGAGGTCATCAGCACCGGACGCAGACGACGATGGCCGGAACGCACCAATGCCTCGACCAGATCCACGCCGTCGGCCTCCAGTTGCTGCACGAAGTCGAGCATGAGAATTCCGTTTTTGGCGACGATGCCGACGCCGATGATCGCGCCCAAAAATGAAACGATGTTCAACGTAATTCCCGTGAGCCACAATGCCGCGACGGTTCCGAACATCGCGAGGATTGCGCCGAAGACAATTGCCATGGGCTCGTTGAACGAACGGAATTCAACCAGCAGCACGGTGAACACGAGCAAAATCGCGGCGAGCAAAACCATCAGCAGATTGTGAAACGATTCCTGCTGCTGCTGGTAAAGGCCGCCGTATTCAACCGTGCCGGGCGGCAGCCATTTGAGTTGGCTCAATTTGTCCTGAATCTCCTTCATCGCGCTGCCGAGGTCGCGGCCTTCGAGCCGTGCGCTGACAATTATATCCTGTCGCAAATCATCGCGAACCAATTCAACTTCGCTCGGCTCTTCGTTCACATCGGCAACTTGCGCGAGCCGGACGACCGTGCCGCTGGCCGCGCGCAACGGCAGTTCGCGCATAGCGGAAAGTTGATTTACGCTTTTCGGTTCGGCCAGCACGCGGATATTGACGATGCGGTCACCTTCCAAAACATACGACGCGGTCTGGCCGAGCAGCGCGGTGTTCACGGCTTCGGCAATGTCTTGGACGCTCAAGCCAAACCGCGCCGCGTCGGCGGGACGCACGCGCAAGTTGATGGACGGGCCGGTTTCAGTCAGACCGTCGAACGTGTCCACGATGCCGGGAATTTTTTTGATTTCGTCCTCCACACGCGGCGCGGTTTGTTTCAACCAGTTCAAATCCGGCGAAAAAATTTTGATTTCGACCGGATCGGGCGTGAGTTGCAAATCGCCGATGACATCGGTGAGGATGCCGGGAAAATCCCAGCGGAACGCAGGGAATTGCTCGTTGTAAGTGTGGCGCAATTCCGCGATGACCTCGTCGGTCGAGTGCTTGCGGTCGCGCCTCAATTTCACCGCGAAGTCGCCGCGATTCGCCTCGGTGATGAACATCCCCATTTCCGCGCCAAGCCGCCGCGAGTAACCTTCCACGTCCGGGTTTGCGGACAAAATCTTTTCCGCCGCATCAAGTTGCCGCGAAGTTTCCGTCAAACTCGTGCCCGGCGGCGCGTGGAAATCAATGACAAAACCGCCTTCGTCAAAATCCGGCAGGAAATCGGAGTCCAACTGCCGGTAAATAAAAAATGATGCGACGAGCACCCCACCGCAGGCCAATAACGTGAGCCAGCGGAAGCGCAGCGCAGCGCGCAAGGCGCGTTCGTTAATGCGGATGACGCGTGTCAGCAGCCAGCCGCCTTCCAGATTTTTCGGTGCGTGGCCGTGCTCCAGTTTTTGACGGTCGCGAATGAACCACGCGGCCAGCGACGGCGTCAGCGTGAGCGCCAAAACCAGCGACGTGAGCAGCGAGACAACCATCGTCAACGCGAGTGCGCGGAAAAACACGCCCGTTATGCCGGACAAAAATGCCAGCGGAATAAAAACTACAACGGGCGTCAGCGTCGAGCCGATGAGCGGCGTCAGAATTTCGCCGACGGCCTCTTGGATTCCCGACAGCCGTGGGCGACCGGCGGCGATTTTCACACACATCGCCTCGACGACGATGATCGCGTTGTCAATCAAGAGTCCGATGGACGCCGCGATGCCGCCGAGCGTCATCATATTGAAACTCATGCCGACCAGCTTCATCGCAATGAGCGTGATCAAAACGGTGATCGGAATTGTGACAATGGCCGTCCACACGCTGCCCCAATTTTTCAGGAAGAAATAAAGAATCAGCACCGACAGAATCAGCCCGAACAGAATCGCGTCCCACACGCTTCCGACCGAATCACGAACGAAAAGCGACTGGTCGTAGAAAAATCCAAGGTGCATGTCCGGTGGCAATTCCTTTTGAAGCTGCTGCAATTGAATTTGCAGCGCGTTGGCGATGTCGAGTGTGCTGCCGTCCGCCTGGCTTTGGATGTTCAGTAGCACGGCGTCGCGCCCCTGCGCCGTGACCGACAGAAATGCCGGTTCCGCTCCGCGTTCGACACGCGCCACATCCCTGATTTGCATCGGATGACTGCCGTGAATCGCGATCACCAAATTTTCAATGTCCTCCGCCGAATGAACGCGCCCGTCCACCGTCGTCAGATACAAATGATAATTTTCTTCCATCATTCCGGCGGGCGCAAAAAGATTATTTTTCGTCAGCGCATCGCTCACGTCCGACAGACCAAGCCCGCTGGCCTGCAATTTCAACGGGTCAACAACGACGTGAAATTCCGGCGCGCGACCGCCGGTGATTTCCACGCGCGCCACGCCGGGAATCTGGAGAAAGCGCGGCTTCAATTCATAGTTCGCCGTTTCCCAAAGCGACGTGATGTCGCGGTTGGAACTCGTCAGGCTGATGCCGATGATTGGAAACGCCGAGAACGTCACGCGCTCGATTTCTGTTTCCACAGTTGACGGAAGCTCGCTGCGAATCTGTGAAATTCTTCCCAGCACATAAAGTTCCGACTGCGACATGTCCACGTTCCAGTTAAAAAAAACATTGATCTGCGCCGAGCCGCGCTTGGTGGACGAGCGCACCGTGACCGCGCCGGGAATGTCTTTCAAAGCCTCCTCGATCGGGCGCGTGACCGTCGCCATCATTTCGTCGGCGGGCGTGATGCCGTTGTTCGCGATGATGACGACGCGCGGAAAATTCGTCTGCGGAAACACCGACGACGGCATCCGCAGCGCGCAAAAAATTCCCGCGAGGCACAGTGCCGCCGCGATGAACGTGATGGACAACGCGTGCCTGGTGGCGAACCGGCCCAAAGGCGAAGTGGCGTCAGGCTTCATTTGGCGTCAGGCGAATTGGTGGACGTTTCGGCACCTGAAGAATTTTGGACGCTGATTTTTGTTTTTTCCGGCAGGCCGTAAGCGCCGACGGTCACTACCACATCGCCCTCTTTAATTTCCGGCGCAGAAATTTCGACCAGACCATTTTCGCGCAAACCGGTTTGCACGGGCATTTGTGTTTCTTCATCGCCTTTGACCAGCGCGATGACGCTTTTGCCATTTTCATCCGTCACCACGCTTTCGACCGGCACAGCGAGGCAATTCGTGTGAACCGCCGTCACGACGCGCAGCGAAACAAATTGTCCGGGGCGCAATCCGCTGTCCTTCGGCAGCAGCGCGCGGACCAAAACCGTGTCGTTGTCCTTGTTCACGCTTGGACTGACAAACAAAATACCCGTCGTCACCGGCGGCTCGCTCAAAATTTCGAGCGCCTCGCCGGATTTCAAATCCTTCGCCTCCGCCGACGGAATTTCCGCGCTCACCGCCAGCCGGCTCAAATCCATGACTTCCGCGACAACCGTCGTCAAATCCACCGCCTGGCCCGGCTTGACGTTGACGCGCGCGACCGTGCCTGACAATGGCGCGGTGACAAGCGACAGATTCAGTTGCGCCTCGACATCCTGCAAATTTTTCAGCGAAGTGTTCTGTTGCGCGTATAATTTTTTCTGCCGCTCCACCTCTGCCCGTAACGCCGCCGAACTTAAATCCACCAGCACTTCGCCATTCGTCACCGATTGTCCCTCGACGACATTTACTTTCGCCACGATACCGGCGGACGGCGCGGAAAGTTGCGCGCTCGCGGCAGGCTGGCCGGGAGTTGCGGGCGCGGGTTCAATCGTGCCGAAACCCTGGACGTAGCCGTGCAGCGTCGCGGAAGTGATTTTGCCAACTTGCACGGAAACTTCCGTGGCAACTTTTTCTTCCGTGGCCGGCGCGTCATCGGCGTCGGCCAAAACGCGGATCGCGCCGGTCAAAATGATTCCGCCGCAAATGGCGGCCAGCGTTAAAATTATTTTTTTACGGTTCATGTTTTGAAATGATTTATTTCGCGGGAACTTTTTGAATTTCGTGAATGATCGAATCCGCCAAGGTCAACGGACTTTGCAGCGCGTCTTCCAATTGTCCAAGCGCCTGCTGCAACTGCGATTCATTTTCCAGTTGCGCGAGCGACGCGTTGTCCAATTCCAGTTGCGCGTTGAGCGAATCCAGTTGATCCGCCGCGCCCGCCTCAAGCTGCGCCTGCGCGGATTTTTGCTGCTGCTGTTCGGACGCCAGCAAATCATTTCCAGTTTTCAATTGTTCTTGCGCCACGCGCCAGCCTGCCACCGCGCGATCAATTTCGCCAATGACTTGCGATTGCAGCTCGCTGAATTTCGCGGCGGACAATTTTCTCCGCGCCTCGGCCTCGGCGATTGGCCCTTGATTCTGGTCGAGGATTGGCAATTCCAAAGTTAATCCAAGCGACCATTGATTGTCGCCTGCGTTGCCGTTGTTCCAGGCGTAACCCGGACCGAAATGCAGATCGGGATATTGCTGCGCGATTTCCAAACGCAAATCAGCTTCCGCCACCGCGTAATCGGCGAGCGCGCCAAGAATGTCCGCGCGCGAGCGCAACGCCAGCGTGCGTGCGTCGGCTGAAGTCAGCGCGTTTGCGTCCGGCGGCGAGAAGTCAAAATTCAATTCCTCGCCGTCCAGCGCGGTTTCGCTCAAGCCAAGCGCTTCCGCAAGCCGCGAACGCGCGTCGGATTTTTTTGACTGCGCGTCGCTGAAATCCATTTGCGTTTTGTTCAAGGCGATTTGTGCAAGGGCAAGTTCGGGTCGCGCGATTTCGCCCAGATCAAAACGTTGTTGCAGCAATTTCACAATTTGCTGCTGCGCGAAAAATTGTTTCTGAAGCAAATCGGCGCGTCGCCCGGAAATTTTCAAGTCCAGCAAACTGGCGCGGACATCGCTGCGGATTTTCCAGATCGCGGAAACGAAATTCCAGCGCGCGGATTCGGAAATTTTTTCCGCCTCGGCGATTCGCTTGCCGCGCTTGCCTGCCGTTTCAATTGGAATGTCAAACGTCACCGGCACGAGCCACGGGCTGTAATTGCCGGGAATTTGCGAATCGTAGCCGGGCGTGACGCTCACGGACGGATTTGGCCGCGCGCCCGCCGTTTTCAGACCCGCCTGCGCGACGAGCCATTGCGCGCGGGCGACTTCAAGGCTTGGATGGAAATAAAATGCGACGAGCGTGAGCTCCTGAAAATTCCAGTTCGTCTTCGGCCAGTTTTCCGATCCGCGACCGGGATTTTTTTCGAAGATAGGTTTCAGGCCGTCGTCATCAAGCCGTCGCGCTTCAAATTGCGCCGCCATTTTTTCGGGCGCGAGCGGCATGGATTGGAAATGCGCGCAGCCGGCGAACAGAACGACTGCAATAATGTGCGGCCAGTATTTCATGCGGCTTTAACCGTCGTGCCGAGCGGCAGGCGGACGGTGACGGTTGTCAGTTTTGACGGCACGGATTCGATTTCAATTTTTCCACCATGCGCGGAAACAATCCATTGCGCGATGCTCAAACCGAGGCCGCACCCGTCAATCGCGCTTTCATGCGCGAGGTCGCCGCGAAAAAAACGGTCGAAGACGCGCGGCAGAATCTCCGGCGGAATTCCATTGCCAGTGTTGACAATCTTGAACTGCGCCGTGTCACCGGATTTCAGCAGGCTCATGATTACGCCGCCGTGCGGCTGGTTGTATTTTACTGCGTTGTCGGCGAGATTCAAAAGCAACTGGCGCAACCGGTGACGGTCGCCGCGCACGGAAAGTTCCTCGCAGTCCGTCAGTTCGACTTGAATGTGCTGCGGTTCGGCGAGGATTTGCGCATCGGCAAAATTGTCGCGGACGAGTTCGTCGAGGCGAACCATTTCAAGTTGCAAGGCGACTTGTCCCGCGTCGGCTTTGGCGAGAAGCGTGAGTCCGTCCACGATGGTTGAGAGCCGCCGCACTTCGTCGAGCTGGCTCAACAGGCGTTCGCGTTCAACGGGCAAAAGCGAAGTGTCGCGCAATGCGGTTTCCGTTTCGCCGAACAAAATGGTCAACGGCGTTTTGAGTTCATGCGAGGCGTGCAAAGTGAATTCGCGGATGCGTTGGAATGAATTTTCCAGCCGCGCGGTCATGGCGTTGAAAACTTCGGTGAGCCGGTCGAGCTCGTCGCCGTTGTTGGTGCGCGGGATTTTTTCGCCGAGATTTTTTTCGTGGATTTTTTCGACGGCGTCCGTCAGCTTCGTCACGGGCGACAGCGCGCGGCGCGTCAGCCACCAGCCGCCCAGCAGCCCCAAAACGACGGCGGGCAGGCCGACTTGAAAAATCATTTCGCCCGCCTCGTCGAGGGCGTGGCCTTCCGGCCGGTTGCGGTGGTCGTGTCGAAGCTGCTCGGAAATTTCGCGGAATGTCCCGACGCCCATCACGAGCAGCGAGACAATCAAAATGCCTGCATACCACCAAGTCAGGCGCGTGCGGATTTTCATGGCGTTTCCTTCAGCACATAGCCGCTGCCGCGAACGGTGTGGAGCAGTTTGGGTTCAAAGTCCGCGTCAATTTTTTCGCGCAGGCGGCGGACATAAACGTCCACGAGGTTTGTGCCGGGATCGAAATCGTAGTCCCAGACTTTTTCCAAAATCATCATGCGCCCGCAAAGTCGCCCCGCCGAGCGCATGAGAAATTCCAGCAACCGGTATTCGCGCGCGGTCAGCTCGATTTCCGCGCCGCCGCGCTGCGCCTTGTGCGTCACGGTGTCGAGCGTCAAATCCGCCACGCGCAAAACGACGGATTTATTTTCGCCGCCGCGCCGCGTGAGCGCGCGCACGCGGGCGACGAGTTCGGCGAGTTCAAACGGCTTGGGAAGATAATCATCCGCGCCCGCATTCAAACCTTCGACGCGCTCGTTGACTTCGCCGCGCGCGGAAAGGAGCAGCACGGGCGTCGTGTTTTTTCGCTCACGCAACTGGCGCAGCACGCTCAAGCCGTCGCGCCCCGGCAGCATGATGTCGAGGACGATGGCATCGAACGGCGTGCTGGCAGCGGCGGACAAGGCGTCCACGCCATTCGTCACCATGTCCACCGCGAAGCTCTCCGCCTGAAGTGCCTTGCGGACAAACGAGGCGGTTTTCTTTTCATCTTCAACTACGAGCACGCGCATGAATTTATTATCTGCTGAAAACAGACTGGCGACGAGGAAAACTCGCCGTCCGTTTGTTGCGTCATTGAACAATATTGAAATGAAAACCGCGTGAACGATGGATGACAGTTTTGTCATTTCCGAATCCACAGGCCAAGCATGACGAAACTGTAATTTTGAAACTCTGGTTCTTTCGATTGCGTCTGGCAAACTGTCCCTGTAAATCAACTCAAACTTTATTATGAAAAATCTGACACAATTCTCATTCGTCATGCTTGGCCTCGGCCTGCTGGCCGGCAACGTCCGTGCCCAGGATTCAACCGCGCCTTACAAGGTGCTCGACACCGTCCAACTCATGGGCAACGGCGGCATTGATTATGTATATGCCGACAACGACGGGCGGCGCGTTTATGTGCCGCGCGGTGGAAATACTTTTGTGTTCGATCTAGACAGCCACAAATACATCGGCGCCATCACCAACGTCGGCGGCCACGGCGTGGCTATTGACACCGCCACGCACCACGGCTTCAGCAGCAACGCCAAGATCGCCATGTTCGACACGGAGACGATGCAGAAGATCAAGGACATTGACGTTACGAGCCGGCCCGACGGCATCCTGCTGGAACCGTTCACGGACAAGGTTCTTATTTTCAGCCACGCATCACCCAGCATCACGGCGATTGATCCCAAGGACGGCACGGTCGCCGGCACAATTGACATTCCTGATGGCGCGATGGAACAGGCCCAAAGCGATGGACAGGGAAAATTGTATGCGGACGTCGAGAACCAGAAAAAGATCGCCGTCGTTGACATGAAGGCCATGAAGGTTCTCACCACCTACGACCTCGGCGACACCGCCGGCGAACCTGGCGGCCTCGGCTTGGACGTGAAGAACCACATCCTGTTTGCCATGTGCGCCAATCCCAATGTCTGCGTCGTGCTCAATGCCGACGACGGCAAGGTGCTGGCCACACTGCCACTCGACGGCGGCACGGACGGCGGCGGCTTCAACCCCGCGACGATGGAAGCGTGGAGTTCGCAGCGCAATGGCACGCTCACCATCATCAAGGAAACCAGCCCCACGAGCTTCGCGGTGGAACAGACCGTGCAAACCAAGACAGGCTGCAAAACCTCCTCGCTCGACACCAAGAACAACCAGATCGTTTTGATTTGCACCGAACGCCTCCCGCAAGCGGCCCCGGCCACGAACGCCTCGGCGGCAACACCGGCTACGAACGCGCCCGCCGGCGGACGGCGCGGCGGACGCGGCGGTGGCGGTCCCGGCAACCTCGATGTGCTGTGGGTCGGCCGTTGATTTCAGGACAATTCACGAACGCAAGCCCAGCCAGTCATGGCTGGGCTTTTTTATTCACCTGTGAATTTTCATTTCCAGCTTTCAAAAGTTGACTCGGCAGATTTTCCGACGCAGCCTTCCTTGAGCCGTGCCAATTTTGCAGATCCAAACTGTTCAATCACTCGAAATGCCGGAACTGGCGTTGTATCGAACCCTCCGGCGCACCGATGAACATGAGCAGGCTGGCGTGCTGGTTGCCGCAAATGCCAAAGTCATCCAGCGCCTGCTTGCAAGCCGTTTCACCGTCGTCTCCGCGCTGCTCACACCCGCGTGGCTCGACCAGCTCCGACCGTTTCTGCTCGCGCGACCGGAGGGAATTTGCATTTACGTCGCCGAACAGAAAATTCTGGAAACCATCACTGGCTACAAAATGCACCAGGGCGCGCTGGCCGTTGCCAAAATTCCTCAGCAGCCGGATTTTGAAACTTTGCTGAAAAATTCCCCGCGACCGCTGCTGCTCGCCGCCGTGGAGGGCATTGCCAGCGCAGAAAATCTGGGCGCGGTGGTGCGGAGCTGTGCGGCTTTCGGCTCGCATTTCCTGATCGTGGGCGAGACGTGCGGCAGCCCGTTCCAGCGCCGGGCGGTTGCCGGGTCCATGGGCACCATCTTCGAGCAGCCGGTGGCACAAGTTGGAAATCTGGTGAAAATACTGGCGGCATTGCGCGCACGCGGCGTGCGCTGCCTGGCGGCGCATCCCCGGCCCGGCGCAAAGAAATTGTCCGCCGTGGATTTGCGCGGCGACTGCTGCCTGCTGTTTGGCGCGGAAGGTCCCGGCCTCACGGCAGGCGCGCTGGCGGCGTGCGACGACATGGTGGAAATTCCGATGCCATCACACATGAATTCCCTGAACGTGGCCGCAGCCGCAGCGGTATTCCTTTACGAAGCCACCCGCCAACGCGGCTGATACTTTTTCAAACCCCGGACTCCGTTCTTAATTTTCTCCCATTCGTCTTCCACGCTCCGGCTGGAGCATTCAAAATACGCGGGTTTTCCAGTTCAAAAATTGTCAAGCAGTTGGCAAGGAAAGTGGAGTTATTTCCCCCACGACGGCGGATAATCTGGCATGAATCGCTTTTCACGCCTTTTATTTTTGCCGTGGATGTTCCTGGCCATGACGATGCTGGCCTTCGCCGGTGTGAAGGACGGCGACTGCCTGGACTGCCACGGCGACAACACGCTGTTCAAAACCAATTCGGCGGGCCGCGCGATTTCGCTTTTCGTGGACGAAGCGAAATTCAAGATCTCCGCGCACGCGACCAATTCCTGCATCAGTTGCCACGCGGACGTCACCGCGAAACATCCCGACGACAATAAAATCCTGCTGCCGGTGAATTGCGCGACGTGCCACGAGCGGCAGACGGAAAGCTTCAACGCCAGCGTCCACGGCCTCGCGCTCAAGGCCGGTCACAACGACGCGGCAACCTGCCAGGACTGCCACGATTCGCACGAGATCATTCCCGGCAATTCACCGGCCTCGCCTATTTATTTTACGCGGCAGGCGGAAACCTGCGGCGCGTGCCACGAAAAAGAGGCGCGAGACTGGGCGGCCAGCGTCCACGGCAAAGCCGTCGCCGCCGGTTCGCACGACGCGCCTACCTGCACCGGCTGCCATGACGAGCACAAAATCCGCTCTCTCAAAAATGTTTCCGCCGCGACCATTTCCGGAGAGGTTTGCAGCCGCTGCCACGCGTCGGAACGATTAAACACAAAATACAATCTGCCGTCCGACCGCGTGACAACTTTCTTTGAAAGCTATCACGGCCTGGCCGGTCAATATGGTTCCACCGTCGCTGCAAACTGCGCGAGCTGCCACGGCTTCCACAAAATTTTGCCGTCGTCCGACACAAATTCGACCATTAACAAAATCCATCTCGTCGAGACATGCGGGAAATGCCATCCGGGCGACAGCGAAAAATTTGCGCTCGGAAAAATCCACGTCGCGCCGGACGGGATCTCTGGCGGCTCGGACATCGGCAGCCGATTGGACCGCTGGGTTCGGAAAATTTATCTCGTCCTGATTTTCTCGACTATCGGCGCGATGACGCTGCACAACGGGATTTTGTTCGTCAAAAAAACGCTGGCGCGGCTGCGCGCGACGGCGCGTCCGGTTCTGCGCATGAGCGCGTCGCAGCGCTGGCAGCATTTTCTGCTGGCGGCAAGTTTCATCGTGCTGGCGATCACGGGCTTTGCGCTGAAATTTCCCGATTCGTGGCTGGCGAAATGCATGGGTTCAAGCGAGCCGGTCCGGCGCTGGATTCATCGCATCGCCGGAATCATCCTGCTCGCCGTCGGCGCTTATCACGTCATTTATATTCTGGCGACGCGTGATGGCCGGCGGCTGGTGCGCGATTTGTTCCCGGTAAAAAAAGATTTGGCCGATGTTTGGGGCGCGGTGCGCTACCTCGCCGGTTTGCAAAAGGAGAAGCCGAAAATCGGGCGCTTCGGCTACGCGGAAAAAATGGAATACTGGGCGGTCGTCTGGGGCACGGTCATCATGGGCGCAACCGGCCTGATGATCTGGCTGAAGATTGACGTGACGAAATTCCTGCCGCGCTGGGCGGTCGAAGTCGCGACGACAATCCATTATTACGAGGCGGTGCTGGCTTGCCTAGCGATTGTCGTCTGGCATTTCTATCATGTCATTTTTGATCCCGACATTTATCCCATCAACACGGCCTGTCTGGACGGCCGCATATCCGAGGAAGTCCAGAAGCACGAGCATCCGCTGGAAAAATGAGGCGCGACGCCGTTGATTGAGATTTTCCGCCTTTTGGGTAACCGGATATTGCCAATGCAATGACAATAAATGTTGCATCAAAGCCAAAGAATGTGGTGCGGCACGCCCCGGCTTCGGCTAATAATTAAGGACAAATGATGAAGACACATTTTATCTGCACACTGGCCGCGCTGGCGGTTTTGGCCGCTGGCTGCAACCGCGACGGCGTGAAGGTTTATCACGTTGAAAACACCGACACCTCAACGCCGCCTCCACCGGCAGCCGCCGCGCCCGCCGCAATGCCGGCGACGATGCCTTCCGGCTTACCCGTGCCGGACACCAGCACTCTGCCGAAGCTGAAATACACCGTGCCGGACGGCTGGCAGGAAAAGACGCCGACGGAAATGCGTGTCGCCAGTTTTGGAATTTCCGAAAATGGAAAAGATGCCGACATGAGCGTCATTCCGCTCGGCGGGATGGCCGGCGGCGATCTGGCGAATGTGAACCGCTGGCGCGGTCAGGTTGGATTGGATGCCTTGGCTGACGCCGATCTGCAAAAGCTCGCGGAAAAAGTGGAGATTGCCGGGCAGCCCGCCGATTTGTATGACATGGCCGGAACGGCTGAACGGATTGTCGGCGTGATTTTCCACAACGGCGACGCGACGTGGTTTTTCAAGATGACCGGCGACCCGGATTTGGTCGAAAAACAAAAACCGGCGTTCGTTTCATTTTTGAAATCATTTCAGTTCGGCGGTCTCGCCGCGCCGTCCACGATGGATTTGAGCCAGTTGCCGCCATCACATCCGGCGATTCCAGGAATGGATGCGGCCGCTGCAACAACTCCCGCGCCCGATGCCGCCAATGTTCCGACGTGGAAAATTCCCGCAGGCTGGCAGGCTGCGCCGCTGTCGCAATTTTTGGTCGCGAAATTTTCCATCGCCGGCGCGGACGGCGCGGAGGCGGCGGTGAATGTCAGCTCGCTCGCAGGCGACGGAGGCGGTTTGTTGCCGAACCTGAACCGCTGGCGTTCGCAGCTTGGCCTTGCGCCAAATGCCGATGCGGAGGCGGCGAATCTGCCAACAATTGCCGCTTCAGGCGGCAAGGCCACGTTGATAGACATCTCCGGAACGGATGCACGCGCCGGCAAACCGGCTCGGCTTGTCGGCATCGTGCTGCCGCTCGGCGATCAGACTTGGTTTTACAAATTGATGGGCGACCCGGACGTCGTGGCGCAGCAAAAAGATGCGTTCGTGAAATTCGTGCAGTCGGCCAAATATCCATGATGTTTAGATCGTAATCGTAATCTTGCGAGGGCGATTACGATTAAGAGCAGGATTAAGATTAAGAAGGAGATTTAGATGCTCATTAAAAAAACAGTCTCGTTTTTCACGTCGCTCAAGCTCACCTGCGTGCTGCTGGCGTTCGCGATCATCCTCGTGTTCGTCGGCACGCTGGCGCAGGTGGATGACGGGCTGTATGCGGTGCAGGCTCATTATTTCAGGGCGATTTTCGTCGGCCTTTCGCTCGATCCGCTGCAATTCACCGGCATCACGCTGCTGGGCCACAAGCTGCCGCTGATCCTGCCCGGCGGTTATCTCGTCGGCATTACGCTGCTGGTGAACCTCATCTGCGCGCACGTTTATCGGTTTCAACTGACGACCAAAAAAATCGGCATCCAGCTCGCGCACGCGGGCGTGATTCTGCTGCTCGTCGGACAATTGGTGACCGACATGCTCGCGCGCGAAATGCAGATGCACCTTTCGGAGGGCGAAACAAAAAATTATTCCGAAAGCGCGACGGACTACGAACTGATATTCCAGAACGGCAATGAGGTGACGGCCATCCCGGAAAGATTGTTGAAGCAGGGCGATGGGCTGAAAATTGACAGCCTGCCGTTCGCCATCAGCGTAAAGACATTCTGGAAAAATTCCGACCTGAGCTTCCGCGCGCCGATGATGAGAAATTCCCCGCCCATCGCGAGCAACGGCGTGGCGCTCGATTTCGATTTCATCCAGAAGCCCGACGTGAAAACAACGGACGAAAAAAACATTCCAACCGCGATCATCGAGCTGACCGGGCCGAACGGCTCGCTCGGTGATTGGGTGGTTTCTGACTGGACGGGTGACGCATCGCTGGTCGAGGCGGTTCAAAACAGTTACATGGATCAGGCTGGCGCGAGCATGGCGCATAGCATCGCCGTCAAGCTGGTCGCGCCGCAATCCGTCGAGATTGGTGGCAAAACATTCACCTTCATCATGCGCCCGACGCAAGTCCGGCATCCGTTTTCGCTGACGCTGCTCAAGGCGACGCACACGGTTTATCCCGGCACGGACATCCCGAAGGATTTCCGCAGCCGCGTGCAGTTGAAAAATCCGCAGACCGGCGAAAACCGCGAAGTGGAGATTTCCATGAACCATCCGCTGCGCTACGCCGGGCTGACATTTTATCAATACCAGATGGACGCCGGCCAGGTCGCGCAGGAAGCCGGGCGCGTGCCGTCGTCGGTGCTGTCCGTCGTGCGCAACCCCGGCTGGTTGACACCCTACGTCGGCTGCGCGATGGTCGGTGCGGGGCTGCTCATCCAGTTCCTGAAGCACCTGATTGAATTTGTTTCCAAAAGGAAGACGAAATGAAAAAGATTTTTCAAAAATGGTTCCCGCCGTTCCTGATGCTGATCATGGCGCTGTGGTTTTTCGGCAACTTGCAGGCGCCGAAGGACAAGGATTTTGCGTTCAGCGAATTTGGCCGGCTGCCGGTCATTTATGACGGGAGGCTGAAGCCGATGGATTCGCTCGCGCGCAATTCGCTTTTGCAACTGCGTGAAAAGCAGACGCTCAACACCGAGCCGTGGAAGGCCTGGAACGAAAACCCGAAAATCATCCCCGCCGCCGAATGGCTCGCGAACGTGATGATGAATCCCGCCGTGGCCGACGACTGGCCGGTGTTCCGCATGGACAATCCCGATTTGATCTCGCTGCTGAAACTGCCGGACAAGGACGCGGCGAAACATTCGGATGGGAAACATTATTCGTGGAACCAGATCACGCCGGCGCTGGATACGTTCACAAACGAGGTCGCGCGCGTGGAAAAAATTGACGCGCCGGACCGCACCGCCTACGAAAACGCCGTCGCCAAGATGCACGAGCGCCTGACGCTTTACCAATCGTTGAAAAACACGGTGCAGCCGCAGGACGCCCAGGACTGGCCGGCGGAACTGGCCGGGTATGAAAAATTGATCCCCGCCGGCGTCGCCGCAGTGAAGGCGCAGGAGGCCGGGCAGCCCTACGACCAGACAAATTTTGACGTGATGATCGGCTTCATCGAAACCTTTCAAATCATGAGCAGCCTCGAACCGCCGCTCATCCTGCCGCCGGCCGGTTCCGGCGACTGGCGGCGCATGGGCGACGCGCTGCTCGACGCCCCGCGCGGCGTGCCGGTGGACGACGCGATCCGCGACTACGCAAAAATGGCCGGCGCGCTCGCGGCGAACCAGCCGGACGCATTTAACTCCGCGTTGAACGATTACAAATCAACGCTCGTGCCGGCGCAGAGCAAGGCGCTGGCAAAAGCGCGCGCGGAAGTGTTCTTCAACCAGATGGAGCCGTTTTACAACGCGATGGTCATTTACGTCCTCGCCGGGCTGCTCGCGATTTTTTCGTGGTTCAACTTGTCGGAAACGCTGCGCCGCTCGGCGGTCTGGCTCATCGGACTTGCATTCGTGATCCACACGACCGGCCTGATTTACCGGATGGTGCTTGAAGGCCGTCCGCCGGTGACGAATCTTTATTCCTCGGCGATTTTCATCGGCTGGGGCGCGTGCCTGCTCGGGATCATCCTGGAAAAATTCCACAAGAACGGCATCGGCTGCGTCGCCTCGGCGGGCATGGGCTTCATCACGCTCATCATCGCGCACAACCTCGCGCTCACCGGCGACACCATGGAAATGATGCGCGCGGTGCTGGACACGAATTTCTGGCTCGCCACGCACGTCGTCGCCGTGACGACCGGCTACGCGAGCACTTATGTGGCGGGATTTCTCGCGCTGATCTACATCCTGCGCGGCGTGTTCACGACGACGCTGGACGAGGCCACCGGCAAATCGCTGGCGCGGATGATTTATGGCATTGTCTGCTTCGCCACGCTGTTCAGTTTCGTCGGCACGGTCCTTGGCGGCATCTGGGCGGACCAATCCTGGGGACGTTTTTGGGGCTGGGACCCGAAGGAAAACGGCGCGCTCATCATCGTGCTGTGGAACGCGCTGATTTTGCATCTGCGCTGGGGCGGCATCATCCGCGAACGCGGCCTCGTCGTCTGCGCCATCGGCGGCAACATCGTCACGAGCTGGTCATGGTTCGGCGTGAACATGCTCGGCATCGGGCTGCACAGCTACGGCTTCACGGACGCGGCGTTCAAATGGCTGATGCTGTTCGTGGCGAGCCAGATTGCATTCATAGCCCTCGGATTGCTTCCGGCAAGAATGTGGAAAAGTTTTCAGTCAAGACCGGCTTGAGTTGCCGGAATTGTGGCGGAACGGCGAGGCAAAATCCGTGGAGCGCGCTGCTGGACAAATCGTTTCGCAGTGATAAAGTCGCAATTGTGAAACGGGTGCGACCATATCTTATATCTGGCGGCAGTTTGCTTTTGGCCCTTGTCACGATTTTTTTCTTTAAGAATAATTTTTCCCCGGATTTTCTGTCTCCCGTCCCAACCAACGTGGTCGAACTGGCAAAGAATCGGCTTTCATTGCTGCGAGGGGACATGAACGATCAACAGATTATAGCGACACTTGGTTTATCTGGATATTGCAGGTTTGAATCAATTCGCGAACCAAATTTTTTGACGACATACAGTCTGGGCAACGGTCATCATTTATATTTGACCTACAATGTGCATGCTATGGGAACACCAAGCACATGGTCTCTGAAAAGTGTCAGCGTGGACAGCGAAACATGGAAGCCAAAAAATGACAATACAAACCAGCAAAATAACACTGCTCTTGATCAAACAACCGCCATTATTCAAGTTATGATTGGCGACCCACCACATTTTCCCAGCGGGGACGAATATAATGAGTTTGTTGAACAAGAAATGCTTGTCTCTTACCCTTATATCCAAGATGTTGATGAAAAGCTGGGACTGTCTAAGTTGTGGGGAGTATCGGAAGATGAAGTAGGCACCAGACTTGGCAAAGCAATAACAGTTGAGCCAGGGGATAAGCCCGGGGTTTTCGTCATAACTTGCGACGGAATAAACCATGATCTCGCCGTAAAAATTGTAAATGAGCTTTGCGTTTTTCCCACGGTGACACAACTTTATACATCTGAAGGGCAAAGCAAAGATAACCAGCAGAAGTTGCATTATTCAATCATTCAATCCGCGAAATGAAGACTGTGTAAATTAACCAGTCGCCGCCTTCACTTGAAGAACCGGCTGGCACCGCGCAATCCTCGGAGCGCGGTGGCCGCACCCCGGAGCCGCCGGAATTATGGCGGGACGGCGCTAAATAAGATTCGACCGGCGCACAATCAGAACCGGTTGGCGCCGCGTAACCCCCGGAGCGTAGCGCGCCACCTCAGGATTCTTTCCGCCAACCCCGGGATTCTTCCATCCACCCCTTGGGTTTTATCCGCCACCCTCAGGGGTATGTTCACCACCCCTGGGATTATTCATGCCACCCCCGGGGTTTAGCCTGTCACCCCCGGGATTCTTCGCGCCACCCCCAAGGTTCTTACGGCTACCCTTCGGGGTGAAGTGTTCACCCCGGAGTTTCTTCCAGCTACCCCCAGGGTTCTGCTCATCACCCCCAGGGGTGAAGAGTCCACCCCCAGGGTTTTGCACGTCACCCCTCGGGGTAAAGCGTCCACCCCCGGGGTTTTGCCCGCTACCCCCGGGATTTTACCCGCCAACCCGGAGACGAAATTGGCAAAAGCTTTGCATAAATTGTCCATGCTTTTGGTATTTCACGCTAACCCTCAATGATTTACGACTTTTTGACTCCCGGCTGCCCAAAAATAACCTATTCCACACCCAGCCGAAATGTGATACAACCGAAAATTCCTGCCCGCAATATGGGGTGGGGATTAAACAAACAACAAAAATAGGCGCAAGCCGGAAAGGAATAAATAGTATGGCAGACTTCATACCAGATGGAGAAGGCCCGCAGAGAAAATGGGTCAATGGCATCAAGACCAACATCCCACAATTGGTCACACAACTCGAAATCACACCCGCACGGTTGAGCAACATCACCGGCTGGTGCAACTCGCTCCTCGCGGCCATGGACGCGGCGGACGCGGCGAAAACCGCCTTGAGAACCGCCAACCAGCAAAAGGCGACGCAATCCAACATCAGCTTCACCGGCCTTCGCGGCGAGGTTGCCAAATGGAAGGTGGCCGATGGCATGACAGACGCCATCGCCGCCGAACTTCAGATTGTCGGCACCGGCACGCCGTTCAATCCCGAAACGTATCAGGCGCAGTTCACCGCACAGGCCTTCAGCGGCTATGTGCGGTTCAAGTTCAAGAAAAACGGCGCGGACGGCATCATCCTCTATGTGCGCATCAAGGGCACGATGGGATGGAAGTTCGTCTCTCGCGACACCAACTCGCCCTACGACGACCACACGCCGCTGGCCGTGCCCGGCCAGTCCGAGGTGCGGGAATACCAGGCGTTCGGCCTGCTGGGCGACGAGCAGATCGGCATCGCCAGCGACATCGTGACGGTGACGTTTGCCGGTTAGAAAATAAATCAGGGCAAAATCAAAGCGGCCTCCGGCCTGTCGCGTCGAAGTCAAAGACGCAGACGGAAAACGGAGGCCGCTCATTTTTTGTGAAATGGTTCCGTAGCAGCCGACGTGTGGAGGCTCTGACTGCACGACCATGACCAATTGGATGCAGTAAGCCTTCAAGGCGGTTTCATTTCCGCTTTGCGTTCAGGGCGGCTTCGGGGTTAAATCTCCAATTATGAACCTCCGGCGAGCTTTCACGTTGATTGAACTGCTCGTGGTCATCGCCATCATCGCGATTCTGGCGGCGCTGCTGCTGCCCGCATTGTCGGCGGCCAAGCAGAAGGCGTGGACGACGGGTTGTAATTCCAATCTGCATCAAGTCGGCCTCGGCATGAAGATGTATGCTGGTGACAACAATGAGCTTTATCCCGAATCCGGCGGGGCAATTTATTGGGGTGCAACGGACACAAACGGAACTCAAAAAGCCAGTTGGATGCAGCAGATTTTTTCCTATGTCGGCAATACGAACGTATTCAATTGTCCCGGCAACGTGCAGTTGCCCGTGCCGTTGCAAGGGCCGTTTAACTATTTCAACGGCTGCAATGCTGCATTTGTGGCCACCGGTGGTTTCGCCTCTGTCAAAGGCTCGGCCATTTTATTTCCCTCGGCATTTGTGCTGGGCGGCGACACGGCGGGCACGAAGGACAACGGCGCGGGATTGCAATTCGACCCGCTGGACGCGGACAAGGACGATTACACGCAGAATTGCGTGGGCGGCGCGGCGGACCCGGACATCACGGAATTCTGGCAGATTCACAGCAAGGGCCAGAACGTCATGTTCGCCGACGGCCATTCCAAATGGTATAAAAGCTTCAGCGCGGGCGAAATGACCTTCGGCTACACGACCATGACCAATTGGATGCAGTAAGTCTTCAAGGCGGTTTCATTTCCGCTTTGCGTTCAGGGCGGCTTGGCGGTTCAATAACTGACATGAAATCTCGCCGGGCGTTCACGCTCATCGAACTGCTCGTGGTCATCGCCATCATCGCGATTCTCGCGGCGCTGCTGATGCCGGCCCTTTCATCCGCAAAGAGGAACGCGCAGAAAACTTCCTGCATGAGCAATCTTAAACAGCTCGCCACAGCATGGACGATTTACAACGGCGAGAGCGGGGAAAAAATTCCCTCATGCTTTCCGTTTATTTCGCGCGGCACCGGCAACTCAAATGCCTGGGTGCTCGGCGTCTCGTGTCCTACAAACTGGCCCGATCCATTTGGCGTAGTTGACGCTGGCGTTTTGGATGCCACCAATCAAAACGCCATCTCGCGCGGCACCCTGTTTCCTTGCAGCAAATCTGCCGCGATTTATCGCTGCCCAGCGGATTCACGGACGGAAAACGGAGTGCCTTATGTTCGTAGCTATTCGATGAACAACTGGATGAACGGCGTGCCGTTTGTCAGCGTCAATTCCAATGACCTCGACACCGCTCATCGCCTGTTTCAAACCGAATCCAGCATCGCGACGCCATCGCAAATGTTTGTCTTCATTGATGAGGACGCGAGCACCATCAACGACGCCATGTTTGTGACCGTCATGAATCCGGCGGAGGGTTTTGAAGATCAGCCCGCCCTGAGGCATAAAACTGGATACCCGTTGACCTTTGCCGACGGACACGCGGAAATTTTTCCATTCATCAACGACGATCAGGACGCGGCAAAATTAAGAAGCGCCGCCACGGTTCCGCAATAGTCCGGTTCATTTCCACTTTGCGTTTCCTTCCCATTAGCGGTTTAATTCCCCGATGAAAATTATTTTAGCCTACTCCGGCGGCCTCGACACCTCGGTGCTGCTTTCCTGGATCAAGGAAAAATACGACGCCCAGATGATCGCCTTCTGCGCCGACATCGGGCAGGAAGACGAACTCAAGGGTCTCGAAGCCAAGGCCATCAAGACCGGCGCATCCAAAATCTACATTGACAACCTGCAGGAGGAATTCGCGCGCGACTTCATCTATCCCATCATCCAGGCCGGCGCCATTTACGAAGGGCAGTATTTCCTCGGCACCAGCATCGCGCGGCCGCTCATCGCCAAGCGCATGGTCGAGATCGCCAAGAAAGAAAAAGCCGACGCCATTGCGCACGGTGCCACCGGCAAGGGCAACGACCAGGTCCGCTTTGAGCTGACCGCCGCCGCGCTCGCGCCGAACCTGGATGTCATCGCCCCGTGGCGCGACTCGTCCTTTCGCAGCCAGTTCCCCGGACGGCAGGAGATGATTGACTACTGTGCCAAGCATAAGATTCCCGTCCAGGCCAGCGCCAAGAAGCCGTATTCCATGGACCGCAACCTCCTGCACATTTCCTACGAGGCGGGCATCCTCGAAGACCCGTGGTTCGATTCCTACAACCTGAAGAACCGCGGTTACTTCACCACCCTCTCCGTGCTGCCCGAGGACGCGCCGGATAAGGCGCAGTTCGTCGAGCTTGACTTCGTCAAGGGCAACTGCGTGGCGGTGAACGGCAAGAAGCTGAACCCCCTCGGCGTGATGAAAGAGTTGAACAAGCTCGGCGGCAGGCACGGCGTGGGCCGCGTGGACATGGTGGAGAACCGCTTCGTCGGCATGAAATCGCGCGGCGTATATGAGACGCCCGGCGGCGCCATCCTGCATTTCGCGCATCGCCAGATGGAATCGCTCACGATGGACCGCGAGGTCATGCACCAGCGCGACGCGCTCATTCCCAAATATGCCGAGCTGGTCTATAACGGCTTCTGGTATGCGCCCGAACGGCTCGCATTGCAGGCCTACGTGACCGAGAGCCAGAAGAACGTCACCGGCACCGTGCGCGTGAAGCTCTACAAGGGCAACATCATGGTCTCCGGCCGCAAATCCCACGTGAGCCTCTACAACCCGCGCATCGCCACCATGGAAGCCGACCCGACCAAGGACTACAACCAGGACGACGCCACCGGCTTCATCCGGCTCAACGCCCTCCGCCTGAAGGTCGCGGCGAAGGTGCTTGGGAAGAAGAAGTAAAATATACAACGATTAATCCGCCAAGGTTCTTGAAACATTGGCGGATTTTTCTTTGAACCGTGATCAAATTTATTGGTTGAATAATCATGCCCACCGACCTCATCCATCGCCTCGGCATTGCCGCGCCGAAATACAGCCGGGGCGGCTGCGCTCCCCCATTTTTCCACGCAAAGCGTCCGTAATTTGATTCTTTTTGGCGGCAAAAAAAGCGAAGCTTTTTCCAAAATAGGGAGAGCAATTTCCGCCGCGCCTGTCAAAGTCGTCCGGTTATGGATTCAAGTGCCTGCATGGCGCAGTGGCTTTTTTCCGCCGGGCGTTTAAGCTTCACCCCCACCCGACAGAGTCGTTCCATCGTTCCTCGCTGCCGTGCTGCCGCCCGCGTCGGAACGGCTGTTTTCCGGTTGGGAGACGTTTTTTCCCATATAAAAGCAACTCTTACCCGGAAAAAAATGACTTTTATTCGTGATAGAGCTGCTCTATCCCGTAAAAAAAATGACTTTTTCCCCGAAAAGAACAGCTTTTATCCGTGAAAAAATGGCTTTTATCCCCCTGATTTCCTTCCAAAACACCGCAAAAACTACAGTAAACAAATAAAAATCAATAAATTATGAAGAAAAACCATTCATGCCACCTCAACAGGCTCAATATGTCCTGTGGCACGACAACCTCAAAGCCACCGCCACCGTCGCCGTGCCGGGCGTGACGGTGGAAGATGTGACGGCAATAGCGTCCGATAACACGGCCATTCATGCCAAAATGACCGTGGCCAACGCCGCCGACAAGGCTGCCAGCGCCGCCCATGCCGATTTGAACGCGGCCATCGCCACGAGCAAGACCCACGCGCGGCCCATGATCAAAAACGTCAAAAACAACGCCGCCTACACCGTCCCCCAGGGCAAGCTCATGGGCATCGAAGGCCCGGACGATCCCACGGACATGACGCAGGAGGCGCCGTCATTGAACGCCAATGTCAAGACCTCCGGCGTGGTGGAACTGGGTTTCAACAAAAAGCTCGCCGAGGGCGTCCACATCCAGTCCAAGCTCGACAGCGACGCGGGGTTCACCCTGCTGGCGAGCGAGACGCATTCGCCGTATGTGGACAACCGGCCGTTGCAGGTGGCGGGCAAACCGGAGACGCGCCATTACCGCGCGGTCTTCTTCATCGGCAAAGCCGAGATCGGCCTGATGAGCGACGTGGTGACCGTCGCGGCGCAACCTTAGGAGATCAAAATTATGAAAACATTTTTAAGAACAATCATCGTTGCCGCGCTCTGCCAGTTTCTGTCCGGTGCAATCCAGGCTCAGGATGTGGATTCGGTGGCGCCGGTGGTGATTAAAACCGTGCCGGAAGCCGGCAGCAAGGATGTCGCGCCGGGTGTGGTTGAAGTCCGGGTCACATTCAGCAAGGCGATGGCCGACAAGTCGTGGAGCTGGTCGTCGGCCTGGAAGGATTCAACCCCCGAACCTGCGGGCAAACCCAAATACGATGGTGATCAAAGAACCTGCGTGTTCACGGTGAAGCTCGAACCAAACAAGACGTATGGTTATTGGATCAACAGCCAGAACTTTCACGGCTTCAAGGATCAGCAGGGTCATTCCGCCGTGCCCTATCTCCTGGTCTTTCAGACAAAGGATCAATGATGAAAATTGTCCCGCCGTATGTGGACAGCCGGCCGTTGCTGGTGACGGTCGCGGCGCAACCTTAAAGGGGGGCGAAAAGGGCCGGGCGTGTTCCCTGAAGCGCGCCCGGCTCGATTGAATTAAAGCACAATGAAGCATTTGATGTTGATTGTGAAAATTTTGCTGGTGGTGCTCATCCTCATTTATGTGGTGATGCGCATGAGGGCCGCCGGACGGTAAATGCGAATTATGAAAACAAAATCTCATCCCGGATTGATTGCAGTGCTGACCGTGCTGCTGACGGCTTTGACTTCTTGCGCGAGCGATAGCACCGTCACACCGGCGATGGCCGGCCATTGGGAAGGGGATGCGCGGATCATTGTCTCGTGGTGCCAGCAAAAGAACCTGGTCGTGAAGCTGGAGCTTCATGCGGACGGGAACGTGACCGGCACGGTGGGTGACGCCAGGCTCACGGACGGGCGTTTCGTGTCGAATCGCGGCTGGCTGGGCCGCAAATTGAATCTATGGAGCGACTATATTATCACGGCCGGTCTCGACGGCGTCATCGTGGCGGCTGAAGGCATCAAGCGCGGGCGCGTGATGATGCCGTTGAATTACAACGACGGCCTTTTCAAAGGCGGAGTGGCTACGGAGGGAGAGTTCTGCGTGTTCTCCAGCGAGCAAACGAGGAAGGAGAAAATGGCCCTCACCGCCAGGCCGCTTAAATTGACCCGGTCGGAATGATGGTTTCTAAAAAGAGGCCGGAGCCAGCGATAATCTTTGACAGAAATTCACAAGTCCGCTTTGATAAACCCATGCCAACAAAGGCCGTCGAGAAAACCACCGTGCACGCTCTGCGGTCAAATCATTGTTAGGCTGACTAGCTTTTATGAAAATCACATCATTGATCTTTTTGTCAGTTATTTTACTGGTAGGTTGTGCTCATCTGACTACATCTTCAGTTCCACGTTTTGATATTCACTCTGCCGATGTCGTATCAGCCGTCGTGAAGCCATCCACTCAGCCTGACCATGCGGCAGAAATCGTGTTAGTATTAACAGAAGATTGTGTCAAGCGATACGAGCCTTTCGGCAAGAAGTATGCGCGACAGAACATTAATTTATACGCAAATGGTAGATTATTGCTTTGTGATTTAGAGGCACCAGAACATTTCTGGCCAAGCTTTACAGCCTATATTTTTACCTCTTTGAAAGATGCCAACACTTTGGCAGACTCATTGACCAAGAAATGAGAGTCCGTCAGCCTCCTATGAGGGTTCATGAGTCAAGGGTTAAGTGAAGGGTTTCATATTTTTTTCTTAAAGGCGCTTTTGTTTTAATCGGTGGGCGTCTCCGTCCGCAATACGTTGGACTCGCATCCAAG
>Ga0181529_10000599_pt1 | contig 51864 bp, 40 predicted proteins | sample PEATcosm2014_Bin_36_FD_119763 | JGI IMG/M metagenome (GOLD analysis project Ga0181529, IMG submission 119763) | Peatland microbial communities from MTU Mesocosm Facility, Houghton, MI, USA - PEATcosm2014_Bin10_30_metaG | ecosystem: Environmental > Terrestrial > Soil > Wetlands > Peat | place...
CACCGGCACCACTGCGCCGACCATGTGGCTAGGCATCTTTGCCGCCCTGCTGCTTTGCCTGGCCACGGCGGTCGCCTACGCGGAGATTTCCAAACTCTATCCCGGCACAGGCTCAAGCTACTATTACGCAGAACAGGCGCTGCTATCTAAGGACAGGTTCTTTAAGTACGCCCGTGTCGCCAAGTTCATCGTCGGTTGGGGCTCGCATCTTTACTACTGGGTCTATCCGGGGGTGATGGTGGCGGTTACTGGCGTGTTCGTGGGCTACGTCGTCGGCTTCCTCTATCCAAACTTCATGAGCGGATCGAATCCCGGCCTTATCTTCATGGCGCTGGTGGCGATTGCTTTCTCATTCTTCGTTGGCTGGATTGCATCGAAGGGCGCGGGGGCTTCAACAGCCGTCAATCTTGCTATCAACATCGTCCAGATCTCCGCGCTATTGGTCTTCAGTGTACTTGCCATCGGCTATCGTACAAGCCATCCTGCGGGTTCGCCGGCCTTCCAGTATGACGGACAAACGCTGGCGACTTATAGCTACCAGTTCGCCACAGCCAAGGATGGCTCTATAGTCCGCGACGCCACCGGCACTCCTGCGCCGCTGCTGGACACGGCCGCCAAGCCGGTCCCATTCACCATTGACTATCCCGAGAAAGACGCCAGCGGCAACTTCTTGTCCCATACTTCTGCTGCTTCGGTTGTGGCGCCGCACAAATTCAGCTTTGTCTTCATTCAGGCTACGGTCGCCATTCTGATTTTGGTTGGATTTGAGTCGGTGACCTCGATGGGTGGCGAGGCAAAGAACCCCACCAAGCATATTCCCATCGCAGTCATCTCTTCGCTGCTGATTCAGGGCCTGGTGTGCTACCTGATCGAGTATTTCGCAGCCAACTACTTTCTCAACTCCGGCTATACCATGCAAAGCGCGGTCACTTCGGCTGCGCCCATTGGCGACATGATGATCATGGTCGGTGATGGGTTACTGGGCCAGGGTCATGGCAAGTACTTTATGCTGGCAGAGGCCATCACCGTTTTTCTTGCGCTGATCGGCACCACGCTTAGCTGCATGAATACCGGCGCTCGCGTCACCTATGCCATGGGCAAGGACGACGAGGCTCCCGAACATTTCGGCATCCTGCACGCCAAATCGCTAAGTCCACGCAAGGCGATCTGGACGCTGGCCGTAATCAGTGCGGTCATCGGCGTCATCGCCGTATCGCTGGTCTTCGGAGATCTGAGCGCGCCCACTGACGCAACCATCGCCGCGCTGCCACACGGCGTCTTCTCTAGCTTCGGCTACCTCTCGCACGACCAGTTAGCCGCGCTGCCCAACTCGCTGCTAACCATCACCCTCACCTCCAACTTCGGCACATTTATCCTATATGCGCTGAGTTGCCTGTTGTGCATCATTGCCTACCACAGGCGCCATGACTATAGCGTAGTCCGCCACCTACTTATTCCGGGATTCGGCCTGCTGGCCAACATTGTTTGCATGGCCTTCTACCTGATCAGCCCGGTCTTCGGCTTGGGAACATTCAAGGAACCACTGTTGGCGCTGGGAATCTCCGCCACCTGGGGCATCTACGGAGCTTATTATTTCGTCCGCTCCTCGAAGGACAAAGGCAAGGCTGTGTTGCTTACAGCCAAGTAAGCCAAACAGTCAGAAACACCACCAATCAGCACACCCCAAGTGGAATCTCCGTTCCATCTCTGCGCTAAAACGAGAGCGGAATTGTCACCTGTGGGGTCGGGATTGACCGTTCATTGACGGCGGTACGAGGTGACTCTCCCGCAGCAACCCCCGCCGGTCGTAAACACCCGGCGGGAATTCTGCTGCGGCTTTGCCAGCGAATCTATTGACGAGTGCCAACCCAGCAATAGCGGCCATACAGAGTTTCGGTTTGACCGGCGCTGAAAAACGCAGGTCCAAATTGAGGTCCAGTAATTTGTCCCCTATGCTCTATAAAGGACTTTTTGCTCCTTTCTGGACCCTAAAAATACCCGTAACTCTATGATTCCTTCGGAGATCTCACTCTGTCACGGCAGAGGTCGCGAGTTCGAGTCTCGTCGTCCCCGCCATTTATTCCAGAGGATCTAAGGAATGATGGCAATCAGAGTGACAGCATATAATCCATTTCCATCAGTCCGTCCCCATCAAGCGTCCGCGTTGACCGGTATGATTCTCAGGTGAAGAGTAACTTGCCGGGAGGTTAATCATGCTACGCGACCTTTTCACTCATCCTCTGACGCAAGTGCTGCGACGGCCTCGCAGGTTGCGCCTAGCCATGGTCATCATCTGCCTTGCGCTGGCGGCGCGGGCGATGGTTGCGCAGCAGATGACGGTGCTCTTCGGTACCCACGTGGCGGGCGCGGGCAAGGGCTTCTCGGCGTCGAGCTTTGATGCGCGGACGGGCGCGCTGGGCAAACCGGAGCTGGTGGCCGAGGCCGAGGCACCGGCGACCTTTATTCTGGCCGCGGGCAACACGAGGCTTTACACCTGCAACTCGACCGGCTTTGTCAGCGCCTATTCGGTTGCCGAGGGCGGCCGCAAGCTGACGCTGCTGAACAAGGTTCCCAGCGAGGGCGGCGACCCCAACTACATCAGCCTGGACGCGACCGGCAAATACCTCTTTGTGGCCAACTACGCGGGTGCCAGCTTGATTGCGTGGGCGTTGAAGCCGGACGGCAACATCGGCGCGCGCACGGCCTTTGTGGCGTTCACCGGCTCAGGCGCCAATCCGGGCCGCCAGCAGCACGCCTTTGCGCACTCGATCATCGTGGACCCGGGCAACCGCTTTGTGCTGAGCGGCAATCTGGGCCTGGACAAGCTATTCGTCTACCGCTTCAACGCGAGGGACGGCTCGCTCACGCCCAACGATCCTGCCTTTTCCGCTGTCGCTGCCGGCTCCGGCGCGCGCCTTGTGCTCTTCCATCCCAACGGCAGATGGGTCTATCTCAACACGGAGATGGGCAGCAGCATTGTCTTTTTCCGCTGGGAGAGCGCGACGGGAAGGCTCACCGAGCAGCAGGTAATCTCGACCCTCGCGCCGGAGTTCCACGGCAGCAGTAACGCCTCGGATATCCGCATCAGCGCTGACGGGCGCTTCCTCTACGCGAGCAACCGGATCAACGGCGGCGACGGCGAGATTGCGGTCTTCGCCATCGACGCGAAGAGCGGCCGGTTGACGCCGATGCAGCACGTCAGCTCCGGCGGCCGCATCCCGCGCAACTTCGAGATCGATCCCACCGGCCAGTGGATGATCGTCGCCAACCAGGAGAGCAACAACGCGCAGGTCTTGCGCATCGACCGCGACACCGGAATGCTGACGCCGGTGGGCGCGCCGGTCAGCGTGCCATATCCCTTCAGCCCGCGCTTTGTGGCCGGGGCAAAGTAGAGGGCGGAAGCTGCAATCAGTTTTCCTGCACCTTCATCACCATGCAGGTGACGGTCTCGCCTTGGGCCACCAGCATCTGGTGAGACAAGCCCGCCGGCACGTGCGCCAGATCGCCCGCGCGCAACTCCTGCCGTGCGCCGCCCTCCACCGCCGTGCCGCGAATCTCGCCCGGAGCGGTGATGGCGCTGCCCACGATTGCGCCGCCGGTGACCAGCGTGGTGTGGCCGTCCAGCACCACGAAGACATCGGCGAAGCTCTCATGAATCTCCGCCTCGCCGTCGGCGCAGCGAAAGGAGAGAATCGCGCTGTGCCGCGGAAACTTCCGCAGCGTCTCGCCCGCCGAGCCGCCTTTTTGCTCGGCCAGCGCGTGCAGGGGCTTGGCCCGCTCCAGCAGCGCGGATGGAGACCAGTGATCCATCGACAATGTATCGTTCGAAGTTGTGTCGCTCATGTTTTACAGTTTAACGCGAGGTTGCCGTGGAGTGAAGGCATAGCCGCGGCGTTTCCTCAGTCGATTTCGATTCTCCGTTCCCAGACGCATTGCCGTACCATGAATCCATGCCCTCCCTGCCGAATCCCGATTTTTTGCGACGCGCCATTGCGCTGGCCACGGAGAATGTCCGCAGCGGCGCGGGCGGACCCTTTGGCGCGGTGATTGTGCGCGACGGCTTTATCCTCACCGAGGCCGTGAATACCGTCACCGCGCAGCATGACCCCACAGCCCACGCCGAAGTGAACGCCATCCGCGCAGCAGCGCGCGCTCTGGATGCCTACTCGCTGGCCGGCTGCGAGCTTTACTCGAGCTGCGAGCCATGCCCCATGTGCCTTGCTGCGGCCTGGTGGGCGCGGCTGGACGCCGTCTACTTCGGTGCCAGCGCCAGCGACGCAGCCCGCGCCGGCTTTGACGATGCCCAGCTTTACGAGGAGCTGCGCAGGCCGCTGGCCGAACGCAAGCTGCCCGCCCAGCAACTGCTGCAGGCGGAGGCCTGGGCGAGCTTTGCCGCCTGGATCGCCTCGGAAGACAAGGTGAAGTACTGAGAGCTGTCTTGCGAAGCGAGACCGATGCGACGCCGTGCAGTGAAGCTTGTTTCGACGCAAAAGTAATATGATATTGGTACTCCCCGCAAATATATCGCGCCAGCGTGAGTTACATTCAGCTATAATTACGCCAGACAATCATCGTGTAGAGGATTGCTGTTGCGCGGCGCCGGCCTGCGGGTGTAGGCTCGGATGCCGTCCAGAGAGTTCGCACGAGGTGTGCGATGAAAGTGATTCTTAAAATTACGTTCTTGCCAGTTTTGCTGCTTGCGCTGGCTATGGCAGCCTTTGCCGATGGCGTCGCCCTCTACAACACCATCCCCAGCCCGCTGCCGCCCAACCTCGTTTCCTTGGGCTACGAAGCCAATTCCATCAGCGCGTTTGGTGACCTGATCCAGTTTCAGGGTGACAGCTCGACGTACGCGCTGACCAGCGCCACGGTTGTTTTGAGCGATCAATCTTATCTGGCCAATTGGTCCTCGGCGGTCAACGGCACCACCATCACCGACAGCGGCTTTTATCTTCCGCTCACGCTCAACATTTACAGCGTCGGTTCCGGCAATTCGGCGGGCGCATTGATCGCCACGCAGACCATCGAGAATGCCTTCATTCCCTGGCGTCCCGATCCCACCGCGGGCTGCGGCAACGGCTACCTGGCCTCCGATGGCCTCTGCCACAGCGGCTCGCTTGCATCCGTGACCTTCAATCTGGGCGGCCTTGAAGTTCCCGACCGGATCATCTACAGCCTCGCCTTCAACACCACCGACAATGGCGCTGGCCAAACCAACGTTCCTGGCCCCTACGACAGTTTGAATTTCGCGCTCGCCACCACGCCGCCCACCGCTGGCAGCAACCCGCTCCCGGACACCGGCTATTACACCGACAGCGGCACGGGCGTCTTCCACCAGGACACGGGCTGGACACCATACAGCGGCGCCGTCGAGTTCTCCGGGCAGGCGTGGAGCGCGGAGGCGGGGGCTTCGGATCAGTTGCAGTCGGCCTCTGCTCCCGAGCCATCTTCTTTGCTGCTGCTGGCCACGGGCGTCTGCGGCCTGACTCTGCTCCTCATGCGCCGCGGGCGAGTCCGCCTACAGTTGAGGAAGCTCTGAATCAGCGCATTTTGCGTGCCAACATTCCCTCAGGGGCTAAAGCCCAGCAGTTAATAGCGGCCATTTACGGCATGGCTAAAGCCGTGCCCGGACACTTCTCGTGGTCATTTCAGCCACCGCAGCCGTCTGTTCGTTACCAACGGAAGCTGGCGCAACAGCATCCCCCCTTGGCGCGGTAAGATAACAGCAACCGCATGAGCCAAAGTTCCCCAAAAATTGCGACCGAGACTCCCGGTGCCGCGCGGGCCGCAGAGATGCGAGCGCAGAGCAGCCAAAACGGTAGCATCGCCCCGATCATCCAGCTTCAGGGCCTGGAAAAAACCTACTGCACGGCGCGCGGCGCGCTGACGCTTTTCAGCGGCCTGAGCCTGGAGATTCAACCGGGCGAGATGGTGGCGATTGTCGGCCAATCGGGCGCGGGCAAAAGCACGCTGCTGCATATTCTGGGCGCGCTGGATGCGCCCACCGCTGGAACGGTGCATTGCGCCTCGGTCAACGTGGCGCAGCTTTCGTCGCAGGAGGCCGCGGCCTTTCGCAATCGCGAGATCGGCTACGTTTGGCAGTTTCACTATCTGCTGCCGGAGTTTACGGCGCTGGAAAACGTCGCCATGCCGCTGCTGGCTCGCGGCCTGCGCAGATCCGAGGCGCTCTCGACCGCGACCAAGTGGCTCGGCGAGGTGGGCCTGGAGGATCGCGGCGACCACAGGCCGGGAGAGCTGAGCGGCGGCGAGCAGCAGCGAGTGGCGCTGGCCCGCGCGCTGGTCAACAACCCGCGCCTGCTGCTGGCCGACGAGCCAACCGGCGACCTGGACGAAGCCACCGCGGGCCGGGTCTTCGACCTGCTGGCGCGGCTACATACATCGCACGGCTTGACCTCGATTCTGGTGACGCACAATATGGAACTGGCCGCGCGCTGTGGCAGAATTTTGCGTCTGGAGAGTGGCCGTCTGGCCGCGTATACTCCTTAAACGGACGGAAACGCCGGCAGAATTGACGGAAAAATTAAGTCATTGCCGGCGGTTGTTGAGTCTAATGAAGTAAGCGGCCTGGGAGCGGCAACTTTTTCGCCACTTCCATTGGAGATGCGCGGTACAAAAGTCAGGCACGAGCAGGTTGGGCCTCGGTAAAGCGGAGGGCCTTGCCAGCCGATAGCCAGCACAGGGGGTGTTATGTTCGAACGCTATACGGAGAAGGCGCGGCGCGTGATCTTTTTTGCGCGGTATGAGGCCAGCCAGTTCGGCTCGCCTTACATCGAGACCGAGCACCTGCTGCTGGGCCTGTTGCGCGAGGACAAGGCGCTGACCAACCGCTTTTTGCGCTCGCACGCCTCGGTGGAGTCGATCCGCAAGCAGATCGAGACGCACACCACCATCCGCGAAAAGGTATCGACCAGCGTGGACCTGCCGCTCTCCAACGAGTGCAAGCGGGTGCTGGCCTATGCCGCCGAAGAGGCCGAGCGGCTGGGCCACAAGCACATCGGGACGGAGCATCTGTTGCTGGGATTGCTGCGCGAGGAAAAATGTTTTGCCGCGGAGATATTGCAGGAGCGCGGCCTGAAGCTGGCGCAGATACGCGAGGAACTGGGCCGCGTGACCCAGGAAAAAGCGCAGCCGCAGCAGCAGCAGCGACAGCGCGAGAGCAGCCTGCTGGCCGAGTTCAGCCGCGACCTGACCCAGGCCGCGATGGACGGCCAGCTTGATCCACTGGTGGGCCGCGACGGCGAACTGGAGCGCGTGGTGCAAATTCTCTGCCGCCGCACCAAAAACAATCCGGTGCTGATCGGCGAACCCGGCGTGGGCAAAACGGCCATCGTCGAAGGCCTTGCGCAGCGCATCGCCGACGGCGAAGTGCCGAGCTTTCTCTCTGAAAAACGCATCCTCGGCCTCGACCTTTCGCTGATCGTCGCCGGCACCAAATACCGCGGGCAATTCGAGGAGCGACTCAAGACCATCATGAAGGAGCTGATGGAAAATCAGAACTCCATCATCTTCATCGACGAGCTGCATACGCTGGTCGGCGCCGGCTCCGCCGAGGGATCGCTGGATGCGGCCAACATCCTCAAGCCCGCGCTCAGCCGCGGCGAGATTCAGTGCATCGGCGCCACCACGCCAGCCGAATTCCGCAAATCCATCGAGAAGGATCGCTCGCTGGAGCGCCGCTTCCAGGCCGTCAAGGTGCCTCCGCCGAGCGAGGCCGACGCCATCAAGATTATCCACGGCATCAAGGACCGCTACGAAAAATTCCACGCCGTCAGCTACACCGACGAGGCGGTGGAGTTTGCCGTCTCGCACTCCAATCGCTATATTCCCGACCGCTTTTTGCCCGACAAGGCGATTGATCTGATCGACGAAGCGGGAGCGCGCGTGAAGCTGCGCCAGACCTCGCTGCCCGAGGAGATCACCGAGGTGCAGAAGCGCATCAAGTTCATTGTGCATCGCATGGATTCGGCGATTGCCAATCATGAGTTTGAGAAGGCGCGCTTCTACAGCGATGAAGAACGCAAGGAGCGCGAGAATCTGCGCGGACTGCGCGACAAATACCACTTGGATGACTCGGCGGCGGGCATCGTGGCGCGCGAAGACATTGAGGATGTGGTTAGCCGCTGGACGGGTGTGCCCATCACCAGCATCAAGGAAGAAGAGACGCAGAAGCTGCTGCGCGTGGAAGAAGAACTGCACAAGCGCATCATCTCGCAAGAGAAGGCCATCAGCGCACTGGCGCGCGCCATTCGCCGCTCGCGTGCGGGCTTGAAATCGCCGTCGCGCCCGATTGGCAGTTTCTTGTTCCTTGGACCGACGGGCGTGGGCAAAACCGAGATGGCGCGCACCCTGGCGCACTTTTTATTTGGCTCAGACAAGGCGCTGATTCGCTTTGATATGTCGGAGTTCATGGAGAAGCATTCGGTGAGCAAGCTGATCGGCTCGCCTCCGGGCTACGTGGGCTACGAGGAGGGCGGCCAACTCACCGAGCGCGTCAAGCGTTCGCCGTATTCCGTCGTCCTGCTCGACGAAATCGAGAAGGCGCACCCTGATGTCTTCAACATTTTGTTGCAGGTCTTTGAGGACGGCCAGTTGACCGACGGACTTGGCAACACGGTTGACTTCAAGAACGTGATTCTTATCATGACCTCGAATATTGGCGCGCGCCACCTGCAAAAGAAGCAGGGGCTGGGCTTTGCCAGCGACCGCGAAGACCTGGTGAGCGACAAGGTGGAGGAACTGGTGAAGCAGGAGGTGAAGAAGACCTTCAATCCGGAGTTTCTCAACCGCCTGGATGAAGTGATTCTCTTCCAGTCGCTCTCCGATGCCGATCTGATCCAGATTGTGGAGCTGCTGGTGCAGCAGTTGAACGCGAATCTGGCGCAGAAGTCGATCACGATTTCGGTGACCGAGGAGGCCAAGCGGTGGATTCTGGACAAGACGCTCACCGATCGCAGCTACGGCGCGCGCCCCTTGCGCCGCGCCCTGCAGCGCTACGTGGAGGATCCGTTGAGCGAGGCACTGATTGCCGGACAAATCTCGGCGCGGCCGGCCTTCCTGGAAGTCTACCTGGAAGCCGACCAACTTTTCTATCGCCCGATCACCCCCGACGAAGTCAGCAGCGAAGAAAAGCCCGCCGGCATTCTGCTCTTCAGCGCGTAAGCGGCGGACAGTAGCGACTCAAAGCCCTCTGCCGATTGGCAGGGGGCTTTTTTTCCGGCCCCAAAAACCGTGCAAATACTTATAAGTCAGGCGCGCAAAAAATGGTTTGCGTAGAATTACATCATTTTTTGCGAGAATTTGGGTTAGTTGGAAGAGGGAAGAGGGTCACGATGCGTATAGAGGGCAGGGAAGATCGTTTACGGGAGCTGAATGATGCGGCGATGGCCTTCCACGTGGCGCAAGGGGCGGGAATGAAGATTGAGGGGTGGCTGCGGACGGTGCGTCGTCTGGTGGGGATCACGGCGGTGGAGGCGGCGGAGCGGATCGGGGTTGAGCGGGGCGTGATCTTCCGGGTGGAGCGGACCGAGTTGCGGGGAACGATTGCGCTGTGCACGCTGCGTCGAGCGGCGGCGGCGCTGGGGTGCGAGCTGGTCTACGGGCTGGCTCCGAAGGAGGGGACGCTGTCGGCGATGGCGGAGGCGAATGAGGCGCTGCGGGAGCAGCGGCGATCGGAGGCGTGGGCGCTGAAGCTGCGGAAGGCCAAGATGCAACGGCAGGCGGCTGCGAAGTTGCGCTGGGAGACGCAGGAGCATGAACGGGAGACGGCGCAGTGGCAGGCGTATTGGAAACAGTGGGCAAAGCTGAGTGCTCCGAAGTCCCGGCAGCGACTTCCGAAGCCCGGTAAGGAGGTGGAGTTCTGGAAGCGAGAGATGAGCAAGGCTCTGAAGAAGGTGCTGCGGAAGAAGGGGATCAGGGTGAGGTAAGGCAGGGAACAAGGAGGGTTGGGGGGTGGGATGAAGGGCCTTCAGGCCCCTGGACGCAGACCTGCGATAAAAGTGGCTTTAGCCACGGGCTTTTCGTTTATGCTACCGGAATGCGGCTCGCTCCCCAAGAAACTCGGACGTATCCGGTTACCGCAGTGACGGCGCAACGCCGCAGCCTTTTTCAGGTCACGTCCACAGCGGAATTGCTGGAGCGAACCATTCTCGACTATGGCAGTCAGGGGAAGTTCCTCTTGCACGCGTTCGTCATCATGCCTGACCATCTCCACGCTCTGATTCCGCCCGCTGCGGATGTTTCGCTTGAAAAGGCCATGCAGTTCATCAAGGGCGGCTTCACCTTCCGCTTGAAGAGCAAGCAGGAGGTGTGGATGCGCAGCTTCAACGAGAGCCAGATCATGAGCGAAGAGAAGTTCAAGAGCTGTGTGCGGTAAATCGAGGAGAACCCGGTGCGGCGAGGGCTTGCGGCGACGACGGAAGCCTATCGCTTCAGCTCCGCTGCGCATGGCGCGTTGGACCCTATGCCTGTCCATTTGCAGGGTGGGGGGAAATAAGGCCCGGGCCTAAAGGCCACGCATTTAAGCTACTGTATTCAGGGGCCTAAAGGCCCCTGCTCCCTCCTCCCCTGTACCCTCCGCTCCTGTACCCTCAGCTCAGGAAGTCGGCGATGGCGCAGACGACGGATTGCTGCTCGTCCTCGCGCAGCTCAGGGAAGATGGGCAGGGCGAGGACCTCGCGGGCGGCGCGCTCGGCCTCCGGGAAGCAGCCTTCGCCGTAGCCTAGGCTCTGCAATGCGGCTTGCAGATGGAGCGGGACGGGATAATAAATCTCCGAGCCGATGTGGCGTTCGGTGAGGAATTGGCGCAGGTCGTCGCGACGCACGGTGCGGATGACGTACTGATGCCAAACGTGATGAGTGCCGGGAAGCTCGTGCGGCAGAACGACACCGTGTGCGGGATAGGGTCCGGCCTCGACCAGCGCTGCCGCGTGAAAGAGCGCGTGATAGCGGCGGGCGACGGCGCGGCGGGCATGATTCCAGCCGTCGATGTATTTGAGCTTGACGCCGAGGATTGCGCCTTGGATGCCGTCCATGCGCGTGTTCCAGCCGACTTCGTCGTGGAGGTAGCGGCGGCGCATTCCGTGGTTGCGTAGCATACGGGCACGCTCGGCCACGTCGTCGGAGTTGGTGGTGACCATGCCTGCGTCTCCGGCTGCGCTAAGGTTTTTGGTGGGATAAAAGCTGAAGGCTGCGGCGGTGCCGAGAGCGCCGGCTTTACACCCCAGCGACGAAGACCTTTCGCTGGGGACCCCGGCCTTGACGCCTTGCGATTCGGCACCCCAGGCCTGGGCAGCATCTTCGATGAGCTTGACTCCACGCTCTTTGGCGAGACGGGCGAAGGCCGGCCAGTTGACGCATTGGCCGAAGAGATGTACGGGGAGAACGGCCTTGACCTTCGCTCCGCTCGGAGTCTTCAACAGGGCTTCCACTTTCACGGGGTCAAGGTTGAAGGTAGAAGGCTCGATGTCGGCAAGGATGGGCGTGGCACCGGCGCGGAGAATGGCACTGACGGAGGCGAAAAAGCTGAAGGGGGTGGTGATGACGGCGTCGCCGGGGCCGATGCCCGCGGCGGCGAGGGCGAGCCAGAGGGCGTCTGTGCCGGAGGAGCAGCCGATGGCGTGCGCCACGCCGAGCTGGGCGGCGGCGGCTCGCTCAAAGGCGGCCACCGGCTCACCAAGAATAAACTGCTGCGTCTGCAGAACAGGCGCGATGGCGTCGAGGAGTTGCTGGTGGAGCGGGCGATACTGGCGTTTGAGGTCCAGCATGGGCACCGGCTGGGCGGCGGATTGCGGCGGATTTTGCTTGGCGTTCACAGGTCTATGCTAGCAGCCTTGCGGATTCCGAGGTCTCAAAAGCGAGAGCTTGGGCACCCAGATGTAATTGGGAAGCGGGCTGAAAATGCGGCGCAAGCAAGATTCTGAAAAAACAGGGTTGAAAAGCTCAGTAAACCTCTATATTGTTGTAGCCATTGCGGGATTTGGCGGTTCCGGGGCTTCCGGCGTCGCCCCCGCCGATTTGCAGGAGAACGCGCGTGTTCAATTGCATCCACCCCCCCCACGAAGAAAGCAGGAGATCGGCACATGGAAAACAAGCCGGCACAAAATATTCAGGACACGTTTCTGAACACGGTCCGCAAGGACAAGACCCCCATCACGGTATATCTGGTCAGCGGCGTCAAGCTGACGGGCAAGATCCGTTCCTTTGACAAGTATTCCGTGCTTCTGGAAAACAACAGCCAGGAGCAGTTGATCTTCAAGCACGCCATATCGACCGTGGTCAGCAATCGGGGCGTGATGCATACGGAGTTCCGTCCGGCGGGCGTTCCGGGGCCGATTCCCGTGGCTTCGCCGACCTCGATAGGGGAGCCGCGATAGCAGTCCGGGAGCGCTCCCAGTTGGCCGGTGCGGCTGGCGTAGCAGAGCGTGCGGTCTTGGTGGGCGTGGAGCTTGGCGTTCGTGCCCGTGCCAACCGTGCATCGCAGGCGGGTGCGCGGCAGGCGGTGGTGTGCGCAGAGTTGGCCGAGCCGGAGCCGACTGAGCCGCTAGCGAAAAATCTTGCCTCGCTGCGCGCAGCTCAGGCGCGTCCCTCCACGGAGCTGGACGCAGAAGAGTCGCTGGCCGAGTTTCGCGAGCTGGTGGGCAGCGCCGGCGGCATGGTGGTTGCCGAGATCATGCAGCGCCGCGCGCGCCCCGATCCGACAATGCTCATCGGCGCAGGCAAAGTGGAGGAGATTGCCGGGGTAGCGGCTTCCACCGAGGCCGATCTGGTGCTCTTTGACCATGACCTGACGCCGACCCAGTTGCGCAATCTGGAGGCGGCGCTGCCCTGCCGCGTTCTGGACCGGACGCAGCTGATCCTGGACATCTTTGCCCGCCACGCGCGCACCGCCGAAGGCAAGTTGCAGGTGGAGCTGGCGCAGCTTGACTACCTGCTGCCCCGGCTGAGCGGCAAAGGCAAAGCCATGTCGCAGTTGGGCGGCGGCATCGGTACGCGCGGACCGGGCGAGACCAAGCTGGAGACCGACCGGCGGCAGATCAAGCGGCGCATCGACCATCTGAAAGAGGAGTTGGAATTCGTGCGCCGTGTGCGCAAGCAGCAGCGCCAGCGGCGGGAGGGGGTGCCGGTGCCGACGGTGGCTCTGGTGGGCTATACCAACGCCGGCAAGAGCACGCTCTTCAACCAACTGACCGGCGCGCAGGTCTTGCAGTCGTCCAAGATGTTCGCCACGCTGGACCCCAAATTACGAGTCATTGACCTGCCCAGCCGCCGCCGGATGCTGCTCTCGGACACGGTCGGCTTCATCCGCAACCTGCCGCACACGCTGGTGACCAGCTTCCGGGCGACGCTGGAAGAGGTGTCGCAGGCCGAGGTGCTGCTGCACATTCGCGATGCGTCCTCGACCTATGGCGAGGAGCAAAAGTCGCAGGTCGAAAAGGTACTGGGCGAGTTGGAGTGCCTGACAAAGCCGCGAGTCGAGGTGCTGAACAAAATAGATTTGCTGGGCGAGCATGAGCGCGAGGGATTGCAGGCGCGGAGCAGCACTACCGGCGAAGTAGCCGTTTCAGCGCGCACCGGCGAGGGAATGGAGGCGCTGCTCAAGGTCATCGACCGCGCACTGCACACCGACCCGCTGATGGACGCCGTGTTGCGTGTGCCGCAGCAGGAGGGCGCGGTGCTGGCGGCGATTGAGGCGGGAATGACGGTGCACGCCCGCGAGTATGAGGGGAATCTGGTGCAACTGACGGTGAGTGGTCCGGCCTCGCTCATGGGGCGGCTGAGACGCTTCCGGCTGCGGGAAGAATGAGAGAGGCAGATTATCTTTTCTGAAGGTATCGTTGAAGGAAAAGTGATGTAAGAACCGAGATACCGGCGACTTCCTCCCGCACCTCCCCGCTCCTCCCGCTATCCCATTCAGCCTCTGGCCTTATCCTCTATACAGCCCATGTCTGACTTCGCCCAAACCGTCAAGCAGCAGGCCGACATCGTCAAGATCGTCGAGGGCTACATCCGCCTGAGAAAATCCGGCGCTCAGAACTACCAGGGCCTTTGCCCCTTCCACAAGGAAAAATCACCCTCCTTCTCCGTTCACGCCGTCCGCCAGTTCTACCACTGCTTCGGCTGTCAGGCCTCTGGCGATGTCTTCAGCTTTGTGGCCAAAATTGAGAATGTAGGCTTCCCTGAGGCTGTCCGCATCGTCGCCGGAAAGTGCGGGATTCCGCTGCCCAAGCGCGAGTATTCCTCGCCTGAAGAGGCCGCCGGAGCAAGGCTGCGGGCCAAGCTTTTCGAACTCCACGAGACGGCAACCGCTTGGTTCGAGGATCAGATGCGTGGACCGGAAGGCGCGATTGCCCGCGAATATCTCGCCAGCCGCGGCCTCACGCCCGAAGGCATCAAGACCTTCCGCATCGGCTATGCGCCAGACAGCTTCAACGCGCTGCGCGACCGGCTGAGCGGCATCGCCGATAATGAGACCCTCCGCGCCAGCGGCCTCTTCGCCTCCAAAGAGCAAGGCGACGGCTCGCTCGGCCCCATCTACGACCGCTTCCGCAAACGCGTCGTCTTCCCCATCTCGAACGAGAGCGGCCGCGTGATCGCCTTCACGGCGCGGACGCTGGAGACGGGCGAAAAGGCGGGTGCAAAGTACATCAACTCGCCGGAGACGCCGCTCTACTCAAAAAGCCTCGTTCTCTTCAATCTGGACAAGGCGCGCACGTCGATTCGCCAGCATGAATTCGCGCTGCTTGTGGAAGGCCAGATGGACTGCATCTCGATTTTTCTGCGCGGGATTCAAAACGTGATCGCCACCAGCGGAACCGCATTTACCGAGCAGCAGGTGGCGATTCTCAAGCGGCACACCTCACAGCTCATCGTCAACTTCGATCCCGATGCCGCCGGCTCCAACGCCGCCGAAAAGTCGATTGCGTTGTTGACCGAAGAGGGCTTCAACATCAAGATCGTCACCCTCGACGGCGGACTCGATCCCGACCGTTTCATCCGCGAGCGTGGCGTGGAGGCCTACACGGCGGCTTTGCGCGGCGCGCGCCGTCAGGCCGACTACCTCATCGAGCGCGCCCGCCAGCAGTTCCCCGGCGCAAGCGCCGAGCAAAAGGTCAAGGCGATGAACTTCCTGCTGCCGCACATCCGCCGCATGCCGGAGAAGCTTGCCCGCGACCAGTTTGCCGCCGACGCCGCGCAAAAACTCGGCATTGACTCCGCCGTACTGCGCGAAGAACTGCGCCAGGCCGCGCTCAAGCGGCGCGACCACATCGAAACGCGCGCGACGGCGCTGACTGAAGTCGAGCGCGTTCTCCTCCGCGCCCTGGCCATCGACGAACCGGAGTTGGAGCCTTCGCGGGGGCTTGCCGCCCGGGCGTTGGCTGAGCAACCAACTTGGTTTGAGCACTTGGGCAGCTTCGCGGCCTTGCAGGCGTTAGCCGCTCGTCAGGCTCGCGACCCCATGGATGTGGTTGAGGACGAGGCACAGCGGGCCTTGCTTGCCGAGACGCTGCTTGCCGAGACCAAGCCGCCGGAAGAGAGCGAAGTGCAAAGCGCCATCCAGGAGATTCACGAGCGGGCCATAGAAAGTCGGCAGCGCGAGTTGCGCACGCTGATCTCTGAGGCCGAGCGCCGCGGCGACCACGCGGAGTTGGCCCTGCTGACCCAGCAAAAGCTCGATCTCGACCGGGCGCTGCGGCAGTTGCACAACCAGAGGCCGCCGGAGCGGTAGCAGCTTCGATGTCTGTACGACCCCCCAGCCGCGGCACGCTAATTCCAGCGTCGAATCGGGCTTTCCCGCGTCCAATCGATGAGAGCAGGCAAACCAGCGCGCTTCTGCTCTGAGGCCGTGTGCTAGAGAGGTGACCTTGCCGCGATATTCCTTGGCAAATCCCGCCAAGGGGTGGTATTCTTAAAGTCTCTGTGAGGATGCGCGCCCCTCTGCCCCAACCATGAGCTTCGGCTCGCGGGCGACCCAGGTGAATCCTGTAGCGCATTTCATCCTCTTCCGAGCAAACACCAGATACCGCATTTTTTGCGGGTGACCGCGGGTTCGTGTCCGCGCGCTGTCTTTTCCGGTCTTCCACCGGAAAATATTTTTGCGCGCCACGCCGAATCGGAACGGGCCTGCGCACCGGCACGCAAACCGGCGCTAAACCTGAATTGCAGTGGAGAGTAGGAATATCTTGGCGATTGAAGAAAAGTTCGAACACGATCATGAGCACGAGCACGATCATGACGTTGACACCCTGATCGAAGTGGGCAAGGAAAAGGGTTATCTCACCTACGGCGACGTCAACGAGATGTTGCCGGACGAGATGGCCACCTCGCCCGACGATCTCGACGACCTGATCACCACCATCGGCACCCAGGGCATAGACCTGCTCGACGGTCCCAAATTCGGTGCGGACAAGGACTTCGAGTTGGAAGAGGGTGATGACGTCGAGCTTGACCTGACGCCCGGAACCCTGGAAAAGACCAACGACCCAGTGCGCATGTACCTGCGCGAGATGGGCACGGTGCCGCTGCTGACGCGCGAGGGCGAGGTCGAAATCGCCAAGCGCATTGAGCGCGGACAGATGCGCGTCCTCAAGGCCATCTCCCGCTCGCCCATCGTGATTCGTGAGATTGCCGCCCTCGGCGAAGACCTCAAGCGGGGCGTACGCAACGTAAAAGAAGTCGTGATCTTCGACGACGAAGAGCTGACCGAAGAGGTAGTCGTGGCCCGCGTCAAGGCCACCGTCGCCCGCATAGAAGCGCTGGTCAAGCACCAGAAAAAAGTTGCGCAGCTGGAAGAAAAGCTGGTTGGCCCCGCACCAGCGTCCAAGGCCAAGATCGCCGCCGTGCGCCATACCCGCTGGCTGGCCGCCCGCGAAAAAGTCTTCGTCTCGCGCATCGTTCGCGAACTCAAGTACACCGCCCTGGAGCGCAAGCGCCTTCTCGACAAGGTTAATAAGACCGTCGATACCATGCGCACCCTGGAGCGCCAGATTCGCTCCCTTGAGCAGAAGCACGAAGCCAGCAAGAGCGACGAGCTGAAGAAGGAGTATCGCCGCCAGCAGAAAAACTGCAAGGCGGACCTGGAAAAGATCGAAGGCGAAGCCGGCGTGCTGATCGTCGAACTCAAGCGCACCCAGCGCGAGATGATTCAGGGCGACATGGATGCGGAGCAGGCCAAGCGCGAGCTGATCGAAGCCAATCTCCGCCTGGTCGTCTCCATCGCAAAAAAATACACCAACCGCGGCCTGCAATTCCTCGACCTCATCCAGGAGGGGAACATCGGCCTGATGAAGGCCGTCGACAAATTCGAATACCGCCGTGGCTACAAGTTCTCCACCTACGCCACCTGGTGGATTCGTCAGGCCATCACCCGCGCCATCGCCGATCAGGCCCGCACCATCCGCATCCCGGTGCACATGATCGAGACCATCAACAAGCTGATCCGCACCAGCCGCCAGCTTGTCCAGGAACTTGGCCGCGAACCCAGTAGCGAAGAGATCGCCAAGCGCATGGACATCCCCGTGGCCAAGGTCCGCAAGGTGCTCAAGATCGCTCAGGAGCCGATCTCCCTCGAAACCCCCATCGGCGAAGAGGAAGACTCTCACCTCGGCGACTTCATCGAAGACCGTCAGGCCGTCTCGCCCTCCGAAGCCGTTATCAGCGTCAACCTCAAGGAGTACACCTCGCAGGTCCTGCGCACCCTCACCCCGCGCGAAGAGCGCGTCATCAAGATGCGCTTCGGCCTGGAAGACGGCTCCGAGCACACCCTGGAAGAGGTCGGACAGAGCTTCCAGGTTACCCGCGAGCGCATCCGCCAGATCGAAGCCAAGGCCCTGCGCAAACTGCGCCACCCCAGCCGTAGCCGCAAGCTCAAAGCCTTCGTGGACGGTGTCAAAGAGATGTAATTCAAAGCAGGTCAATAATATAAGAGCCGCAATCCGCCCGGGTTGCGGCTCTGTTGTTTTATGTTCTATCGAAATGTATATATTGTTCTATATGTTATTAGTTGACTTTCTGCGCAACAAATAGACTATAATTTAATTCTCTACAGCAAATGCTCAACCGGAGGACAAAGCGATGCCCGTGGTCGCCGCCAGAAAGTCATCAGCACTTCGCGCCCGGAAAGAACGTGTTCTCGTTGAATTCCCGCAAACTCTGCTGAAACGTGCCGATGATGCAGCCCGCGGAATGGACAAGAATCGCAGCGAGTTGATTCGTACTGCCGTCGAGCAGATGCTGGATGCGTTGGAGACGAAGAAGTTTGAAGTGGAGTTGGCCTCGGCATATCAAGCCAATGCCCCGATGAGCATGGAAATTCTTGCGGAATTCGTCCATGTGGACAGCGAGGGATTCTGATGGCGGGCAAGCCCTTTCGCGGAATGGTCGTCGAGGTTTCGCTGGACCCGGTTGTCGGCCATGAACAAGGCAAGTCGCGCCCCTGCGTCGTGGTTCAGAACAATGTGGGCAATCGCTTCGCATCCACCACAATCATCGTGCCCCTGACCGACGCGGCCCGCGTCAAAGCGCCTTCACCGATCTATGTGCCGGTGAAAAAAAGCGATGGCGGCACAACCAAGGATAGTTGTATCCTCTGCGATCAGATTCGCGTCGTTGATCCGAGCCGCCTTGGCAGAGTCTACGGCGCTCTCTCTCCCGAAACCATGGCCCGCCTCGATGCGGCTCTGCTGGTAAGCCTGGGGTTGACCGGAGCCTCGCCCAAACTGTCCTCTTGAAATCGAATTGGGCCAAGGAGTAGCGCAAGCTCATTGCCTGCGTTTTGCCGCGCCTGCTCCCTTAGGCTAGAATCGGTTCAACTGCGGCTTGCTTCAAGCGCCATCTTCCTTGCAAGATCGGTGGTCTGCGTCATGCCGGGAGGTGAACCGAATTGCTCCGTCGGAAAAATCCATTTTTCAAAGCACTTCCCACGGCTCTGCTTGCGACAGCCGCAGTGATGGCGCTTTTTCTTGCGCAGGATGCGTCTTTGCGCCGTCCATTCGACCTGGCAACGGTCCAGGCGGCTTCGCCGCTCTCGCCAACGCAGTCGATCACTGTCGATTATCCCCAGGAAGGCTCCATCTTCCCGCCGGAGATCACCCCTCCCACCTTCATCTGGCGCGATGCCGTCACCGGCGCGAAAAAATGGCGGATCGACATCGCCTTCGACGACGGCTCGACGCAGCAGCACGCCCTCTCTGTCGGCGACCCCATGCAACTGGGCGAAATCGATCCACGCACCGTCTCCATCAACAATGAACCTCCCACGCTGACGCCCCAGCAGGCCTCCGCGCACACCTGGATTCCCGACGCCGCGACCTGGGCGAGCATCAAGCAGCACTCCGTCTCGCAAGCCGCCAAAGTGACCATCACCGGCCTTGACGCCGCCGATCGCCCGCTCTCGCAGGGCCGCGTCGCCTTCTCCACATCCACTGATCCCGTGGGTGCGCCCATCTTCTATCGCGATGTTCCCCTGATGCCCACCGAAGGAGTCAAGGGGCAGATTGAACCCTTGGGCCGAGCGTTGATGTTTCTGATTAACTGGCGGGTTCGCGATATCAGCCAGCCGTCCAGCCGTATTGTGCTGCACGATATGCACACCTGCGCCAACTGCCACTCCTTCTCCGCCGACGGCAAGACCATGGGCATGGACTTGGATGGTCCGAGAAACGACAAAGGCCTCTATGCCCTGGTTCCCGTCCAGCGCAATATCGTCATTCGCAATCAGGATGTGCTTTCGTGGAACAACAACTTCAAGCTCGGCAAATCGCGCATCGGTTTCATGTCGCAGGTTTCGCCGGATGGCAAGTATGTGCTTTCCACGTTCGCAGGTCAGGACCTCAATATCGGCAGCTCGTACTTTGTGGCAAACTTCAAAGACTATCGCTTTCTCCAGGTCTTTTATCCCACCCGCGGCATTCTCGCCTGGTACGACCGTGCCACCGGGCAGCGGAAGCCTCTTCCCGGAGCCGACAATCCCCGCTATGTGCAGACCGATGGCGTCTGGAGTCCCGACGGCAAATACATCATCTTTGCCCGCGCCGTGGCCAAGGAGCCTTATCCCGAGGCAGGCAAGCCGGCGCAGGCCGCCAACGACCCCAACGAAATCCAGATTCAATACAGCCTCTACCGCATCCCCTTCAATGACGGCAAGGGCGGCGTCGCCGAGCCGATCGCGGGAGCCTCAAACAATGGCATGAGCAACAACTTCCCCAAGGTCTCTCCCGATGGCCGTTGGATCGTCTTCGTCAAGTGCCGCAATGGCCAGCTGATGCGCCCAGACAGCCAGTTGTACATGGTTCCCTTCAAGGGTGGCGTGGCGCGGCGCATGAGATGCAATACCTCGCTGATGAACTCCTGGCACAGCTTCTCGCCCAACGGACACTGGATGGTTTTCTCCTCCAAGAGCCGGTCGCCTTACACGCAAATGTATCTCACCCACATCGACGCGCAGGGTAACGACAGTCCGCCTATCTACATTGATAACGCCAAAGCCGCCAACCGCGCCGTCAACCTTCCGGAGTTCATCAACATTGCGGCCGACGGCCTGGAGAAGATCGAAGTGCCCGCCTCTGACTTTTACCGTGTAGTGGACGAAGCCGCGGATTTGGAGAAAAATGGCGACTGGACTGGCTCCTTCGCCAAGTGGCAAAAAGCCCTGGAAATGGACCCCAATGACGCGCGCGCCAACAACTCCGTGGGCGTCTCCCTGGCTTCGGTGGGAAAACTGCAGCAGGCCATCCCCTACTTTCAAAAAGCCACCCAGATGCACACGGAGTTTTCGGAAGCCTATTACAACCTGGGCATGGCGCTCAATGATACCGGGCGTGTCGATGAGGCCATTGTTGCCTGGTTGAGCGCCGTTCGCCTCCAGCCCGAGCTTGCCGAAGCGCAGGAAAGCCTGGGCGTGGCGCTGTATTCGCAGCAAAAATACTCGGACGCCGCGGAGCATCTTCGTATCGCCGCCGAAGTGCAGCCCGAGCACGTTTTCGTTCTCAATCTGCGCGCCGCCATTCTGGCCACTTGTCCGGAGGATGCGGTCCGCAATGGCACCGCCGCGGTCCGTCTAGCAGAGCGCGCCAAGTCGCTCACCAAGGGAGAAAATGCCTCCGTGCTCGATACCTTATCGGCGGCATACGCCGAGGCTGGCCGCTTTCCGGAGGCGATTGCCACGGAGCAGCAGGCCATCAGCATCGCTCTCCAACAGGGCAATTCACGTCAGGCGAATATGCTGAAGGATCACCTATCGGCCTTCAGCAAAAAGCTCCCCCTGCGCGTCATTCCTCCTCCGCCTCGCTGATCTCTGCCTCCTACCCCATCCATTTCACCTTCATAAGACGCGTCCGTTCGGCATCACCAGCTTCCCCAAGCGCGGCTAATGTAATCGGCCAGCGTCATCGAGATCAAGATCAAAAAAGTAAAGACTCCGGCAAAGACGGTCAGCTTGGTCAGCTTGGAGCTGTACTTCACGTGCATGAAAAACAGCACCACCAGCGTTGCCTTGGTGGTGGCGATGGCCAGAGCGATGATCGGATTCCAAAAGCCCAGATCGATATACGATGCCCAAACCGTCAGCGCTGTGCCCAGCAGCAGCGCGAAGAGTATGGTCACGTAGACCTTCGGCCCGACGATGTGCTGCGCGTGTTGGACAGATTCGCTCATGCCGTCTCCTTCAATGCCTGCTGATCAGATAGAGCAGCGCGAAGAGATAGATCCATACAATGTCCACAAAGTGCCAGTAAAGCCCGAAGTTCTCCACGAAGGTCACGTGGCCTGCGGTGTAAGCTCCGGCGCGCGCGCGCCAGATCATGAAGCCCAGAATGCCGATGCCGATAATCATGTGCAGTGCGTGCATTCCGGTCATCAGAAAATAAAGCGAGAAATATATCTCCGTGTGGCGAGCCATATCCAGCGCCAGCGGCTTGTCACCGGCGGCCTGCGCGGCTTCATCGTGCGCCGGATCAAGAAACGATTGCAGGCTGTAATGCGCGCCGGGAACGTGATGCTTCTCAAACTTCTCGCGATACTCGATGCTCTTGATGCCCAGAAATCCCAGGCCAAGAATGAAGGTGAGCGTCAGCGCAAGCACCAGCCCGCGGCGGCGGCGCGTCTCGGCGCACCAAACGCCCATCGCCATCGTGAAGCTGGAGAGAATCAGCACCACGGTATTGGTGGCGCCCCAGACAACATTGAGCTGGTGCGAACCGGCGACAAAGGCCGGAAAGTACCAGTTGCGATAGATGAGGTAGGCGGTGAACAAGCCGCCGAAGAACATCACTTCGGTCAGTAAAAAAAGCCACATCGCAAAGCTGCCGGCGTCGGCCTGCTGCTCGGTGGAGTTGAAGTGATGACGCAGATAGGACGGGTGCTCGGAGTGAGCGTCGTGGCCAATGGAGGAGTTATCCGGCATGGGTCGCCTCTTTCGCTTTCTGCGCTTCCAGCCACTCGTAGTCGTATGCCTCGTGGTCCATCACCGGCATCACGGCAAAGTTTTCCGTCAGCGGCGGCGACTGCGTCTGCCATTCCAGTCCCGTTGCCTGCCAGGGATTGTTGCCCGCAATCGCGCCGTACTTCAGCGACCAGAGCAGATAGATCACAGGCAATAAGTAACCCACGCCGAGAATGGTTGCGCCAGCGGTCGAAAATACATTGAGAATTTGAAACTCCGGTGGATAACTCGCAACGCGACGCGGCATTCCCAGCGTGCCTAAAATGAATTGCGGAAAGAAGGTGAAATTAAATCCGATGAAGGTAACTACCGCGGCTAACTGCGAGAGTTTTTCCGGATACATTCTCCCGGTGATCTTGGGCCACCAAAAATGAATTCCTGCAAGGAATGCCATTAACATTCCTCCCACCATGACGAAGTGAAAGTGCGCCACGATAAAGTAAGTCTCGGTGAGATGGATGTCGGTGCCGGAACTGCCTAGAAAGACGCCGGTCATGCCGCCGATGGTAAACAATCCCATAAAGCCGAAGGCGTAAAGCATGGGCGTCTCAAAAGTGATGGAGCCTTTGTACAGGGTGAAGGTCCAGTTGAAGATTTTGATTGCAGAGGGCACCGCGACCAGCATAGTGAGGAGTGAGAAGACCAGCACGGCGTAATTGGAGATGCCCATGATGAACATATGATGCGCCCAAACAAAAAAGCCGAAGACCGCGATGGCCACTGAAGAAAACGCCACCGCTGTGTAACCGAAGACGCGCTTGCGGCTGAAGGTCGAAATAACTTCGGAGATCACTCCCATGCCGGGAAGAATCATGATGTAAACAGCGGGGTGCGAGTAGAACCAGAAGAGATGCTGAAAGAGCAGCGGATCGCCGCCTTTGGTGGGATCGAAGACGCCGATGCCGATGGTGCGCTCCAGCGCCACCAATACGATAGCGATGGCCACCACCGGCGTGGCCAGCACCATAAGTATGGACGCCGCATAATGCGCCCAGATAAAAAGCGGCAGCCGGAACCATGTCATTCCCGGCGCGCGCATTTTGTGGATGGTAACGATGAAATTGAGTCCGGTGAGAATGGAACTGAAGCCGGCGATGAAGACCGCGAGACCCGTGGTGAGCACGTTGCTATTGACGTAGTGAGTCGAGAGCGGTGTGGTGAATGTCCAGCCGGTGTCCACGCCGCCGATGGCCATGGTGATGATGGCGAGAATGCCGCCGGCCATATAGAGATACCAACTGAGCAGGTTGATTTTGGGCAGCGCGAGGTCTTTGGCACCGATCATCATGGGGATAAAAAAGTTGCCCAGCGTGGCCGGCACCGACGGCACAAGGAAGAAAAATATCATGATGATGCCGTGCATCGTAAAGACTTTGTTATACGTATCTGTGGCCATCAGATCCGACTGCGGAGTTAATAACTCCAAACGGATCAGTCCGGCGAGCGCGCCGCCGATAAAAAAGAAGAAGGTGATCGAGATAAGATAGAGAATCGCAATGCGCTTGTGATCGCTGGTGAGCAGCCAACTCAGCAGACCGTTCTCACGCGTGATGAAGTTATCCTTGGGAATCCGCGCCGTCGCCTGATCGGGAAGACTCACAATTGTGTCGCTCATGGCTTCACCGTTCCTTTCGATGCGGGTGATTGCGCGGCAGGCGCTTTGCCTTCGCTCTCCGGCAGAAGATCGGTAGTGTTGGTGGTCTGCTCGATGCGATAGCCGGAGTCGAGGTTCTTGATATATTCCAGCAGCGCGATCACTCCCTCTTCGCTGATTTGCCCTTGATACGTGGGCATGATCGGCGCATAACCTTGAGTTATGTGCTGCGAAGGATTCAGAATCGCCTCGCGCAAGTAGGCGTCGTCGGCGGTTACTGTTCCGCCCGAGGCCAGCGGCAGCTTTGCACCATAGACATTCGCCAGGTTCGGACCTCGCGCATCGGGCCGCGCATTGTGGCAAGCGGCGCAACTCAGGCTGGCAAAGAGCCTCTCGCCGTTCTGCGCCAGCGACGCGCCGCTGGTGGAAGCGGCCAGCCACTTGCGGTAATCCTCCGGCGTCATCACCACAATGTCGCCATTCATCTGCGAGTGATTGGTACCGCAATACTGCGTACAAAAGAGGTGATAGGTTCCGGGCTTGGTGGCTTCAAACCACACCGTGGTATAGCGGCCGGGAATGGCCTCTCGCTTGACGCGAAAGGCGGGAATGGAAAAGCTGTGAAAGACATCCTGCGAGATCAGCGTCACCTGAATGGCGCGACCGGTAGGAATGTGCAGCGCGTTAATCTCGTGCTGCCCGCCGGGATGCTCGGCCTTCCACATCCACTGTTTGCCGACCACATAAATGTTCATGGCGTTTGCCGGCGGCGTGAAGACGCGGAAGTAAATCAGCGCGCCCCAAACAAACATGACCAGAAACAATCCCAGCGGAATAATTGTCCAAGTGGCTTCCAGCAGCGTGGAGCCTTCAATTTGCACCGCGACGGGATGACGCTTTTTTCTGTAGAGAATCGAAAAGCTGGTCACCAGCAGCACCACAATCGTCAGCCCGATCAAGCTCACCAAGACCATGAAGAAGTACAGTGCATCCATCTGCGGCGCAATCTTCGAGGCCTCCGGCGGAAAGAGCGGGGAGTTCGTCATCCACTTGACGAGAAACTGCCGAATTACAGGACTGATGTGGTCCATGCGGTTATCCGTTCACCTGTTTGTCTTTTTGCGGCTGATCATTGTTTCGCGCATCGCGGCGGAACATCACCAGCATGAATCCGCCCAACAACAGCAGTGTGATCAGCCCGCCCAACTGGACGATTCTGGCCACGATCAGCGAATGTTTGTTGGTCTGCGGATCGTAGTGATAGCAGTAAGTCAAAATGTTGTCCACCGGCGATCCGATGCGATTGGCCGAGGCCTCCACCAATCCCAGACGCAAATCCTTGGGCGAATATTCAACGCCCATGTAGTACTGCGCCAGCTTGCCCTCGGGAGTTACAATCTGAATCGCGCTGGCGTGCGCAAATTGCGTGAGCCTTCCATCCGGGCCGGGAATCTTGACGTAACCGAAGCCGACCGCCTTGGTTATTGCGTCAATGTTCTCTTGTGTTCCGGTCATGAAGTGCCAGCCCGCGGCCGTCTCCGGATGGCCGTAACGCTTGAGATAGAGACGCTTTTTGCTTGCGGCCAGCTCGGTGCCTTCGGTGGGATCGATGCTCACCACGATCACATTGAAGTCCTTGCCGGGAAGCAGGCTCACCATCTGCAAGGCGCTGGTCAGGCCATTCAACTCCTCGGAGCAAAGCATGGGGCACTGATAATAAACCAGCGCCAGTATTGCAGGTTTTTTTCCGAAGTAACTCGCCAGTTGCACCGGCCTGCCCGCGTCGTCGGTAAAGACGAGCGAGAGCGGCAGTTGCTCATTGAGCCGCTGCGCGATGCCGACTTTGTTAAGGATCGCCGGGGGCTTGTCGCTGACCGGCGCCATCTGCTTCTCGTCGTAGCGCGAGACCTGCGCGAGCAGCGAGGGCGCAAGAAAAGCCAATGACAGCACCAACGCAACCGCCGCGCACTGCCAGCACTTCCGGATTGTCTCTGCGCCTTGCATGATGCCTTCTTTCACGAGTTACTACTTGTGCTGCTCCGCACGTCCACTTGCAACCGCCGCGGCCTGATCCAGTTCATAACTTGTGCGCGCAAAGCCGCTGGTCAGCGGCACTGCAATCGCGGGCCTCTTGTCTCCGGTCATCAGCGGCGCTTGCTCCACCGGCTGCGCCACCGGCAATCCGCGTGCTGCAAGCAACTCCATGGCGCGCTCGATGGGAATTCGGACCTTGCCTTGAGAAGAATCGACCCAACTGTAGTAGTCCAGCAACAGGTCCTCGCGCGCGTGCAGGTCTGCCACATCCTGGTTGCCGTCGTCGGCCTGTATGCGCGGCGCGGGAAAGCTCTGCGTCATCGCGCCCAGTTTGTTCTGCATCTCGGGATTGGAGGGCAGGTTGCCCAGCGGAGGCAAATCCACCGGCTGCGCCCATCTGTTGGGCGGGCCATCCTCCTTTTTCATGCGCGCATCGAGCACTTTGCCGAGGCCGTATGCCAGCACCGCCGTCACCACCGCGAAGACACTGAGCACAACCAGAAAGACCACGATGCCGGAGACGCGGACATCGCGCTGCTCAAAGCCCTTGGAGGCATCGACGCGCTCCGGCTGATGCGGTTCATGCGTGTGCATGCTCGGCCTCCAGAATCTCCGCCAGGTGCGGATCGTTGGTCTGCACCAGCGGGCGCGACTTCAATTGCGCGCAGAAATATGCAACCCAGAAGGCCGCCATGGCCGCGGGCACAGCGATGTATTCAAGAATCCCCCAACTGAAGTGCAGGTTGCGCGCCGCGTCTTTGAAGTTCGGCTCGATCAGCCAGAAGAGATCGAAGGCGCGGGCAAAGACCATCCACTGACAGATGCGTAGCAAGCGTTTCTTGTTGCGCTTCAGATCGCGCGAGAGCAGAAGCGTAAAGGGAATCAGCCAGTGAAAGAGAAAATCCAGCGTGACGATGACGCCCCAGCCGCCCATGAAGCGGTCGAGATACCAGGGAATCTCCTCCGGCAAATTTCCCGACCAGATGATAAGAAACTGCGAGAAGGCGAGATAAATATTCAGCATCACAAAGGCAAAGGCGAATTTGCCCAGATCATGCTGCTCGGTCTGGCGCAGAATGGTTTTGAATGGCTCGCCCTTGGAGAGTGAGATGACGACGATGATGGATAGTGCCAGCACGCCATAGGCCTGACCCACCAGAAACAGCAGTCCATAGACCGACGAGTACCAGGTGGGATCGAGCGACATGACCCAATAGATGACCGCGGCGGTCATGGTGATCGCGTAGACCACGATGCCGGGACCGCTGATGTTTTCCAGCCGCTTGATCCACTGCGGCGTGGTGGCAAGCGTCTGCGCATCGCGCCGCAGGCCGAGCGAGTTAAGCCGCCACGTGTAGAAAGCCCAAATGGCGAAGCAAAGCAGGCTCACCCAGATAAACGCGAATGGGTTGAGCATGGGTTGCTTGAAGTGAATCGCGTGCTGGATAGCTTCCAGTTGCTCCGCGCCGATCAAGCCGCGCTTCACTCCATCCTCGACCATCGCCGGACTCGCCCAGAGATAGAGTTTATTCAGCGAGAACGCAATCAGCAGCCAGTACACAAAGACCAGCGGCAGGGTGCGGCTCATCGCTTCCAAAGGACGGCGCAGCAGCAGACCCCACTTGCCGCCGGAAACGTATTGCAACATCAGCAGCGCCAGTCCGCCCACCGCGAAGCCAAAGGTGAGCATCAAGCCGAGCAGCCATGCGCGCAGCACGTGGTCGATGGATTTGTCGGCGATCGCAAGAACGGCAGCGAGGCACGAGAAGATCACCCCGACGACGAGCGCGCGCCTCTGCCAGCCGTTGACAAACTGCGGCGCGCCGAGGTCAGCGGGAAGTGTTTTTGCGTGCGTCTCGTGAGCCATTCCGTCGTTCCTTACTTTGCAGCCGGTTTGCTGAGTGGAATTTTTATCGCAGGGTCAGCGGGATTGGCCGGAGCCATTGCCGGGTTGCCCTGCTTCACATCGTTGGGATAGGCTTGAACAGCCGTCGCGGGCAGCGTCCACGGCTCGGCAAAATCGGGATGCCCGCTCTGAGCGGCAATCTCCTTGAGGCTCTTCAACTGCACACCGGAAGGCACATCTTCCACCTTGGCCGCCTGACTCAATTGCAAGGCGCGAATGTAGGCCGCCACCGCCCAACGATCCACGGGAGATAGCTGCGCCGCGTAATCCGGCATGGCTCCGTAGCCGTGCGTCATCACGTAAAAGTAATGCGAGATGGGCTGCGAGAGCCGCACCTGGTCGTGAAAATTCGCGGCAGGCTTGTAGCCGCGCTGCACAATCTCTCCCAGCCCGTTGCCCACGCGCGAGTGACACGGCGCGCAATAAATATTGAAGCGCTCCTGCCCGCGCTGTAGCACGCCGAGCGTCACCGGAAAGGGCATTTCGTTTTTTTCTTCGCGATAGCCGTCGGCGGCCTGAACCACGCCGGTATAGAAGTAACTGTCCTCATGCAACTGGCCGCGCGCCACGGTGTTGGCAACCTGCGGGCGCGCGCCGCGATGATCGGCGAATAGTTCCGAGCCGCGCTGCGAGCGCACCTTGGGCTGATCCTGCATATCCTGGCGGCAACCGGTAATGAAGGTAAGTGACGCCGCCACAAAAACCGCCGCGACGCGCATGAAGCTGAAAGCAGTTCTCATCAGTACGCCACCTCCACCACCGAGAGCGGCTGAAAGCTCTGCAAATACTTCTTCGCTTCGACTAAATCAAACTTGGGGTCGAGCGCCTCCAGGCACAGAAAGAATTTGTCGCTGGTCGCGCCGTCGCGAAAGTTGGGCGCGTTGAAGAGCGGATGATAGAAGGCCGGCAATCCATTCAGCGCCAGCATTCCGAAGGCCGCCGACAAGCCGGCAAACAAAATTGTCCACTCATACGCGGGCACAATGAAGGCCGGCCAAGAGTACAAAGGGCGCCCCGCGATATTCAGCGGATAAGCCAGCACCGAAATCCAGACCTGAAGCAGGAACATCGCCGTCAATCCAATCAGCCCGCCAATCAACGTCAGTAGCGGCACCCTATTGCGATGAAAGCCGATGGCCTCGGCGGCTTCTTCCACCGGATACGGCGTATAACAATCCATGCGCCGCCAACCGTCTTCGCGGGCCTGCCGTGCGGCGCGAATCAGTTCGCCGGGAGTCTCGAATTCGGCCAGCAGGCCGTAGGTTCCTTCGCGTGGGGCCATCAGTCTCTAGCCTCCGCTGCATTCTTTGGAGTTATCTTGGCTCCGGGCAGCATGGTACGAATTTCCGACATGGGAATCATGGGAAGGAAGCGCACGAAGAGCAGGAACAATGCTGTAAACAATCCCAGCGTACCCACATAAGTCATGTAATCCCATTTGGTGGCGCGATATGTTCCCCACGATGAGGGAAGATAGTCGCGATAGGTACTGGTGACAACAATGACAAATCGTTCAAACCACATTCCCGTGTTGACAATAATCGAGATGAAAAACATAAATGGAATCGAGGTGCGCAGTTTGCGCGACCACAGCGTCGTCAGCGGAATCGCCAGATTGCAGGTGATGAGCACCCAGTAAGCCCAACCCATCGGCCCGAAGATTCGATTCCACATCATGAAGGCCTCCCAGTGCGAGGCCGAGTACCACGCCATGAAGACTTCCATGCCGTAGCCGTAGGCCACGATGAAGCCTGTCGCCAACATCACCTTGCCCATGTTGTCGATGTGGCGCTCGGTGACCAGACCCTCCAAGTGATAGAACTTGCGCAGCGGAATGGCCAGCGTGAGCACCATGGCAAAGCCGGAATAAATTGCACCGGCAACAAAGTATGGCGGAAAAATCGTCGTGTGCCAACCGGGCAGCACGGCCACGGCAAAATCAAAACTGATGACCGTATGCACGGAGAGCACCAGCGGCGTGGCCAGACCGGCCAGCAGCAGCGAGGCCGTCTCGTAGCGCGCCCAGTGACGCGCCGAGCCGCGCCAGCCCAGCGCCGCCAGACCATACGCATACTGCGCCAGCTTCGACTTGGAGCGGTCGCGCATGGTGCCAAAGTCGGGAACCATGCCGATGTACCAGAAGACGATGGAGATGGTTGCGTAAGTGGAAACCGCGAAGACATCCCACAACAGCGGCGAGCGAAACTGCGGCCACACCGCCATGGTGTTGGGATAAGGCAGCAGCCAGTAACCCAGCCACGGACGGCCAATGTCAATCAGCGGAAACATACCCGCGCAGACCACGGCGAAGATGGTCATCGCCTCGGCAAAGCGATTGATGGAGTTGCGCCAGCTCTGCTTGAAGAGCAGCAGAATCGCCGAGATCAGTGTGCCTGCGTGGCCGATGCCGATCCACCAGACAAAGTTAATAATTGCAAATCCCCAAGCCACAGGCTGCGAGATTGCCCAGATGCCCACGCCGACAAAAAAGAGCCAGGTCAGTGCGACAAGCAACATGGTGGCCAGCGCGCCGCCTACGCCGAAGATTGCGAACCAGCCCAGCGGCGTCGTCGGCGTCAGCACAATGCGCGTGATCTTTTCCGTGACCGAGCGGAAGCTCTGCCCCGACGCAATGACGCTGTACTCGCCGGTTGCGGGGTCGATGCGCTGGTCGAGTTGTGGGTCGTGCATTGTCATGCTGGCGTTAACCCTTGGCCGGCGTGTGCTCCACCGGCGCGGCTTCGAGTTCTCTGTTTGGATTCAAGACCGCGGCCACATACTTAGTCCGTGGGCGCGTATTCACATCGGCGAGCACCTGATAACTGCGCTCATCGTCTTGCAGCTTGGCCACCTTGCTCTGCTTGTCGTTGATGTTGCCAAAGCTGATTGCCTGCGCGGGACAAGCTTGCTGGCATGCAGTCACAATCTCGCCGTCGCGCACTGGCCGGTTCTCTTTGTCGGCCTCGATCTTCGCCGCCGAGATGCGCTGCACGCAATAACTGCATTTCTCCATCACGCCGCGCGAGCGCACCGTCACGTCGGGGTTGCGCATCAGCTTGAGGCTCTCGGTCTCGAAGTCCGAGTAAAGCAGGAAGTTATAGCGGCGCACCTTGTAGGGGCAGTTATTGGAGCAGTAGCGCGTGCCGACGCAGCGGTTGTAGACCATCGCGTTCAGGCCTTCCGGCGTGTGCACGGTCGCGCCCACCGGGCAAACCTGCTCGCAGGGCGCATTCTCGCAGTGCTGGCAGGCCATGGGCTGGAAGTGCGCGCGCGGCGCGGCCAGGTCGCCCTCAAAGTAAGTATCGATGCGCAGCCACTGCATATTGCGGCCGATGCGCACCTGCTGCTTGCCAACGACGGCGATGTTATTCTCCGCATAACAACCGACAATGCACGCATTGCATCCCGTGCAACTGTTCATGTCAATCGACATGCCCCACGCATTTTCCTTGTACTCCCAGTTAGGAAAGAGTGTGTTGTTTTTGTCGGTCGCCGGACGCGTCTCACCTTCGTTGGCAAAGCCCGGATTGGCTTTGTACTCATCCAGCGTCGCGTAGCGAATGATGCCGCGCTCGTTGATTGCCTCGTCGGCTTCGATCGAGTTATTGCCGTTGCCCTGGCCGCCGAATAACTTCGGCCTGTGATCCTGATAGTGGCTCTTGGTAATCGCCACGCCCCACTTGCCGGGAATCTTGCGCATTGAGCCGACGGCGTAAAACGGCGCGTCTGAAGTGCGAATCAGATAAGCATTGAAGCCCGCGCCCGAGCCGACGCGCCCCGCAAACGAGCGCCCATAGCCTAAGTGGACAGTAACCGAGTTATCGGGATGACCGGGCGCAACAATCACCGGCGCATTCACCTTGCGGCCATTTACGGTCAGCTCAACAATGTCGTCTTCTTCGAGGCCATACTTGGTCAGCGTCGCGCCGGAGACAATCGCGGCATTATCCCAGCTCAGGTTAGTCACCGGCTTGGGAAGTTCCTGCAACCAGCCCACATTGGCAAAGCGCCCGTCATAGATATTCGAGTCGGGGCGGAAGATAATCTCGAGCGAGTCCTTCGGCTTGGGCACCGGAATTCCAACGTTAATAAGATCCTGTGGACCGTTTTTCGACGGCCTGCTGAAAGCTGTTCCATCAATCCAACCCTGATGCAGCGCCTTGCGCCAGCCAATCTCAAAATCACCCTTGATGACCGGCTTCCAAGTCTCGCGCACCGCCTCATACGGACTCAATCCCGGCTCATCCAGCAGCGCCTGAAAGAAATGGTGAGCTGTCTTGCCACCATAAAGCGGATCAATCATCGGCTGAATAATCGAAACCGTACCGTCATAAGCGCGTGCATCTGACCAAGACTCTAAGAAATGCGCAGCAGGAATGTGCCAGGGAGAGATTTGGCCCGTCTCATCGACATGTGAGCCGAGGTGCGCGACGGTCTTTGCCTTGTCGAAGGCCGTGGCAAAATCGAGATCCGCAGGCGCGGTGTAAACAGGATTGGCATTTAGAATCACCAGCCAATCCACCTTGCCAGCATTGAGATCTGCAACCAGAGAACTCATCTCCACGTTGTCCTCGGCAAAGGGGAGCAGACTGGCGGGTTCTCCGCCCGCACGAAACGTCTTATCGCTTCCCCCGAGGTTCTGGTTGATGAGGAGAGCCAAGGACTGAACATGCCGGTCCTGATAAAGCCCCGGAATCACGACGCATTTGCCTGCATGAGCTTTCAAATCCTTCGCTAGAGCTGCTAGAAACTTCTTCTGCTCATCGGTCCATTTGTATTCAGGGGTAGGAGCCGACTGGCCGAGAGCTCCAACCGCCTTCGCTAACTCCGCCGTGAATGCCGGGATCTCGCTCGCCCGAAGCCCCAAGCGATGTTCGGCCTTCAATCCCGTTGTCGTCGGCGTGGACTCAATCGCATAAAGCCGATTTAATTTCGTTGGATCTTTGCGCCGCTCCGCATACTGACGAACTAATTTGTGAAAGCCCGGAAACGCCGCGCCAGACAAGAAGTCGGCGTCGAGCGAAACAATCACATCCGCTTCGGCCAGATCATACTGAACGTTCAGCCCATTTGCCAGCGCGGTTCCGGCAATCGCCGGATCATACTGCACCAGCGTTGCCTTCGGGTACTTCGCCTGCACCTCGCGCCACTGCCGCGCCAGCGTCGGCGAGGTAATCGTCTCGCTGAGGAAATAAATTCCCGTTCCGTCCTTGCTAGCAATCACCTTATTGCGAAACTCGACGGCAAACTCCGCCCACTCGCGATTCTCGCCGCGAAAGGTCACGTGCTGCGAGCGGTCGGGATCGTAGAGGTCCAGCAGCGTAGCCTGCGTGAAGGGGTCCGACGAACCTTGGTTATATGGATGCTCGGGATTGCCGTCGATCTTGATGGGGCGGAACTGATCGGTCTTGACCAGCAGCGGCACCGCGCCGGTGACGAAGGGAAAGGCCGTGGCAAAGTAATTCGGCTTGCCGAGGATCAAATCCTCCGGTGCCTTGATATATGGATAGATCGGTTCATCGGGCTGCTTGGTGCAACCGGCGAGTCCGGCGAGGGCCGCCGACGCGCCCATGAATTTGAGGAAGCCGCGCCGCGAAAGGTCGTCGCCCCACGCATGAGGCGACGAAGGAAACTCCTTCTCGACAGCCGCCTGAAACTCCGGCGTGTTGGCCAGCTCATCGACCGAGCGCCAGTAGCGCTTGCCCGTGGTTGCTTTCAATTGCCGGCGAATCTGGACGAGAGTCATCGGCGCGGAGGCGGCCGTTGCGGCCGAAGAGCCTCCCTCAGGGGCTAAAGCCCGCGTCGATAGGGCATCACTTGCGGCACGACTGAAGTCGTGCCCTGACACTTCCTGCGACTCCGAATGAGTTTTACTGCAAGCAGTGAAGTCGTGCCCTGACACAAAGCCGGTTTCTTGCGCCGCCAGGACGCCAGTTCTCTTCGCGTCTTGATTCATCTTCTTTTGTCCGCTCATCGGTGGCAGACCTCGCAACTGGAGAGTTCATTGGGCGTGCGAATCTTGTAATGCTTTACAAGGAAGCGACCCAACTCATCCTGGCTGGTGAACTTCTCAATCTCAAATACGTCGTGGCCAACGAATGGTGACACGCCATGCGCGCCAAGCGATGGCATATGCAAGGAAGCCACTTCTGTACCTTGCTGCTCTGGGTCTTTCGTCCCACAGCTCAAACTCTCAGCCGTGGGTATGCCGCTCTTCTCATTGGCGTCGTCCACTACGCACCAGACAGGCTTGTCGCTGGAGGGCTTCTCCCAGGCCATGTTGTAGATCTCGCTGGTGGGGCGCAGATTCTTGGCGGGGTTGCGATGGCAGTCCAGACACCATTCCATCTGGAGCGTGTTCTCGGCGTACATGAGCGGCATCTGGTCGACGCGGCCGTGGCAACTGGCGCAGCCGATGCCTTTGTTCACGTGAATCTCGTGGCTGAAGTAGACGTAATCGGGCAGGTCGTGGACCTTGATCCAGGGCAGGGATTGGCCCGACTTCAGGCTCTCGCGCACAGGCTCCAGCAGTTGCGCGTTGGTCCAAATCTGCGCATGGCAGTTCATGCAGGTTTTGGTGGGAGGAATGCCGGCGTAGTTGGAGGTCTCAGCGGAGACGTGACAGTATTGGCACTGCACGCCGAGGCCTTGCACGTGGTGCTTGTGGCTGAAGGGCACCGGCTGATCTGGGCGCTGACCCTGGCGCGTGACCCAAGGCGAACGCTGCAAGACGTCCAGCGTCACTCCGAGAACAATGACGATCAGCCCCGTCAAAACCAGGCTCGCGCGGGCCAGGGCATTGGAGCTGCGGTCAAAAAGTTGCGCCATGCGTACGTTCCTTGCTTGATTGATTGGATGTGCGCACTGTGCCGGAAGTCACACAGATTTGTGCATAAAAATCGTTTTGAGGACAAAAATTACCCCATCGAAAGCCCCTAGGCGCGGACAGCAGACGTGGTAATCGCTTGCAAAGCGAAGAAAACGCAAATCGGAGCGCATTTGCATATCCTTCTCGATTGTACGCAGGAGAGCTGCGGTGCGGCGGAAGGAGTTGGCGCGGCTAAAAAATCGTGGATTCCCATTCATTTCGCAAAGGACGTGAAATGGATGGGGCACGGGGTGTAGAGGGTTATTGAGGAGGTTCGGCAAAATGCGGGAATCCGTGCCAATTGTTCCATGAGTGGTCTATAATCCATCCAGTTTCAACCCCGTACGCTGCGTGTTTCGCACGATGCAAGCTGTTGGGTTCCGATCAAGTCCCCCTTGGAGATAGCCGATAAAGGGAGGGGACGACGGAATCGCAGTCAGGACGCGTGTGAGCATTTGGGCAATCGAGCGGCCTCACGGTGGAGCTGCCCCCGGCGGCAGGGCAGGGCAGTGTATCTTTGCGCGGCGGGTCGGCGTGTGGCTGGCGGTGCTGTCGCTGGCGGCGCCGCTAGCTTGGGCACAGAGCGCGGAGATTACGCCAGAAAAACCGGATGCAGGTGCTTCGACTTCGCTCCGCTTCGCTCAGGATGACATAGCTGGAAATGCAGCGCGGCAGGCGAATCTGCCTCCGCGGGTGGCGCAGGCGGAGCGCTTTCTGGCGCAGCGCGGCTGGAGGCCGGGTGCGGCTTTGGCGGGACGGCTGAGCCGCAGCACGAGCGCGGCGGCGACGGAGAGCCGCAGTCCGGCAGAGGCAGACAACACGGGATCAAGCAGCGCAAGCTGGCTGTCGCTGGGACCGGCGGCCGTTCAGTCGCAGAGCTACGGTCTGGTGACGGGCCGCATCTCGTCGCTGGCGCTGGACCCGTCGGATGCGACCGGCAATACGCTTTACGTGGGAACCACGGGCGGGGGCGTCTGGCGGTCGCAGAATGCGGGCACATCGCTGGCCTCCAACATCAGCTTTATCCCCTTGATGGACGATCTGCCTGCGCTGAGCGGCGCGACGGACACGTCAATCAGCATTGGCGCGGTGAGCGTGCAGCCGGGAGGAACGGGCGTGATTCTGGCGGGGACGGGCGACCCGAATGATGCGCTGGACTCCTACTACGGCGCGGGGATATTGCGCTCGACCGACGGGGGGACGACCTGGAGCCTGATACCGTACACGTCGGATGGACTTTACAGCTTTGTGGGGGAGGGAATTGCGGGCTTTGCCTGGAGTACGGCGAACCAGCAGCGGGTGGTGGCGGCGGTCTCGCAGGCTCTCGAAGGCACGCTGGTGGATGCGGTGTGGCCGGGAGAGAGTTACGAGGGGCTGTACTACTCGTCGGATGGCGGGGCCACCTGGGCGCTGGCAACGGTGACGGACGGAGCGACGGGGAATGTGCAGAGTCCGGGCCAGAGCATGACGTATCCGGACGGGAATGCGGCCACGGCGGTGGTGTGGAATCCGGTGAGGCAGTTGTTTATTGCGGCGGTGCGCTATCACGGTTATTACCAGTCGGCGGACGGCATCACCTGGACGCGCATGACGAATCAGCCGGGCGTGAGCTTGACCACCACGGCTTGTCCCACGTATCCGGGGCAGATCGGCTCGAATGTCTGCCCCATCTTTCGCGGCGCGCTGGCGGTGAATCCTATGACCGGCGACACCTTTGCGTGGTCGGTGGATCTTTACAACCAGGATCAGGGAATCTGGCAGGACCAGTGCGCGGTGAGCGCCGGCGTGTGCGCGAATCAGACGATGACTTTTGCCAAGCAGTGGGGGACGGCGGCGCTGGAGCGGAAGGTGCCGTTGCAGGGTACGACGACGATTGTGAACGGCGACTACAACCTGGCGCTGGCGGCGGTTCCCTCACAACAGGATACGCTGCTGATGGCCGGAGCCAACGACCTGTGGAAGTGCAGCTTGGCGGCGGGCTGCGTGTGGCGCAATACCACCAATTCCACGGTGGGCTTCTGCGCAGAGGTGGGCGAATATCAGCACGCAGTGGCGTGGAATGCCAGCAATCCGCTGGAGATTTTTGTGGGCAACGACAGCGGGCTGTGGCGCTCGACCGACGCGATTGGCGTGAGCACAACCAGCAGTTGCGCGGCGAGCGATGCGACGCACTTTCAGAATTTGAATGGGAGCCTGGGTTCGCTGGCCGAGCCGGAGAGCATCTCGCCGACGGGCGCGACGCCCTACACGATGATGGCCGGCCTGGGGACCAACGGAACGGCGGGCGTAAACAGCAGCAGTGGACCGGCGGCGGAGTGGCCGGAGATTTTGGGCGGCGAGGGCGGGCCGGTGGCCGTCGATCCGCAGAACTCCGCCAAGTGGTATGTGAACAACGGCGCGGGGGTGTCGATCTATCTGGGTTCCCCGCCGACGACGGGCGGCACGCCGAGCGCCTTCAACGCCGTGCTCAACTACGCGACCGCTCCCACGGCGGATGTGGTGAAGGACGGCTACACGATGAGCGCGCCGGCGCCGTTTCTGGTGGATCCGCTGGACGATACCAAGCTGCTGATCGGCACCTGCCGAGTGTGGCGCGGTCCGGCCAGCGGCGTGGGCTGGAGCGACGCCAATGCCATCAGCGCAATTCTGGACGGCCAGACCGGCAACGCCAACTGCGACGGCGACGCGCTGATTCGCTCGCTGGCCGCGCAGACGCTTCCGGTAACCGTTGCCTTGCCATCGGGCGGCGAGGTGGTTTACGTGGGGATGTACGGCACGGCGAATGGCGGCGAAGGCCTACCCGGACACGTGTTGAGCGCGACGTATAACGCCGCGACGAGCAGTTGGTCGGCATGGACGGATTTGAGCTTCAACCCCGTCAGCAACGACACCTATGCGATGAACCGTTACGGGCTGGACATCTCCAGCATCGTCATTGACGCGCATGATCCGACGGGCAAAACAGTGTATGTAACCGTGGCGGGCATTCCCACGCCCTCGGAGAAGGTGCAGACGGTTTATCGCTCGACGGACGGCGGCGCGCACTGGACGGCGCTGACCAGCAACCTGCCCCAGACTCCGGCCAACGGCCTTGCGGTGGACCCGCAGGACGCCAACACGATTTATGCGGCCACCGACGCCGGAGTCTATTCGACGCGGCAGATTGCCAACTGCGCTACCTCATCAAGCTGCTGGGCGGCACTGGGAAGCGGATTGCCCGCGGCTCCGGTGGTCGCCGTCAGCGCCGCGCCGGCCACGGCCACGGTGCATGATCTGGTGGCGGCCACCTATGGGCGAGGCATCTGGATGACGCCGCTGTGGACGGCCAGTGAGAGCTATACAACGGCCACGGCGACGCCGGCTTCGCTGACCTTTGCCAGCCAGGTCTACGGCAGCAGCAGCAGCGCGCAGACGGTGACGCTGAAGAACACGGGAACGCTGGCGCTGACACCGAGCTACCTCAGCGTGAGCGGAGACTTCAGCGAGAGCGACAGTTGCGCGGGCAGCACCGTGCAACCGAATGCAAGCTGCACGATTCAGGTTACGTTTACGCCCACGCAGACCGGCAGCCGGACGGGCGTTTTGACCATCTACGCCAACGTCACAGGCGGAGAGCTGACCGTCCTGCTGAACGGAACCGGCGCGCCGTCGGGCGTGGTCAGCCTGACTCCGGCCAGCATCAACTTTGGCGGCTGGCAGGTGGGAACGACTTCGACGGCATTGCAGGTGACGGCTGCCAACAGCGGCTCGCCGGCGATCTCTTTCACCAGCTCCATCAGCGGAGCCTTTGCCATTGCCACCAACGCGTGCGGCACGTCGGTTCCGGCGACAGGCTCGTGCAATTTGACGCTGACCTTTTCACCCACGCAGACGGGAGCGGCGACGGGAACGCTGAGCTTTACCGACACGCTGGGAACGCAGAGCGTGGCGTTGAGCGGCACCGGGCTGGCCGCGCCCACGGACACGCTTTCGACAACTTCGCTGATCTTTTCCGGCACGGTGATCGGGCAGCTCTCAACGGCGCAGACGGTGACGCTGACCAACAGCGGCGGCGTGGCGCTCTCTTCGATTTCCATCAGCGTGAGCGGGGCCTTCCAGCAGACCAACCCCTGCACGGTGAACCTGGCGGCGAATTCCAGCTGCGCCATCAGCGTGCAATACAATCCCACGGCGGCTGGCACGCAGACTGGTACGCTGACGATCTCCGATGCGCTGCACACGCAGACGGTGACGCTGAGCGGCACGGGACTCACGCCCCCGGCGCTGGGAGTCAATTCGTCGAGCCTGACCTTTACCGCGCAGGTGGGTGTGGCCAGCGCGCCGCAGACGCTGACGGTGACGAACACGGGCGGCGCGCCGCTGTCCAATGTGGGCTTTCAGATTTCGGGGCTTTCCGCGGCAAGTTTTTCCACCGGCACAACCACCTGTGGTGCCACGCTGGCCAGCGGCGGCAGTTGTACCGTGCAGGTGATCTTTACCCCGTCGGCGACCGGCGGCAGCACGGCCCAACTGGCGGTCTCGTCGTCCACTTCGGGTGTTGCGCCGGTCACGGTGCAGTTGAGCGGCACGGGGCAGTCTACGGCGGGAATCAGCGTCAATCCGACGCAGTTGGCCTTTCCCATTGTGTCGCCGGGACTCAGCAGCCCCGTGCAGACGGTGAGCCTCACCAACACCGGCGGCTCGGCGGCCACCTCGCTGACCCTCACGGCCACGGCTCCCTTCAGCCTGACGCTGAACACCTGCGGCGCAACGCTGGCCGCCGGAGCAAGCTGCTCCACGGGAGTGCAATTTACGCCCCAGGTCAACGGCAGCTATACGGGGACGCTGACCATCTCATCGCCTTCGCTGACGGCCGCGGCCACTGTGCCGTTGAGCGGGACGGGCGGCGTGCCGGGTTCGGTGCATACGCTGCCCAGCTTGATCGCCTTCCAACAGACCGGCGTGGGCGAGGTCAGCAGCCCAATCACCGTGACCATCACCAACCCCAGCGGCACCGCCAGCCTGACCAGCTTTGCGCTGGCGGCTTCCACGGGCTATCAACTGGTGAACAACACCTGCCCATCGACGCTGGCGGCGCAGGCCAGTTGCACGGTGGGCGTGGAGTTTGCGCCGCTGAGCGCGGGCGTGCAGAGCGGCAACCTGATCATCAGCAGCAGCGCGCTGACGACCGGCTCCTTTGTGCCGCTGTCAGGCACGGGCTTCGACTTTACTTTTGTTCCCACGGGCTCGACCGCGGTAACCATTGCCAACGGCCAAAAGGCCTACTACACGCTGACGCTCAAGCCGCTGAACGGCTCCCGCGGCGCTTTCACCTTCCAGTGCGGCTCGCTGCCGCCGTACTCGTCGTGCACCTTCAATCCCACCAGCGAAGCCATCTCTCCCAACTCCACCGGCAGCGTGGTGGTGGCGATTGCCACCGGGCTGACCACTACGGCGAGTGTCTCGCGTCGCTCGGCGTGGCCCGCGCTGCCGCTGGCCTGCGGGCTGGCGCTGCTGCCGTTGGCTCTGACCAAACGGCGCAGGGCGTTGCTGCTGATGGCATTGCTGGCGGTTCTGGCGGGCGGCTTTACGAGTTGCACGAATTCGACCGCAGGCATTCCCGCGCCACCGACCTCCTCCGGTCCCGGCATCACCGCCGCGGCAACCTACACGATTCCCGTCACCGCGACTTCGAATGGCGTCTCGCACTCGGTGACGGTGACGCTGACCGTGGATTAAGGCAGGCGGAAAAACGCTATACTCTATCTTCGGAGCTTCAGAAGAGGAAGAGAATCAATGACCGCCAAAGTGACTGTGGAAGAAGTGGTGCGCGTGGCCGAACTGGCGCACCTTGAACTGACGCCGGAGGAGACTCCGCGTATGCGCGATGACCTGAACGCGATTCTGGATTACGTGGCCGAGCTGAATGAACTGGATACGCGAGGCGTGGAGCCGCTGGCGCAGGTCAGCGAGTTGCTGGCAGCTGGCGGCGGCGCGCTGCGCGAGGATGTCGTGCGGCCGTCGCTGGACAGGGCGGTGGTGTTGTCGCAGGCGCCCGAGGCCGATGGGGCCTTCTTCAAGGTTCCCAAGGTGATTGAGCGGTAATAGGGAGTTTCCATGAACATATTGATTCTTCGTCTCAACGGGCTGTTCGGAAGGCACACTGCCATATGGGTGATCGCTCTCATGATGAGTACGGCGACGCTATCAGTGTTTGTGACTAGCTGCAATCGAAGCAAGACCGGCTCAGTTTTGGATACCCGAACGGAACCAACAGACACCTTTTCATTTTTGGGATGGTTTACGCATGAGGAATACCGTGTCGTCACGCCGGAAGACAGATTGTCTTGCGCTTTTGAACAAACCGAAGACATATCCGCCTCTACTGGATACGGCCTAAGCGGCCATATGAGCGTGAACAAAATTCATAACTACCTTTCTTGCAAGGACAATGGCGGGGTTGGTACTAGCATTCAGCTGAAGTCAGTGGAACTGAGAGACGGAAAAGCCGCCATCATCACCGAGAACTTCGGCACGATCCTCAAGGGCAACAGACCGGGATCGTTTGATAAATATGAAATGACAGAAAGACAGATCAAGAGGTTGAAGTCGTATCTCGGATTCTAAGCAACATTCGACCGATACCCGCTGTAATGGAACCAGTTTAAGTTCATAGTTTTCCAGGATCGAAAATCCGGACTTGATGCACCAAGGTAGCTTCTTTTGGAGATCGATAGAAGATGACGGAATCGTTTGTAGAACATCCAAAGACTCTGGCCGATTTGCGCGCCGGAATTGTGGCGGGCACAACCAAAGCCAGCGATCTTGCCGCCAGCTACTATGCGCGCATCGCGGCAGTGAATCCGCGGCTGAATGTCTATCTGAGCCTGACCAAAGAGCGCGCGCTGGCGCAGGCGGCAAAGGTGGACGCCGCTGCGGCCAAGGGCGATCCGCTGCCTCCGCTGGCCGGCATTCCCATCGGCATTAAGGACGTGCTGGTGATGAAGGGCGCACCGGCGACGGCGGGGTCGAAGATTTTGCAGGGATACGAGCCGCCCTACGACGCAACGGCGATTGCGCGGCTGGAGGCGGCGGGCGCGGTGCTGCTGGGCAAGCTCAACTGCGACGAGTTCGCCATGGGCGGCTCGAATGAGAATTCGGCCTACGGGCCAGTAAGAAATCCAATAGACACGGAGCGGGTTCCGGGCGGGTCCTCGGGCGGCTCGGCGGCGGCTGTGGCGGCGAATATGGCCGCAGCCACGCTTGGCTCGGACACCGGCGGGTCGATTCGCCAACCTGCGAGCTTCTGCGGCGTGGTGGGCGTGCTGCCGACTTATGGGCGCGTCTCGCGCTACGGGCTGATCGCCTACGCTTCGTCTCTCGACCGAGTTGGCCCCTTTGCCGCCAACGTGCGCGACGCGGCCATGCTGCTCGGCGTGATTGCTGGGCATGATCCGATGGACGCGACCAGTTCCACGGCCCCCGTGCCGGACTATGCCGCCGAGAGCGACAAGCCCGCCGAGGGCCTGCGCATCGGCGTTCCAGCCGAGTACTTTGCCGAGGGGCTGGACCCGGAGGTGCGCGCTTGCATCGAGGCAGGGATTGAAAAGCTGAAGGCTGCGGGTTGCACGGTGAAGCCGGTCGCGCTGCCGCATACGAAGTACGCTGTGCCGGCGTATTATCTGATCGCCACAGCCGAGGCCAGCGCCAACCTGGCCCGCTTTGACGGCGTGCGCTACGGGCCGCGCTCCAAAGACTCTGCCACGCTCGCCGATATGTACAGCCACTCGCGCGAGGAAGGCTTTGGCGCGGAGGTCAAGCGGCGCATTCTGCTGGGCACGTATGCGCTCAGCGCGGGCTACTACGATGCCTACTATCTCAAGGCCCAGCAGGTGCGGCGGATCTTGGCCGAGGAGTTTCTGCGCGCCTTTGCCGATGTGGATGCCATTGTGACACCGACCTCGCCGACGCCGGCCTTCAAGCTGGGCGAAAAGTGCGACGACCCCATCGCCATGTACCTGGCCGACATTTACACGGTGACCGCGAGTCTGGCCGGCATCTGCGGTGTCAACGTCCCCTGCGGCGCAACCCAGGCCGGATTGCCGGTGGGGATGCAGGTGCTGGCAAAGCACTTCAACGAGAGCGCGGCGTTTCGGGTGGCGAGGGCGGTGGAGCCACCTGCGGTGGGGCCAACTGCTCGCTAGTCGCTCGCGTGGGGTTCGTGGTTAACTGTTTTGCCGTAAGATGAGAAGAAAGGAGTTCTCCTCATGATGTTTCACGTGACGATGGAGCAAGCGGAAGACGGCTGGGTTGTAGCCGAATGCCCCGCTTTGCCGGGGTGCATCTCCCAGGGCCGCGACGAAAAAGAAGCATTGGAGAACATTCGCGAGGCTATTACCGGCTGGATGTGGGCCGAGGATCAGAAGGCTGTCAGCCTGCTCTCTTCGCAACAAACTCCGATCATGATTGCTGTCTGATTCTATCGTTCCGCTGAATCTTTCCCGGGAGAAGAGATGGGACAACTCGGCAATATCGCGGGCAAAGAAGCTGTTAAGGCATTTGAACGCGCAGGATGGCAACTCCGAGGGCAGGTGGGCAGCCACCTGATGATGACCAGAGCCGGAGTGCCCGCAAACCTCTCCGTTCCCCAGCACAAAGAGCTTTCCGTCGGTACGCTGCGCAAGCTGATCCGCGCTGCGGGTCTGACTGTGGATGAGTTTCTGGAACTTTTGTAGAGGGTGCCCCCGGTCCCTCGCTGTTGGGGACCGGGGAGGTAAGATTCACATTTCACTGCCGTCGGATTCACAATTGGAGTATCCTGATGGTGCATGAAAGGCGAGAGAGGTTGGCAACTGCTCGATTGGAGGCGCTCCCGGCAGTTCGGCTCCTCCTCCCCGGTCCCCAAAAGCGAGGAACCGGGGGCACCCTCAACTTGATAAAACGATGTGGGAGACCAGGGCCACCCGCCCACCCGCCCAACGATTAATTGTGGTAGATTCAGATGTGGGCTACGCCTAATCGATAGGATGGAGTCTTGTCATGATGTCTCGTTTCAGTATATACGGAATTTGCTTGTTCCTTCTTCCTTTTGCCATCCTCACCACCGCTTCGGGGCAAATTGTTCCTGGTCCATTCGGAGTACCTGTAGGAGTGGATGACGAAGGTGGTAATTCAACCATTCCAATCATAGTTTATGAAGATTCACGTGTTGAAATATTGATTCCTGACATTACCGGCATGGGGTGGACACAATGGCACATTGATCAATATCGGACAGAGGGGAAGTATTGGGTAAACCTCTATTCTTTCTTTAAGGACAAAGGACATTGCCTGAAGAAAGACACAACCCCAGTGAAATTAAACTGTGATGCTTATGCGCCTTACGAGAAACAAATAATAGTCGTTAATATTCGTCTGCATACCGTAGAATTCCTTGATGTAGCGGTTTATTTTGGGAAAGGAATTCAATGGCTTGAGCGAGAGCCGTCCGAATCATTTGCGATTGACGCTATAAATCCGGCACTATCGAAGGCTATCAACAGAATTTCGTCCATTGTCGAGAATCAATTGAAATCCTATACAGGATTAGGAGCCTCGGAAATCGGGAAAGAACAGTCGAAGATAATAGCGAGGATGGTTACGAATTCTACACATCTAAACAGTACGAATAGTTCTACAAAATCTAACAGCACTGGCGAATCCAATAGTACCAGGAATGGTGAAGTCTATGGAGTGGATGCTCGTAATGCAGCCCAACAAGGAGATGTATATGCACAATTAGATCTCGGAAATGCTTACCGTATCGGTCAAGATGTGCCACAAGACTACACGCAAGCTGTTCTCTGGTATCGCAAGGCTGCAGAGCAAGGAAATGCAAATGCGCAAATCAACCTTGGTACTGCATATGCATTAGGACAAGGTGTGCCGCAAGATTATAATCAAGCTGCTCTTTGGTATCACAAAGCCGCAGTGCAAGGAAATGCGAATGCACAATACAGACTCGGTGCCTCATACGATTTAGGATATGGTGTACCACAAAATATAGTAGAGGCTTCGTTCTGGTATCAAAAGGCAGCAGAACAAGGAAATGCGGAAGCACAAGCCAATCTAGGTGCAATTTATGACTACGGACAGGGGGTAAAACAAGACTATGCAGAAGCCTATTTCTGGTTAGACATTGTTGCATTTGATAAACTTGAAACCATCAAAGAAAAAGATACATATAATTTATTGAAGGCTGATGCTGCCTCTCACCTTACCAGTGCAGTCATATTGCAAGTTCAGGAACGGGCACGAAAGTGGATTGAGAATCACCGTATCAAGTAGTAAAATGAACCGTTTTTTGTTTACTGATTTAAAGATGAGGTGTTTATGAACGAATTGTCGAAATTGCCTGCCGCTCTTTTCTCTCCTGCGAAGATGGTTTATATCGCGTATCTCATTCTGCTTGTTTGGAAAACAACAACTCCGTCACATTGTGAATTCTTTTTGGTATCTTTATTGTTTCTTGCTATTGAGATAATTCACAATGACTGGGGCCGAATTCGACTGAATAACTCCGGTGAAAAGAATAGACCGGAATGGCTAAGACCAAAGTGAATCTAGGCGGGTGGCGGGTGCCCCATCCTTCGCGTTCTTTGCGAAGGATGGGAAACTACGAACTCTAACTCGACCTCGTCCATAGGGAGCAGATTTCATGAACAGAAAATTGTGGTTGGCAATTGTCGCAGTTGGTACATTGCTCTCTGTCTCGCCAGTTATTCACGCGGCTCCGCGCAAGGCGCACGTGGTGGTTTTGGGCGCGGCGCGACGGGTGGCTTACTCGAAGGCGGGCGATCCGGCGGGGGCGTTGGCGGGCGAGACGGAGCTCCGGGTGCGCGCGCTGCTGGTGGATGGCGCTGTGAAGGAGTGGACCACCGGCGAGGCGCATGACGTGACCGACCGCAGCTTTGTGGTGCGGCGTGTGATCAAGATTAACGATGCTTTGCCCAATGAAGGTGCCGCTTCCGGCGAAAAATCCGCCACTGGCGAGAAGGCTGGCGCTGCATCCATCGTTAAATCTGCCGACAAGCCGGCGACGGGCGGCAGGGCGAGTGCTCCAACAACTGCCGGCGCGAAGGCGGGAGCGAGCGGCAAGCCGAAGCCGGTGAGCGCGGCAAGCCCCTGGGTCTGGCAGCGGGGGCCTTGGCTGCTGGTGGATCGCGAGACGGGGCACATCGTCGCGCTCCATCTGCCCGACTACGATCCGGGCGTGAGCCAGGTGAGCTGGTTCCGCGACTACGGGGCGTATTGCGGTGTGACGGGCACGGGCAAGAGCCTTTATGGCGTGGTGGCGCAGGTGGCGGCGCGCAAAGCTGTGCTGGCGAAGAAGCTCTCGGCCTTTGATCCGGAGAATCATCCGTCGCCGGTCTGCGGGCTGCCGGAGTGGCAGCGCGAGCCGCTGCGGGTCACCTTTCATCCCACCGGCAAGGAGGCGGTGAGTTTCGACGTCGTTCCCGGCTCGGCGGTGCTGGTGGAGGATGCGGGAGACGGAGACGCAGGGAACAAAGAATAGGGAACAGCCACCTGCGGTGGGGCCAACCGCTCGCAATTCGCCGCATGGGTTACCTGTCACACGCTACTGGAATCTATCGCCGGTGACCGGCCTTGTAGAAGTTCCAGAGCACCCAGACCATAAAGGCTTCTGCCAGACCGAGAACGAAACAGAAGATGTCGCTGGTTATGCTGCTCATCTCAGGCGTCCTTTCCTGCTTTCCGGCGAGCGCGATTCGGATGCGCGCCACGGCTGAAGAGTATCTGAGTCTGAGGAGAATACAGCGGGCGTAAGAGCGGAGTATGCTTTATATAAGGGGTTTGTAAAGCAGCGGTCATCCATCAGTTTCATATGTCAGCAAAGGCCCCAACCCCACGACAGAGGCAGAATTGGCTGAAAACTGACCGCTGATCCCTGCTCCCTGATCCCAGTTCCCTTCGTCTCTCCTTGACAGCCCCCCGTCTGCGCGTATCTTATCTATTAGGCACTCCTTTGGAAACCGGGCAGCGCGCGCACGGGCAGATAGGCGCGTTTGACGGAAGCGGGCTTCCAGAGAAGGGCTGTGTCGAAGAGGAAGCAGACGGCAGTCGGGCAGCGGGCCAGGGAGTTTGAATCCAGTCCCAGGCGAGTGGCAATCGCGCCCAACTATCGAGCGAAGGGGCCGGAGCAAATGGCGTTCCGGCATGTTCCCGGAGACAAATTTTTGGCGGGCTTCCAGCAGAAGGCTGGGTGTGCCTGTGCCCTGAGGGCGGAGCGGTTTGGCGCGTCCGGGGAAGTAAAGGATGAACGTGGCAGCGAGTCTTGGTTTGATGGTTTTTCAGCAGGCGGCGGGAGGCGGAGGCGGCCTTCCGATGTTGCTGCCCCTGCTGTTGATTCCGGTGCTTTATTTTCTGATGATCCGTCCGCAGCAGAAGCGGCAGAAGCAGTGGCAACAGATGCTGGGCGCGATCAAGACCGGCGACCGTGTGACGACGGCAGGCGGGATTCGCGGCATCATTCTCTCCATCAAGGACGACGTGATGGTGATTCGCGTGGCACCGGACGGCGTGAAGCTGGAAGTGGCCAAGAGCGCGATTGCGGCAGTGACGACGCAGGACGAGAGTACAGGATCGTAGCTGTAAAGCAGTACTTAGTTCACAGTTCACAAACGCTGACCACAGAGAACTGTAAGCTGAGAACTGACAACCGAGAACTGTTTCGAGAAACGGGACGATGAAGAAGAATCTCAATAACAAAATTTTGCTAATTGTTGCGGTGCTGGTGGTATTCGTCTTAGGCATCATTGGATTGTCATGGATTCCCTGGCCGGGACAGACGGTCAAGCCGCTGAAGCAGGCGATGATGGACCGCATTCACCTTGGCCTAGACCTGCGCGGCGGCGCGCACCTGATTTTGCAGGTGATGGTAGAAGAAGCTGTCAGCGCCGAGACCGACAACACGGTGGGGCGGATTCAGCAGGATCTGAAGACGGCCAACCTGAGCTTTTCGCAGGCCTACAAGCCCGATCCGGCGCGTCCCGACATGATTCGCGTGGAAGGAACGTCGGCGGGCAAGTCCAGCGACGTGCGTTCCGCGCTGGAGGCGAAGTATTCCAACGAGTACGACGTGACCGGCGGGGGCACGGACGCCAGCTTCACGCTGACCATGAAGCCGATGATCGAAAAGGCGCTGGAGGACAAGACCGTCCAGCAGGCCATCGAGACCATCCGCGACCGCGTGGACACGCTGGGCGTCAGCGAGCCGGTGATTCAGTCCTACGGTTTGGGCAAGAACCAGATTCTGGTGGAGCTTCCGGGTATCGATGACCTGGATCGCGTGATGTACATCATTCAGTCCACGGCGCGGTTGGAGATTCACGCCGTGGTGGGCGGACCCTACAAGGATGACCAGGAGGCGCTGGCCAGCTTGGGCGGTGCGGTTCCAGCCGACCAGATGCTGGTGCATGGCTCCGGGGCAGTGAGTGCCGGTTCGGATTCGGACAGTGTGTACATTCTGCGCCGGGTCTCGGTGGTTGCCGGCCAGGACTTCCGCTCCGCCGATCCGGGCACGGATTCCAACACCGGCCAGCGCAATGTGCGCTTCACTCTGACCAACGAAGCCGGCGAGAAGTTCTACGAGTACACCAGCAAGAACATCAACACCAGCATGGCGGTGGTGATGGGCGGGCGGGTGAAGGAAGTGGCCAATATCGAGGGCGCGATTCGCGACTCGGGCGAGATACGCGGCGGATTCAGCGCGGACGAAGTGATGGTTCTGTCGAAGATGCTGCGCACAGGCGCGCTGCCGGCTTCGCTGAAGCCGTTGGAGAACCGCACAGTGGGCGCGTCGCTGGGCGCGGATTCGATTCATCAGGGCATTACGGCTGCCATTGTGGGTGTACTGGTGGTGATGGCCTTCATGCTCATCTACTATCGCGGCTCGGGCATCAACGCCAACCTGGCGCTGATTTTGAACCTGGTGATCCTGCTGGGCTTCATGGGTGCATCTGGCGCTACGCTGACCTTGCCGGGAATTGCCGGAGTGATTCTGACCATCGGCATGGGCGTGGATTCCAACGTGCTGATCTTTGAGCGCATCCGCGAAGAGGTGCGCGCGGGCAAGGCGCCTTCGGCAGCGGTGGATCAGGGCTTTGCTCATGCCTGGGTCACTATTGTTGATACCCACGTCACCACCATCGTCTCGGCGGCCATTCTGTTCATGTTCGGCTCCGGTCCGGTGAAGGGCTTTGCGGTCACGCTGACCTTTGGTCTGCTGGCCAACCTCTTCACAGCGGTGTATGTCTCGCGGGTGATCTTCGATTGGCATTTGAACAGGATGAAGTCGGGCGATCTGGTCTCGATTTAGGGACCAGGGACCAAGGGACTAAGAGATTACGGAGAGAAACAAGTGGAATTTTTTCGCGGCGTAAATGTGGATTGGCTGAAGTTGAAGTGGTGCTTCCTCGCCTTTTCAATGCTCTTCAGCATAGCCGGCATCATCTCAATGGCATCGCACTGGGCCAAGATCGGCTCGCCGGTGCCGTTGGGCGTGGACTTCCGCGGCGGCACGCAGGTGCAGGTGCAGTTCAACCAAGCACCGGACATCAACAAGATTCGCTTGGCGATGGACGCGTCGGGCATCAAGGACGCACGCATCCAGGCCTACGACGAGGCCAAGAACAACGAAGCGCTGATCAGCCTGCCGGAGCAGCAGAACGAAGCCACGCTCGATCAGGGCCGCCAGCAGATCATGGATGCGTTGCGCTTGCATTACGACAGCACCATCGACACCCATAACGTGCGCAATGTGCAGGTGGTGGGGCCGACGGTGGGCAAGCAGTTGGAGAAGCAGGCGCTGCTGGCCACGCTTTACTCGATGCTGGGCATGCTGGTCTACCTCTGGTTCCGCTTTCAGTTGATCTACGGCGTGGCGGCGGTGGTGGCCTGCTTCCACGACACGCTGATTACGGTGGGCTTTTTTGCGCTGCTCGACAAGGAGATCAGCCTGACGGTGATTGCTGCGATTCTGACGCTGGTGGGCTACTCGATGAACGACACCATCGTGGTTTTTGACCGCATTCGCGAGAATCTGCGCCTGAGCCGGCGGGAATCTCTGCCGGATGTGGTCAATCGCAGCATCAACCAGACGCTGAGCCGGACGGTTCTCACTTCGGGACTAACCTTCCTGACGGTACTTTCTCTCTATATTTTTGGCGGACAAGTGCTGAATGGCTTTTCTTTTGCGCTGGTGGTTGGTATTCTAATCGGGACGTATTCCTCTATTGCCATCGCGGCACCGATGCTGGTGGCATGGCAGCAGTGGCGGGCGGGGCAGGACAAGGCCGCGGTACTTCCGGCGGCCAAGCGCGCCCGGATGTAGAATAGCCCCGGCGATCATGCCGGGTTTTTGTGTGTGGTTTTTGCGGTGAGGGCGTTTTCGCACAAAGTGGGACGCGCTTCTGTGGTAAGGTTTTGATGCCGGGAACATTTTGCAGGTTTCCGGTGTCTAAATAGAGGTAAGCAAACACTCGATTCGAGGCTGGCCATGTTTGAAGATTCCACGTTTTCATCCGCAGGCAGGATCAAGAGCAAGAGCGGGCGCTACGCGCTGGTCACAGGCGTTGTCGAGTGTCTGCTCGTGGTTCTGGTGATCCTGATCCCGCTGATCTATCCCGAGGCGCTGCCCAAGGCGGCCATGCAAATGGCTCTTGTGGCACCGCCGCCTCCACCACCTCCACCGCCGCCGCCGCCGCCGCCGGAGGCGGTCCACGTGGTTCATGTGCAGTCGGAGATGATGAATAATCAGCTCACCGCTCCCACCCGTATTCCGCACGACGTCAAGATTGTTACCGAGCGGGAAGCGCCGGTGGCTTCGTTTGGCGTGGCCGGATCGGACTTTGGCGGCGCGGGCGGTGCCATGGGCGGCATCTTCGGCACGGCGCAGACCCAGGTGAAGGTAGCCCCCCCCAAGAAGGTCAACATCTCGGGCGGCGTCATGCAGGGTATGTTGCTGCTGAAGACGACGCCTGTTTACCCGCCCATCGCCAAGGCGGCTCGCGTGCAGGGTACCGTGGTCTTGCAGGCGACCATCTCCAAGACTGGTTCGATTGAAAATCTGCACGTCGTCAGCGGGCCGGCCATGCTGCAACAAGCCGCTCTGGACGCCGTCAAGTCCTGGCGCTACAGGCCCTACCTGCTCAGTGGTGAGCCGGTGGAAGTGGAGACCACGGTCAACGTGATCTTCAGCCTGGGAGGATGAGGAATGATTCTGGCTCTTTCCGCCCATTTGGGGAAGGAGCCGTGCTTTTGACCTGAATGCGAATCCGCAAGGAGCCGTATTCACCGTAACCGCAAGGCAGTCGCAGTCCACAAGAAAACTCCTTAGGAGGAACGATTCAGTGATTCTCGCTCAGCTCACGCACTTTGCTTCGCACGCCGCCGCCAACCTGGCTTTTCTCTTTGAAGATGAGGCAGTCAGCTTCAACCTCATGGGCCTGTTGCACAACATGGGATGGATGGCGCGCGTCATCGCCTTCATTCTCTTCATCGAGTCGATCTGGTCATTGGCCGTGATGATCGACCGTTACCTGTACTTCTCTGCCGCCCGCAAGCAGTCGCGCGAGTTCGCGCCCAAGGTTGCCGGCGCGCTGAAGGACAGCAAGCTGGAAGAGGCGATCAAGATCGCCGATCGCAACAAGAAGTCTCACCTCGCCGAGGTTGTCACGGCCGGCCTGCAGGAGTTCCGCTCCTCGGGTGGCGCGCCCACCGAAGAGACCATCGCCAGCGCCGGACGCGCGTTGGAGAGGGCCGAGGCCATCGTCCATGCCAAGCTGAAGAGGGGCCTTGCGGTTCTGGCCACCATCGGCGCAACAGCTCCGTTCGTCGGGCTGCTGGGCACCGTCATCGGCATTCTGAACGCCTTCCAGCAGATCGCCACCCAGAAGACCTCGGGCATCGGCGCGGTTGCCGGCGGCATCTCGGAAGCCCTGGTCACCACCGCCGCCGGCCTGTTCGTG
>Ga0181529_10000601_pt1 | contig 51803 bp, 32 predicted proteins | sample PEATcosm2014_Bin_36_FD_119763 | JGI IMG/M metagenome (GOLD analysis project Ga0181529, IMG submission 119763) | Peatland microbial communities from MTU Mesocosm Facility, Houghton, MI, USA - PEATcosm2014_Bin10_30_metaG | ecosystem: Environmental > Terrestrial > Soil > Wetlands > Peat | place...
GCCTCAACCGGTTCGAGTGCTTCGATTACGAATCGTTGCGATGGCTGCAATTGCACGTGCGCAACGCCGCTCGTCCAGTGGTCGTTAGCGATGTGGGCCTGCGGCGCCGCCAGTTCCCATGGGCCTTCGAGCCCAAGTTGCACACCTCCGAGCCGGCCCTGCAGCGCCTTTTCGATGCGGCCGTCAACACCGTCCGCAACAGCGTAATTGAAACCGTGGTGGATGGCATGGGACGCGAAAGGCAGCAGTACAGCGGTGACGGCGGCCACCAGTTACACGCGGTCCGCTACGCCTTCGGCGAGACGCGCGCGCCGCGCCGCTACTTACGCACGTTCTCCGAAGGACAGATGAAGGGCGGGTACTTTGCCGACTCGTGGCCCGCCTATGACCGGCTGGCGCGCGTGGCGCAGAAGCAGATGGATGGCGCCTACTGGGGGCCGCTCCTGGACCACGGGGTGGGCTTCAATTTCGATTGCTGGACCCACTACCTGGAAACCGGCGACCGCGACGCACTGACGGAACCCTATCCGCGCCTCAAGCGTTTTGCGGCGTACCTGCAATCGCTGATCGGCCGCGACGGGCTGCTGCCGGTGGAGAACCTGGGGATTCCTACCGTGTGGATGGATCACGTCGCATACAAAGCGCAGCGCCACAAACAGTGTTCCTTCAATCTCTATACCGCGGCGATGCTGGAGCACGCTTTGTCGCCCATCGCCATGCTTTTCGGCGAACGGGATTTCGCGAGCCAATGCCGCGCCACGGCACAACTGGTCCTGGCGGCAACGCGAGCGCATTTTTGGAGCGCACAGCGCGGACTGTACGTGGACAATCTTCCCTGGGCCGGCGACGAGCGGGAGATCCGTATGAGCGACCGCACGCTGGCCACGGCCGTCCTATTCGGCCAATGTCCGGGAAACCAGATCCGCGAGGCTGTGGACGCGTTAGCTTCGCCGCCCCCCGAGTTGGGCATTTCGTATCCGTGCAACGCCGCCTGGCGATACTGGGCCCTGGCGCGCGCGGGGCGCATTCAGCCGGTCATCGACGACCTGCGCCGACGCTGGGCGACCATGCGGTCGGTGCGCGAGAACCTGACTATCCAGGAGGATTGGACCGCGGCCACCGACAGCGGTGCGCAATGGAGCCACAGCGGAGTTGTACCGCTCTACTTCACTTACATGGACGTGGCCGGCATCCGGCCGCTCGTACCAGGCTTCCGCCGCGTTGCGATCCGGCCACAACTTGGCGACCTGCCGGATCTCGAATTGATAGCCCACACGCCACCGGGAGACATCGAATTCCGAGCGGTCCGTGCCGCCGGCCAGTGGCGCGTTCACATCGGCCTGCCGGCCGAGTGCGAGGGAGAGTTCCACGCGCCGCCGGCAGCGCCGATAACGTTCCGCGGATCGCGGGAGTTCACCATGCCTGCGTCTGGGCGATGACCCAAAATCTTCAGGTCGCGCCTGTACGATCAGTGCCCCTCCAAGATCCCCTAATACAGGCCCTAACCGATCACGATTGGCGGTTAACACAACGGCGGGTGCGGCAAGCATGCGCTTCGTCTCCCGATTATAGAGACCCTGCGGTATTCGTATTGGTCGCTATCTCAGCCTCAGTACTCCAGGGTCGGAAAGATCCAGGCGACGATAATCCGATGTGCATTCACGATCCAACCCCTTCTTCACCCGCGGGACGGAATAGTTGCAAAAGCCATTTCCCATCGTGCCGGCGATCCCGCCGTTTGCTCCGCCACGGCGCGTAGTTCGGTGCGCGCGGGTTGTGTCGGATACTCAGCGGGCAGATAGGATGCGGAACGCGCAGCGATTGGGACGGCAAACGGCGACGACAGCTCCGGATTGTTGGGAGGCCCCAGAAGAGGGTCGATCTGGTTCTGTGCATGTAATTCGTTGAAGTAATTCACATTTATCAGGCTCGAGGAACCGAGAAGCCAAGGCCCAACAAAGAAGGCCGACCGCTTCGCAAGGCGTCCAATTGATCCCGCTTGCAGGCGGCGCTCAGTCAAGTCGTATTTGATGTCAATACGATCGCCGGCCGCGATTTCGATCGTCTGGTTGCCGTTCTTATGAACATCGTTGACGCGTAGTGTGAGAACATCGGCCCAACTCGGGCGGCGCACCGTCAGGGTCTGCTTGGGAGGAGCCTTCGACACAACGATCTTCGTGGTGCCGGTTACGGCAAGATCTGAATACGCTTTCAGTTCGAGATCGTCATCTTGAACTTGTGCATCCAAGGGGAGACTGTAAAGGACGTCGGATCCGGATCGAATCAGAACCTGACGGCGAATATCGGAAAAGGCATGCATGCCGTGCAGCGTGCAGCACCACCACGCCTTAACGGCCACGGTCCCGGGAACCCCAAGGTTAGTCAATTCCGCATGGCCGAAGTCGCCGGTGGCAAACTGGTTTTGGCAGAAGTCGTTGAAATATACACGTTCCGCCATTTCGATGTATCGTGGATCTGCCGTCGCTCGCCATAGCCCAAGGTTCAGCCTAAGCCAGTCGCACTCGGCACAACCTTCCGTGCGCAGTTTCTTGGGCGACCACGCTTCCGGAACACCGCCGGTTAGCAGAACATCGCCCGATTCGACGATATCCGACCATGCCTCTTCAACCCGTTTCAATAATACGGGGTTATGGGTTGCGCGATAGAGGTCCAGCGTGCCGCGAAGGCTGCAGAGATACCCATGCACATGGTCGCCGGGACGGCGCTCCATACGTTCCGAGATTGCTTCGCACAGTGCTGCGAATCGCCTATCTGCCGTGGCTTCATACAGCGCGGCGAGTCCCTCGGTTTGCTGGGTCCAGCAAATATAGCTTGAGGAAAAATGGGAAGCCCCGAATTCATCCGCCATCTTCTTGGAGTTGAAAACTGGCCCGATTGCGAGCAAGAACTCACCTAGTCTGACGGCGGCTCGCAGAACCTCGACATTACGCGTGAGCGCGTGATACTCCATCAGCCCAACGAGGAGCCGCCCATTGCCCCAGAGCAAAGCCAGGTCGTTGTCGCCAGGGTTTTCCGCATTGAATTGTTTTCCGAAATATCCCTCGGGCTGCTGGTGACCGACCACGCGGGCCACAACATCATCCAACTGGGGAAAGCGGTCGCCAAATGCCGCACTCGAGACAGAAAGCGCGCCTATCCACCGGCCGGAGACGTCTCCCGAGAATTCCGTGAAACGCCGTCTGCCGGAGTTGACGATATCATCCAATAGAAAGTCGGGAGTATAGGCTGGAAAGCCTCCATGAATAACTCGATTACGGGTCAACTGGTATCGTTCCACCAGCGGCAAGCGATCGGTGGCGATATGTGGCAGCACCGCGTCTGTCCGCTCCTGGGGCGTTCCCGCGGCGCTTTCCTGAAGATGCGCCAACGAGAGGACAGATACATTCGAAAGAAAGTGACGACGATTCACGATTACACCTCGACGAAGCCAGCCATGCAAGATGGGAGTTCGGAACAACTAAGTCTACTGGGAGAGTGGTCCCGATTGTCAAGACCAGTTTCGCCCGTATGCGGCGATGGTCTTTATTTTCACCCTGTAAGGAAATCTTGCGCAACGGATTGATTCAAATCCACAAAAAGGCTGTAATTAGTGTTCTGTTATCTTGGTGCTTCATCGAGGCAAAGGAGATGCAATTGAAAGTCGGACTGATCGGAACGGGCGCCGTGGCGCATAAACATGCCCAGGCGTACAGGAACCTCGGTTTCGAAATCGCGGTATGCTGGAATCGAAACCAAGAACGCGGCCGCCAATTCGCCGGGCAATATGGCGCCGAGTTCGTTCCCTCCTACGAGCGAGTGTGCAGCGACCCACGCATCGATTATGTAGATATCTGCACGTTTCCGGAGCTTCGGTTGGAACCGCTGCTGCTGGCTTGCCTGGCGGGGAAGCACGTTCTCGTGCAGAAGCCCATCGCCACCAACCTCGAGGTGGCGCGCAAGATGATCCAGGCGGCTCGCGAGGGCGGAATCGTTCTGGGCGTGGTGAGCCAGCACCGTTTCGACGCATCCAGCCGCTTTGTGAGCGAGGCGATCCGGCAACACCGGCTGGGGCGCATCCTTCAGTGCGACTGCTACGTGAAGTGGTTCCGGTCGCAGGAGTATTATGGCAGGCCGGAAAAGGGAAGCTGGAAAACGGAGGGTGGCGGCGTACTCATCAATCAAGCGATTCATCAGATCGACCTGCTGCGGTGGTTTGCGGGGCCGGTGCAGTCGGTATTTGGGCAGTGGCAGATTGCCGCCGCCCACCAAATGGAGTCGGAAGACGTCGTATCGGCGGTTCTGCGTTATGCATCCGGCGCGACGGGCGTCATTCAGGCTTCCACCGCGGTGTGGCCCGGATATTCCGAACGAATTGAGATCCACGGAACCAAAGGTACGGCTCTTATCGTGGGAGATCGCCTGAGCAGGTGGGACGTACAGGACGATCGCGGCGAGCCTCCGAATCTTCAGAACGAGTCGCAATCCGGAGCGTCCGACCCGTTAGCGATTTCGCTTGAATCGTTTGAACTGCAGTTCCGCGATTTCGCGGACGCGATCCGCCACGGATCGAAGCCCCTGGTTGCCGGGGAAGAAGCGTTCGACGCTCTGGCGATCGTGCAAGCGGTGTACGATTCCTGCCGGTCCGGCCAACTCGTGGCAGTCGAGCGTCTGCCATAACGATTCAACCGCATGACTGCTCGTTGTCTTATCTCTATTCTTCCGCTGCTCGCGGCGATAGCGATTCCGGTGGGCGCAGTGACTCCCTCCGCTTCCGAAACGGCGGCATGCCGGCGCTGGGTGGAGACTTACTTTTCGGGTGCGCAGCCGCCTTACTCCTTCGTCTACGCGGGCAAAGCCAACGCCGCCCCGGCGGAACTGCAAGTACACCGGGAAGTCCAGCGTTTCGACGACTTCCCGGCCGTAGAGTGGCTGCTGCGCTTCGAGAATCGAGGCACGTCGGATTCCGCGATTCTGGAATCCGTGCGGGCGCTGGATGCGCGCTTCGATCTGGGCGATACCAAACGCGGCACGCTGCATTGGGAGCGCGGCGCGGTGGCCAGTTTCGACGATTTCAAGCCGGAGATGGAGGTGCTCGAAGGCGGCAAGGGATTCCACCTGGATTCCGTGGAAGGGCGTTCGTCGGGCGCCGTAATGCCGTATTTCAACCTGGAGGGCAAAGGCGGTGGCGTGATCGTCGCCATCGGTTGGAGCGGCACGTGGGCGGCGGATTTCCACTGGACGGAGCCCGGTCGAGTGGAAGTGCAGGCGGGGATGCGGGCCACCCACTTGAAACTTCATCCGGGCGAGACCATCCGCACACCCCGCATGCTGGTGTTGTTCTACGAAGGGGATCGCTGGCGCGGACAGAACCTCTTCCGGCAGTTCATTCTCCAACATCACCGGCCACAACAGAACGGGAAACCGCTCATCGCACCGGTCACCTGTGGAAATTGGGGAGGCACCAGAGCCGCCATTCATCTGAACAACATCCGCGCGATCCAGGAGAAAGAGCTGCCGATTGCGTATTACTGGATCGACGCGGAATGGTACGGTAAGCCGGGCCCGGCCGGGTCCTGGTTTAAGAACGTTGGCGATTGGGCCATCCGGCGCGATGTCTTCCCCGATGGCTTCCGGCCGCTTCGCGACGCGCTGCGCAAGTCGGGCCGCGAGTTGATGCTGTGGTTCGAGCCGGAGCGGGTGATGAAAGGCACTCCCTGGTACGCGGAGCATTACAACTGGCTGATCGACCCCGGCCGTCCCACCACGTTGCTGAACCTTGGCAACCCGGAGGCGCGCCGGTTCGTGACCGACTTCATCTCGCAGCGCATCGATGAGTACGGGCTGGGTTGCTACCGCCACGATTTCGGCATGAATCCGATGCCTTACTGGGCCGTGGCGGACGCAGCCGACCGCCAGGGAATCGCGGAAATCCGCTACATCGAGGGTCTCTACGCGTTCTGGGACGAACTCATGGCAAAGCACCCCGGGCTGATCATCGACAATTGCGCCGGCGGCGGGCGCCGGCTCGATTTCGAGGCCATCGGCAGAGCCACGCCATTTTGGCGCAGCGACGGACCAAGCGACCCGATCGCTCACCAGGCGCATACCTGGGGGTTGCTGAGCTGGGTGCCGTTGAATGCAACCAGCGTAAATCGTGCCGGCGACGATTACGATTTCCGCTCCGGCATGTCGAGCGCTCTCGCTCTGAATTGGTGGGTCTCCGGAGACCGACCGGCAGCCGACATTCCGGCTGATTTCCCGTTCGACTGGGCACGGCGCACGCTGCTCCAATACCTCGATTTCCGCAAGTACTTCTACGGCGACTATTATCCGCTCACCGCGTACACGCAGGCGGCGGACACCTGGATGGCGTATGAATTGGACCGCCAGGATCTCGGGCAAGGGATGGTGGTGGTGTTGAAGCGGCCGGCCAGCCCCTATGAAGGAGCGCGGTTCAAACTGCGTGGGCTCGACCCGCAGGCCGTCTACCAGGTGGAGTGGTTGGACACGGGCGAGCACACCACCGGGCGCGGCGCCGAGTTGATGGAAGCGGGGATCGCCATGACGCTGCGGCGCAATCCGGATTCCGCCCTGATCCGCTACGTCAAGCGGTGATCTCCGGGAAGCGGGGAACCGGCTTCAAGCCCGCCCGTTCGAAGGGTCGTACTCCTGCGGGCCAGACTCGAAACCGGCTCTTCGCGTCCCAGGTGTTCCCGGCCGAAGCGTAGTCGCACAAAGTCATCTTGCCCCGCTTGTCTTGAGGGCCATGCGCGAAGCTCGTCTGGAAGGTCATCCAGATGCTGCTCGATGGCGGCTCGACCGATTCCAGCGGCACGAACCCGCCTTGGTCGGAGACGGGAATCAGCGGTTCGTCCACGGGCTCTCCCGGCAATGTGGAGCTTCCGGCCTCGCAAGTCGAATTCCAGTCTGACGCTGTCGCCCGGGGCCCATTCGCGGTCGATGTGCGCGTAGGCGCCAGGCTGCGGCAGAGCCAGGGCCGTCCCGTTCGCGCTCAGCGTGGTGCGGCTACTCCACGCGGGTATCCGAAGATCGAGCGAGAAGCGGATTTTCCGGGGCGGATCGACCGAGAGCTTCACCACGCCATCGCGCGGGTAGCCGGTCGCCTGGCCGATGGACACCCGCTCTCCGGAAGCCAGCACGATTTCGGCGCACCCTTCCGAGTAGAAGTTAAGCACGGGTTGCGACGCTCGGGTCATCCATGCGAAGGCCGGCAGCAGCAGGAGTCCACGCGGCCCGTTGGCGGCGCAACAATTCAGGCCCATGCCGCACTGCGGGGGCCCCAGCTCGCGGGCGCCTTCAAGCGGGCTGTACTTAGCGAAGGAAGACCAACGGCGCGTTACTCTATCAGAGGCAACTGCGTCATGCGCAGGATGGTGCAACCGTAGGGTACGAGTTGCACCTTCTGGCGCGGTCCCGCCACCCGTACGATTGCCGCGGGCGCGGGCGGCTCGGGAATTTCCGTGCTGAGTTGCGGCGCCATGTCTTCCACCGGCTTCGGGAACTTCCACTCAGGCACCCGCACCGCTTCCACTTCCAACGTGATGCGCGGTCGTTCCCAAAGGTTTGCCTCTGCCGGAACAGTCGCGCTCCGCACGGTCACGGATTTCGCCGGGTTCGTGCGGTCCACGGCGAGCGCATAGTTCCACTGGCTTTCGCCGTTCACGAGTTCTTCAAAGGAGCCCCATCGATCGACGCTGCGACGTACTCCCTGGATCGGCAGCGCGAACACGAGCGGCCCTCGCGCGAGCGTGAACAGCCCGCCCTGGTTGGTCTCCAGCCGCACTTCCATGGGCAGTACCAATTCAATGCGACTCTCCGAAGTCCAGGTGCGGTTCAGTTCAATCCAGGATTCGCGAACTTTCGGCTGTGTCTCTTGGCCGTTCACCCACACCTTCGGCATCTTGCACCAGGCGGGGACCCGCAAGCGAACGGGGAACGCCGCCGGTCGTTGCGCCTTGACCTGAATACGAACCGTATCGGAAAACGGATAATCCGTTTCCTGCGCGATCTCGACCGCACCCGCATCCGGCGTGGCGCCGCGATACCGGCTCGTTGCATAGAATGGAATAGTGAATCCGCCCTCGCGGTCCATCATGACCTGCGCTTCCGCGATGACCGGCAAAATGCGGCCCACGTTGCCGTGACAACACTCCACAAAGACCCGCGCTCCGTAAACCGTTCCCATACCGCTGCCGCGCACTGCGAAGAGTTGATTGGGCCGCGCAAAGTAAGGCGACACGGCGCCGTCTTTGCTGCGGTGACCGGGAAGAGCGTTGAGCGCGGCCCGCTCCACCAGGTCGCCGTAATGCGCGTCGCCGGTTGCCTTTAGCATCTCCAGCCAAGCCCACGTAAACCACGCGATGTCGCAGCCTTCGGTATTGACTCCCGGTCCCGCCGCGGCGAGCTGCTCATCGTGCCCGGCGGGCACGCCCTGCACCTGCATCGCGTAGCGGATCACGCGGTCGTTCAAGCGCAGCGCCTTGTTGAGAATCTCGCGGTCCCCAGTACCTTGGTAAACACCCAACATCTCCAGCAACAGGATTCCGGTGGAAGCAGAGTGCGCGTGCAGCTCCGTGCCTTCGCGCGACATCTGCGCCCCAAACATTTGTTCGTAATCGTGATTCGTCAGCATTGCCGCGCGATCCAGAAACTCCTTGCGGTTTGTGGCGCGGTAGAGCGCGAGTAGGCCCAATGGCGCGAGGCCGCCCGCGGTGTCCTTGAACTCCCGCCCGGCGGTTTTTTCCATGGTGAGGTCCGCAGCCTTGAGGACCGCAGCCAGTAGTTTCTCGTCATGGGTGAAGCGGTACTGGGTCAGCAGACCTTCCAGAATGGAAAAGATGCCCCCGATTTCGAATGAGCCGTCGCGCTGTCCCCACGGCGTGATGTGCAGGCCGGTGAAACGGATCCACCGTACGTCCACTCCGATGTAGCCAGTCTTATCGTCGCGCGTTTCGATAATATCGTTGGCCGCCTGGATGGCGAGTTTTCGGAAGCTCTCGTTATTCGCGATCCAACCCAACCGTGCGACCGCGTCCAGCCAGTGGCCTTCGAATTCTCCTTCGCCGAACGAGCTGGGCGGCTCGATGATCGTCTGGTAGTAAGGCACGGAGCGGCTCCAGCCTTTCGGACCTTTCCCGACGACCTTCGACCATGGCATGTAATAAGGGATGGGAACGAGGGTGTTGGCATCCCAACCGAGCAGGCCTTCATGGCTCATCCGATTGCAGGTGATCGCCCAACCTCGCGCCGCGTCTTCTTGCATCTCCTTTTCAATCCAACCCGCAACGGACATGCCCTCATGGGACAGCGGGGTGAGCCGCATTTGCCCGGAACACGCCACGGCGCTGGCGCAAAGGAGTAAACAAAACAGAACCCGCGATTTCATTATGGATTCTCCTGAGAAAGCGCGGCGGCGCCGGCTGTGCGAAGCACGTCTCTACGCGACAAAGCGACCGGCATAGGCGTTCCCTCTCTATCGGCCGGGGTTCCATTAGAGGCTGGCCTGCATGATCTTGCCCCAACGGCGCGTCCGCCGACAGCCATCACAGTAGCTCACCGGTGCACTGTTTTACAAACAGGTCCTTTCCCCGTGCATGAAATCCGCGGAAGGGGTCCTAACGTCGGTGTCCCGGGCCGGGTAGAGTTTTCTTTCAGAATGAACGTGAATCCGCCATCCCGGCGCCGTCCGGCAGTTGCGCGTCGTTACACTGGCGTTTCGGGAGGGATGTGAAACATGACGCGTGTTTTCATTTTGCTCGCCGCGGCGGCCGGCAGCGCCTTCGCGCAATCGCACGAGTTTGTGCTGACGAAACTGCTTGGCCAGCCCGCCGCGGCTCCCGTACGCGCACAGATGCTGACTTACCTCAAGCGTGGCCGGATCCAGAAGGACCGGATTGGCGGCCGCTTGCTTCGGATCAAGGATCGGGAATTCGATCGCGGTGTAGTCATGCCTGGCCCGGGCGAGATCCGCGTGATCCTGGGTGCGCCGGCCGCATCCTTCGAAGCGGTGGTCGGGGTGGACAGCAACGATCTGGGTTACTACTCCAACCGGGGTCGCGGCGGAGTGGAAGCGTCGGTCGAAATCGACGGCCGCCAGGTTTTTCGCTCCCCCTATCTTAAAGAGGGTGTGCCCGGCGTTCCGGTGCGAGTGAATCTGGATGGCGCACGCGAGTTCGCGCTGAGACTGGAAGCCGTGGGCGAGAAGTCCCGTTTCCATCAGCCCGAGTGGGATCAGGCGGATTGGGCCATGGCGAAAGTGAAGCTGGCCGACGGCCGTGAAATCTGGCTGGCGGACCTGCCCGTCGGGCCGATCGAGACCGCTCCGGAGATCGGGCTGCCGTTTTCGTTCCGCTACGGCGGACGTCCTTCGAAGGACGTGCTGTCCGAGTGGATGGTGGCTCGCGATTCCAGGCGCATCGACCAGAACCGCACGGAATATACGATTACCTATTCGCATCCGTCGGCGGGCGTGACGGTGCGCGCCGTGGCAGTGGAGTACCACGACTTTCCCGCAGTCGAGTGGACCCTCCATCTTAAGAACACGGGTTCTTCCCGCAGCCCCGTGATCGAGGAAATTCAGGCGCTGGATACGTCCTTTGCGCGCGGCGGGGAGGGCGAGTTTCTGCTCCACCACGGCGTGGGCGGCTACGCCAAGGTGGACGCTTACATGCCGCTGCAGACTCCCCTGGGGCCTAAGGTCGAGAAGCAGTTGGCCAGCGTTGGCGGCCGCGGCAGCGATGGCGACTTGCCATATTTCAATCTCGAGAGGCCCGGCGGCGGTGTGGTAATCGCCGTGGGCTGGCCGGGACAGTGGGCCGCGCGGTTCATTCGCGACGAGGGCCGTTCGGTGCAGGTCCGCGCCGGCCAGGAACTCACGCACTTCCGCCTCGAACCCGGCGAAGACGTTCGCTCGCCGCTGATCGCGCTGGTGTTCTACGAGGGCGACTGGATCGCGGGCCAGAATTCCTGGCGTCGCTGGATGGTGGCGCACAACCTGCCGCGCCCCGGCGGGGAGCTTCATCCGCCCCAACTGGCCGAAGGCAGTGCGCGCCAAACCGTCGAAATGCAGGAGGCCCATGAGGCGGACCAGATCCTCAGGTTGACTCGCGAACTGGATCGGGGCGTTCCGCTCGACTACTGGTGGATGGACGCCGGGTGGTATCCAATGCTCGCGGACTGGTCCGACACCGGCACGTGGGAACCGGACCCGCAGCGCTTCCCGAAGGGCTTGGCTCCGATCGCCGAGGCTGCCCATCAGCGCGGCGTGAAGACCATCGTGTGGTTCGAGCCGGAACGAGTGCGTGCCGGCACGTGGCTCGACCAGAATCATCCGGAGTGGTTGTTGTCCAAGCCCGACTCCCCAAACCGGCTGCTCGACCTGGGCAACGACCAGGCGCGCGAGTGGCTCACCGAACATGTGAGCCGCCTCATCCGCGAGCAGGGCATCGATCTCTACCGCCAGGACTTCAACTTCGAGCCTCTTCCCTATTGGCGCGCCAAGGATGCACCCGACCGCCAGGGGATCGCCGAGATCGAACACGTCACCGGGTACCTGGCCTACTGGGACGAACTGCACCGACGGTTTCCCAATATGACCATCGATAGCTGCTCCTCGGGCGGCCGCCGCAACGACCTGGAAACGCTGCGCCGCGCCATTCCCCTGACGCGGAGCGACAAGCTCTACGAGCCGATCGCCATGCAGGCCATGAGCTACGGAATCTCGCTGTGGATGCCGTATTACGGCAGCAGCATCAATTCAGTGGAGCCGTACGCCTTTCGCAGCCAGATGGCGCCAGCCATCATGCTGGGCCTGGATGCCGGCGACTATCCCAACGGTTACGACCGGCTGAAAGAGCTGATTGCCCAGTGGCGCCGGGCGTCCGGCAATTACAACGGCGACTATTATCCGCTCACTCCGTACAGCCTAGATGTTACCGCCTGGATAGCGTGGCAGTTCAACTCGCCGGAGAAGGGCGAAGGCATGGTGCAGGTATTTCGTCGTCCCGAGAGCCCCTTCGAAACGGCGCGCTTCAAATTGCGCGGTCTCGATAGTAAGGCGAGCTACGTGGTCAAAAACATGGACGACCCGGCCGAAGCTACTATCGGCGGAGAGGAACTGATGGAGTCGGGCCTTCCCGTGACCGTGAAACAGCACCCCGGCGCGGCGGTCGTTTCTTATCGGCGCCGCTGATTGCGACCGGCGCGATCCGGCACGCGCGGGCGCTCACTTCGCGTGTCCGCGCACCGGACTTCGAACGCTCACGGTGCGCACCGCGTTTTCGAAATCCAGATCGAGAGTCTCGCCCGCTCGCTCGATATGGAACTGGCGGGAGCCGAACGGCACGTGCGCATAAGCATTGTCCCAGCGAGGGTAGCCGCGGAGGGGGATTTCGCGGCCGCCCACCGTGAACGGTCCGGACCAGCCAAACTTAACCTCGCCCAGTCCCTCTGAGTGGTAGGTGACGTTTGTGCCATCGACCGCAACCTTTGAAGCTAGGACTTTCTCGATGAACGATTGGAAGGAACCATCGGTCGTCTTGCGTCCCACCTCGCAGATCCATACGTTGGTCAGTCCCGGGACCACGATCTCCTCTCCGGCATCGGGACCTTGCGTGGTCCATCGATAGCGATGCTCCGAGTACAAGCCGACATATCCATCCGCCGCGCGGCCGAACACCCACCAGCCTTGGCCGGATGCCGGGGCCTCTCCGACTTCGTCGAACGCCCACTTCGGAAACCACGCATGGGTGAATCCGTAGTGCCTGGATTCCAGACCAGGCAGGCTCTCATGGCGCGGAATGTCATAGATGGAGATCAGGACGTTGCGATACTGAGCGTTGCGCGGCATCCGCGCATTCCCGGCCCAGTAGCTGGGTCGCCCCTCCAAGTCCAGAGAACCGGGATTAGTCGCAAACACTACGGCGTACGGACCCAAGGTCGCCTGCCAGATGTGTTGCTGGTAGCCTTTCTCGCCCCGCCGATAGTCCTGTGCAGTCGAGAGCATTACGTCGGGCGTGCGATAACTCACTTTGTTAACCTCCGACAGCAGTGTGCCGTTGGAATCCGGGTCGAGACTCCGGCTGAGAGCCGGAAGTAACCCCAGCGGCCGCAGGCAGCCCGCCACCGTCCTGAGACTCCTAAAGTACGAGTAATGCCAAAGGTCGTACTTCTTCACTGCGTCGAACGTCAGGTTAATCGATTCCGCGCTCGTAAAAGCGCCCATGCCCCACCAGATCTCGGCGTCTCCAATATCCGAGAAGCTGAGACCGTATCGCGAAGCGGCCTCCGCCGTCAACGGAATGGAGTGGCGCTCAAAATTCAGCGATTCCTCGGGCGTATCGACGCCAATGTCCTCCAGCACGGGAGGTAACGAATAGGCGTGCCCCGTGACCAGCATTGCAGTGGCCATGTCCACCGACTGAAACCGTCCGCGTCCGAAGGCCACAGTCTGGAAGGTGAGGAGGCTGTCGCCCGCCGCGCTGCGGATGGTGCGCGCGGTGGCCCGCCCGTGGGACGTGCCAAACTGGCCATAGAAGGAGTCCACGGCGACGTCGAACAACAGCAGATCGACCATCATCGTGGCCCGCACCTGAATCTTCGCGGCACGGGCGAATTCGACCAGGTTCAAGAGTGCCGCCAGTTCCATGTCGTAGTACGGAATCGAATCCCACTCCGCCATACCGGTACGCGCGTGGTACTCGAACCAGCGGAGCAGCCGGCCTCGTGCCCGCTCCATATGCTCCCGGCCCTTGGCGCCATCGACGGTAAACACCTCGTCGGGAAACATCTGACCGGCCAGATACTCCGAGCTGTGCGAGAGCATCTGGTGGTTTTCCGTCCACATCTGCGTCATCGACTTACCCGGCTCGTCGAGCGCGTACTTGTAATCCAGCAGCGCGCGCCGGATTGCCTCTCTCTGTTCTGGCCCTAGCTTACCGTCGGCGTGATGGAGATAGTACAAGCGGATCAGCCCCGAGAGCGCGAAATCGGACGGGTCCTCGCGGGCATTCACGAAATCCACGGCAAGCTTCAGTGCAACCGGTGACGGCTTCGCGATCGCACCCTGTTCCAGCTTTACCATGTCGTCGAAGATTCCGCCCCGGTCGTTCGGTGTCGGACGGCGCGCCGCCCATTCCAGGAACATTCGCCTTCGTTCGGCGTACGTCCGGGCAATCGGCGTCCTGCTGAACTCCCGGGCGCTGGGGTGCACCGTCTCCGCATCGCCGCGACGCGGCCCAGGGAGATCGGTCCCTGTCTGCGTCATGCGATCCACCGCGAAGAATACGATCGCGCCCGCTACTAAACCGCCAATAACGCGCAAGAGCTTCACTCCGGCCTCCGGTCGCGTCCCCGGTTCGACCGGCCCCTACCCCGCGGAGAATTCGCCATTCGTCGATTCGTCCTGAAACCGCATCCACGTCTTGAAGCGCCAGGCATCCGATTCCACGATCCGAAACACCCGCCCTCCACGGATGCTGCCGTTTGCCGGATCCTCCGCCCGTAAGTGCGGATAGGTATCATAGCCGGCCAGGGCGTCGTACCCGAGACAGACGCCCCGCCATAACCCAACGTAGCTATTTACATGATCGTGCCCGCAGAAGACACCTTTGACATCCCCACGTTCCAGGATGCCGGCGAACATCCCGCCGTTGACGGCCGACGTAGACTCGGATTCATGACGCTCTCCCGTGAACCGCTTAGTCGCGGCCATCTCTTTAAACTCAAGTAAAGGGATGTGGAAGAACATCAAGCCGGGAAGTTTCCCGCCATGTTGCTTCTCCAGATCCTCGGATGTCTGGACGTACCAGTTGACTTGGTCGGCATGGATCCAATCGTAATTGTCTTCTCGGTTCTTAGTGTAGTCTCCGGAATCCATCAGCCACAAAGCGAACACCGGCTCGGTGCCGGCGGAGTTCAAGATCGGGATGTTCCGGTTGCCCACTCCGCGAATGCCCCGGACCCAACCGGCGTTGATATTGTGGGGGTAACGCTCGTAAAGTGCCATCACCCGCTCTTTGCCGATATTTGTCGAGGCAAAGTGGCCCTGATCGTGATTCCCGAACGTGATTGCCCAGGGGACCGTCTTACGTTCCATGGCCGCCGCAACGTTCGCGATCCCCGCTTCGAGTTCCTCCCTCGTGTGGCAGCGGTCGCCGGACAAACAGTCGCCGGCGACGATTACGACATCCGGACTCTCCTTCGCAATCAGGTTCTCGGTGAGCGCGATGCCGTACGGGTCCGCCTTCGCCGAATAGTGCAGGTCCGAGATCATGAGCACGGTAAATGTGCCGTCCGACCTAAATTTCAGCCGCATCTGTGCGCCGGAACCCCGTATTGCAGTAGCGGCCGCCAGCGACCCCAGAAAATACCGCCGATTCATGTACCGACAAACCCCTCCAGATATTAACAGTGGGCGCTCTCCTTGAAGGGAGAGCACCCGTCGAGTTTCCGGGATCGCCCAACCGCTACCACGTAAGGCGCAACGTCAATTGCAAATTGCGTGGCGTGTTAGCGGACGTTTGCTTGCTGATGACTCCATCGGTACCGGGCTGAACCAATCCTGGTACGTTGAAAGCGTTGAAAAAGTCGGCGTTGAACCGCAACTTCACGCGTTCAGTAATCAGAATGCTCTTGAACAGCGACGCGTCCACATCGAATGTCCATGGTCCCAGAATGTACTGGTTGATCAGCGAATTCAGACCGGTATTCAACGGCGTCGATACAGTGCTTCCGTTGGCCAGTGTTACCGTCGTCGTATCGGTGCCATAGTTCTTGCCGCTGGGATCGTTGTTCAGGGGCGCTTGAACCGGCACGTAACTCGACGGTACCCCGTTCACGCCCTTCGTAGTGTTAATATTGGTCGGTGCGATGTAGCCGTTGTACCAGAGGTAGCCTGCGTAACAGATTCCGCTACGACAATCGGTGATGGCGTGCTTGCCATAGACCTGCGTCTTGGTGACCGGGCCGTAGTAGGTGGTTGGCAGAGCGACATAATTACTGAAGTAGCTACCCGATCCGGCAAGCTGCCATCCCCCGAGAATGCCATTGACTATGCCATTCGCATTATGGAGCAACGCCTTACCGCGCCCGACCGGCAAGTCCACAACCCAGTTCCAATTGAAACGATGCTTGGATATGTCGGAATCCCGCCGATAGTTGAGTAGGCGATCGCGGGCCGCGGTATCCGTCGGAACCGCGCCTGGCAGGTAGTCCTGCACGGGATAGATGTAGTCGAGATTGACGTTCGAACCGCGAGATTTGAAGGCGTCTGTCATCACATAGTAGAACTGGAACGCCAGCCCATGGGCGAAGTGCCGCTCGGCTTCCAGCCGGACGCTGTTGGCGTTCGACCAGCCGGTACGAGAGTACTCCCATAACGTGCCGTAAGTGGTATTGTCATACGGGTTCATCGCGGTCGCTGCGTATGTTCCCGTGGGGATCGCCGTTCCCGTCCGCACGTACCAAACATAGGGACTCGGTGCGGTATTGAAGTCCTGGTACTGTTCCAGGTTCCAGGCGTGCGTGCCCACATAACCGGCCCGCACCACCGTATCTTTCAGTATCTCGCGTTCCAGTGTGAAATTCCATTCGCTGGCGCGCATGGTGGGCTGGTGCGGATTGAAGAAAGTGTACTGGAAAGCGCCACGCAGGGAGTCTCCCGTCAAGTCCTGCGACAGAATATTACTGGAACTGGTGGTTCCGGAAATAACGTTTGGAACGAACCGTAGGTTCCCGTTCGGCAGACCGTCCGGGGTGAACTGCGCCGCATTCGGGTAATACTGGCGGATGGCGTACTCGGGAATATCGCGGCGCATGTTGTCGCTGAAGGCGCGGACGTTGGGTCCGAAGCCGAAAAGCCCGTAGCCGCCGCGGAGCACGGTAGGCCTGCCGCTGCCAAAATGGTAGGCGAGGCCGACGCGAGGATTGAAGTCATGCTTGTTGGCGTAGACCATCGAATTCGGTAGCCCCGCATCCTGGGCGGATTCAAACTTCACACCGACGGCTTGGTACTCCTGAATCACCGTAGGACTCGTAACTCCCATTTTGTAGTAGTTATCCAACGGTGCGCCGGTGATCACCGTCTTGCTGGTGAGGTCGAATCCGTTCATTACATTGTTGTCTTCCTTGAAGGGCGGATAGTACTCCCAGCGCACTCCCAGGTTAACCGTCAGCCGGGAAGTCGCTTTGAAGTTATCCTGCAAATATCCCACTGCCGTCTGGCCCGTCAGGTGATACCAGTTTCGCATCAGGGTCGTATTGTAGGAGGCGGCAACGCCGATGAAGAAGTTGGCGGAGTCGTGGCCGGTATAGGATACGGGGTTGTACGCCGAACCGGAGGTGGTGTCCAGCAACGAGGTGGCGTAGCTGCTGGAGAAGGAGTCCGTCAACTGCGGCTGGGCGGCCAGTACGATATAGCGGTCGCGAACGTACCGTCCGCCAAACTGGATCTCGTGCCGCCCTATGATCTTGGTGAAATTCTGATCGATCTTCGACACACGCTGGATACCGTCCTCCATCTGCGGGTTCCGATAATCCATGCTGAAGCCAACCTTCCGGAAAACTATGGCGGCGTAAGGATCGCTGAATGGGTCGGGCACGCCGAGTGTGCCGATCAGAGACGACGAGTTGGACCCCTCAGCCAGGAAATTGTCGTCCTGGGAAACCGAAATCGCGGTCTCGCTAAAGAACGTCGGCGAGAAGGAGTGGGTCCAACCCATGGCGCCACCGTCGTCCCAAACCATGTTCCGCTGCGTATTGAGGGCATCGTCGGTGGTCGGAAGCGTGCTTGCCAGTCCCTGGTTCGTCGTGCCGCCGTGCGTATACCGGAGGAAGATCTGATCTTTGTCCGAAAGGCGCTGGTCCACGCGTACAGTTTCGGTGTTGTTAAAGTTCTTTAGCGGCACGAGCCCGGAATAGTTGTTTCCCGCAATCGGGTTCACCCCCGGCAACGTGGGCGCCGGCGTGATACCTAATAGATACTTCGCCGACGGACTCTCGCGCGTGATGGGGATCTGATTGTTCGGGAAAGGGGATCGGGTGTAGGTTGGCGCGGCGCCGGTGGACCATGGGTCGTAAAGGGTATACGCGCGTCCGTTGGCGGCCACCAGCCCGCTGAAGTCGCCCTGCCGCATAGCCATTGTATGCAGCGAAGTGAGCACCGTCTGCGCGTAGGCGTAACGGTAGTCCTCCCAGGCGACGAAGAAGAACGTCTTATTCTTGCCGTTGTAAAGTTTCGGCAGCACCACGGGTCCGCCGAGCGAAGCCCCGAATTCATTCCGGATCAACTGCGGAGCCTTCGTGTAGTAATCCTGCCGCGCCCGCGCGACGCCGATCCCGTTGTTACGCGCCGTTTCAAACAGGCTGCCATGGAGACTGTTCGTTCCACTGCGCGTGGACAAGACGGTTGTGGCCGGACCGGCGAACTTGGCCGAGGAGACGCTGGTTTCTACGCTGAATTCCTGAACGGTGTCCATTCCGGGAGGCCGGGTCCAGACGCCGCCGTAGTAGTTTGCCGACAACGCCGCGCCATCCTGCAGGAAGGTCATCCCGTACCGGATGCCGAACACTGTCGGGTTTGCGGAGGTCGAATCCAGGCCGGGCGTCGTGCTGGCGATCAGGTTTTGCAGGTAGCGTCCGTTTAGAGGAAGCTGTTCGATGCGCTCGCGCTCAACCGTATTGCCGGTGGTCGGCGAGTCGGAAGTCACCAGGGGAGTGACGTCGCCCACCACGGTGATCGCGGTCTGGGTGGACGCAATGGTGAGCTGGGGGTTAACGGTGGCCGTCTGCCCGACTTCCAGTGTCAGGCTTGCTTGCCACGTGGCCATCCCCGCAGCGACGACGACCATCTTGTACGCGCCAGGTGGGACCGAGGGGAAGATGTAGAAACCCGTTTCGGTGGATTTCGTGTTGTACGTTCTGGACGTTGTCTGGTGCGTAATGGTCACCGTGCAGGCGGGAATGCTCGTGCCTGAGATGTCTCTAACGGTTCCTTGGATGTTTCCGTCGCCAGTCTGTCCAAGCGCAAGCAGGGAGAACACCACCAGCAAAAGCCCGCTCAGGAGAGTTGGGATACCGAATCCTTGGATGAGTGAACCCCGCAGGGCGTTACCCTCCGTCGTCATGTGTAAACGCTCTAACCTCATACTAAGAACCAGCGACCTCCTTATGTCCTTACGATTAAGTAGCACAGAGCAAGCGAGAAAAGGAGGGGCGAGAGACGATTTGCGTTCAGCGTGAAACTATTACAGGCTCCGGGCGGGGGGGGCGTAGATGTCGCTGTTCTTACCGCGTTATCGGGATAGTTGCCATTCCGGTGGCGGTTTGGGAAGCGCGGACCGCCAGATACACCGCATGGTCTGAAACCGCTTCCAGGGAGGACGTGGTAGGCGTTTTCCGAATCGCTTGATGCAGCGGCGCGTGCGACACGCATGCCTGGCATGGTAGCAGAGCGAGGGGGGGCCAAAGCGATCTTTATTGGGAGTCGATGGCTACCTTCAACAGGAACGGCGCCTCATCCCCAACCGCGACCATGGGGCCATCCCCGGATCGGCGTATGGCTCCGCAGATTCTCGAGCGGAGTCCGAAATGCTGCCGCCGCGCAGGATCTCGTCTCGCGGGCTCACTCGGTGCACATCCGGCCGCAAAGATCGCGGTTCCCAATCCGCTCGTCCAATTCGCGGCCGGACGATTGTAGGATACTGGGAACAAGCAGGCACCCAAGGGAGGTCTCGCGAGTGAAGAGTATCGAAGAGTCTGTATTCTGGGAGGTGTTTCATCGCTCCAGGGTGTTGCGCAGCGAACTGGCCACCAAACTCGGCGTGAGCCCCCCCACGATTTCACGTTCCCTCGAAACGCTCGCCGAGTGCGGCCTCATCAGCGAGAGTAGCGCTGTCGTCAGCAGACGCGGCCGGCGCCCCGGCGAGTTGCACGTAAATCCGGACATGGCGCGGATGCTCGGCTTGGAGATCGACCGCGATCACATCACGGCAGTCGTCACCGACATGGGCGGAGAATTGCTTGGCCGCGCTTCGGCCCGGTACACACCGCTCAACAACCTTGTCGGCGCCATGGATGCGGCGCGCAAGTTGGCCGGCGTGGCTCTCGAAGATGCGGGCATTGAAACCGGACGGGTCAACCGTGTGGGCGTGGGGCACACTGGCGTATTGAACCTGGAAAGCGGCATGTGCCTTTCCTGGGGAGGCATGCCGGAGTGGAAGAACGTGCCGTTGCGGAAGATGTTTGTCGAACTGTTCGGCGTGGAGGTCACGTTGGACGATCGCGCCAGAGCGATGGCCATGGCGGAGCGTTTCCTCTCCCTCGACGACGCCCGTCACCCCGATGCCATATATGTCATTGTCGGAACCGGTGTCGGGTGCGGCGTTTTTGTGGATGGCCGTCTGGTGCGTGGCGCCAGTCAGGCCGCCGGCGAGTTGGGTCACTTTGTAGTGGATAGGACCGGTCCGGTGTGCGCCTGTGGCGCCACTGGATGCGTCGAGGCCATCGCATCGCTGCCGGCTATCCTGAAGCGCGTCGGAGATGCCATCGACAAAGGCCGCCAGACTACGCTGGCACGCCTGGTGGCAGCCAACGAGTTGCTGACGATCGACCACGTCGTCCGGGCGGCGAACCGCGAAGACGCTCTCGCGAAAGAGGTGCTGAACGACGCCGGAGAGGCGCTCGGCGCCGCCCTCGCCAACGCCGTCCATCTGCTCAATCCTTCGCTGGTGGTGCTGTGCGGGAAAGTGGCGCACGCGGCGCGCGAACACCTGCTGCAGCCCGTCTGTAGGGTGATCCATCGCCGTTGCTTTGAAGTGGCTCCCGGGCGGCTGGAGATTCGCCTGGCGCCGTTCCGCAAGGACATCGTCGCCGTGGGTTGCGCGTTGCTGGCCGCACAGGACTACGCCGGCATGGAATTGCAACAGCACCTTGCCGCGATGCGCCCACGGCCCTGCCCCCGCGGCGCGCGGACCCGTACGACATAGCATCCAGCCTATTTGCCCGTCACGCGGAGACGAAAACCGCCCATCAGCGTCGTTTGCGGAGTCAAATCGAGCCGGTCCTCCGGCCTTTCCGCGCGTCTGTACTTCGCCGCGCGTCCTTCCACCGCCGAGAGAATGCGAACCTTCCCCTCGCCGGCTAGCCGCAGGTATCCGCAGTTTTCGAAGCGCAGAGCGCCGCCGATTTCAGCCCACCTGACATCGCTTCGATGTCCCTGCGCGCTCTCGCCATCGACCGGCAGACTCCACAGGCCGAAAATCGTCGCCGTCTTCATGTTCGGAGACGACTCCATGGGGCCCAGCCCCAACCACCGCAGCATATCTGTTTTGCCCCCTGTACGCAGTTCCATCCCGATTTCCGGAATCCATGGCGCCTGAATCCGGGGACGCACCGAATACTCCACATCCAGTGCGCCGTCGTCGGCACGCACGGAGTAATGGTACTCGGCCTCAAAACTGTCCTGTGCGTCCACCGAATGTTCCGCTTGCGCGCTGATGGAGGCGCCGTGCCGGTCCTCCGTCACCTTCCACTCGCGGACTGCGGTCGTGTACCGGTCGAGGTCCGGGAATTTGGTTGCGTCCGTGCCAAAGCGTTTATACGTGAGAATCTCCCACTGGTCCAGTGGGCGCCACAGCGTCAGCCGCATATCCTCAGCCACGCGTTTTCCACCGGTAACCACTGAAACCAGCCGCGCGGATTGAGGATCGAACTCGTATGCCGCGGAGCCCGCGGTAATCGTGACCGTCCTTGCTTTGCGAACGGCGACCCGCACACCGGCGTGCGAGACCTCCGGTTGGGCGGGCCGCAGAATCTCGACGGACCGCTTGGCGATCTCCGATCCATCCGCCCGCTGGAAAACGAAATGGAGGTAGCAGGCCGAGTCCGCCGCCACCGTTGGAATCTTCTCCGCCGGAATCTCCAGCCAGTCTGTCGCGTGCGGAAGCGCCGCGGACCGCACTTCGCCGGATGCCATTTCCCTCTCGTCCGCCATGAGCCGCCACTGAATGCGCACCGCCGAAAGATCCAGAAAGTCGTAGTCGTTTCTCACCGGGATACGCAGGCGTTCCAGGCCGCGCTTCCACTCTATCTTGTCGATCGGAATCGAAACGGGAGCGTAGACCGCCTTGGCCTCCCAGTAATCGCGCTGGGGCGTGCGATCGGCTCTCACAATGCCGTCCTCGCCATCGGGAACCAGTATCATGCGGCCGTTGACGCGCAGGCCCTGGTCCTGCCACATCCAGATCATTCCGCCCGCGCCCGAGGCCGCCGCGGTCAACCCGTGCCACACCGCTGCCAGGTCGCCGAATCGCGACTCGGCCCAGGCATGGGCATACTCGGTGGCGATCACCGGACGGTTCGCACGCGCCGTCATCGCCAGCGCTTCCGTGCCGGTTGGATAGTGCGGTGCAAGAATATCCACCTCCGGCGGCACCCAATCGCCTGGAAACGATGGAGGAAGCGAAGCGATCGACGGGCTGGGATGCCATGGAAACAACACCGGCCGGGTGGGGTCCGCGCCCTTCACATAGCGGGCCGCCGCCAGATGCACCGCCGTGATGGGATTCTCATTGCCGATGGACCACACGATTATCGAGGGATGATTGCGATCGCGGACTACCGTCTCGAAGGCCCGCATCATCGCCGTGCCGGCATAAGATGGATCCTCCGCCAGGTTCCCGCCATCGCCGAACGGCACTTCCTCGATGACATACATTCCGAGTTGATCGCACAACTCCACGAATCCCTCGTTCGGCGGGTAGTGCACGGTGCGAACGGCGTTGATGTTGCCCTGCTTCATCAGGCGGAGATCCTCCAACCAGTGCTCACGCCGCGTGGCAATGCCGACGTCCGGGTGCTCATCGTGCCGGCAGACGCCACGCAGCTTCACGGTCTGTCCGTTGACACGCAGCACACCACCCTGAGTGGAAATCGTGCGGAAACCAACCTGATGTTCCCGTTCGTGGGTTACGGCGCCATCTACCTCCAGTTGTGCGCGCACCCGATACAGATTCGGCGTCTCCGCGGTCCAGTGCAACGCGCTTGGGACGTGCAAGCTAATCGCTGTGTCGCGTCCCGTTTTCGGATGTCCCTCGACCGTTACGCGCGCCTCTCCGGCGAGAGTACCGTTGGGCGCCGTAAGCGTGAGCTTGATGGCGTAGCGGCGCGGCCCGCCCCTTCTCTCGGCCACAAGCACTCGCGCAGTCAGATCCGCGTCGCGATATTCGGCGTCGAAACTGGTATTCGTCTCCACGCGCTCGATGTAGCATTCCGCTGGCATCGACTCCAACCACACATCGCGGAAGATTCCGCCCAGCGACCAATCGTCGTTGACATCGAACAAGTAGTCTCGCGTGATCTGCCGGACCCGCACGGCCAGCAGATTTGCCGCGCCCGGCCGCAGTTGAGAGGTGATATCGAAGGCAAAGCTCGTGAAACCACTGTCGTGACGTCCGATCCAGACTCCGTTCAGCCACACCTCGGCGGATGACCAAACCCCGCCAAAGTGCAGCAGCACGCGCTTGCCGGCAAACGTCGCGGGCGCCGGGAACGCATGGCGGTAAAACCCCTCCCCCGCCTTGCTGAGACTGCCGTACATCGGCTCTTCGTAGCCGTGCAATGCCCAGTTCGAAGGAACCGGCAGGGGGCGAAACTGCGAAGTGTCGAATCCGGAACGCTCGAACCCTTCCATACCGGTGCTTGCCTGGGCGTCGCGAGCGAACCTGAACTGCCACGCGCCGTTCAGCGACAGAGTTGTCTGAGCCTGCATTGTCATCGCCGGAAGGACAAACAGGCACATCGCCATGAATCTCATACAGTTACTGTACATCGCTGCCGGAAGACAGCGTCAAGCGCTCCGGCATAAATTCGTCCGTGCGGAAAGCTCTTAAATTTCAGCCTGAAATCAAGTCGATAGAAGATTCTTGAAACCAACATTACCGAGCGCTCTAATAGCTGATGTTCCTCGTCGCCAGCTCCACTGGGTCCGTTTCGAGCCGTAGCGCCGGACCGCTTAGGGGGTGGTGAAGTGGGATGACCGCCGTTGCGGCAAGGTCTCATTGTCTGCGGCATCCTGGCGGCGGCCCTATTTTATATCATGGAGTAATACGTGCTATTCGACGTAAATCAGAAGTTAGCCATCGAAGGTGGCAGGCCTCTTGTCCAGACCCCGATTCCTCCCCGCAAGCGGCATGGCGAAGCCGAGAAGCAATACCTCAATGAGGTGATCGACTCGGACACCCTGTTCTTCTTCCTCGGCACGAAAGTGAGGGAACTGGAGAGACGCTTCGCCACCCAATATGGAAAGAAGCACTGTCTCGCCTGTTCCAGCGGCACGGCGGCCGTTCACCTGGCGGTGGCGTCCCTGCAGCTTCCACCCGGCACGGAGGTGATCGTGCCCGCGATCACCGACATGGGAAGCCTGACGGGAATTCTGTACCAGGGCTTGGTGCCGGTCTTCGCGGACATCGAGCCGGATACCTTGAACCTCGACCCCGTATCGGTGCGCGCCTGCATCACGGCGAAAACCGGTGCTATCCTGATTGTGCACCACGCGGGACTCTCCGCCGATCTGGAATCTCTGCTCGCGATTGCGGCGGAGAGCGGCATTCCGGTGATCGAGGATTGCGCCCAGGCTTATGGATGTGAATACGATCGGGAATTGACTGGGCGCCGCAGTATCGTGAGTTGCTTTTCATTGAATCACTTCAAACATATCTCGACTGGTTCCGGCGGCATGATCCTCACCGATGACGACGGGCTGCGGTATGTGGCGTCGCTATACTTAGACAAATGTTATCAACGCGAAGAAGGAATTCGCAATCCATTCTTTCTCGCTCCTAACTACCAGATGACCGAGTTACAAGGCGCTGTCGCCCTTGCGCAGTTGGAAAAATTGCCCGAGTTTCTCGACCGGCGAAGGCGCGCCGCCGAGCGGATCGTCGCGCACCTATCCAAAATCGACGGCATCCAGTTGCAGCGCATCCGCCCCGGCTCCCGGCACTCCTACTTTCTCTTCCTGTTCAAGCTCGATCTCCAACATTTCGGGTGTACTGCGGAGGCGTTTGCCGCCGCGCTTCAGGCCGAAGGAGTCAAGGCGAAAGCCAACCTCATCACCGGCGGCCGCCCCGTTTACCTTTACTCCGTCTTTCAGAAGCGTTCCGCCTTTCCGGGTTCGTTGTACCCCTTTGTCTCGCGTGACACTGGGGCGAATCGGTCCTACCCACATGGTTTGTGTCCCGCCGCGGAAGATGCCTTCTCGCGCTGGATTAATCTCGAGGTTCAGGAGAACTATACGGAGCGGAACGGGGAGGAAATCGGAATCGCGGTGGCCAAAGTTGCGCACCACTTCGCGGCACGCAAGGTTGCTCTTGCCAATCTGGAGGCTGGTGGCGCCGCGCGATCCTAAAGGCGGCGCCGCGCCATCCTTGGGCGATCCGGCGAAGAGGATTCGGTCCCGCGTGCGCTGGGTGATCGGATCGCTGCTGTTTGCTTCCACGGTCATCAACTATGTGGACCGGCAGACTATCAGTGCGCTCGCGCCCATCCTGAAGGCTCAGTATCATTGGAGCAACTCCGACTTTGCTTCACTCCTCATCTCGTTTCGCATCGGTTACACCATCATGCAGGCCGTGGGCGGGCGCCTGCTCGATGTCGTCGGTTCCCGACTCGGATTTGCCCTGGTGGTCTCCTATTATTCGTTGATAGCGATGGCCACATCGTTGGCCGGCGGCTTGGGAAGTTTTCGCTGCTTCCGCTTCCTGCTTGGATTGGGTGAAGGGCCCAACATGCCCGGGGCCGCGAAAACGGTCGCCGAATGGTTCCCGGGCCGGGAACGCGCCATGGCCGTCGCCCTGTTCGACAGCGGCAGTTCCATCGGCGGGGCGGTCGCGCCTTTCGTGGCGCTCTATGCCTACAAACTCTTTGGCTCTTGGCGGCCCGCATTCGTCCTTACCGGCAGCCTCGGTTTCCTTTGGCTGATTGCATGGCTGCGTTACTATCGTTCTCCGGAACGGCACCCAGCCGTCTCGGCGGAGGAATTGAAATACATTCGCGAAGGCCGCGAGACAACTGTCAATCAAGCTCCGGCCGCGCGATGGCGCGATTTGATTGGCTACCGGCAGACATGGGGCATTGTCCTCGGCCGCTTCTTACTGGATCCCTTCTGGTTTTTCATATCGGAGTGGTTTGCTCTCTATTTGCTAAGTAAGGGTTATCGACTGGAAGCCAGTGTGCTCGGTTTCTGGATGCCTTTCCTGGGTGCCGACATAGGCAACTTTGTCGGCGGCGGGATTTCGAGTTATTGGGTTTCTAAAGGATGGCCGGTCGGAAAAGCGCGCCGTGGCGTACTGCTGATCTTCGGGCCGAGTATGGGACTTTTGATACTTACGTTGTACACCCGTAACTATTTCGCCGCCCTCGGTCTCTTTGCCTTTGCCGCGTTTTCTTATGCCGCCTGTTCTACTATATTTACCTCTCTGCCGACCGATGTTTTTCACCACCGCGCCGTCGGCACCGTCAGTGGCATGGCGGGAACCGGAGCTGGCGTCGGCACCATGATTTCAACGTATCTGATCGGCCGGGTCACCGATACGGCGTCTTTTGCCCCGGTGATAGCCGCGGCGGCCATCATTCCCTTAGTCGCTACAGCGGTATTCGTCACCATGGTTCGGCGGTCCAAGAACCCCGATCCGAAAGGCTTGTTGCTTAAGTTTTGATCCGGTGGATCGTCCAACGTTGCCAGGCTCCGCCGAGACTGAACTGCGTAGAAATGATCAACCACTATTTTGGCAAGAGTATCGCGTTGACCGTACTCTATGCCCTGACGATGCGCGCTCAATCCCCCCCCCCCTGCCGGCAGGATTCAGCCGATCGCTCCGCGACCATATCGTCCTCGCCTGACTGACTTCCGCATTCCGGCTTCGGAGGTCCTGCCGCACACCGAAAGCGCCCAGCACGTAGTCTTCTCCGATACGGTTTCCGGTATCCCGGCGAATGAAGGCATCGATCGCATCACGGCGCCACCCCTGGCGGTCGTGCTCCGCCAGCGCATTGGAGTGCGGGACGTCGCGACCGGGGAACTCTACTTCAACGGCGATTCCCTTAATGGATTCGAAATGGTGAGCGGACCGGACGGTTTTTGGGAGCCCGGCATGTGGGCCGTCGCCATGCGCGGCCGCCGCTTCTCGATGAAGGTGGACCAAATTGCCCTGTACCGGCCGCAAGGATTTGTGCTCCGGGTGGAGCTGAAGAACGAGTCGGCGGAACGGCGCACTCTGGAACTGGTTAGTGTCCAGCAGCCCAGTATCCGGCGGCCCAAGCGATGGGAATACGGGTCCTCTTTTGTGCTGAATGCCGCTGCTCCGGTGGCTTCCGCCGACGGCGGAGTAGTAGTGCACTCGAACGCGGAAGGAGCCGTTGCGGTCGGTCTCGCAGGAGCCTCCGTGTCGAGCGCCGGTTCCGCCGGGCTTGCGCTGGCGCTGCCTACCGGCAGTCGGGAATCGCCCGCTCAAGGGAATACCGCCAGCGCTCTTGGAACCCGGCTCGTCTTGGCGCCTGGGGCCGGCGCCACAGCCTATATCGCGATCGCGACCGCACTAACAGCCGGCGAAGCCTCCGCGGCGGTAAGGCAGCTTTTGGAGGGCCCGGCAAGCGCCGCGTCGGCGGCCAGACGGCAGATGGAAGAGACATTGGTGCGGTGGTTTGAGCATGTTCCCCCAGTGACTGTGTCCGAGCCCGGTGTCGAGCGCTTTTACTATCACGCGGCGGCGCAGTTGTTATATGCCCGGTGGAAGTTAGGCAAGACCCTGCTGCTCGATCCTTGGTATTCCACCTCCGGGCGGGATTCCGGCGCCTTGAACGCGTATGCCTGGGATTTCCAGTACGCCGCTCTTGCCTTCACCCTGCTCGATCCGGCGGCCATGCGTGCTTGCCTGGTGGCTCTGGCGGCAGCGCCGCTCACCGAGCACTATTCGATCGAGCCCATTGGCGGAACCGGCGTTGGCCCGTTCTACGCGTACAATCCATACGCATACACCAGCTCCGTCGATGAATACCTGACCGCGACTCGCGACTGGGGCATATTGAACGAACGTCAAGCCGGCAAAAGCGTGTTGGAGTGGCTGATCGCACTAGCCGAATGGGGAGAAACGGATCGGGACCCGGATGGCAATGGCTTGCTGGATTTTGGCACGGATCGGAACCTCCTGGAGCTGAAGAAGACCGGCGATGGGCCGGGTTACATGAACGAGGTGCCCAGCCCCAACGGTGAGCGAGTGTATGTTTATCAAACCGTGGCGGACCTCATGGAGAAAGCCGCGCCGGAATTGTATCGTGACAAGATCCGGCGGTTCCGCGAGATGGCGGTACGCGTCCAGAAGGCTCTGAACGATGTGCTTTGGCTCGAAAAGGAAGGATGGTATGGCACCCGCCAGCGCGACGGCTCGGTGGTCCCCATTTACACCATCCAGGTTTTCGATCTGTTGCGCTTTCCAGGCCTCGTCCCGCCGGCCAGGGCGCGGCGCCTGGTAACGCATCTCAATGAAGGCGAATTCGTAGGCCCGTGGGGAGTGCGGTCGATGTCGGCGCAAGACCGTCTCTTCGATTACAATGACCACGATTGGGCCGGCCCGATTAGCTACGCCGGCGACGGTCCACAGCTCAGTGCCGACCTGTTCACTGCCGGATTCGTGTCCCAAGCGTGGATGGCGCTTCGCAAACTCCTGTGGTGGCCGGACCACATGGCCGTGTACCCGCAAGGGATTGTCAACGATTCGTACCTCTTCCGTGTACCGCAATCCGCCCGTTTCGGTGGCCGCGTTTCCGCCGGACGCAGTAATGTAATTGCCGGATGCGCGGGCATGGAGACGGTGCTGCGGGGAGTCTTCGGACTCGAACTTGGCCGCGACGGTTCCATCGGTTTTTCCAATAATCGCTCGGACCAGGCGCAGCCATCGGCCTTGGCGTACCCGTTCCAGGGCAGGACCTGGACGGTGACCGAAGCCGCCGCGGGTCTGGATGTCCGCACAGACGATGGCTTTGCCAGCACTCTCTTTCTAGGTGACGGGACTTTGCGAATCAGCCTGGAATCCAGGCGGATTCTCATCGAAGCGGGGGCTCGTACCGAGAGCCAAGGTCGGTTAGCCGTTTCGTCGGCCTACCTGGCAAAAGCGCTGGGCGCCCGCTCTCCGAAACAACTCGCCTTCCGGGTAAACGGCGCGGAAGTGCGGCCGGACTATTCCGATTCCGAAGCGGCGCTTATCGTGAACACCGGACCCGACAGCCGGGCACGGATTGAAATCACGCCGGCTGGCGACCAAACGCCGGCCCGCTGATCCGGCGACAAGGGATAAGCGCATTGTTCCGGCTGCCTGGACAGCGAAGCGGTCGCGGTCCATCCTTGTCATAGAGCGCCGAGCGTTCCACGAGGGGGATGATGAGCCGTGCAGCGCGGGTATTCGTTCGGCACGAAAGCGGACTGCGTCTCGTCAAGCCGGAGTATACTATCTACCGCAAATGTGCCTGCCTCACCTGCATGCCTGGTTTGAGCGAAATGTCGATGGGCCGGTCCATCATCAACTGGGGAGCCGATGCCTGGACGGAGTAGTTGCCAACTCCGCGAACGTGTACCAGCCGCTGGCATCCACCTTGCCAGCGTAACTCACCGACCTGAAAGTTACCTGAAAGCAGCGTCGTCAAGTCGTAACATGCCATTGCTACACTCTGAAAACGACAATCGCACCGGACCCCGTATGCTGAACCGTCGAGAATTCATTGCCGCTGTAGGGGCGCAGGCTTTAGTGCCCGCCAAACGTCCGAACCTTCTCTATGTTCTGGTGGACCAACTCAGCGGCCTGGCTCTACCGGTTCACGACTCGAATGCGCGCATGCCGAATTGCCAGAGCCTGGCGAAGGCCGGAGTGACCTTCACCCACGCCTACACGGCGGCCATGACTTGCGGCCCCTCGCGCGCCTCGTTGGACACCGGGCTGTATCCGCCGTCCCACGGCGTCGGCGGCGGTACGCAGCTTTCGCCGTCACTTGCGAGTCTCCCTCAAACCCTGGCGCGCAACGGTTACGTTCTCTCCCATCCCCGTGGCTACAGCTTGGAAGATGAACGCAAGGAACATGAGAAGTGGTTGGTGGACCTGGGATACGAGCAGCCGCTGTCCAGCATCTACGGCGTGGAATCCACGGCCGGCTACCTGGATCTGCCGCTCAAATGGAAATGCGGCCGAATGGGTCTGGCGCCCGAGCACGCCTTCGACGCCTACTGTGCGCAGCGTGCCATCCGTTTTCTGGAGACGAATCGCACCCGTCCCTTCGCCTGCTTCCTCCAACTGCGCGGCCCGCACGATCCTTACGAGGAGAGGATGAGCCGGCGCGCAAGACTCCGGCTTGTCCAACAAGTAACCATACTGAAACCACATTCACGAATTGTTCGCGGAAAAGATCGGCCGTTTCGGGAATTATCGATTGGGCCCCAACGCCGCTTGGGCGCTCCTTCGATCGCAGTCGCTTATCGACGCCTTGTCTCGCTCACCGGCACACGGTATATTCAGCATTCTGAAGAGGGCGCCGCATGGATCGAAATCGTAAGAGATTGCAGCGGGTGGTGGATTTCCTGGCAACCGAAACCACGCTGGCGCTGTCCACCGTAGCCAAAGATGGCTCCCCTTGTGTGGCGCCGCTTTTCTATCTGTCGCGCGACGGCCCGCGCCTGTTCTGGTTCTCTTCGTCCGCGAGCCAGCATAACCGGAATCTCCGCGAGAATCCGCGTGCCGCGGGCACGGTATTCGCCCACACCGGCGATTGGAAGAAAATCCGCGGTGTGCAGATGCGCGGCACCGCCGCTCCGGTGTCCGATCCCGTGCTGCGTCGCGCCATCGCGAGAGAATACGCGGGACGATTTCACCTTGGCACGCTCTTCGAAGCGGCCATCGCGAAAAGCACGTTGTATTGCTTCCAGCCGGAGTGGGTGCGCTACATCGACAATTCCCGGCGCTTCGGGTACAAGTTTGAGATATCTTTGGCGGTTCTGTGAACCGCCGCCAATACCGAATCGCGATCGGCCGAGCTCGCTGCGCTGGCGTATCGTCGCGTTTGAGGTGCGCGCGGAGGGGAATGGCTTGCGGAAAGACGCGGCATGGGTGCCCATCTTCGAAAGCTACGAACCAATCCGCAAGTGGCTGGGGAAGACCCGTCCCGACGTATCGATCGTCATCTGGAACGATCGCGTTACCTCGTTGCTTTCGACGAGTTCGACAAGCCGTTTTGTCCCCGGCGCTGCCGATTGCATGCCGGCGCTCCTCGCCATCGACCATGCGGTCCTGGTATCCTGGCGGCAAAACAGGCGGCGTCTCTTTCAAGTCAATTCCGGAGGGCGCAATTCGAACGAATCGGACGAGAGATCGTCTCGACCTACTCGGGCAGCAGGCCGATGGGAGTTGATCGCTCAACAGACTGAATCAATCCGACGTACCACCCCCCTTAACCGCGGAAGTGGCGTGTCCGCCGGCCTCGGACGGATTCCCGACTCGGAGAAAGCTGACTTTCCACGGTAGGGAACAGTAAGTCGTCATCGCCCCGTCCAACTTCCCGCTCTCCCCGCAACCCGCGAGTAAGTGGACCCAGAACCCAGACCTATCGCGGACCGGCCATCTTCGCAAAGATCGCTTCAAACAGCCTCACCGCGTCGGGACTGGGAATGGAACGCGGCGCGGGGGCTCGATGGCATCGGCGGCCGCGGCTGGCTCCCTCGAACGGGCCGGGTGCTTAACCGACTTGGGGATTTCGCGGTTCAGTCGCGGAATTCGCTCCCTGACGGTCGCGCGGAACGGGCCGAACCGTCGAAACGCGCCTGTACGGGTGCTACCCTCTTGGAGTGAAGTGTATGAGAATCGAACGTAAGTCCTCGCGGACGTTCCTCGCCCACATAGTTATGTGCGCTCTTACCGCTCTCCCCCCACTCGCCGCGCAAGCGCCCAAACCGGACACTCACGGCATCGCCGCGGCCAATATGGACGCCTCCGTCAAGCCAGGCGACGACTTCAACAAATACGCCAATGGCGGATGGATTCAGCGCACCGAGATCCCCGCCGACCGCGGCCGAATCGGCGTCTTCGCCACGCTCGCCGACTTGAGCAACAAACGGACCGCCGGCTTGATCGAAGAGGCCGCCAAGTCCAATGCGCCGGCCGGTTCCGCCGTTCGAAAGATCGCCGACCTCTATAACTCCTATATGGACGAAGCGGCCATCGAAGCCAAAGGCCTGGCCCCGTTGCGCCCGCACCTGGAATCCATCGCCGCCATCCGCAACAAGCGCGAGTTGGCGCGCGCCTTGGGCGAGAGCCTGCAAGCCGACGTGGACGCGCTGAACAACACCAACTATCACACCCCCAACCTGTTCGGGCTGTGGGTGGCGCCCGGTTTCAACGGCCCCGATCGTTACGCCGCGTACCTGATGCAGGGCGGCCTGCAACTGCCCGACCGCGAATATTACCTGGGCTCGAGCGACCGCATGCGCGACATCCGCACGCGCTACCAGGCGCACATCGCGAGCATGCTCAAGCTGGCGGGATTCGACGACACGGACACGCGCGCCCGGCGCATCGTCGAACTGGAGCACGCCATCGCGGAAACGCACCTCAGCCTGGCGGACAACGAAGACATCCACAAGGCCAATAACACGTGGAAGCCGTCCGACTTCGCCGCCAAGGCTCCCGGCCTGGACTGGGCCGAGTACTTCCGCGCCGCCGGACTCGACAAGCAGACCAGCTTCATCGTCTGGCAGCCGGGCGCGTTCACCGGAGAATCGGCGCTGGTGGCCTCCACCTCGCTGGACACATGGAAGGACTGGCTGGCGTTCCACCTGATCGAAAAGTACGCCGGCGTGCTGCCCAAAGCTCTCGCCGACGAGCGCTTCGCCTTCTTCGGCAAGACGCTCTCCGGCACGCCGGAACAGCGTCCGCGGTGGCAGCGCGGTGTGGACCTGGTCAACGCCCTGCTCGGCGACGCCGTGGGCCAGGTCTACGCGCAGCGCTACTTCCCGCCGGAAGCCAAAGCCGCGGCGCAGGCCATGGTGGCGAAAATTCTGGCCGCCTTCCGCAAGCGCATCGAGGCGCTCCAGTGGATGGATCCCAAGACCAAAGCCGAAGCGCAAGCCAAGCTCACTACCCTTTATGTAGGGATTGGCTATCCCGAGACCTGGCGCGATTACTCGGCCTACGAGGTGAAACCGGACGACGTCTTCGGCAACATCCGGCGCGGCGGCGCGGTCGATTACCGTCACGAGGTCGCGCGCTTGGGCACCCCGGTGGACCGCAAGGAATGGACCATGACGCCGCAGACGGTGAACGCCGTCAATCTCCCGCTGCACAATGGGCTCAACTTTCCAGCCGCCATTCTGCAACCGCCGTTCTTCGATCCGCAGGCCCCCGACGCGGCCAACTATGGCGCCATCGGCACCGTAATCGGACACGAAATCAGCCACACCTTCGATAACGAAGGCAGCGCGTTCGACTCGCAGGGCCGCGTGCGCAACTGGTGGACCGCCGCCGACCTGGCGCATTTCGAAGCCGCCACCGCCAGACTGGCTGCGCAGTATGACACCTACCGGCCTTTCCCCGATCTGGCCGTGAACGGCAAGCAGACTCTGGGCGAGAACATTGCCGACGTCGCCGGCCTCTCCGCCGCCTACGATGGATACCGCGCCTCGCTCGCAGGCAAATCCGCACCCACCCAGGACGGCTTTTCCGGCGACCAGCAGTTCTTTATCGCCTTCGGACAGAACTGGGCCGCGAAGGCTCGCGAAGCTACCGCCCGCCAGCAGGTGATGACCGATCCGCACGCCCCCGCGGAGTTCCGCGCCGATACCGTCCGTAACATCGACGCATGGTATTCGGCATTCGATGTGCAGCCCGGCGAGAAACTCTATCTGGCGCCTAAGGATCGCGTGCGGATCTGGTAACTGCGCCGACAGATGTGGGGCAGGATGGTATCCTGCGGCCGAGTGGCACTCGGCCTGCCGACCAGTTTGCCAATGCCGCCCAGGCCGAGTGCCACTCGGCCGCAGGTTGCCAACCTGCCCCACATAAGGCATTACTACACCACGCCGATCTCCAAGCCTACCCGCTTCAGTTCGGCGCACAACCGGATCAGCGTCGCGCGGAGTTCGGACTCGAACAGGATCAGAGTCTTCGCCTCCCGTCTGGCCTTGGCCGCCTCCCGGAAATCGGCCACGATCTCCGTGGCATGGCGGCTCAGCGCGGCCAACCGATCGGAGGGAACGGGCGCGGCCACCACAGGCTCCTCGGGCGGCATCAGCGCCTTCCGCGATTCCCGCACCGACTGCGCGACTTTCTGCACGTTGGCGGAATTCAGCTCCAGCACTTCGCCGTCCAGATGCAGCGCCTGGTCCGAGATATAGGGCGCGACCAGACGGTAGGTTTCCGCCGAGATTCGTGCCGACTGCGTATGCTCGAAATACGCCGGCCCGAACTCTTCCAGCAGTCGAATGAAGATGTCGGCCTGCGTCCCGCTCATCTTCAAGTGCAGCGGGCAGAATTCTTTCCACGTCAGGTCGAGACCTAAGTGGAGCTTCTCGTTGCGTGTCTGCCGAATGGCAGCCGCTTGCGCCGCGGAACAACGCCCGGCGATGGTTCCAAAGGCAATGCTCTGCCCCATAACTGTTCCCAATCGGAGCAGTGCGTTGTTAGCCGACGCCTGCCCTTCCGTTAATTCTTTCATTGCGTTCCCCCTGCCCGTGACAAGACTCTTGTCACGAAACGGTTCTAAGTGATTGAAAATAGGGATAATTACTAGATTCCGCGACAAGACTCCTGTCACGGCCCCTTCCCGGCTCCACTTTCTCACACGCCCTCTCAAAAACGCCGCCGCTCGATCTTGGGGAAAGGCTGCAGGTTACTGAGGAAGCGGGAAATAGAAATATTTCGAAAATCTGTGAACGGCTAAATCGGCCGGCGCCAGACAGCCGCACCGAAAAGGCCGTCCGCCGCGTCATAGTACAATAGAGAACAACTGGAGCTGTTATCCAAATGAAATTGCGCATTACCGCAGTCCTCCTCGGATTCGCGGTGGCTGGGTTACCCTGTTTCGCGGGCGACGCCGCTCTTGTTCGGCCCAAGGCCGGCAAGGTCGAAATCCTGCACCTGAACCAAGTCAAACCGGGCATGAAGGCCATCGCCTGGACGGTGTTCCAGGGAACCGAGCCGGAGCCGGTGCCCGTGGAGATTGTCGGCGTGATGAAGAACGCCCTGGGCCCGCGGCAGGATATCATCCTGGGCAAAATGGGCGGCAAAGCGGAACGCACTAACGTGGCCGGCGGCATGAGCGGCAGCCCGGTCTACGTGGATGGAAAGCTCCTCGGCTCCGTGGCATTCCGTATCAGCGTATTTTCGCCGGACGCGATTTGCGGCATCACGCCCATCGATCTGATGCTCGAAATCAACGAGTTCGACAGCTCCAAACCGGACAATGCCCGTACACCCAACGGCGCCAAGGCGCTGGCGGAGGGGATCGCCATCCCCAATAACCTCCTGGCGCTGGCCGGCGTGGGCGCGGGCGCCAACGGACTTTCGCAACAGATGCCCATGCTGGTTCCGATCGAGGCGCCGCTGGTTCTTTCGGGCTTCACCGAAAGCGCGCTGCGCGAGTTCGGTCCGCTCTTCCAGCAAATGGGCATCGTCGCGGTGCAAGGCGGGGCGGCGGCCACCATGACCTCCAGTAAACCGGTGGTTGGATGGCAACGCGCGCTGAACCCCGGCGAGACTATCGCGGGTGCGCTGGTCACGGGCGACATGAGCGTCAGCGGGCTGGGCACGGTGACTTATAACGATGGCAAGAGGGTTTTGGGATTCGGACACCCGTTCTTCAACCTCGGCCCGGTGGATATCCCCATGGCTCAGGGCGAAGTGCTGATGACGCTGGCATCCTCGTACCAGCCCAACAAACTGGCCAACGCCACCGACGTGGTGGGCGCGCTGCGGCAGGACCGGCACAATGGAATCCAGGGCGTGCTGGGCGAACAGGCGCCCATGATCCCGGTCACCGTCAGCGTGCGGTCGCTGGACGATAAGGACGCGGTCACGCGGCGAAAAGATCTGCATTTCGACGTGTTCGTCCACCAGAAGTGGACGCCCTACCTGATGATGCTGACCCTCTACAACTCGCTCTCGGAGCTGAACGAGTTCGCCGATGAGACCACCTACCGGTTGAACGCCAAGGTGGAAATGGGCGGTCCGCGGAGCATCGACATCTCCAACATGCAGACTTCGGGCGAAGTGCCCATGCCGGCCCCGCTGATGCTGGCAAGCTGGTTCGGCGACAAATTCAACCGCCTGTACCTGAATAACGTCAAAACCCCCGATGTGAAGAGCGTGGATGTCACCGTGGACCTGCTGCCCGAGCGGCGCGTGGCGGCGATCGAATACGCCTGGGTGGCGAACCCCGAGGTGCAGCCCGGGGACGTGGTTCCGGTCAAGGTCTTCCTGCGTCCCTACCGCGGCCAACCCATCGTTCGCGACGTCACGGTGCGGATTCCCGCGGGCCTGGCCAAGGGCGACCACCGCGTGCTTTTGAGCGACGCCGAAACCCTCAATCGCCTGCAGAATATGGCCGGCGCGATGAACCGCTTCCTGGACATTCCGGAGACCGTGTCGCTGATCAACCAGGAACGCACGAACAACCGGTTGTATGTTTCGCTGGTGGAATCGGCGCCCACCGCGTATTACGACGATAAGGCGCTGCCGAGCCTGCCTTCCTCCGTACTGAACGTGATGCAGGCGGGACGCGCCACCAGCCGCTCGCTGGTCACCACCGCGGAAACCACTTCCGAACAGATGTCGGTGCCTTTCGATGCGGTGGTCACGGGAAGTTATTCGCTGCGCATCCACGTAAAGTAAGAACCTGCCATGAAACCAAGATTCTTTGTGGGGCAGGATGGTATCCTGCGCCGGATTGTTAATCCGCCTCTCGCGGGCGTAGGCCGGTTGACAACCGGCCGCAGGCTGACAGCCTGCCCCACAAGATACAGCGATCAAGTTACGACATGAATAACATAACGCGTAAGGCGCTGCCACCCGTAGCGCTTCTGTTCTCCATTGCCTGTGTGGCGCTGCTGGCGGGCCAAACCCGCACCTGGTCGCAGGGCGAGTATGCCGATTTCGAGAAGGGCAACCTGAAGAATCTCTCCCTGCGGAGCGACGGCCTGGCGACCCTGGCGCCGCGCTCGCGCGAAATGTTCGACAGCGGGTCGCCCTACCTGTGGAGCCTGGCGCGCGATTCCAAGGGCAATCTCTATGCCGGCGGCGGCGCCAACGCCAAACTCTTCGAGATTCCGGCCGGCGGCAAGGCCAAAGTGCTGGCCGAACTGGACGCCCTCGAGGTGCACGCCGTAGCCGTGGATTCCAAGGACCGCGTGTTCTTCGCCACCTCGCCCGACGGCAAGGTGTATCGCATGGCGGCCAACGGCAAGCCCGAAGTTTTTTACGATCCCAAGGCGAAATATATCTGGGCACTGGCGTTCGATTCGACGGGCGGCCTCTTCGTGGCCACCGGCGACCACGGCGAAATCCACCGCGTGACGCCCGACGGCAAGGGGCAGGTGTTTTTCCAGACCGAGGAGACCCATGTCCGGTCCCTGGCCATCGACGCGAGCGGCAACCTGATCGCCGGTACCGATCCCGGCGGTCTGGTGCTACGCATCACGCCGGCCGGCGCGGGATTCGTGCTGTACCAGCTCGATAAGCGGGAAGTGACCGCGGTAGCGGTGGCGCCGGACGGCGCCATCTACGCGGCGGGCGTGGGGAACAAGCAGCCCGGCGTGGGCGCCCCGGCGCTTCCTCCCTCGTCACCCCTGCCGGCTCCCGCGGCGGCTGCGGCGATTGCCGCCCCCGGAACGGCGACGCCTCAAGTGGCCCGCCCCAACACCACGCCGCCGGTTGCGGCCGGCATACCATCGGGCGTGGCGGGCGGCAGCGAAGTCTACCGCATCGAGCCCGACGGCAACCCCCGCCGGGTCTGGAGCCGTCCGCAGGACGTGGTGTACACCATCGTCTTCGACGCCGCCGGCCACGCCGTACTGGGCGCCGGCAACAAGGGAAACATCTACCGCATCGAATCGCCCACGGTTTCGACCGCGCTGCTGACGGTTCCGGTGACGCAGGTTACTTCGCTGGTGGCGGGCCCTGGCGGACGCCTGTACGCGGTGACCGGGAACGTCGGCAAAGTGTACGAGATCGGGCCGGAGTGCGAGCACGAGGGCACGCTTGAAAGCGACGTCTTCGATTCCGCGATGTACTCGCAGTGGGGACGCCTGTCGTTCGAAGCCACGCTGAACGGCGGCCGCATCGCGGTGGCCACGCGCAGCGGAAACCTGGACCAGCCGCAGAAGAACTGGAGCGCGTGGTCGCAGCCCATCGCCTCCCCGAAAGGTGCGCCGGTGGAATCGCCGGGCGCGCGGTTCGTACAATGGAAAGCCACGCTGACGGCTTCGAGCGGCGGCCAGTCGCCGGAACTGGAGTCGGTGGACTTGGCGTATCTCCCTAAGAATGTCGAGCCGCACGTAGACCAGATCGAGATCACGCCGCCGAATTACCGCTTCCCCGCCCCGTCGCCGCCGCTCGCGGGGCCGAACCAGCCGCAGACGCTGAATCTGCCGCCGCTGGGACGGCGGACACCGTCGCCGGGACCCGCCGCGCCCGCGGACGCAGCCACCATTACACCGTCCATGCAACTGGCCAAGGGGTATATCGGCGCGCGCTGGGTGGCGGCCGATCCGAACGGCGATTCGATGGTCTATACGGTGGAGATACGCGGCGCCGGCGAAACCGAATGGAAGTTACTCAAGGACAAGATCGCGGAGAAATACTACTCGTGGGATTCCACCGCGTTTCCCGATGGCGATTACCGGCTGCGCATCACGGCTTCCGACGCGCCCTCGAATCCGCCGGCCGAGGCGCTGAGCGCTCGCATGGAAAGCGTGGAGTTCACCATCGACAATACGCCGCCGCGGATCTCGGGACTTAGCGCCGTTCGCAACGGCGGGAAGTTACAGGTTCGCTGGCACGCCGCCGATGCGCTGAATAACATCGTGCGCGCGGAATACTCGCTGGATGGCGGCGAATGGCTGGTGGCCGCGCCGGTAACCAAGTTATCGGACTCGATGGAGCTGGATTACGAGTTAAGTCTGGATGCCGTGCCCGGCGAGCATACCATCGCGGTACGGGTGTACGACGAGTACGAGAATCAGGCGACCGAGAAAGCCGTCGTGAAATAGCAGAACCGCCCGGTGCACGTGGCGTGCGCACTCGTGCGCGCCGCATCCCGACTCGTCGGGATGCCCGGCGGACACTCGCAGATTCCGAGGTCATCCGCCTGGCATCGCCATGAGTGGCGACGCGGCACGCATGAGTGCGCAATGCCACTTACTTTTTCCAATATCGGAAATACTGCTGTCTTATGTGGGGCAGGCTGTCAGCCTGTGGCCGATTTCAATCGGCCTGCCGACCAGTGTGCAGAAGCCGACCAGGCGGGTTGACAACCCGCCGCAGGTTGCCAACCTGCCCCACATAAGACAGCGTGCGAGACCCAATCAATAGGCATTGCGCATGAGTGCGTGCGCCACGTCGCCGGCGCGCCTACGATTGCGGCTGAGCTTTCGCGGCACGCGCCAGATTCAGCAGAATGGCGGCCAGGGCCAGGCTGGCGGCGGCCAGTACGGCGTAGATCAGCCACGGCGCACGCTCCGAAAACGGCTTGGGCTCGGGACGGTAGATCGGGTTCGAGCGCTGCGGTCCAAGCATCACGCGCAGCGCGCCCGAATTCGCGGGAATCCGCACTGCCAGATCGTAGCGCGGCGCCAGCGCCCTGGGATTGCCGTAGTAGAGACGTAGCGGACCGGTGCCGGCGGACGCCGATTCGAAGATCGCCTGCCGAGCGGCGCTCATGGCGGTGAAGCCCGTGAGGGGCAGCGGAGGATTGCGGTCGTCGGTCACGGTCAGTTTCAGATGGCGCCCGAAGCGCTCGGTGAAGGCGATGTTCGCGCGGCGCGTCAGTTCGCCGGAGGCGATGAGTACGGGCGCCGCGGGGTCGTCCACAATCTCCAACTGGAACTGCCGCGAGAATTCCGCGTCTCCCGCGGCGAAGACCAGGCGCTCGAACGGAATGCGGGCGCCCAGGTCGATGCGCCAGACGGAAGCCGGGCGGCCATCCATGCGGTCGGCGTCGCGGTATTCGCTGGCGGCGGGGATCGACACCATCTCGCCCAGTACGTGGACCGATCGCCGCACGCGCAGCGCGCCGATCTCGGGTGTGGCGGAATCCACCTGCGAATCGCGATTGACGCGCACCCGCAGGTAGCGGTAGCGGCTGACCGGATAGGCGACCGCCAACTGTTCCACGGAGCGGCCGGCGGCGGCGAACCGGAACAGGATCGCCTGCGACGCCAGCGTGGACCACGCTTCGCCATCGGAGCTGCCCTGGACATCGGCCAGGCGGCGAAAATTGGTCCCGCCGGTTTCGATCTCGACCACGTTGTGTTCCTGAGGCTGCGGACCGAGATCGCAGGAAACCACCGCGGCGCCGTTCTCCACCCCGCGGTTGAATTCGCGGCACGCGACCTCGCCCGAGGCCTCCACTTCGTGGCGCACGCGCAGGACGTAGGGGATCTCGCGGCCGGCGCCGTCGTAGAGGCGCAGATCGGCGTGATCGATACGGGCTTGGTTCAGAACGTCGCGGTCGAGGACCAAATCGAGCAGACCCGTGTACCCGCGCGGCGGCTGCAACTCCTTGTAATGCGGCCAGGCGCTCAACGGCTCCGGCGCGCCGGGACTCTGCGCCCGCGCGGCGCACCACAGGGCCGAGACCAGAAATCCCGTCAGGAAAATTCTCTTCATCGCGTTTGCTCCCGGCGAAGACCTCGCTGATAAATCCATGCCGCCCCCAGCAGGACGAGTCCCAGCGCCAGCAGGGCGACGATGCGGTAGAACTGGCGCAATTCCCAAATGTCCACGAAGGCCACTTTGGCAAGCGTGATGCCGAAGAGCAGCAGCCCGGTGGAGCGCAGGGCGCGGATTTGGCGGCGGAACCCGGCGGCGGTGAACAGCGCGGCATACATGGACCACAACAGCGACAACGCAAGCTGGCCCGCCCACTGCAAGCGGCGGAGAGCCTCTACCGCGTCGGGACGCGGAAAGTTGTCGATGGCTTGCGCCTGTACGCTGAAGTACGTAAACGCCTCGACGCTCGAACCGATCCACAGAACGCCGAAGCCCACCAGCCCGGCGATGAGGGCCGAGCGGGCGCGGGCGCGGGCGCGGCCATAGAGACACGCGGCGCCGGCCAGGCAGGCGGCGAGCGCCAGCATCCCCAGGAAATAGCGATTGAAAACCAGGGTGAACGGCGCGCGCGAATCCCAGGGCGTGTCCGCGAAAAGGAAGCGGCCGAGGGCCAGGGCGAAGACGATGGAGGAGAGCAGGCGCAGGGGACGCGCGCCGGTGCCGGTTCCTGCATCTGGCCCAGCCCACAACAGCGCCACCGCCTCGACGCCCCAGGCGATGGTGATCCAGTTGGAATCGAGTTGGACCGGAATGGCCAGGGTGACGAACGTCAGCGCCGTGCCCAGAGTGACCAGCAGAATGCGGCGGTCCGACGGGCGGAGCGCCAGTTCCACGCGCGCCAGTGCCGCATAGACCACCGCCAGGAGCAGAGCCAGCGCGGCCATCCAATCGTGATGGTCGTCATTGAGCAGCGAGTAGCAGGTGGCGTAGAAAACGAAAGGATTCACCGCCAGGCGGACCCATTCCTCCCACCCGGCGGTGCGGCGGCGCAGGTGCGGAGCCAGGTCGGCGAGAATGAACAGCAGGAATACCGCGGCTTGAAACAGCAGGGCCGCCAGGCGTTTTTCGGCGTGATAGTGCTCGCCGTACCAGCTCCAGAATAGAACCTGCGTGCCCAGGTATGCCAGCGACCCTATCCAGCGCCACGAACGGCCGATCACCACTCCCAGCATGCCCAGATCGAGCACCACGATATAAGTGAACAGCGTGCCGTATTGGTCGCGGCCGGTGGAGAGCAACACGGGAACGAGGAAGCCGCCCGCCAGGGCCATGACGGCGATGGACGGGGCGTTGTAAGCCGCGGCCAGCAGAAACGCTTCGGCCACCACGATGGCCAGGAAGACAAAGGCGCCGCGCTGGTCGATGAGGTGGTAGTAGCCGAAAGCGCCGTAGATGGATAAATAAAGGATGGCGATGCCGCCGCCGGTGAGGATCTGCGAGAGATAGCGCCACCGCTTGCGATAGCGTTCATAGCCCACCCAGACCAGGGCGAACCCCGCGGCGACACCCAGCACGATGCGGCCGAGTTCGCCGATCCAGCGGTTCTCGAATGCGTATTTCAGGAAGAAGACGGTGGCGGCGAAGATCAGCAGAATGGCCACCCATCCCAACCACTTGCGGCCAATGACCTGTTCGAGATGTTCCGCGGGCGCGGCGATTTCAGGGACGGGCGCGGGCGCGGGAGGCGGCGCAGGGGCGGGTTCGACGGGGGCCGCGAGAATTTGGTGCGCGGTTTCGGGAGGCGGAGGCACGGCGGCGGTCCGCTCATTGATGAGGCGGCGGAGGGCGGCCTCCAACCCGGCCACGCGAAGTTCCAGCGTGCGTATCCGGCGGGTCCGCACGATGGCTACGATCGGCAGGACGATCGGGACGATCAGCAGCAGCGCGACAAGTAAGACCACGGCACCGGTATCCACGGGCGTTCTCTAAGGATACACAAAGGGCGGGACGTTGGAGCGACCGGGGAACGGCGTTTTCAAGCGGTCCTGGCCTTGGCCCGGTCCATGTACCGCAGGGTCCGCAGGTCCAGACGGATGATGTCGCCGCTCTTGACGAATTGCGGGACCATCACCTCAATGCCATTGGCGAAGGTGGCCGGCTTGAAGGCGCTATCGGCCTGCTGGTGAGAGGGCGGCGCGGTGTCGTGGATCTTCACTTCGAGGACGTCGGGGAAAAGCACGCTGACGGGGCGGCCCTCGACGAATTCGATGGACAGCCGCATGCCGGGTTCGAGGAACGCGGCGCGGTCGCCCACCAGGACGCGGAGGACCTCGGTCTGCTCGAAGGTCTCCGGGTCCATGAAGCAACAGCTTTCGGCGTCGTCGTAGAGGAATTCCATGGGACGTTTCGCCAGCGAGATTTCCTCCAATTTCAGTTCGGCGCGGAAACTGTGTTCCCAGAATGTGCCGGTGGAGAGGTTCTGCAGGCGGGTGTGGGCCGCGCCGCCCATCTTTCCCTGGCCGGGATGATAGTCGGCGGCGACTACTTTATAAGGCTGTCCTTCGAACCGGATGGCGATTCCGGGGCGCAGTTGCGAGGCGGTGATCATGGCTACCTCCGCTGGTCGAAATTATATACGATCGGGAGGCCGGCGTGGCGCTCGGCAGGCGCGGATGTCGCCGGGCTTCGCCAGGGAACCGACCTCCTTGGACACCCACATGCGCAATTCCTCTTTCAGTTCCGGCGTGGGTGCATTGCCGGATTTCAGCGTTACGAAGGCGGCGATCGCAGCGAACTAGCCAACGTCACCGGATCGCCTACCGTTGTCTGGACACCCCCTCCGCGCGGTGCTAACTTCGAAAGCGGTACGGGCGTTCGGACTCAAACTGGAGCCAGCCCGGCGATCCGTTGAGTTCCTGACGGCGACTAAGGCGGAGTAGCGTCCGAAAAGACAGAGGGTCCGGCCGAAATTGTACGTCGAGCCATCGGAGCATCGCTCAGCGACAGAAGCCGACTCGGACCGCTGCCACTCAAGGCGTCGGCGGGCATATCCGAGAGAGGGGCGAAGTCCCGTCAAATTGAAGGATGCGCGGTTCATGCGGGTAATCAGGCAGGCGCCCAACACGCCATTTCCAATACCGGTTGTCACAACAGATAGGGCACTAACCGCGATACCCGCCGCGCGTACGCCTCGTAGGAATCGCCAAATCGCGACCGCATCCATTCCTCTTCGAGCCTCAGCTTGCGCCAAAGTACAGTCAGCAGAAGCGCCACAGCGAGTAGCCCCCGCCATTCGCCACGGGCCATTGCGGAACCGGCAAACGCCATGAGGAGGCCGGTGTAGATGGGGTGACGCACCACGGCATAGGGGCCGGTTGTAATCAGTTCGTGACCTTCCTTCAGAGTGACGGCCTGGCTCCAGTTACTTCCGAGATGATGGCGCGCCCACACTGAAAACAGCAAGCCACTAGCGGTTACGACGGCACCGCTCCAAAACCACCAATCGCTATCGGGAAGAAATCGCCGATTTAACACCAGGAGCGGAATCCTGGGCAGCGATAGGAGCCCCACTGCACAAACGATCGATACCAGCCGAACCAGTCGCGCCAGACCGGGCTCTTCCCGTTCGGTGACTTTCACGCCCCTGGACATTGCCTGCCAATAAGCTAGATATCCAAGCCACATCGCTGGGAAGAGGCATTCCTCAATGATCGACATCGAACACACTCCTTGATACAGCCGTTGCCAGGCTGCGTACCCACCCGGCTGCGCAAGTGAGGATATTCAGATCTACGAATCCAATATTCTCTTTGTTCCGCAGTGTACCAGAGTTGGAATGAACTCCAGCTCGAGTGATGGCGTTGCAGCGTCGTCGGGAGCGCCGCCGACTCGACAACAGGGCCAGATGAGCGATAAGTCCCCATGTCGGATTGTGGTGGCCGGCAGCCGGAAGAGACGTCCATCTTACTCCTCGTGGGGCATAAGCAGTGCCGCCAACATAGGGTGAAGGGTAGCCGCAAACGGGTTGGTCACGGTTACTCCCCGCCACGTAAACCCCTCCTGGAGATTTTCCGACAGAAGCAAACGACATTCGGCCTCCGCCGCCGCGGCCAGCACGACCGAGTCCCAAATCGTGAGGCCATGATCGGCTGCCAGATCCGTTGCGTTGACTATTACGGCTGCCGACGTCTCTACCACTGCATAGGCGTCGCGCCAGCTCAGCACGGCGTCGCGCGCGCGAACTGGGCGCCGCTTGGCTTTTCGAACAAGCACATTGAACAGTTCGCCCAACGTCTGAGCCGGTAGTACGATAGCTCCCGGTGGCAATCGCTGGATCAGTTTCAGCGCCTTGTCTCGCATGACCGCTCCGTCGGCGCCTTCGGCGTAGACCAGGACGTTAGTGTCCAGCGCGATTCTCATGGGGCGTCGTCGTACAGTTCGTCGCGCGTCCAGCGGCCGGCGTTCACAACCCGTTCTCTACGGAGCCGGGCGAAAAGGGCGGAGCGCGCGCCTTCCACAGCCCGGTCGTCTGCGATGACAGGCGAGATTCTTGCCACGGGCTTGCCGTGGCTCGTCACGACGACGCTTCGGCCGGTCTTCACAGTTCGCAGCAGTTCCGAGAACCGGCGATTGGCGTCCGCAGCCGAGACGACTTCGTTCATGGAACTCTCCACAATGTAGTGACATTCACTACTATACCGCGGAACCCGATACTGGATTGGGCGACATCCGAACGGGCGCCAACTCAAGTCGATCGTTTGTCGCCGTTCCGCCGAGGCGGTGGTCGTCTAATTCCTTAGATACCGCGCTCGGGCAAGCTCCAAGGCGCGGGCGTACCGGACGTCTGAAGAATTAGGTAATCAACGCGAGCGCCGGCGTTTGGATGCGTTGGCCGGTTGAGCTGCGTCGCCCAATACGCGGGGGCGCGGTTGACTGCCTCGCTATCGGGAAACATGTTGGCGAGCTCGGGCTCAATCAGTACCAAATCGTAATCCGTCGCCGGGAGCAAACCTAATAGACGCTGGTAGCGAGGGCCTGCCGTCGGGGCCAGATCGAGGCGCGGTCATTTCCTGGAGATCATTTGAAGGTTCACGATCTGCGAGCTCTTCGGCTTGACGGTGATGCGAATGGATTGGCCAAGGTAAGGCTTGACGAGGTCGAAGCCGTACACCATTGGGACTGTGGTGCCCTGGGCCGCGAAGAGACGGTATTCTCCGGGTGGAATCTGACGTAGTGTGAAGGCGCCCTTTTCATCCGAAGCGGAAACCCGCGGCCGGGGCATGCTCAGTTGGTGGGCGTTTTCGGGAACGATGACGACTTTCGCCGAGACGAGCCGGCCCCTTGCGTCGCGTACAGTGCCGTCGATTGTGGAGGCTTCGTTTGCGAACACGAGTGTCAGAGGCTTCGGGCCGTCCGTCAGGTCCACTCGCCAGTCCACCAGTTCCCGGTCCCCCAACCGGGCGGACTTCAAATAGGGGCCTGATGAGCCGATTGGAAACGGGGCGCCTTCGCCCAACTCGATTGCATAGATTTCGGGCCGGACCCCGGTAAAAGTAAAAGAGGTTTCGGATTTTAAGTTCACTTCATGACGATCTTGCCAGTCCCACATGAGAGCGATCATCAGCCCGCTGGTGTCGAATGGCGCCCCGTCGAACTTGATTTGGCCGGGGATCTCGAAAGGGCTGGCGAAGGTCAGAACCACGTTTTCGACGTCGTGATCGGTCACCTCCACAACCTGCCGCGCAACAAGGGACTGGGCGGAGGGGTTCGCATCGGAAGCGGTGCCGATAACAGAATAATGCCCCGGACTCACGTCTCTTATCTCAAACTCCTCACCTGTAACCTTCGTATCCAAGTCGTAATATTTCGGAGGTGGCGGACGAAAGTTGACCGCAATCTGGTAGTGATGCGATTCCGGCATTTCGCGAAGGAGAACCCAATAGCGACGCGAGTTCTGAAAGTCGGCGAACTTGCCGCGGACGCTGTAGCGTCGTTCCGCCCGCAGGACAATATCGGCGAGCCGAGTCTCGCTGCCGGCCGCGACGACGATTGATATGGCTTGTACAACATCTATGGTGCTGGGCAAATAGGTGGGAACAAACCAGAAGCCGCGGGCACGCTGAAAATCTCGCGCCCAAGGGGAGTCCACCAAGTTCGGTGGAAATGCTCTCGGGTAGTACTTGCCAGCCTGCACCTGGGAAAGGCGGTATTCGCCGCGATCATCGGTGGTTGCTGCCGGGCTGAAATCGAGATCTTTCCCATCGATAGAGGAATAGTGCCCGAGTCCCACATTGGCATCGCGCACCGGCTCTCCATCCGCGTCCACCACCCTACCGGAGATGACCGCTGCCGGAGTCATGCGTAGCGTGATGAGAGCGTGCTGGCCCGCGGTGAACGCGAATTTCTGGTAATAGTCCGGGCCGACCCGCACTTGAATGAGGCCGTTGAGGTCGGCTTCGCCATAGTATTCTCCCGCCGGCACGTTATGGATGACGAAGTGGCCATTGGCGTCGGTTTGTGTAGCGTATGTTTGGCCTTCGGGTGCATCGGCACTCTGCCGTAAACTGCGCATCGATACCGATACGTTCTTTATGGGCGTGCCGCGCAAGGTGTCGAGCACTTTGCCTTCGACGGTTGCGGTTTGCCCGGCGAGTTGCCATGCGGCCAGTGGCCAGAGCAAGAACAGGATGGTTTGTTTCATCAACGTATCCTGGCTTCCGCAGCCCGGTACGCCTCGGCTGGAACGGTCTTCACATCGACAGTTTCCCGCCCGCCACTCGAAATGGCAACCGAGGCGGCCTGGCGATCGAACAGCTTGCGGAATTGAGGTGATCGAAGGAGCCCGTCAGCCAGTCGGCCTTCTTCCTGAGTGAGCCCTTCGAAGGCGATCACCTTGTAGCTGCCCGGGGCGAGGCCGGGAGCGAAAAGCCGATCTTCGTGGCCATCGATGGATTCCATGTTTTGTGATGTGCGAACCAGGTCAAAGCGCATCGCGAACTGCTCCTCGGCGGGCGCGATAACGGCCGCCCGGCTGCCTCGCGGACTACCGGTTGGCGACTGCAGGTGGATATTCAACTGGCCGCAATCGGCGGCGAAGACGAGGTTCAGAGCCAAACCGGTATCGCTCAGGTCGAGGCGGCCGTCGGCAGCATCCTTGTCGCCGTAACGAATGGACTTCAGGTATAGGCCGCGTGGTGTGGAGACTTCAACGCGGTATTCGACCGCCGGCAATCGGGGAAAGACTAACTTTCCGTCTGCCCCGAGGTGAATGTCTGCGGACTCGTGGGTCATAAGGTTGTCCAAAGAAACTCGCAGTCCCGCGGGAGCCGGTCCCGGAGGAATGCTCTCGATGGCCCATGTTCCAAACAGGCTGGCGCGTAACAGGAGGGTGATAGTCACATCATCGAGGTCCCTATCCGCAACCACGAGCTTTTCCCGTGCCAACCCGTTGGAACAACAGATTCGAAACTCGCCTGACGGAAGGCGGACGTCGAACGATCCATCAGCCGAAGTGGTGAAGGGGACCAGAGGCGCCAATTGCGGTTCGATGCCCGCGGTATACGCTATTAGACCTCCCTGCGAGGCAACACCGTGGTTCGAGTTGGCGTACACGGCGCGACCGCGGACGTGGTGAAGCACCGCCCGGCGCAGCCGGATCTCGATCCCCTCCTTCCGCATGGCGGTTGTGACGTCGATCAGATCGGCACGGGAGAGGTACGCGCCGCGGGGGTAGAACTCGGGCACGTAGCCCAATTCGGGCTGTTCCCACCGCCAAATGCCTCGGCCATGATCGAAGTTCGGCGGCATGATCCGAAGGAGGTAGCGACCAGGAGGCAAATTGAAGATGCGGTAGGCCCCGTGATCGTCGGTCGTGGCGCTCGAGACCTCGTAGAGGTGCGCGCCGTCGCGCTGGAGGTCCACGCGCATCACGTCAATGAAGAAGGAGTAGAGTGGGTCGCCATTTACATCGAGAACTTTGCCGGAGATTACCCGGAAAGGTTCGAGCGATAGGGAAATGCCTACCAGGTGTTGGTCCTCGCCAACGGTAACGGTTGGCTCAGGGATTGAGGAACGATCTGGCCGCTCCCAGGAATTCATGAAGCCTTCGGCGTTCGCTCTCAGGATGTATGATTGACCTGCCTCGACGGCATTGAAGTGGAAGTGTCCGGTGGCGTCGGAGACGGTGGAGTAGGTGAAGGGGACTATGAGGCCGCTCTGTCGCTGGTCACGGAGAACGACGACGGCCTTCTTGACCGGGGCGTGCGTTGCGGAGTTGACCACGACACCGTCGATTGTTCCCGTCTTCTTCGCCGAGTCCACGGATTGTGCCTGGCCTGTAAGCATGGCCACTGAAATCAGCAGAGCCGGCGCCGAACCACGAGCGTTCATTGCAATCTACTCCAGGACTCCGACGTTGCAGGACGACGCCGGCTCCGTGAGTTCGGCAACCGGAATCCGGAAGAACCCCTCCATGTTGACGCACACCAAGAGTTCCGGAGCTTCAATAGCATTAGCGGTTGCCACCGCCCCAACTCCTGCTGCTGCCATGCTTCACCTCGTGGTTTGATTGTACCTGTTAGACGGGCAGTGAGTCCTAAGGTTGGTGGTCCAATGGATGGTACGCAGGGCGGGAGAACCGGTAAGATCCTCTGTCTCCACCGAGCAGCCTTACTTCGCGACCGGGCTCTGCATTCGCGTATAGCTGCTGGCCGGCTTATCTCGCAGCAAGACAGCGGGGATGTGCGAACAAGCCGAAAACACTAGGTTATATCCGATCGGGGGGAGTGAGTGCCGGCGCGGTGGCGTGGGTTCAATATGGGGCAGGTTGGTCAGCCGCGCAAGCGAACTGCGCTCGCCTGGCCGATTGACAATCGGCCGCAGGTTGACAACCTGCCCCACACAGTCGTCGCGGGACAAGTGGTGATACAGAGCGACGCCGCTACTCTTCTTGCTGGCTGAGTCGCGCGACCACCGAGAGATCTTCCAAGGTAGTCGTATCGCCCTTGACCTCGCCGCCGGCGGCGATTTCCTTCAGCAGGCGGCGCATGATCTTACCGCTGCGGGTCTTGGGCAGCGAGTCGGTGAAGCGGATGTCGTCGGGTTTCGCCAGGGAGCCAATCTCCTTGGCCACCCACATGCGCAACTCCTCTTTCAGTTCCGGCGTGGGTGCATTGCCGGATTTCAGCGTGACGAAGGCGGCGATCGCCTGGCCTTTGAGATCGTCCAGGCGCGCCACCACGGCGGCTTCGGCCACCTTATTATGCGCCACCAGCGCGGACTCCACCTCCATGGTGCTGAGGCGGTGGCCGGAGACGTTGATCACATCGTCGATACGGCCCATGATCCAGAAGTTGCCGTCCTTGTCTTTGCGGGCGCCGTCGCCGGTGAAATACATCCCCGGGATCTGCGACCAATACTGGTCCACATAGCGTTTGGGATCGCCATAGATGGTGCGCAGCATGGCGGGCCAGGGGCGCTTCAGGACCAGGAATCCGCCGCCGCCGAGCGGCACGGGCTCGCCTTCGCGCGTGACTACGTCGGCGACCACGCCGGGGAAGGGGCGCGTGGCGGTGCCGGGCGTAGTCGGCGTCGCGCCGGGGAGCGGGGTGATCATGATCATCCCGGTTTCGGTCTGCCACCAGGTGTCCACGATGGGGCAGCGGTTATGGCCGATGTTGTCGCGGTACCACATCCAGGCTTCGGGATTGATCGGCTCGCCCACGGTACCCAGCAGGCGGAGGCTCTTCATCGGATGCTTCGCCGGCCAGTCGGTGCCGAACCGCATGAAGGCGCGGATGGCGGTGGGAGCGGTATAAAAGATGTTGACCTTGTGGCGGTCGATGATGCGCCAGAAGCGGTCGGGTTCGGGGAAGTTGGGCGCGCCTTCGTACATCATGGTGGTGGCGCCGTTCTGCAGCGGACCGTAGACGATGTAACTATGGCCGGTGACCCAGCCGATGTCGGCGGTGCACCAGTAGATATCTTCGTCCTTAAGATCGAATACCCACTTAGCGGTGATATAAGTGCCCACGGAATAACCGCCGGTGGTATGCAGGATGCCCTTGGGTTTTCCGGTGGTGCCGGAGGTATAGAGAAGATAGAGCGGGTGCTCGGCGTCGAGCGGTTCGGCGGGGCAATCGTCGGAGGCATTGGCCATCAGGTCGTGCCACCAGAGGTCGCGGCCGGCGAACATGTCCTGGGGCGTGCCGGTGCGCTTGTAGACGATCACGTTCTTGACCGACGGGCAGGAGAGTACGGCTTCATCGACGGCCGGCTTGAGTTTCACCTCGGCGCCGCGGCGGAAGGAGCCGTCCTGGGTGATCACCAGGCAGGCCTGCGAATCGGTGATGCGGTCCACCAGCGCATTGGCCGAGAAGCCGCCGAAAATCACGGTGTGCGGAGCGCCGATGCGCGCGCAGGCCAGCATGGCGATGGGGAGAGCGGGGCACATGCCCATATAGATGGCGACGCGGTCGCCCTTGGTGACGCCGAGCGATTTGAGGACGTTGGCGAACTTACAGACTTCGAGGAGCAACTGCTGATAAGTCAGCGTCACCACGTCGCCGGGTTCGCCTTCCCAGATGATAGCGGCCTTGTTACGGCGGCCGCTCAAGACGTGGCGGTCCAGGCAATTGTAAGAGAGGTTGATTTCGCCGCCGGTGAACCACTTGGCCCAGGGACAATTCCAGTCGAGCACTTTGTCCCAAGGTTTGAACCAATGAAGCTGGGAGGCAATCTCGCCCCAGAACTTTTCGGGGTTGGTTTCGGCTTCTTTGTAGAGACGATCGTATTCATCCATGCTGCGAATGTGCGCCTTGGAGCGAAACTCCTCGGAGCATTCGAAGACGCGGTGTTCGGTGAGAACGGAGTCGATATTAGGTTGAGAGGCTGATGACATCGAGAGTCCTTTCTTGATATCAATGGGCAGGCTGCGGCGCGGCGGGCCGCTTCGCCAGCATTTCGCATATCAGGGCTACCGCGGCCAGCACGGCC